>JACCDZ010564511.1_pt1 | contig 47357 bp, 47 predicted proteins | sample 7449551 | NCBI WGS metagenome assembly JACCDZ01 (sample SAMN15323452, study PRJNA562643) | freshwater metagenome | isolation source: river surface water | place: USA:Blue River Watershed | collected 2017-08-18
ATGCCAAAGGAGTAGTTATTGGCAATGTTCATAAATCATTAAAAGGAGTGGCCTGTGCTTTACATTGTTTTCAAAACCAGATGGATATGAAAACACATTCCAAGCATTAATGAATGTAAAACCCAATTAAAGATTATTAGAGTAGTATTTCTTTTAAATTTGGCTTCAACATTTCACCTATTAAAGGAGCACAAATCAAAAAACAAATTAAACATCCTCCAATTGTGGAAAGAAATTAATTCCTGTTCTTCTCTCTATCTCATCAACAGATACCGCGAAACTCCTAACTGGTGAAGATGACCCTGAATTAGGTAGAATGAATCCAATAATCTTTGGATTAGACCCTCCTTTGAACGCAATCTTATAAAAGGAACATGGTACGATTATCCCACCACTCAGAACCCCACAACTACCATTTAGAATGGGTCCTGTAACAACATAAAGACCTCCATTAGAAAGTGCGGAGCTTCTTACCCACGCCTCAACTGATGACCATATACCTCTGTTGAAAGATGGTGTCATTGGAGACATGTTGGACATGTAAAACGTCTCAGACATTGATGTTATATTTAACGCCATGTCTGCGGCAGGACACAAATGACCACGGTCATATCCACTACCCTGATAACCTGTACTACTTACGGGATTTGATTTAACCTTTGGGTCTATCCGAAAATCATCTGTCCGTGATTGACCACCATTAATACTTTGTGGTGAGAGATAGTAATAGGCAAACTCTGATTGTCTGTCAGAGTTCGAATAAGACAAAGTATAATATGTGTGGTTGATTAAGTATCCTTTTAATGTAGTTGGGGTGTAATCACCGGCATCAGGTGTAATAGGTTCTTCCTTGGTACATGATACCAGTAATAGAAATAGAATACCAGTAAAGTATTTCATTATTATAACTTCATAATAATTGGCTTGAAGAACTTTTGATATTTCTCCAAGTGGATTTTAAACCATTCAAATTGATTATCCCAATCCTCTGAATTACTAAAATCTCCCGATGTTTTAAGAATTACGGCGCACATCTTCCTTCCTTCCATTCTATCCCAATTAAGTTCGCCACTAATTTCAACAAGAGACTTCTCATGACCCATATTATATAGTTTATCAAAATCATCCTTAGCATTTTCACCTTTAATATTCAACCAAATACCTATAGTTTTATCTCGTGAACTAACCGTAGCGGAAAGAAAGTAATTACTTTTTCCTATAGATATATTTGTCCAATGCTGTGCTGGAGGTGACTGCATCTTTATTGAACTTTTATTGAGTTCTAAATATGATTTGAGTTCAGACCAATAATTCTGTTGAGCTAATTGGTTTTTAGAAGCGCTCGAATTTGAAGTAGACCGTTTAACTTGTTTTGACCAATCATTTGGTTTAGAAACTAAATTAAAAAGTGGTGCCGGTTTAGAATCACCTATTTTAAATAATTCAATCTCAATTCCAAAAAAATTGAATGTATCGTCAGTAATCCTGTTTAACCAATCTAATGCGGCACGATGTTCTTCCGTAAATTTTTGAGCAATCCATATTATTGTTACCGCATCCAACCCAGCCGCATATGTCATTAATTGTCCGAGATGTGTATGGTCAGTTTTTTCTAATTGATTCTCAATTAATACATAATGGTCATTCATTGTATCCTTACAAAGTATGTCTGCACTAAATGGCCCGACACTTTGTTCTTGAGATTGAACCTCCAATTCAATACCAATAGTTTCACTAAGGAGTTGAATATTTTCTTCCTTTGCCAGCCAAGGTGTAAAGTCGGTAGCTTCTTTTTTCCAATATGTTCTTAAATCTATTTTCTCTAATCTTCCTAAAGACATTCTAATTATTATTTATATAATGAAACCCATATTGACATCTTAAAAAATCTTAGGAAATACATTTTTAATCAAGAGATAATTATTTTTACCTATTCCCTTTAACTCGATTGTGAGTTTTACATAACATTTCACAATTTTCAATTTTAGTTGCACCGCCTTTACTCCAAGCAGTTACATGGTCTGCATCCATATCAATTAATTTCCATATTTTAGACTTGTTTGAATCATGTCCCAATGCACATAAAGGGCAATTAGATATATTTTTTATCTCTGCATTAGCCGTTTGGTTCGTATAAACGGATTTTTTTACTGCATCATCAAAAACTCTAACTTCAAGTAATTTTGTATCTACACATCCACCCAAAATAAATTCAAATATCCCTTTTCTATTTTTTATATAAGAATCGGCATAAAGTTCTTTAACTAACCTCGATACATCATGTGAATTAAAAGGTAATTTCTTGTAAGTTTCGTAAAGACGACCCCATTCAAGCCCACGCATTTCGCTTTCAATATTTAAAAAAATATTAGAAACCCAGTCTATTACACATCCGAAATACAACTTTAATTCGTTAATATTATCGTCTTTTCGATGACGTGCCATATAATCTTCAATATTACCTTTACTTACCCAATCAAGTGCACATTCCAAAAATTCTTGCCTGTTAGCACTCCCTGAGATATATGCGGACCACTTCTGTATATTAGCATTTTGGCTGTTACTAAACTCTTCTTTTGCAAGCGTAACAAATGGCCCTGAATAAATTGCATTATTAAGTTCTTGATTGTTGAGTGGAACTCCTGAAATATTAATCGTCCTAAACCATGCTTTAATTTCAGGCTCCTCACCTTCGCAAACATAAATTGTCAGCTTAGTTTCTAAGATTTTTGATTGCAACGCAGGGGCAAGACTATCAAAATATTGCTCCATTCCTTCTACTTTTATTGCAAATTTATTTGTAACGAACCTTCCAAAACTCGTTATACGTTGTTGTCCATCTAAAACTTCATATTTGCCAGGACTTACGGTATTAAAATAAATTAATCCTAAAGGATAATCTTTAAGCATTGATTCAATTACTGCCGCGTCTCTTTTTCCATCCGCATAAATGTAATTTCTTTGATATTCAGGCTGAATTGTCAGAGTACCGGATAATCCAAAAAGTCCTTTTCCTTCAAGCTGATTATATACGAATCCATCGCAAATATCTTTAACAGTTATATCTGTTTTCAGTATTGTGTGCATTTATTATATTAATTTGTGTTTGATAAATATTCTTTTGTACAATCCTTTACCATTAACAACTGGAGCGTCATATCGAGTATGAGGTAGTTTAATTTGGTCGAGCATCCCATCGCCTCCCCTATCTGAAGTCCAAAGAATTTCAAATTGTTCAGGGTTATATTTATCAAGGAATGTAATAGGAACTCCCATCACACCATTGAAATCACTAGGTATTGCATCTGTATACGGGACTTCAATTGCATCATAATTTTCATATAGATTATATGAGGATATTCCTTTCAACTTTTTGTTGAATCTCAAATTATCTTCCATTGTCATTAGAGCCAGTGGCTGATGCCTTTTACCGTGGTCCAAATTTGTAAGCCAAAGACAATTATTAGTAGCAATAATTCGGTTACCATTAGAATCAATTGATGCTTCGGTTCCAAATAATTCATACGCGTCTGGAACCAAAAATCCAGAAATCCACCTTCCCATACCTGTACCCAACCAAATTTTATTTTCTTTAATTAATGGGAATACTTCTTTGTAGGTAATAACATTTATATTTCCAATAATCATAAACTGTTTATTTGATGAAATAATCCAAGCTAAAAATTCTTTGAATAATGAAAATGGTGGATTTGTGATTATGATATCAGAATCATCTCTTAGTTTTTTTATTTCTTCACTTTGAAAGTCACCATCTCCGTTCAAATAGGTCCACTCTAAGTCATTTACATCAATTTTCCCATCACCTGATTTATCTCTTGTCAAAGTGAATATTTTTCCATTTTTTACAGTTTTCTTTTCGTCAAACTGTGGGTCGTTCACTTCAAAAAGTGTTGGTTGGTAATTATTTTTAAAGTTTTTACTGTCAGGAGCAAAACTTGTACTAATTAGTTTTTTAAGTCCGAAGCGTTGAAAATTCTGAGCAAAAAATTTTGTAAAATTGCTCCATTCGGGGTCATCGCATGGCATTAAAATTGTCTTTCCACGAAAAGCATTTGGGTTAAATTCTATATATGCTTCTATTTCTTTTTGAATATCGTGGTATTGCGTATAAAACTCATCGTTCTTTGCATTTCTAGCATTTGTTAGATTACTGTTTGCCATTCAATTATTGATATATTCGTTATAAAATAAACTACTTGAAATTTACTCAATTAATATCAGTTTATTGATATAATGTCATCTGGCATACTTCGAATTATTCGATTAACTGGTTCCATATTAAACACCTCTGTCTCTAATATCCAATGTCCATCTTCTACCTCTTTCATAAAACTACCACTTAACGGATAGTCATCTATCAACCACAATTTTGCGCGCATTGACAGTTTAAGTTTTATATGATGTTTTGTGCCAGTATCATTAAACCCAAATATATCTGACACCAAGGATTCATGTTTTTTTTCAAATTCAAAAGGACTATCTAAAATCTGAACATCACCAATTCTCTCAATCTTAAAAAACTTATTCATCCCCGATTCAACCTCAAATGCAGTAATACAATCAAATACGGAGGAAAAACTCACTGGTTCAACTAATCTATCAGATACACTTTCTGTGCTTGCTGATTGATATTTTATCAATAATACCTGTGATTGGGTCTCTATAGCATCCTGTAATTTGGATATAACTTTAGAATAATGACTGGCTACGATTTCATTAGATGCCACGTTCATTTCATCAAGTAACACCAGCTTAGTTCTAATAGACTTAACCAATGGATTATTCTTATTATTTGAAGCAATGGACTGACTTATCAATTCAGCTTCCTCTTTGGTGAAGGATTCAATATGGTCGTGATTAAGATAATATCGATTAGAAGAATCTTTATTTATCTCAAAACCGACTTCAATAAGTAGCTCCATGTACCGGTAGAGAGACCTCTCAGACACATCCATTGATTCGGATAGTCTTTTAATTGATTTTGCCGGTGTGGATTTCAACAGATTTATCAGTCGGAATACCCGGTATATTCTATTTTGATTGAACATAGGATTTAAATAAAGACTAAATCTATTCAATTAACCATGTATGAAGCAAGGGTAAAAAGGTGGATTATAATGCATTAATGATTTACAGGTAAAATATTTTGACAAATAAGTACAATCAAAGGTCGGTGACTTTATGTGGCACAGACTTTTCTAATCTTTGGGTTCAACTAAAATATAACTCAATGAAAAAAATCGTATTCACAATCGCATTACTTTCAGCTTCTTTGATGGGATTCTCACAATCCCCAATTCAATCTCCATGTAGTGATTCTCTTTATGTTTCTTTAAAGTCCAAAACCATTGCTCAAATGACCGAACGTGAATTCGCATACTTTAACCAAAAGGAAAAGGATTGTGCTGAATTTAGAAAAGCTGAAATGCAAGAGGAGGTTAAGGTCGAAACCTTAAAAATTACAAAAAAGACAATGAACACTTATTGGACAATTGCGACAATTGGCGTGGCATTATCATTGATTCCGTTGTTGTTACTGTAGGGGGATTTTTCTCCCTACTTATTTCTCAACTTCCTCCTATTCTTATTTCGATTATAATAACTACGAGAATTCAACCTGTTCTTGAAAGCTAGTTATGAACTACTAACACCTACCCTGGCGTATGTATTAGTTAGTAAACCGGTTTGCGTCTAACCAGCTCGAACGAATGACTATTTAAGAATACGATTGTCATAATTTATCTGTTTTTAAATACTCATTTGTATATAATGTGATTTTTATCAAACCAAACCAAATAAAAAACACCACAAAATAAAAAACCACACGCTCTAGCTTTTTGATTATAATGAAGGTCAAATTGATATAAAGTTGGCAATTCATCATCAGAAAGTTCTGATTCTCTATGTGTCAAAACTTTTTTGTAATCACCTTTTGAAATCGAAATATTATCAATTTCAAAATTTATAGAATGAAATCTATAAAATTTGTTTGTACTTAACTCATGATAAGTTTTGGGTGAATTTCGCTTAAGACCATCCAAAAAACCGACATAGTCCTCCTTCAACAATTGTGGAGAATTAAAGCACAAATCACTATTGTTTAATGACAAGTAATCAAACGCGAAAACTGGCTTCAAGTCTCTTATTTCATAAAATGATAGGCCTTTTTCTCCGAGACGATACTTAGATTTTATTTTTTTTAGTTCATCAATTTGCGACTTAGGGTCAGCATATTTTAACTTTTTTTTGTTTTTTTCAGCTCTCATTATTTAGAAATACTCGAATAGAATTCTTTGATTCTCTCCTTTTTAATAACATTTCTGCATGACTCATGTGGTGGTATGTTATTTCGTGCTTCAATCCATGGGGCTTCACTGTGTGACAATAATTCTAATTCAAAAGATGTAAGACTCCCATATCTATCAAGTACTCCTTCAATTAATTCCATTTGACCTTCAGTCAAAGAATTTCTTTTTATAATCGCTAAAATTTCATCATCAATATTGTCATGCTCCTCATTAATAACTTTTAAATTATTGAATCCGTACACTTTTAATTTTTGATAAAGTTCAGGTAATACAGGTCCATGAATCCAAGCCTCAAAATTATCCTCTAAAAGTTCTGCATCAAAGTTAACCAAGTGCCATGCCTCCACATAATATAATAACTTTTGTAGTTTTTTGTGAGATACAGAATCACCTTTCTGATTCACAAAGTGAGTAATTATATGTGCTAAATCCCATGAGTTCATTTTGTAAATTTATTTAAATAAATACTTTAATAATAATTAAATACGTTTTAAACCTAAAAAATCAATACAAAGTTAATTATGAGCCAATTAAGATAGATAAGTACAGAAGATAAATCATAATATTATTAAAAAATGGAGAAGCCAATTAAATCCAAATTCAAGGCGTTCAATTTGCAAAAATCCTTTGCTCAATCAATTCTTTATGATTTTAACTTCTGGCAAAAGATTAGTAAAAATCAAATAATTGTTGTTTGGTATTTTAAGGTACACGAAAATAGTTGCAATTCTAAAATATGAGAATCCTATTTTAATCAATTAGTGTACGTTAGGGTACAAAAGTATAATGGTTCAAACGTTATATTTTGACGATTTTAAACCATTAGTGTTCGTTTGAATCAATCCATTCCTAACTAGTGGGACCACAGAAACCACCTCAAACGAGGTGGTTTTTTTTATTTTACGGCAGTAGTAGCAAAGTGGGTAGCACGAGAGGCCGTGTATTTAAAATCTACCCCAAAATCAACATTCACCCAAATGCGATCCGGCGCAGTGGTTAAGTGGTATTTTTCAATCCAATTCTCTCCTGATTGTTTAATAGCGATTGAATTAAACGCTATAGGTTTATAAAACTCGGGACCAATCAGAATGTCTTTTTGCGAATTTATTCCTGTTAAAGTGGTGCTGTTTAGTGAAACTAAGTTGCCTTTCTTATTCTCCGCGATACCTGAAAAATGCATTTCACCCTTAGCTAGAATTAGATCTCCTTGAACACGAATACTATCCCCCACTACTTCTAATTGTAGTTTTATATCGCCAAAGCGAACAGGGAAACCCTTTTTCTTTAAACCCGTAATGATCGCTTGGTTTTGCAATCCGATCGTTTCAGGAAGGGAGATGGCGTCTTTTAATGGGATGATGAGATGTGCGACTCCTAATGGTCCGTAGTTCTTTTGGCCAATAGAATAACGTTCTGTGCTGCATAAAAAAAACATTAAAACACCTTTGCCATTTTGAATTCGCGGCATTTGATTAGGGGGCAGCATCTCCTTTAACTTCTCTTCAGGTAGGTTCCAAAGCAAGGTGAGGCCGATGGTATTGTCTTCAGCTCTCATCTTCCAACTTTCGCCTTCTTTAATAGTCGCGCAACTCAGTAAGAAGGTGACTGATACGATAAACACTAAGCTAATTTTCATCATTGGGATTTCTTTTATTCAAAACAGATTGAATTTAGGGAAAATATTCCTCCCAGTCATATAATTTTATTAATTTCCAACTTAATCAACTTAGCCCTAAGCAATTACCTATGGAAGTACATCACCATTCGCATCATCCTAAAAAATGGAAAGAGTACATATCAGAATTTTTGATGCTGTTTGCAGCAGTTACTTTAGGTTTCTTTGCGGAGAATTTAAGGGAGCATCAAATAGAAAAACACCGGGAGATTCAATTTTTAAAGAACATCCATTTAGACTTGGAGAGGGATATAAATGAAATCGACAATGTCATTTCATTTAATGTTCAAAAACAACAATACGGTGCGGACCTAGCTAAACTTTACGAATCAGGGGTTTCAAAGGATCTACCAAAGTTCTATTTTCTTGTGAAAACTTTGGCATTAAGAACCTACTTTCAACATTCTAAAAATGGAATTGAGCAATTAAAAAATGCTGGTGGATTACGCTTAGTTGAAGATGACGAGATTATTCAACAACTTCAAATGATTGAAATCCGAGTAGCTAATACTGAGTCTTTGCAAGAAAGTATGGACCAAACATTAACCTACTTTCGAATGAAAACGAATGCGGTATTAGATGCCTCCGCGGTTCAAGAAATGAATATAAACCAAAAATTAAAAAATACTAAAACATTCAATTTCAGAAGATTTGAAGCACCTATAAGCGTTCGTCCTCTGCATTTAAAATCAACTGATGACATCAATGAATTGGTTAATTTGGGTATTGCACCTGTTAACACAACCAAATACATCAATAGCCAATTAACTGAATTACGAAAGGAATGTGTGCAATTAAACCAACTTCTTATTCAAAAATACGGGGAGGAGTTCTAGCATTGCTAATTCCGAAACTATATTCCTATATGAAGTACCTAGACCTCCAAATGCAGAAATGTAAGTGAACCTAAAAAAACAGGTCATTTAAAATTTAAGAAAAACCATTAATTTATTCCTACTCGTAATAAGGCAACACGTATTGAATAAACCAATGAGGCAAATGATCAGTCTTTATCTCTAAATCTCCTTTATAAAACTCGGCAATCAGTTCGTACTCTTTTCCTGAATTATCAAATAAATAAGCGCGGTAACATAAAGGCAATACTTCATGAAGCACTTCCAGACTTCGATGATAACGTTGAATTACTTTATCTTTAGGAACGTCATGCTCACCTAAGATAACTCGATTGGATATCCTGGAAATATTAACTTCTGGTTTATCGATACATACAAAGTAAAGGTATGGAGTATACCCACATTCTTTCATTTCAATAATCTCAGAAATCTTGGATGGATGACTCATGACCGTTTCAAAGCTGAACGACTTATTTTGCTTTACCAAAAGATGCCGGATGAACGATGCTATGAATGAGCCTTCATAACTATGTGAGCCTTTGGAATTATCGACTAAACAATTTTCTTTGATTTGTAAATCAATTTTATGACCTGTAGCTGTTGCCTTTTCTATTAAAGATTGAGCATCAGGTGAAGAGGCAAATTCCTCTAAAGTAGCTTGAGTTGCATTTAACCCAAGTAATTGTAAATCGATAAGTGATGATTGATTTAGTCTTGATTCAATTTCGTCAGCATTTACAAAAATGCCTGCCTTTTCCTTAATTTCTAGTTGAAGTTCTCGGAATAAGCTACTCTTACCTGATCCGTTTGGGCCAGCAAAAACCCGGACTCTCTTTTTACTTGCCATGTAAAACCATCCCTTTTTTCAAGGAAATTTTAGCTGGATTTCTTTCTACGATATCAATCTGAATTTTTGAACCATTGGGTTGTTCTTCATAAACGACACCTTTCTCAATATAGGTAACCACTAAATTCATTGCTTTGGAACGACGAACAGCATTTTTCCCACTAGTTTTCCCCACCTTAACCAAGAGATTAGTTTGGCCCACATCTTTTCTAAATATCCTATTCTTCATAATGTTAGATTTAACAGTACAAATCAAATATAATAATTATTTGTTCACCCATCTGCATTTAACCTAGGTTTACTTCCGTCCAAAATCAAAAAAAGATTGCTCAAAATTATACAATGCTGTAACCTCAAGAAGTTTAGTTGACCAACACGAGCAGCAAATAAGATAGCACAAGGGAGTAATTTCAACAAACACAAATCCTTTCAGAAACCCTAATAATATAAATAGATTAATCTGGTTAAGTTCTGATTGGATTAATATACGTTCGTGTATAAATCGAGACGGCTAGTGGGACCACAGAAACCACCTCAAACGAGGTGGTTTTTTTTATTTCTCCCCCCTAAACAAAAGATAAAGCCCGAATTCCATAGAATTCGGGCTTTATCATATTGAGGCAGTCAAATTTACTTAAAAATCATCCCCGCAAACTCGGATAAATACACCCGCCAGTTTGTCCACGTATGACCGCCCTCACTCTCACGATACTTATAAGAAAATGTATGCTTATCTAATTCCTTACGCATCGTTACGACACTGTCATACAAGAAATCATCCTTGCCACATGCAATCCAATACAATGCCGGATTAGATTTCTTGAGCGCCTCGATTTGTTCATCTCTCTTCGAGAGATCTACCTTAATACCAAAGCGACTCATGTCAGCAAAACCCATACTCATCACCCCAATGTAGTTAAATAGATTTGGGTGCTCAAAGCTCGTATTCATCGTTTGTAAACCTCCCATACTCAAACCTGTTAAGGCGCGGTTTTCTTTATTCTTTTTCACACGGAAATGACCCTCAATGTAAGGAATCACATCACCCACCAAACTCTTTTCAAACAACATGCTACCCATGCCTCCCACAGGAAGATTCGATGCTGGGATTGCTGGCGTCACAACAGTTGCAGCCGCTTGTCCCGGATTACCATTGGTCATCACCACAATCATCGGTTTTGCTTTGCCCGCATTGATCAAATTGTCCAAAATATTCGCCGCAACACCCAAGGTTGGCCATGCTTCCTCATCGCCTCCACCGCCATGCAATAAATACAATACGGGATAAGCCTCCTTGGAATCTTCATATCCCGGTGGCGTATAAACCATCATACGACGCGTCAAACTCAAGGTTTTTGAATCATACCAAATCTGATGAACACTTCCTTTAGGTCCTGTTTTGGCCCAATACAAATCAGATGCAGGTCCGCCTACATACAACAAACTCTCTGTGCGGAATGTACCATCACGAGCGACTTTTAAATTAGCAGGATCCAAGGTCGTAACCCCATCCACCAAAAATGTATAGCCATATAATTCTGGTGCTAAGGCTTTTACTTGCGCCGACCAAATACCTTTATCATCTTTCACCAAATCAACTAATTGGCGAGATGCACCCTGCCCATTGGCATTTGGCACCATAGGCATCCAGTTTCCTGATAATTTTACCGATGTTGCAGCGGGGGCTTTTAGGCGAAAGGTTACGTCGTTTGTTGCACTAATTTCCGGAGAAATTAAGCGATCAACTTGCCCAACTTCCTGAGCAAAAACCGTTGCGGAAAAGAACATTCCACACACGGCAACAAGAGTACTGATTTTTGTTTTCATAGTTTAGCTATTTTTTTTCAAGGTATGAATTAAAATTGACATGCGTATCCTTAAATCATAATCGCCAAAAAACGAATAAAAACTAACTAAGGCTTACGTATAAGCCTATAAATATCGAATTTATTTAGACCATGTCATGCAAATACGCGAGACGACATACCCATGAATAGGAATTGTTTTGCGTGGAAAATTCACTTAACGATGTATCATCAGGTGGCCGTTTACAAATAGCTCAACCACCATTTTTCCTTGTGAACCGTCTTATAGGTATCATACCATTTACACAAGGGATACAGACTCAAAATCAAAAGCATCCAAATAAGGTAAACGAGTCCCAGCCCCACGCCTTCCCCCGGAATCGCAAAAAGGAAAGGAATTTTCTGAAGGCCTTTGATGGCATCATCGTAGGAATGGCCGTTATAAAAGAACAATACCATAGCCACCAGGTGTCCCATATAGAAGTGAATGATGTAGTAGAAAAAAGCAGTTCTTCCGAAAACTCGAAAAATCGATGAAATTTTGTTCTGGATATTTTCCAAAAATGCTAATGCCAACAAAGCTATTCCGATCATCACCGACATATAAGCCAAAGAGGGCGGATATTTATTGACATTCATAAATGACAGAAACGTCTGAAAATCACTCTTTTGAATCGTCCACGGATGCGGATCCCCATAGACATTGATTAAACGCAAGACCACAAAAAAGCCTAGTAAGGATAATCCGAACATCCCTAGTATTTTTTGTCTTTGAGCCGAAGTGAATTTTGAGGTAAAGAATATCCCAAAACAATAACCTAAAATCATCAGGCCTGTCCACGGAACAAATGGATACATAATGGCAAGGAAATGATCCCCTACGATGGGGTAAATGGCAAAGGAACCATGGTGCAGCAAATCCCACCAAAAACCAGCCTTGAATCCAGGGGCCGCTTCTGGGAAGTCTAACAAATTATGCCCGAGAACGATGACTAAGCCAATAGCCAATAGTACTTGAAAGGGCAGACGAATCAGAAAACCTAAAAGGACCATGCTAATCCCAATCGCCCAAATAACCTGTAGCAATAATAAATTATACAAGGGATTAAAGGTGATGGCTAAGGAAATCAAGCCAAACTCCACAAATATCAACCAATTGCCCCGCTTGAAAAGAAAGGAACTCAATTCGGCTTTCGACTTACGCAGGCTTTGTAGGTAAATGGAAAGTCCCGAAAGAAAAACGAATGTTGGGGCACATAAATGCGTAATCCAACGGGTAAAATAAAGAACTGGCGTCGTCGTCAAAACATTCAAGGGGTCACCCGTATAGGCCTGGTCGTGAACAAAATCCCGTACGTGATCGATCGCCATGATGACCATGACAATACCGCGTAATACGTCGATGGAATCAATTCTTTGTTGGGTACTAGCGGTAAAACTCGTTGACATAAATGCTTGCTTATTTTCAAAAAATCAAATGTATCAAAATACCCTTGAATTAAAAGAGTATTTCGGGTGCCCAATACTAAAATACAGATAAAAGATGACTCATTAATGATGTATTCAAAGCGATTCGGCCGTATATGAACCAAGAAAGTAACTCATAAAAGGTGCTTTCTTTTACAACAAATCCATGCCGATTGGTGGGTCATTCAGAATGATAGGTGATTACATCGGTTTCTATTCAAAGGTTTCTCAATAATTTTAGGCTTGAACCCAACTAAAAAATTAGGCTGAAAACACATCGCTGAGAATGCTATTTGTGCCGAAACCAGCAATCCATGCGCGCGTTTTCGTAAGCCTTAAAGATGGTATTCACAGGAGCACCATGGTGTAAATCCGAGTTGAATCGGGTTCTCGCTAGGTAATTAAAGGCTCCCATATCGCCCGTATAGGCCGTTTTATTACTATGATTATAGGTCTCATGCAAGCTGCACAATTGATTCAGAAAATCATAAAAGACCGGAAATGCTCCTCCGAAAACCCCGCAATTCAACAACGTTTCGGATGCGAATCGTTCCTCATAATCGGCGTAATCCGAAATTTGGCCTCTCAGATGTTCCGCATGCGCGAGCATCCAATCGTTGTGCAAGGTTTTAGACTCATCCCCGCAGAAAATCGCGGATGGATTCGCTGTGTACAAGGGGTGAATGAAAGGGTTTTGGGCCAAAGTCACATCCGACACATCGGTTACAAATACCCCCTGAATGGAATCCGCGCGTTCGGCCAAGTAGTCGCGGTAAATAAAATACCGGTAAACATTCGGGTTAAACTGCGGATTGTAGTGGATCCGAACAAAAGAAATGTGCTCATCTTGATAACGAGCACAGGTTTCCTCGGAAAAATTATTGTGAAAAATAACCCCTTCAAGATTAGCCGCTGCGACGGATTCCGCCCAAGCGCGAACGAGTTCATAGGAATCATCCGCTAAGGTCATGTTCCGATTCACATCATACACGCCCGTAATGTGGCAAGCTAAAACAAGATTCGACATGATTAATTTGCGTTCGACAAGAGTTCCCTTTTCAATACATTGCAAGTGCTGTTGGGGTTATTGCGGTAATAAATATAGGAGCGTTGAAAAACCTTCTTTGTTCTAAATTGAACCTCAGCACGTTCATAAAAGGCTGAATCTGCCGAGAAGCCTCCCTTGAAATCAATGCTTTTGAATACTTTTTGATGACCAAATAAGGTCCCAAATAGCACCGCATCGTCTAGGTGAATCGGCTTACTGAGGTCATTTTTATCGGGGACATAATAATCATCCACGGTATCCACGACTGTTTCTGCAGTCGAACAAATCAAATCCACATTTTCTACCTCCTTAAGGCAGGTGCGTAAATGATGGGGTTTGTATTCGTCATCACTATCTAAAATCGTGATAAATTCACCCACACTGTTCAATACCCCCCGATTGATGGATTCCGCTTGACCGCGGTTGCGATGGCGAATGTAGACAATCTTTTCTTCGTGTGCTTGGACGTACTCCAACAAGGCTTTCCGGTCATTTTCCGTACTGCCATCGTCGATAATAATCAGCTCAAAATCTTGAAAATCTTGTTGTAAAACAGAATCTATGGCTCTTTTGGTTAATTGAAAATCCGTATTATACACGGCCATTAACACGGAAATCTTTACATGCTTAGACATGAATTCAAATCAAATTCCACCAATATAGGCTTTAGGGGAGCAAATTTAGTCATTTAATTGGTAGGAAAGTCTTAGCCACCTAAATTTAACCCATTGTTATTATTTGGGCAGGAACTTGAAAGTAGACATGAGAATTGACAATATTAGCTAACTTGCAAAAACCTCTTTTACATGAAAAACATTCTTTATTGCCTCCTATTGAGTCTGACCCACATGGCCTACAGCCAAGACAGATACCTCAAAGACCAATTTACATTTCCCATCGGCGCATCGATCAACCCCAGCTTGTTATCAACAAATGAAGCCTATCGAAACGTAGCTACATCCGAATTCAATAGCATCACCGCCGAAAATCATATGAAAATGATGGTCATTCACCCGGATTCCGACCGCTTCGATTTTAGCAAAGGGGACGAGCTAATCAAGTTTGCCCGAGATACGAATAAACGAATTCATGGCCATACATTGGTTTGGCATAATCAAGTACCCGCTTGGATGTCAGCATTTGCTGGGGATAGTCAGGCATGGGAAAAAATGCTAAAAAATCACATCCAAACCGTTGCAACACATTATAAAGGCCAAGTAAGCGGTTGGGATGTCGTGAACGAAGCCTTCTTAGATGATGGCAGTTTGAGGCCATCCATCTGGTCCAAAAACATCCCTGATTATATCGCCAAAAGTTTCCAATGGGCACATGAGGCTGACCCCAATGCCCTATTGTTTTACAATGATTATGGACAAGATGGCAATCCTCAAAAAATGCAGGCCATATTGAATTTGGTCAAAGAACTTCAAGCACGTCGAATTCCTATACATGGATTAGGGCTACAGATGCACATCAATATCAATTCGAAAAATGAATCATTAGCTAGCATTATTGATCAGTCAAAAGCAACGGGCCTTGCCATTCATTTTTCGGAATTGGATATCGCCGTGAATCCCCAAAACGACTCAACGTTTGTATATAACGAAGCGGCGAAAGAAGCTCAAATACAAAAGTATGAGCTTGTATTTAATGCCTACCAAGCCATACCTAAGCAACAACGGTATGGCATTACGTTTTGGAATGTGGGAGATCGCGACTCTTGGCTTCGCGGATATTTTAAAAGACCCAAAGAGTATCCACTCCTATTTGACGATCATTACGATCGAAAACCCGTTTATTCAAGCCTTTTACGCAAATGAAACAAAAATCAACAACACGTTGGATCTTACAAGCCACCTGCGGATTACTGCTGACCGGATCTGGACTTTCGATGGCCATTGATGCCGGCATGAATAAATTGCAGGGAGGAGAATGGTTTTGGTATGGGACAGGAGCCTTAGTGGTTTTTCAAGCTGGTTTATGCTTGCTTATAGACGCTTCCAGATTCAGGTAACAAAGCTCCATTTGGTAAAAGTCCCACCAACCTATGTGCAGACATACTCGCGGTTTATTCACAAAAAAAGGGGAGAGCATCAGCCCTCCCCTTTGATTCCATGGAAACCTACGTATTTCTTATCAGCCGCAATTGTATTCACAATTGATCGTAAAGCCCTTACGATAATCGTTCACTTTTCATAAGAGTTAGGATTTCAAAATTGAAATAATGAAAAATAAGAAGAATCCGTCACGAATGAATTCCGGAACTAATTGATGCCCACACGACTTAAATGATCCATTCGAATAGTTGTACGTAATTGGCTCGCTTTTTTATTGATGGCTGCCAGCTTAGCATTCCCCTTTCTTTTTGCATTACGTTCTTCTTGATGTGTATAGTAATCCAAACGAGATTTATCTGGAAGAATCATCATGTAGGTATTGTTTGGATAGCCATCAATAGCTTTGTAGATAATGTAGTTATATGAAATACCGATGGCCTTATCCTCCGCATTTGCTTGCTCAATTAATTTCTCATATTCAGCCATCTTATCGAAAGGAACCGTGAAGAGTATGATCTTCCGAAAATCATAATTCTCTACTTTGAAATCCGGTACCATAACCGAGGTATTGGTAGATTGTTGCCAAATAGAACGCTGGATAGCCTGAGAACGATTAGCAGTGTTTTCTTCCGTCACAGATTTCAAGGCAATGGAAATTTTATCAGATAATACGACACGCTGACCTATGTATTTACCTAAATTCTCATCGCCTTTCACAAAAACCATTCCATAAGTTCTTCCCGACTCAGAAGTATGCGCAGCAAAATTATAGGAGATTCCTTTGGTGGCTTCCATCCACCAATTTCGAATTGCTGGATAATTTTTCTTGTAGATGTCGGTGTCTACTACTCTACTTTCGTTCAGCAAAAAATAGGTTTTTTCCGTCGATTGTGCGGCTAATTGAAATGCCATTAAAATCGAAAATACGAAGATACTAACTCGTTTCATGTGCTTTTAATTTAAAGTTAAACAATGAAACAATTTTCAACATTCCGAATGATTTACAGCCATGTAGCCACCTGAACTTTGTCTTGAATTCAAATATACTTGTCCAAAAACAATAAAAGGGAGAACCTATGCCCTCCCTTTTATACCTAAACCTTAATTTATTTCTTTTCTGCAGCTGCTCTCGCGGCTAACTCATCCATAATCAATTTTGTATCATACAAGTGGATATCACTGACGATTTTATCTCCTTGCCAAAGCATCGCTCGGTGTAATGGAATCAATATATCCTTTCCTGTAAATGCCCCTTTTGCTAACATCACTGCCCAAATATTTGTCCATGTTTCTCCATTATTTAATTTCAATGTTACTACGCGAACACGGTCGAATTTAACCTCTTTCCAGTTTTTATATTGACCTTTGAAATCAGCCAAAAACGCCTTCTTATCCGTGATATCCGCAGTAGTATCACTTGGGTAATAAACTCGAATATTGTCAGCATATGCATCAGCATTGTAGCTTGTATCTTGCGCAGCATAAGCCTCGATCTGCTTTTGAATGACCTGGGTTTTTTCATCCGTACTTGTCATTGTGCCTCCAAGTGAATCTTTGCTAGCATCTACAGCTGAATCAACACCTTCTTGTTTTTGACCACAGGAAAATAACGCTGTCGAAACAGCCAAAATCATGATAATTTTTTTCATTAGTATTTATTTATATGGTTGAATTGGAAACTTAAGAAGTTGGGAGGAGATACACAGGATAATCAATCCAATAACATGTTCCCAAAAGAGAATAAGGAACATTTTAGACAAATTCGATGAAATTTTGGACAATTATCAAGCGATATAATTTCTAGATTTTAGCACTTTTCTGAAAATTGGGCAATCAAAATTTAACACTTAACCCCACAACTCATGAAAAAAATCACATTTCTCCTCATGACGCTATTAACATGTATAGCATCGCAAGTACAGGCACAAAACAAACCTTTGTATGCGCATGTGGCGTTCCACAAATTGAAACCTGGTCACACGATTGAAGAAGCTATCGCCATTGAAAAAAAATGGAAAACCATTCACAAAATACGCAGAGATGCTGGCCTTATTTCAGGCTGGTCCGTGTATACCATTTTAAACGGATACAAATCACCTAGTATCGACTTTGATTACATTTCTGTGAATTTTTCGTCCGATTTAAACACGATTGGCCAATACCCCATGGATAAATATGCCGCACTTGTAGCAAAGGATTTAAGTTTTGCGAATATCAGCGAAGAAACAGCGAAAGTACAATCAATCTTGTATAACAATATTGTCAAATTCGTGGATGGAACACCAAGTTCCAATGACCTTAATTCTGTGGTTTCCATGGAGGTTTTTAAAACCAGCATTCCTAACTTTTTAAATTACGTAGAATTTGAAAAGCAAATGAAAAACATCCACCAAGATCGTGTGAATGCCGGAGAAATTCAAGAATGGAATTTTTGGCAAACCGTAGCACCTGTTGCAGATGATTCCAAAGGGCAATTCACAGCCTTCACATTCTACAAAGATCTTGCGCATGTCGACGCTCCGATTACGACAACCATCGATTCCGCAAAAAAACGCATGAATCTAAATGTAGAACAATTACTTAAAAAGATGGATGGATTACGCAATATGACACAAAATGCACTCTTACAATATTCGATGGGTACATGGAACGAATAATAGAGAAATGAACGAAGTGGGTTCAGCCCACTTCGTTCATTTCCTTTAAATAAAAACTTGGATTCACTCCAATATATTTCTTAAATGCAGAATAAAAGGTCGATCGGTTCGAGAATCCACTCTGATAAATATAAGTCTCCATCGTAAACTGATTAAAATTTGACCTTTGATCCAAAAAATTCTGAATACGCAATCGATTGATAAATTCAGCAAAGGTTAATCCATAATATGATTTGATGGTTTTAGATAATTTCGGACCTGTCAAATCCAATGATTTTGCAAGACCCGACAAATCACATTCAGGATTCAAATACTCTTTTTGCAATTTTATCATATCATCAAATTGAATCGCAGATTCATCTAGTGAAAAGTCAGCTAATAATGCTGGTAAAACTTGTACTCGCAAAACTGGCGAATCAATTTTTGGCAAAATGCATCCATCCATATTTTCGAGCACATTCGGCGTCGAAATAAAATATGCGAATAAACCAATTCCAACAATACACTTAATAAATTGAGATGGCGGATCAAAGCTATTATTTAAAAACAAATTAACATATTGATATAGCTGTAGAAGAAAATAGACCAACAAGACACCGCTCAATAAATTCAGCCAAATCAACGTTTGTCGGTTAACATACGAAAATCGCTCCCCAAAATTCTTTTTTGCTTGAAAAACCAAACCAAGCGACCAAGCACAATAAATAATCCCAACCATAATCGAAACAGGTTGTACAAATCCCGCTGGAATCCAGCCTGATGGAGTACTGATAAAAGAATTATTGTAGGCATAATACGCATCTAAAATAGCAACCTTCGCAGATGGTGTTAAAAACAAGTCAGGCATAATCCCGATCAATACCCCTACAGGAAAGACCCCATGCAAATATTGTATGCTTCGAATAGGGCGATTCGGACACAACATACTTTGCACGTAAAAAAACAGCGAAATCGGCAAAAAAGCACGTAGAATATTGGGGGTCCTCAACATAAAAAGCATTTTATATATATGCTTAGAAGTCAAGGCATAAATATAAAATTCCAAAAAGACCAAGGCAAAAATGATAAATACTAAGCCATATACTTTCTTAATTTGTCCAAAACGAACCAACAAGTAAAAAATAAAAAACAGGCCGATTCCGCTGGTTAAAAAAGACAAGTATGGGACAATATCAAACATAATTACACGAATAGTCGAGCATGAGAAACCCGTAAAAACCTCATTATTAATGAAAATTAGACAAATATTTCAAAAAAATGGACAATTCCTTCTCAAGCTAGAAAATAATCAACTAGGAATAGATCTAATTTACATGAATCATTCAACTTATTCGGTCAAAATTCCCAATCAATAAAAACTTATGGAAGTACATCACCCGCATCATTCACCTAAAAATTGGAAAGAATACCTAGGCGAATTCCTCATGTTATTTTTAGCTGTGACGCTTGGATTTTTTGTCGAAAATTACCGTGAACATTCTATTGAACGGCAACGAGAACAAGAATTTCTTCATTTAATCGTCAAGGATATTCAAATGGATATCCAAATGATAGACTCTAATTTATATTACCGAACTATTCGTGCAGACATATGTAAACAGTTTGCAACGGTTTATCAATCAGAAACATATAAAAAGAATACGGGACCATTTTATTTCCATGGGCGCAGACTACATGTCCGTTACCTTTTTGAGCGAACGGATGCGGGATTCCAACTCCTACGAAACGCGGGAGGTCTCCGTCTGATTCACAACCCAGCGATTATTCAAGCAATCCAGCATTACGAAAACTCAATCAGCGCCATCGAAAAATTCCAAGATGGTGAAATGAATTATTTACGCGAATATGCGAAATCGAATGCCGATATTTTCGATGTGAAAGTATTGATGGCTAATTCAGGAGGTAATGTGAGTAATTATTATTCAAACTTGTTACCACAAAACAACCCTCCACTTATTAGCAATGATCCACAAAAATTAAACGCAATGATGGCCCATTTTTATTCAATGGATAAAAGTAATTATGTTGTTATGTTTTTTGAAGAAAAATTAAAAAAGGAAGGTCGTCAATTAATTAATATGATTGAGAGACAATAAATGAATTTTAATAGAGATTCATACAAATACGTTCATAGCTGGTTCACTTTGCATGTTAAAAATTAGCTTTGTAATTAAAATTTTAGCCGAAAACATAAATCGCATGAATTTTATCTCAATAAAATCAATCAAAAGAAAAGTTAAAAGCCCCTTCAGGACATTAATTGACTAGAATTAACCCTTCTTTTACCATTTAGGTAGGATCAGCATTTAATAACGTAGGAATTATCTTGGTTTGAAACAGGGGCCTTTGTTGTTGATAGCAATCGTTTCCGACAACGAAATTGCATAATTCAATCAATGCAACGTATCGTGCAATCCCTTACATCGTACGCTTGAAAATCACCATCATCGGAGGAGCAGCAAGCTTCTTTGCCACCCTTTCTGCTAAAACGCACTTCCCAGATGCCCATGTTTGTATCCTGGAAAAGACGAGCAAATTCCTGGGAAAGGCAAAAATTTCCGGAGGGGGTCGATGCAACGTGACCAATGCGACCTTCAACAACCGATTGCTTTCCGAGAACTACCCGCGCGGCGAGAAATTCCTCCGAAAAGCCTTTGAAACGTTTAACGCACAAGATACCGTCAACTGGTTCGAAACGAGAGGTGTTGCGCTGAAAACATATCCCGACAACTGTATATTTCCGATGTCCAACGAATCGCAAAGCATCATCGACTGTTTCTTGCAGGAAGCAACTCAATTGGGCATCGAATTAAAGACCAGCCATTCCGTGGAAAGCATTCAAAAAACCGAAGCAGGTTTTCAGCCAACGTATAATTAAAATATCACTTCAGCCCTCCTGAAACTTGCCTATTCAACTTTAGTATTTCACAGACCTAGAATTGTGTACTAAGCTCTAATTTTTTGATGAACTTAAGTTAAGTAAGCATGTATGATTTGCAAAGCATCAAATATTAAGACTTAATAGCTTCCATAATTTCAATAAAGATTTAGTTAATTCATGGAAATTATACCCTTTATGTGGTCAAATTTAAAATCAAAATATAAGACTTTAAATTAACCCTAATTTTAGAAACATTTACAATAATACATTTTTAGTTATAACACATTAAAGTCACGGACTGGATAGGAATTGATTTATTTTGTTTTATTCCCAATGTTGAAATGTAAAATTTTCCTGTTCAACCATAACAAATTAATCATGTTACATCCGAATCAATATATAGGTAGGTTTAATTCTCCATGGTTTCACAAACTATTTTCAGGTATCTCTTTAAACCTGCTTTTTAGCCTCGTCTTGTTCGGTCAATCTAATGAAATCGTTGTTTTTAACACAGTAGTGGAATCGTCTTCCATTTCCTCTTCGAGATTACAAACTGTTTCAAACCTATCTGGAAATAATTTTAAGTTTATATCTAAAAATTCCACATTTTCATTATCAAAAATCTCAAATAATGTTGAAGGAACCCTCGAATACTTCAATTCTGGAAGTAAAATATCAATTACCGGAATAATCGAAGGCAAGTTCGTTAGTAGCGGTAATAATATTGGTTTATATTTCAGATCGTATTCACTAAGCCCAGAAAAATATTTTGCTCTTGTTATACCGTCATATGAATCAAATGCCGATTTTGTAAATGGACAGAACCCACAATACAATAGCTCAGGGCCATATGATGCTTTGGCAGCTTTAAAAACAACACAAACACAGGCAGGCTCTATTGTTGCAAGCATTAGTGATCCTGCAGCAATCAATGAAAATGGAGGCACAACTGTAACATTTACCCTTAACTTTAATTTAAGCAGAACATCCAGTGCTTCAATATCATTTACACCTACTTTGGTTGCAGGAACGGCCACTTCAGGGTCAGATTACAGCACGACATTCCAATATTCTACCGATAACGTTAGTTTTTCCAATGTCTCAGGAGCAATATCAGTTTCTGAAACAACAAATAACATATACTTAAGAGCCAGTATTTTAGATGACTCTACTCCAGAATCTAGTGAGACCTTTTTCTTATATACTAATTCATTTTCAGGAACAGGATCAAGTCAGCTAGCAAATTCATCAGGAGTAGTTGGAATGGCAACTATATTAGATGATGCAGACGCATATATATGGAATGGGTCAACAAGTAATGATTGGTCCGTTTCATCAAATTGGACGCCTAATAATAGCGGCCATCCTAGTTCAAGTGATAATGCAAAAATCCCGAGCGGTACTCCCAACTCAGCTCAATTGTCGAGCAATTCAGAAATACATAATTTACAAATATTATCCGGCGCAACAGTTACTTTAACCACGAACAACTTAACTATTAATGGGGATTTAGAACACAATGGTACGTTGTCTGGTTCTGGAAATTCAGGAAAAGTAACATTAACAGGGAGTGGGTCTGCCTCTCAAATATCAGGAACTGGTTACATTGATAATCTAGAATTAAACAACACAAATGGTGCCAATATTGCCTCTGGTACATTAACCTTAAATAATGGCTACTACCCAACCTCGGGAATATTAACAACCAATGGAAATTTAGTTTTCAACAGCGACGCATCCCAAACCGCAACGGTATTTGCTAAATCAGGCTCTTGCAGCACCTATATATCAGGGAATGTGACTGTGAAACGATATATTGATGTGGCTAGCAATACTACCTTTAGATTTCTTGGACACCCATTTGCTGAAAACAAATTACTTTCCTCATTTACGAATTTACCCGTGACGAACACTTATCGCTATAATTCTATTTTCGTGAGTCCCGACCCTAATGCATCTAACGGAGATCCTGCTTGGGTTAAACTTGGGAATAGTGATACATGGAGTCAAAATTCAGGAATTATATCATTGATGAATAACGCATCAGCTTTTACAATTAGTGCGTCAGGCCCAATCAACCAATGCACAGTGACCATTCCACTTAACGCTGTGTCAAATAATGACGCCAACTTGGGATGGGTTTTAATTGCAAATCCATTTGCCTCATATTTAGACCTATCCTATAAATCCACTATTTCTGATACAGGTGTTCAAAACGGATATTATGTTTGGGATGTTTCGACAAATACAGTAGATGCTGGATCTCAAAAAACGAGACAATCCAATTTTAATCACAAAGGGAAATACATGACAATCATATCAGGTGTTCGCTCGGCTGGAACTGCACAAAGAATTGCACCCTTTGGATGTTTTTTTGTTCAAATGACCCCAGGTTCAGGAACAGTTTCCGGCACCATTACGATTACAGAATCTGACAAAACTACAAACAAAGGAACAGAGTATACCCCATTCTCTATTGCTCCTATCGGAAGCAAATCAAACAACATTACTTCTTTCAAAACAATTGCCGACGAATCTGTCAGTATAAATACCTTATCAATTTTAAATCAAGATATCAAAATTGATGATTTTAAGCTCATATTTAGAAATGGAGGATCAAATCAATATGATCGTTTTGATTTAAGCAAAATGCATAATTCGAACTTAGATATCTTCACGAAGATTCCTCAAATAAATACAGATATCGCCGTAGACACTAGGTCATTCGGTTTCGAAAACTTCAAGATTCCAATTTACTTAAAATCGAATTTGAACATCGAACTTGAACCATTTGCATTACATTGGAAAGAAGAGAATCAAATCGAAGCGGACTATTTCCTTTATGATCAGCTAAATAAAGACCGAGTTAAACTCGAAAACAATAAATTCTACCAATTTACAGGTGGGAATTTTAACCAAAACGAACCTCGATTTTATTTAGAAGTTTTCGAGAAATCAGCAGATATCCCATCGGAACCACTATCAATCAGTCCAAACCCAAGTTCTGATCGAATATATATTCACTTAAATAATTCATATAACGTTATTGATGCCATCATCTATGATTCAGTTGGACAAGAAATATCAAAATCATCTTTTTCAATGCAACAATTTCATGAACCAAGCATAAACATTGAAAACTTAAAGTCAGGCAATTATATTTTAAAAATTATTACCGACAAGCAGGAAGTTTTTACAAAAAAAATATTCAAAAAATAATAAAATGAAAAAATACATTTTTACAATTTGTGTAATCTCGACTTTAACCTTTTCTGCTTTTGCAGAAACCGATGATGTTAATTTGCCTGTGCCTATTGATGGTGGCATTAGTATTCTATTGGCTTCAGGTGTAGCCTATGGTGTAAAAAAGATAGCAGACTCTCATAAAAATGATAAATGATCTTCAAAAGTTCATTTCTAGCCTTGATTAATAGTTTGCCTTATGCCGTCAGGCTATTTTTAACTAGATGTCTCATCCTATTTATTGTATTTCAGTGCTTCTTCATTGGCATTGAAACACGCACTCGCCTTCTAAACGGCCCATTGACCAATTCCGTTGCCACAAGTTCAATCCAAATACTCAATCAGGTCTGGCCAAATGGACATTTTACCAGTAAACCTAGAAAAAAACAAATTGTCAGAGAAGGTGTAAATGAAATTGGTCATGGCATTACAATATTTACGAATAAAAAAGCAATCCTATATATTGCTGATGCATGTAATGGACTGGAATTAATTGCCTTATTTATTGGATTCATCATTTCGATGCCTACAACACTTTCACGAAAAGTCAAATACATACTTTTCGGTTCAATTTTCATCTACTATACAAATGTTTTCCGTTGTATCGGATTAATCTTATTACAATGGAATTCAAGTAAACATTTCGATTTTGCCCACCATTATTTATTCAAAATGGTCGTATATAGCTCAATTCTTTGGCTCTGGCATTTTTACATGAAAAAAACGAACCTAAAAATTGAAAAATCAGCATAAATATAAAAATCTTAATTGGATAATTGGCTTAGTGATTATCATCCTAATCTATACCTTATTTTATGTCTATTTTTCTGAGAACGAGGCAATTAAACATATACCACGAAAAATAAGACACGTTATTAAATTTCTGGCGACTTGTAGCACATACCTTGTTGGAACCTACTTCCTCGGAAACATTCAAATTAAGTGGATGCAAAATTTGTGGCACTTTATTCATATCGGACTCTTGAGCATTCTTATTTTAATTGGATTATTTGATTTATTTATCCTTCCAATTAATAAAAGTACAAGAGATATAACAGTTGTACTTCAAGAATTCCTCATATCACCAGTATTGTATTTTGCTATGAGCATAATTAATAAAAGGCTGAATTAAAAAGTCATCTATTTAATATGTCGACAAATTGAATCAGTAGAATAAACATTCTCCGTATCTTGCAGTTCATTAGTCCATCGTACGCTTGAAAATCACCATCATCGGCGGAGGAGCTGCAGGCTTCTTTGCCGCCCTTTCTGCCAAAACGCACTTCCCAGATGCCCACGTTTGCATCCTGGAAAAGACGAGCAAATTCCTCGGCAAAGTGAAAATTTCCGGAGGGGGCCGATGCAACGTGACCAATGCGACCTTCAACAACCGATTGCTTTCCGAGAACTACCCGCGCGGCGAGAAATTCCTACGCAAAGCCTTTGATACATTTAACGCACAAGATACTGTCAACTGGTTCGAAACGAGAGGTGTTGCGCTGAAAACATACCCCGACAACTGCATATTTCCGTTATCCAACGAGTCGCAAAGCATCATCGATTGTTTCTTGCAGGAAGCAAGCCAATTGGGCATTGAATTAAAGACCAGCCATTCCGTGGAAAGCATCCGGAAATCCGATAAAGGTTTCCAAATCGAAAGTAATCAGGGCATGCATAGCGCAGACAAAGTGATCATCACGGTTGGGGGCCAACCGAAATCCACCTGGTTTTCGGCCATCGAATCTTTTGGCCATCACATCATCCCACCCGTACCCTCCTTGTTTACGTTCAACATGCCGAAAGAACCCATCAAAGCCTTGATGGGCGTGGTCGTCGAAAAAGCACGCGTACGCATCGAAGGCCAAAAACTGTTGGGCGTCGGCCCCTTACTTGTAACCCACTGGGGCATGAGTGGACCCGCCATTCTCCAGCTCTCAGCCTGGGGAGCACGAATATTGGAAGAGAAACAATATACCTGTTCCATCCTGGTCAACTGGCTAGATGAGACGAAGGAAGAAGCGCTCCGACAAACATTCACGGGCATTCAAAAAAACCATGGAGCCAAGATGCTTCAAAACCACAATCCCTTTCCTGTTCCCAATCGGCTCTGGATTTACCTCCTGGAGAAAAACGAAATTAAGCCCGAAACCCGCTGGATTGATTTGGCAGGTAAACATGCCAATAAACTTATCAATACGCTCATCAACGACCGTTACGAGGTTCAAGGAAAAACAACTTTCAAAGAAGAATTTGTGACGGCAGGTGGAATCGATTTGAATGAAATCGATGTCAAAACCATGCAAAGTAAATTAGTTTCTGGCTTGTTTTTTGCGGGCGAAGTGACCGACATCGACGGCATCACCGGAGGCTTCAATTTTCAAGCTGCCTGGACAACGGGATACATCGCGGGAAAAAACGCGGGTGTATAAACGAAGCTCACAGATTTTTGTATCTTCGTAAAACGTTATAACACATTCATGCGCATACTATTTCTCTTGCTTGCTTGCCTCGTGCTCAATCAAGCAAACGCTCAAGAACTCGTGTTCGAAGTGGGCGGCAACTCCACCGAATACCAGTATCAAAATCTCAACGGCGCCATCGTCGACTACCTGAAACCCGCAACCGGCCTACATGTCCAACTGAAACGTGAAAACGTGTTGTGGAAAGTATCCAAGCTATTTGGTGCGTTCGACAAAGACGACAATCCGCTCTACGTGCCCACAATCAAATACGCCTTTGGTTTCACCTACAATCAATACAACAGCGTCGGAAATACCCAAGGTATCGCCTTGAGTTACCAGGCAGACCACTTAGGAATTATCGGCGAAATAGGACCCGAAATTCCCATCAATCAAGCCATTTCCGTGGATATCAAAGGCATCGTTTCCGTGGCGAAAATGTGGAACGGGAATCAGTATATCGCCAACCAATACATGCCTTTGGACGACCAACCGCAATTTTCGAAGATTCGGATCTATGGGGGTTATTCGATCTCACTCGTACATCACCTCAGTAAGTTTGTGAGCGGCTTTGTCAAATACCAATACCTAAGCTCCGTGAAAGAACCCGATTATCCGGTGAATCATTTACGCATTATCCCAACAAGCTTTTCGTTGGGCGTTAAAATCAATCCATAAGCATTCCTATGTTGACCTATATACGCATCGCATTGGTGTCTTTGCTCGCATTTAGCAGTTTGGCACAAACCAAAAGTTTAAATTACCAAGCCGTCATTCTCAACCCGAATCCCTTGGATGTTCCGGGTAATACGATTTCCAACTTGCCTTATGGATCAAGTGACGTATGCATTAAATTCAGTTTACAAGACAAAACTGGGCAATTGGATTACCAAGAAGTGCAATGCACGAAAACGGACACGTACGGCTTGGTTAACCTGAACATCGGAACCGGAAATTCAGGTGCTACCCAAAGCATGAGCACAACGGGAAAATACAGTAAGTTTGATGCCATTGTTTGGGATGCAAATCCTAAGAAACTGAAAGTGGACGTGAGTTTTGACCAAGGTAAAACATTTACGCAGGTCAGCACGCAAACGCTGAATTATTCAGCTTATGCCTTGTATGCCGAAAGTGTTGACTACCAAAATGTGCGTTCAGCACCAACCAAATTATCTCAATTCACCGATGATATTCAGGTCGTTTCTCGAAAAGATTTGGACCCCATAAAAGCCGATATCCTCAAAAACAAACAGGATATTCAAGGCATCCAATCGACCAATTTACAAACCTCCACGCAGGTAGCTGTGATCAATCAATCGATCACCGACATCAATGTCATGAACGATGTGCAAAACCGTCGTTTAGACCAATTGGTCACACAAGCCAATGAGGTGAATGGGGTCATCACGAATTTGAATTTCACCTACGAAAGGCTGCAAAACAAATCGCCAGATACTAACCTAGGTGGTGCAAATGCAAGGGATGGGCTTTATCCAAGTCAACGCGCCGTGAAAGCTTATGTGGATGCACAAACAACGCCAAATGCTACGACAAGCATTGCGGGTAAACTTATTTTGGCAGGGGATTTATCCGGAACATTCTTCGCTCCTACTGTACCTGCTTTGGTAACAAAAGAGAACACGGCCAATAAAAGCACCGCTGCAAATTTAGGTTCAACGAATCCCAGCGATGTATTGTTCCCAACCCAAAAAGCGGTAAAAACATACATCGACGCACAAACAACGCCTGAAGCAACAACCTTGATCCAAGGAAAAATAGCTTTGGCCGGCGATTTGTCGGGAACCGCCTCCGCTCCCACCGTACCCGCTTTGGCATTAAAGGAAAACCTAGCGAACAAGTCAGACAATTTGACCTTAGGCAACAGTACAACACTTTATCCTACCCAAAATGCGGTTAAGACTTACGTAGACGCGCAAACAACACCCGAAGCAACAACCTTAATCCAAGGGAAAGTTCAGTTGGCCGGCGATTTGTCGGGAACCGCCTCCGCGCCGACCGTACCCGCTTTGGCATTAAAGGAAAATTTGGCGAATAAAGCTATAGAGGCCAACTTAGGTGCAGCGGCACCAAGTGATGATCTTTATCCGTCTCAAAAGGCGGTGAAGACCTACATTGATGCGCAAACAACTCCGAACGCAACAACCAATCTATTAGGTAAAATCCAATTAGCCGGTGACTTATCCGGTACAGCTACTTCACCCAGCGTTCCGGGTTTAGCACTGAAAGAAAATAGCGCGAATCGCAGTACGGCAACAAACTTAGGAGCAAATGCACCTAGTGACACCTTATATCCTACACAGCGAGCTGTCAAAACTTACATTGACGCCCAAACCACGGTAGACGCTACGACAACAACAGCAGGAAAAATTCAATTAGCAGGTGATTTAACAGGCACTGCAACTGCGCCCCGCTTGGCAGCCAATTCGGTAAAGTTTGCCGCATTAGCCGACAGTACCGTCACCACGAGTAAAATCGTAGATGCGAATGTGACCGATGCTAAAATTGTTTCCATGCAAGCCAGTAAATTAACCGGAAACATTGGAGTAGCCAATGGCGGAACGGGCGTAAGCAGCATCACAGGTCTCCTTCGAGGCAATGGAACAGGAGCCTTCAGCACAGCTGCCTATGGAAGTTTCTATGACCTAAGCAATCAAATCGCTGCGGCGGCAGATTCGGCTTTTGCGATGAATCTTAGCAATACGGATTTTGCTTCCAATGTGACAATACAAAACAACTCACAAATGCGTGTAACAAATGCAGGCGTTTACAACATTCAATTTTCAGCTCAGATCAACCGAAATGCAGGAACTGCGGTACAAACTGTCAAAGTTTGGTTACGAAAAAATGGGCAGGATGTTCCGGCATCTGCGACAGATCTCATCATATCAGGAGGTGTAAATACCGCTGCTATTGTAGCTGCTTGGAATTTCTTTCAAAACCTCGCGGCAGGAGATCAAGTTGAGTTGATGTGGAGTGTCAGCAACCCACAGGTTTATTTAGCCTACACACCAGCGACGAGTACCCCCGCGCGGCCTGCGGTACCATCCTTAATTGTCACCGTCAATCAAGTCTTTTAACGAGAAGCCCGCTGAAAGCGGGCTTTTTTTTAGACCAAAGCCTTTAATGCACGAACCAATTGGTCTAACTCAGCGGTACTTGTGAAAACATTCGGGGTAATCCGGCAGCCCTGTACCCCATGGCTATCAATAGCAACCGTATAAATCTTAAATTCCTCCAAAAGGCGCTTGGCTAATTCCGCGGGTTTTAATCGGGCAATGCCCACGTTAGCAATCGCTCCGTGGCGCTTCGGATCTGCTGGAGTATTCACATGGATTCCGGGAATATTCCGAACCTGTTCCGTCCAGTATTGCTGGAGATAACGCAAACGCGCTTCCTTTCGCGCAGGACCCAGTTGGCGGTAAATATCCACCGCATCCTGAATCGCCAAATGCGCATGGACCGGATTGGTTCCGAGGTGATTCAGGCGTTCAATGCCTTTTGCGGCTTGTTCGTTTTCGGCAAAAACAGGCCAAATCTTTTTAACATGCTCGGGTTTCACGTATAACATCCCCACGCCAAGCGGGACGGCCAACCATTTATGGAGACTGGCTCCGTAATAATCGCAATGTAAATCGGGGAGATTGAATTGAATATGCGCCACCGCATGAGCGCCATCGACCATCACCTCGACACCTTTGGCATGCGCCATGTCGCAAATCTTTTGAATGGGAAGAATTTGGCCGGTGACATTGACCATGTGGCAAACCATCAGCAGTTTGGTTTTCGGCGTGATGGCATGCGCATACAGATTCACAATCTCCGCATCGTCGGCGGGATGCAAAGGAATAGAAACCTTTTTCAGCACCACGCCATGTCGACGAGCCACCTGCGCAAACATATCCTGCATCGCACCATAATCCTGAATCGCAAAAACCGCCTCATCCCCGGCTTGCCAAGGATATCCTCCGATAATCATGTCGAGCGATTCGGTGGTATTTCGGGTCAAAATGAGGTCATCCGGGGAGCAATGCACGACATTAGCTACGAGCTTACTCATCGCTTTGCGGTCGGGAAACTGCGTCGTTCGCATGTAATAAGCCCCTTGGTAATTCACATCCCGAATATGCTGAATGTGTTTCTCCAGGGTAGCCTCTGGAAGAATATTGTAATAGCCATTCTCTAAATTGATGTAATCCGGTTTGATGCGGTAAGCCTTTCGGATTTGCGCCCAATACAACTCATCCTCTGCCGTAGCGGGTTGTGCGAGTAATTGTGCCAAGGAAGGTGTCAGGCTGAGTCCGAGGGTGGATTTGAGAAATTGGCGTTTGTTCATGGGTATCTAATTCTTTAAGAAGACCCAAGTTAATATTTTAAATAAAAATTCTTGTTAATCTTAAAACCAGCTTTGGTGTTTTCCCACCAGAAATAATCACCATTTTGGCGCCCCAACTGGCTTTTGCGGTACGTGGGATAAAATAGATCTACATCGCCATCCTTATCGACATCGGCTGTCCAAACCTGCAATTCCCCAATTAACTTTTCGTCGATTTCAATGAAGTTGGGGCGATACTCAAATTGCTTCCCTGTATTCTCGAAATATTCTTGCAAATAAGTCCATGGCAATCCAGTTTTCACCTTACAACTGCCCACAATTAAATCTTTATCGCCATCACCATCACCATCTACCATAGCAATTCGCTCAACGGAAGTGATTTCACCCAGCATGTAGATATATTTGGTCAATGTTTTTCCTACCACTGGAAAATTGGTAATTCCTTGAATATTCATCACTGATATCGTCTGCGACATATCAGAAGAGGTAAATCGACCATTTTCATCTTTTTGATTTACATATAGATTCACATAATCCAAACGACCATCACCATCAAAATCCAATTTATTCGCTATGGCTTGGTTGAATTTAGGACTACCTAATTTACTTCGTTCAAATTTATTGTTTCCGAGATTTTTCAAATATTCCCCACGTGCGTAATCCGACAAAAGCACATCTTGCTTACCATCAAAATCCCAATCAAACAAAGAAATATTAAACGACAAGGGTTTATTGGGTTCATCTAATATCTCGACAACATCGTAATCAAATTTACCTTTCGACAGTAATAAGTAGATGTTATTTCCGATGTAATTGGCCTTACTTCCCTCTGCGCCGTTCTGCCCTACCCACCATTCACCCATGTACGACAGACCTAAGTCCAAATACCCATCATTATTAAGATCTTGATAATCTACCATGATGTGATGCAATGAATCGCGAACAGCCGGTTTAAAATTTTTCAAATTAAAGGAAAAAAGATTGGCTCCCGAATAGTCATTGATTTCAAATATGGCTGGTAAAATAGACTTCTCAGAAACGCGCTTGTACGAAACGATATCCGGGATGCCATCCTTATTAAAATCATAAATACTGTTTTTGCCTGCAGCATGATCGTTCCAATTGAGCTCTCGGAATAATTCTGAATTCACCGCAGGAACCATCGGCCGGTCCAAAAATTTCGCCGTTAAATTAATGGGTTTTGTAATGTTCGTTGTCAACACTGAATCCCTCCCGGACAAATCCCCCTTCCATTCACTAAATGTGGAACCCGGATTGGCTTTGGCGGTTAATTTTACGGTTGTCCCCGAAGGGTATTGTGCCTGCGATGCAATTGCAATTACTTCCTCTTTCACCGTTCCATTCCCCTCAATCGTTAAGGTCAAAGGATATTGACGTTTCTCAAAAAAGCCGGTTACTTGCTTGTCGGCATCCATCAATAAATTCGCTGGATTCGTCGTCCCTGTCAAACTCCCCTTCCACTCCTTGAAGATGTATTCTCCACTCGGGGTAGCCGTTACGGCTACTTGCTGCCCATGCTCATAGGAGTTACTCGGAGGCGCAACGGTTCCGCCATTCATCGGACTCGCGTCCGTTGTTAATTTATGGGTTAATACCTCTTTGCTGCATCCCGCTAATCCCAAGCACAAAAGTGCCCATGTTAATTTTCTCATTCATTTAATGATTTTACTAATTTGATAGTTTGTGATTTGCCAGTCACGAAGGAAACCATCTTCATCACATAATTTCCGGCCGCAAGGTAAGACAAATTAACAAGCTCGTCATTCGCAACAGCGGATTTACTCCAAACAATAGCGCCTTTGATATCCGTTAATTCCGCTGTAACCAGCGTACCAAAATCGGCCGGGTAATTAATTTTAAGACTTGACACAAAAGGATTAGGAGAAAGCATCAGCGGACTATCTTCCGTCTCCGTAGCCAGCACAATCTCACAGCCACTCGCATCAATCTTCGCTCCAGCAACGGTATTGGGACATTTGTCCACAATATTTTTCACCCCATCCCCATCATCGTCTGGACGCTTATCTAAGGCTTTATCCTTGATAATCAACAAATAATTCTCATCTCCCTTGACCGCAGGATCCAAATCCATTCGGATGGCAGGCTGAATTACCTCCAAAGCGCCATCGCCATCTAAATCCGCATAATCATAGGCATGTCGGCCTAAGTTATTCGCCAATGGACCATAGTTTTTGTCGGCCATCGTAAACAATGAAATGTAATTGGGTTTCGATTTATGTTCAAACTTTTTGGTCGATGGATTAAAAGCAAAATATTGAAAATCAGCTGAATTATTCCAAAGGTATTTCGGCTCCAAGGTATTCACATAAGGAACTAAATCCAGGTTCCCATCTTGATCCAAATCGATGAAATACATGCCACTCTCATTTGTAAACCACTTAGCCAAATTCTTCTGATCCGGAATGAATTTTGCTGTCGTATTACTTAGCACGCCTTTCGTATTGGTATAAACGACCACTTGGTTATGCGGTTCAATCAGCGCCAACTTCGCTGGCTGAAAATCCAAACTTCCTAAACCCGAGTACTGATTCGTCAGGTAACAAATAAACTCCGGATTACCGTCGCCATCCAAATCTTGCTTCTTGAACGCACGCATACTCTGATTCCCCGGATTGATGGGATCTTTGGCATCATAAACCAAATCCAACGCTTTAGGATTCTGAAAATCGAATCGCCCACCGCCCAAATTATCAAATTGGTATAAAAAAAACTGCTTCGAATCACGCTTCTTCCCAACGCCCAGAAGTTCAACTTTACCATCTAAATTCAAATCATCTAGAATCAATCGACCTTCCGGAATCGTGATATCTGTGGGATATCTCGTCAATTTAAAATCCCCTTTCCCATCATTCAACATGATTGAAAAACTTCTTCCGTTCCGCGAATCAGCCATTTGAACCAAATCAACATCACCATCTTGATCAATGTCTGCAGATCCAATCGACTGAATGGAATCAAAAATATTAGTCGGATCCTTTGCCCGTTCTGCCGAAATATCGATTTTATTCACTTCATCAATTAGGTACGTTTGATCTTTGATGGTATAATACCGATTAAGCTTAAATTCTGAAACACTGTAATCCCGATCTACCCGATGATTATTGTTTTTTTCTAACCAAAATTGAAGATTAGGGTAATTCTGAGGACCTCTCATATCCCAATGATAGCTTTCCCCTCCAGGAAAAATCTCCATTTTCCCATCTTTATCCACATCCAATAAGTCATAATTTTGGATGCCGTGAAAAATACTATAATCCAGGTAATTCGGATTGCGGTACACCTCAAAACTGAAATTTCCCTTATTTTTCAGATACAAGGGAACAGAAGTATGTCCCATCGCAATGGGTGTTTTAACACCATCAATATAGGTACTTGAATGAATGATATCCATCTTCCCGTCTTGGTTATAATCCAATAGAATTGTCCCTCGATCAAAAGGCGGGTGAAATTCCTCCAAGCCATTCACGATGCGCCCGTTTTCATTTTCAAAAGCAAAAGGATTCTTAATCGCATAAATATCAACAGTCTCCGTACTTTTTACTTTGATGGGATTAACCAAATAAGAATTAACCACATCACACACATCACCAATGCCATCTTTATCTGCATCCGCCTGTTCCGGATTGTAATTCTTCGGGCAATTATCTGCATCATCCAACACACCATCTTTATCGACATCGGTCAGGTTCAACTCGACAATATCGATGTTATGATCCATGCGAATTTGCATGATTTCATAGATACCATCGCCATTAAAATCGTAAGGCATTTTAAATCCTTTCCAGTATCCTCCTTGGTCAAAAAACTCACTCGATTGGTCATTCGTAGGGAATACGACGGAGCGTTTAACCATTTTCTTGCCATTATTGATGAAAATAAAATACCCCCATTGGTCATTTTTCTTTTCATACCAACCGTTTTGCGGGACGATATCGACTAAGCCATCGTTATTCACATCTACCAAATGGATTCCGTTGGCATGCGAATTTGTATTATCATAATTCAATCGATTATCGAACCATTGGGCAGAAATCTCCTCCCCTTTTAGGTTATAGATGCCTATTTTATTCGGCCGATTTTCCCCTTGCTTGTTGTTACCCCACTCTTGCGTAATCAGCTCTACCGTACCATCCTTGTCTAAATCAACGAAATAGGTACTCCAATCGTTGGTAATTCCATACGGATATTCCCGTTGTAAAGTCCCAAAATCCTGGGCGCCATTCGGATCAAAAGCGCGCGTCAAATCATTCTTTCGGATCTGGTATTGCTGCACAACATATTGATTATCAGACACATTCCAAGATGTAAATGGAACAATAGCGTTCGTGCTTTTATCCCAAACCTGCTCGTAATGCATCAAGAAATAAAAATCCTTATTATCGACCACCTTGCCTCGGAAGGGTGCTGCCTCCAATTGATTACAACAAAAATTGATTGGATTCGCATTCGGATATAAAAACTCCCGTTTCCATTGGTTATTGGCATCCAGCTCATAGGAATAAAACAAATCAAACAGGCCAGGCTTCCGTTGATACACATCATTCCCAAATTGACCTCCGATATGCCCAAAAATCACATTCGGGATACCATCCCGGTCTACGTCCAAAATGATGGGCTCTTTTTGATTCAAATAATCTCCATTGTTCAAGTCGCCTTGAAAGTAGTCATCTGCTTTGACATAGGTAAATCCAGTCCCCGTATTGATTAGGTAGTTATCCGGATAATTATTCTTCCCGCCGATGAAATTTGCGGGTTGGTTACCCGGCTCGCCATGGTAGTTTTGCGTGAATTGGTAAATATCCCGCTTGCCATCGCCGTTGAAGTCGGCCGACAAGCCCGTCACAAACCCGAAATCGGAATTTTGCTTAACACGATAATTCACATCCTCTACCCATTGCAATTTCCCATTGACCGTTTTCTGGACAAACAAGGCACTTATGTGGGCCTTTTCCGGATTTCCTGCATAATTGACAAATAAATCTTTCTTGCCATCGCCGGTAAAATCTTCGAATTCTAAGTAACGAGAAACGTGAAAACGATCCGTTAGCCCAAGGTCACTGAGCAATTTGGGCGTGCTCGCATCAAAAGCCAGTACATTTTTATTAACTGATTTTACGCGGATGTCCTGCGCACGACTCGTAAAGCACACAAAGGCGCTCATAATAAGGAGTACTTGTATTTTCATAAATTAGTAGAATATTACGTATTCAAAATACTTTTTTTCTAGCGAGAAAACCGTGCATAATTCCGTTATTCACGTTATTGTACACATTTGAACGCGCAATAGACATGATATTTTCATCGAATTTCTTAATTTGCAGCATAACATGATTAGCGTGACCCAACTAGTTCGAAACATCATTCTATTTACTTGTATTTGCCTGAGCTTGACCAGCCATGCATTTGATTATTACATGGATTGGCTTCCTGCGCATGCTACATTGCGCTATCGGATTAATTTTAGCACACATAAATTAGAAAAAGAAATCAGTACGGATCAGTGGGAAATCCAAGGTGATGTAATCATGGATGAACAAGAGCTAATGCCTTTATCGGCTAAGAGTGCGCACCCTGATTTTTTCATACTTCCTAATCAAAAAATTCGCTTTACCATTCAAGGAACGGGCTTAGTCTATGACTTTGATTTGCGGACATCCATCTTTAAGCGCATCGATCGCACAATCCACAGTGGATATAATTTTAGCGCAACACATTTTTATCGGAATGATGTTTTGTACTCCGTGGGAGGCGAAGGATTTTGGAATTATAACAAACACATCACCTATTTTGACGATAAAACAACGAAAGAATGGGAAATTTTACGCCCTAAAAATAAGGGTCCCGAGATGATGTCTGATGGCTTCCAAGGCTATTCAAAACAGGATGACGCCTTTTATTCAGGTGGCTCAAATAATAAAAACTATTTAGAGGATGAAAAAATCGATTATTCGAAGGTATTCCAACGCTTTAATTTCAAGAATAAAACTTGGGAAGTTTTAGGGAATATTTCAGATAAAATTCCATTGGCTGAGCACCGCATAATTTATTGGAATGGAACCCATTTTGTTCAAATGGCGCGTGATCGTATCTACATCATCGATCCAATGAAAAATGAAATACATCAGTACAAAGACAACGGCACCTATTTTGAAGGAGGTAGCAGCTATTACATCAGCGATGACACCATCAAATATTTTCATTATGCCGACCGAGGTCCACTTCAAATCATACCGGTTAATAGCCTTCTGAGAAAATCAACTTACCTAGGCAAATTTTACCAAGTAGACTATACGAAATATTTTTTAGGTGGGATCATTGCATGTATAACACTTGTTTTAGGGTTTTGGATTTATCGTAAAAAACGCAAAATTGAACCTACGTTTGATCCGTTGGAACGTAAATTACTACAAGCACTTTTGGCTGCAGGAGAAAATTTCATCCCCACGAATGAACTGAATGATATCCTTGAATGTGGGACAAAATCCCAGGAGAACCAGCGACGCATTCGCTTCATGACCATCAAACAGGTGAATGAGAAGTTGGCCTTCTACTACAACATCAACAACGCCATCGAACGCACGGCCTCGACCGAAGATAAGCGTTTGATCACCTATCGCCTGAAGAAGGGCGTGCGAGAAAAAATCAAGGCAATCCTATAACATGACATGCATCACGTTTTGCGTGATCGCTGTTCGTTACATTTGGGTTCACAAAACAACGATCAGCATGGAAACCTTAGTCATTTTCGCAGAAAACATCAAGTGTGGCGGCTGCATGAGCGGCATCAAGAAGGCCATTATGGAATTCCCGGGTGTACAATCAGTAGACATCAACCTCGAGGAAGAGAAAATCACGATTCAGGGTGAGCAATTAGACAAGGAATCCTATGTCAAAAAAATGGATGGCATGGGATACCCGGAAAAAGGACATAATACATTCCTGAAAGAAGCAAAATCCTATGTGAGCTGCGCGATAGGGAAAGTGACGGCTTAGGATAAAATGACGGCCAACTGGGAGGTAAATTCCTCCCAAGAGGCATCGTCCAGTGCAAACGAGTGATCCGTATTCAATGGAATGATACGAACACGAGAAGACATCGGAATCGTGCTGATTTTTTCAGGAGCCCCGTATTCATCGCGAATTCCTTGAAAAACATACATCGCCTGCCGCATCCGTGGCAAATGCTTCACACGGTAGCTCTGCATCCCAAACACAGGATGAATAAATGGATATCCTAAGGCAATAACCGCTTTCACGGGAAACTCCATGGCTAAACGCGAGGCAACCAGAGCTCCGGCAGAACGACCCAAAATATATAGGTCTACCTGATCCCAATCCAATTGCTGCAAAGTAGGACGCAGCTGTCGAATGCGTGCCTCTACGTTCTTCTTACCGAGATAACGTTCAAAAGGGGCACGAAAAAGGTACAGCGTAGTTCTCAAAATATTGAAAATACCAAAATATTTGAGAAAACGCATGAGTTGCGGGGAGCGTGCTTCGATGGGTAAATCACTTGAATTTTCGATTACCGACAAATCAAAGGATTTAACATAAGCCATTAATTGCGCATGAAATAACGCATCCGCAGATCGATTTTCGCGCCCACAAATTAGCAAGACTTTTCGCTTCATCGCACAAAAAAAAGCCTCAACGAAAATCATCAAGGCTTTATCATAATCCTAGTTCTAAAAATACATTTTACTAAACAAGTGTTCAGAGAGATATGCTTTTTCTATGTAATTATAAGAAGTATGAATCATATAAATAGGTCAAGTTAGGTTTTAACATACAAAAATCCCATTCAAAAGAAATGAATGGGATTTAACAATACATATTCTACTAATAACTTCTATTCGCGAACTAAGGTTAAAGGGAAGTCAAACCACTCTTCTTCAATGATACCTACAAATACACCCGTGACTGTATATTTAATATCGATTCGGATGTCTTCTCCAATAAATCGGATTATTTGGAATGCGTTATCTTCAAAAACAATCGATATTTGATAATTCATCAACCGTTCAATTAAATCTAGCTTGGAATATTGATTCAAATACCCCAGATAAGCAAACTGGCTAAATCCTCCCATATTATTATTATTTAATTTGATAACGAGCTGATACCATAAATCCTACACTACCAGCTAACATTTCTCCTTGGTCGTAAGACACATGAAAAGAGTAGGTTAAGCGTTCATTTTGGATACGATTTACGCGTAGACTATATGACTGCTGCTGAAAAGTAGGCACAGGATTACGAGAAGGCCTTAAATGGGTTTGAATAGATCGAGATCCTCGAAATACCCAATCAAAATCCTCCGTGATATGCCCACGCATTCCCAAATAAATGACATTGACAGCATTGTAAGTGAATTGATTTCCACCCTGTATTGTCTTCGTATCCCGCATGATCAAGGGAGTTCCTATTTCATCCGCCTGATACCACCAGCCGGTAGAACGAGCGCCATTATACATGTATTCGATTTTTTCCCCATTATGTGTGTCAACGGTCTTGAACAATTTTGCAATCCAAGACCGATAAAGACCTTGATTTCCCGTATAAAGATGTTCAACCAAAACACCTTCAATAAAATGTTGACCATCCAATCGAACGGATAGTCCAGTCAATCCATCATCAGCAGGAGTCAAATTAAAAGCTGCACCCTGTTCATAGGCCGTCTGTTTATAAAATAGAACCCGCCCCCAATGTGTCTTGTATTCCGCAGCAATGTCAAAAGATCCCAAATGATTCCCATATTGATTCTCCGTATCATCCGAGGTCGTATTCGGATCCATCGCGACCCAATTCTTATTTTTCAATACGGTAACCACATAGAAATAGGTGTTCAAACTACTGGGATATACATTAATCACACGTTTTGTCGTGAGTGGAACAATCCGGTTTCCGCCCCATTGGACCTGGTGATTTAAGCCTCCGAATAAATTCAAACGGGAATCAGGCCGACCGATACGCCCGTATAAACTCTTCTGATGTAACATGACATTTTCCAAGGGTCCCCGGTTATCAAACCAACCATGGGCGTAGGTCATTTTTAAGCCAATCCATTTGTTGAAGAGATTCAAATAACCTGGTGTCCCCAATTGGATTTTAGGCATGGGCAAAGCATTCCCCGACCAAGCATAAAAGCCAGAGGTCAAGGTCGTATCCCCTAAGCCATATACTTCTTTCTTTCTTCCGGCCCACAGCTCCCATCCACCTCGCCGACCACTGATATAGGCTTCTGTAAGGAATAAAGTATTTTGCGATCCTACCCAAGTATTTACCTCTAGGCCATATTTCCAGTCATAGCGCCTCAAGGGATTGTAAGTTCGTGATAAAGAAATTTTTGTTCCCAATCCAGGATTTTCTAAAGGGACTGAACCGTATTGCAAACTACGCATCCAAAAAGGAGTACTCTTTGAATCCGAGGCTAATGCTTTCAATTCAACATCAATGTGGTCATTCGTATCAACAGGGGCAGAAAAAATAAAAAGTAAGAAGGTTAATATCATGATTGAGTTTCCTTTTTAATCGTTGAGTAATGCGTTCGTTCCTCCGAAATTTGTGTACTTAATAATTGATTCAATTGCTCCAATCGTTCAATGCGATTCGTTTGTACTTGATTTCGTTTACTTAACGTGTACAATTCTTTGATAAGTAGAAAGGACGTAAACGAAATACCAGCTAATAAGCCGGAAGCGAAGTAGATATACATCATGGCATGAAAAAATTATGATTAATAGGCATTTTCATCCCCTACAAAGAGGAAGTAGATTGTTAAAAAACAAATCTTTAAATCTTGAATCAGATTCCAATGTTCGATGTATTCAATGTCTTTTTGTATACGCGCTTGTAGGATTTCTTGGCCATCTACCTCGCCACGCAATCCACTGATTTGGGCAAGTCCCGTAATACCAGGCTTAACAAAATGACGAAAGGTAAATCCCTCCACTAGGCGCTGGTAAGTCTCTGAATGATAAAGCATGTGCGGCCGTGGACCTACCACACTCATATCCCCGAGTAGCACATTTATAAACTGCGGAAACTCATCCAAACTCGTCTTCCGAATAAATGCGCCTATCCGCGTCAGTCGCACATCACCCTTCACGGCTTGCACACGATCGCTTGCATCATTCACACGCATCGACCGGAACTTATAACACCAAAAAACATTATTTCCACGGCCTGTCCGTTGTTGTTTGAAAATGACCGGACCCTTGCTTTGCAGCTTGATGATCACCGCGAGAATCGGATATAACCAGGACAGTACGAGTACAATGACCAACAAGCTGAAAACGATATCAAAGCCTCGTTTAATCATCCGATTAGCTAAGGAATCAAGCGGTTTCACCCGATGCGTGATGAAATGAATCCCTAGCTCCTGCTGAACAGGATAATCCCAGCGCCGCTGATCCATAGCGGAAGGAACAATATTCAATCGAACAAACTTCTTCTCCGCCTCTTGAAACAGATAGTTTAAATCATGAATGTAATGGGTAGGGACGCAAACAAAGAGTTCACGGATGTTTACTTCTTGGGCATAATCAATCGCGCGCAACACCTGAATATACATAGGTAGGTCATCATCTGAGCGACTTAAAACCTTTTCCTCATTGATAATTCCCGCAAATTTCCGCCCATGGTATTGCATCTCAAACTGAGAGGCCAACTGGATGGCATCCAGATTCAATCCATAAATACCAATCCGATTAAAATGATTCGAGCGATTTTCGATAATGTAATCAATCCGGAGGAGGAGAAAACGAACAGCAAAAATGAAGAAAAACAACAAGCCTACCTTGATAAAAATAACTTGCTCAAAGTAAAAATGCCCGGTATTCCATTTTAAAAAAAAGGCAACGACCAGTTGTTGGACCACAAGAGCTCGCCAGGACTGACGTAAAAGCACATCAAGTTTATATTCCACATAAGCCCGATAAACACCCAAATAGTGGGCTAAAATAACCCAAATAGAGACATTAATCCAAAAATTATGGTAAACAAGAAAACGCGGGCCGCCCGGAAAATAAGCTTGAAATAAGTCCACCAGAAAATAGGTTAACCCAAAACAAAATGTATCTGCTAGTAGTAGCAGGATAGCTCCCAAGAAACGTTGACCTGATCGCATTAAGCGTGCGTACTGAAAATTGAATTATTTTTAAACGGATATTCCGCAATCATTTGGGAAACAACGGGATCCGAAGCCATGCGTCGCAAACCCGCGATGTGGTTCGCATGATGGGCATCTGTTCCGGCAAAGTCATACAATCCCTCGCGCAGATAGGTTTGGGCAACCTGCATGACTTCTTTCCCATAATATCCCCCCAGGGAAAGTAAATTCAGCTGGAATAAAATCCCCGTGGCACGGATACGTTCCAGCATCACGGCTGGCTTGATGTAGGCATAACGTTCCGGATGCGCCAAAATAGGGATATAGGCCGCTTTTCGTAAGGCAAATAAGGAATCATGCCAGTGATAAGGCAATTCCATGTAAGGAAACTCGACCAATACATAGCGATGATTAGGTCGGTTAGGCAAACACAATAGTCCCGAGGGAATGATACGATCAAAATATTCATCCAACATGTATTCCGAAGCAAATCCCTTGAGATTGACCTTTTCAGGAATCGTAGATGACTGAACCAAATCAAAAGCCGCTGCAATACTCGCAGGGCTGTTCAGGTAAATGCCCGCGGCCGTATGTGGCGTCGCGATGATTTCCTGAAAACCTAAATCAGCTAAACCATTTAATAAGAAGGCACTTTGTTCTAGGTTTTGGGCCCCATCGTCGATGCCGGGTAGGACGTGGTTATGGATATCCACGTGGATTCCCCAGGGAACGAGTGGAATAGATGGTTTTTTAAGATGAAGCCAGGAGAACATATGATTGTTTAGGTATTTCCCGTGAGCATGGATTTTATGAATAAACCCATAAACTGAAGATTCGTCACGAAGTAGCGTTTAGCTAAGCGGCGGGGTTCTTTATAAAGTCTAAAGAGCCATTCTAGGCCCGCATTTTCCATCCAAGTGGGTGTTGATTTTTGTTGGCCCGTCAGCACCTCCAGCGCAATCCCAATCCCCAACATTACGGCTGGAATTCGTCCTTTCATGGTATGCATCCAGCGTTCTTGTTTGGGACAACCCAGCGCCACGAAGACAATAGACGCACCTGATTCCTGGATAAGTTCGGCGTGTTCTTGGTACTCTTCGGCAGTCAGCGAACGAAAAGGTGGCGAATAACAGCCAGCAATTTTCAAGTATGGAAAGTTTATTTCTAAATACGACTGAGCGATGGCTAATTTTTCCGGGGTACTCCCATAAAAGAAAACCGAAATGGCTTCATGGGATGCTTTCTCGAGTAGCGCTTGCATCAAATGCTTCCCAGCGATGCGATCAGGCCGATAGCCATGAAAGAACTGAAAGGACCAAACCAGTGGCATACCATCTAATAAGCGTAAATCGGCATTGCGAAAGATTTGACTGAATTCCTGATCCCCTTTGGCCTCCATGAGCATGTGCACATTGCTGAGGCATACCATGGTGGAAATCTTCAAGCGAGCTCTCCGCATTAACTCAAAGACCGTATGGTTAAAGTTTTCTATGGAGAAGGTATAAGAGAAGATGGAGTGGATGGTTAAATAATTTTATTCAGCAATTCTTTGTGCATTTTTTCATCTTGATACGACTCAAAGCGGGATTTAATTTTCCTTGCTGGATTACCTGCATATATGCAATAGGGATCTAAATCAGAAGTCACAACCGAGCCTGCAGCGATTATACAACCATGACCAATTTTAACTCCCCCCATAATGGTTGCACCATAACCAATCCAAACATCATCTCCAATAAATGTTATCAAATCCTTTCCTTTCCAGCTATAATCATTATCTCGAATTTGACTGGCTAATCGAATAGGGTAACCAATTTGTTGAAAATGATGATCATATTTCCCTACAACAGCCACTTTATTTCCAAACATAACCCAATTGCCAATGATACAATTCGTCTGAATAAAAGAATCATGTCCAATATAGAAATCATCACCAATTTTCAACGTATGATTTGCCCAAAGTCTTACACGTAAACCACAGTGAAACCTTTTACCGATTTGATATTTTGACCAAAAGATGTTTTTGTAGAAAAATATTCGAATTGATTTTATCAGCGAAATCATCTCAAAAACAGCTCTTTTATTTTGTTTTTAATTCTATTCAAAAGATTAAACTTAGAAAGAAATTGATTTTGATAATACAAGTCAATTTCTACTTTTTCTGGAAAAAGAAAATCTATATTATTACTATGATCAGTCATTGTTTCAAATCGATCTTTAATGCCTACAGTATGGGTGGCAAATTGATCAAAACCGATATTATTAACCTTTGAAACTTTGGGATAAATAGTTAAGCCTTTTACCTTAAACTGATGATACATAAATCGAATACCCCAAGAATCAATTTCTCCATTCATTTGCCGTTTCAGCATTAAATTCACATCAGAACCAAGCTTAGAAAACTCCATTTTCAGTTTTGAATCATTTTGAAAGTCGGAATAACTTTGCATATCCCAATCTACCTTATTCCAACGGTCTGCCCAAGTAGCCCAACCCCAGGTCCAAGTTCTGTTGAGAAAAAACGCATCTTCTTTTATTTTTTGATGTTTAAAATCAAAAGAGTAACCACTAATCGAGAAGACTTTACTTTCTCTTTCAAACTTATTCAAAGCTTGATTCATATAATTCAAAAAGTTAGGAGAAGTAATAAGGTCATCTTCCATTACAATACAACTATTGTGTTGATTTACAACCTCACTGACTCCATAAATAATCGATTTTGCTAAACCTTTATTTTCTTGTGATTCAACAATCTTGATTGACTTAAATCCAGAAATTGTTTTAATATATGACCTAACTAATTTAACATCTCGTAAACTTTCTAGGGTATTGCCAGCATCTGAAAATATAATTAATTCACTCTCCTTAGCTAAAGAATTCGATTTAAGAGATTCAACTGTTTCTTTAAGAGTTGATAACCTTCTATAAACAAATAATACAATTGGGGCATTCTGATTCATTTAGCTTTAATTTTACCAATAACAAGCACCCTCAACCTGATGAGCTCCATTCACCTTTTCACTTTCCATTGGAAAAACAAAATGTTCATTTATTATATGTTTGAATTTTTTGTTTTCAAGCCAACGTTTTCCCTTCACTCCAAATAAAATCTGAGTTGCACCTCCTAAATGAATCGCACTTTTACCTTTCCGCTTTATGTGTGCAGCCAAAGGAAAACCATAAGCCCCACAACCAATTATTGCCACATCAAAGTCTAATTCATCAACTTGGGATTTCATGTGATCCAACGCATCAAACCAATTTGAAAAATTTGACCTATTCCCTGCAATTGTTTGTACTGCTTTTATAGTCTGCAATGATTTAAATTGCGGCAAAACTCTTTTGTCTTTAAATAAAAGCTCGCGTTTTGTATAATATTGACTCTCTATCGTTTGACAAAATGGATGTATTACTAATACATTTTTATCCTTTAGGTACATTGACCAAGGTTCATCTTGAAAATAAGGTTCAAGATACATTAATGAGACTTTTCTTGCATTTTTCAAATAACTAGAAAGAAAGAATTCTTCAACCCTCCAACTTCCCAATACATCGAGTAACTTCATGTCATCAATCATCAATTTAGAAAATTGACCGACAGAAGCATCTGAAATAGAAAAAAATCCAGCACCAATTTTAAATGGATAAAAAACGCTATTCCTTACTAATGATTTTATAAAAAATGGAAGGAAGGGATATAGAACAGCTTTGATTTCATTAGATCCAAATCGTCCAACAAAAATTGGCTCTTTAATATCCCATTTGTTTTTGACTCGAATATTAGCCTTTTTTTCAAAAAAAATACACGAGAAAATTTGAAAAATAAAAGTATGCACTTTTATATAGAAATTCCTTTTGTCAAAACGGATAAATAAGAACCATACAAAGACATGAATGGCCAATTCTTTAAATATCTAGTCATTTTACCACTTCCTTGTAATTTAATGATTTTTAAACCTGAACGTTGAATTTTCATTTTAAAATCATCAATTTTCATTAGATTGACATGACTAGGATCATTAAATACAGCTTTACGCCCAAGCTTAACTAAAAGCGATTCAGGATTTGGAGTAGTAAAAATAATTAATCCGTTATCTCTCAATAATTCTTTACACTTCAATAACATTAATTCAAATTCATATTTGGGTATATGCTCAATTACCTCACCAGCAATAATCCGATCAAATTTTAAATCAGAATCAAACTCTAGTATCGATTTACATGCAAGTGACTTGTAGATTCCAGAAGGAATTTTATTTAATCTATCTTGAATAATATCTATACCAACAATTTCAAGTTTTTGAATTCTATTAATAAGAACAGCCCCACCGCGCCCCGTATTACATCCAATCTCAAGAACTACGTTTCCTTCTTGACAATATTTAGAAATCTGAATATACCTCTCTACAGTAAATGGGTCTGACTCACTCCAAAATTGGTTTTCATTTATTTTAAGTGTGCTTACTACTTCCATTCTTTAATAAATTAAATTTTATATTAACATAATAACTGGGCATTAAAACTTGAAA
>JACCDZ010222831.1_pt1 | contig 47308 bp, 27 predicted proteins | sample 7449551 | NCBI WGS metagenome assembly JACCDZ01 (sample SAMN15323452, study PRJNA562643) | freshwater metagenome | isolation source: river surface water | place: USA:Blue River Watershed | collected 2017-08-18
GTTTCCAGACTGATACCTGCGGCATCCAGCTGGGCGCGATCTGCGGCATCGATTGGACTGAAAGGGTCCAACCACACGGCATGAATTACGTTGACAGAAGAAGCATTCACTTTGAGTACAGTCCGAAATAAAGGTAAGACTGTTATGCAAAGGCCGTGCCAGGTTGTTTTGTAACCTATGTAATTAAATTAATGTGGTAAACAGGCCTGCGAAGGTCAGTTTCTCGACGTTGCGACGAGTTACCGACAGGCTTTTTAGACGCTTTTTGGGTGTTGGGCTTGGCTGGTTTGGGCGAGAAGCCGCCACAAAAGCGTCCGTCGGTGCGCAGCACCTCTAGCGAGGGGATCACCTTCGAACGAAAGCCCATGAGTTTGCAGCCATAAGGCATGCGCACATCCCATGTAACCGCCATGTAGCGGCACTCCCAGCAATTGGGGCCCTTGGGTAAGGGAGAGGATGAAGGCACTGCGCCTTGGTCAGCTTTCATGTGCTCACACAGGATGGTGATTAACCACCCAAGAGTTTGAGCACAGTTTGCTGACTCGTGTTGGCTTGTGCCAAGACCGCTGTGGCAGCTTGCTGCATGATTTGCGTTTTGGCCAGCTCGGTGGAAGCAGATGCGTAATCGGCATCTTCAATCGCACTGCGCGAGGCTGACAAATTCATCGACACGTTGGTCAGGTTGCTGATCACATGATCCAAACGGTTCATGATGGCACCCATAGTGGCACGTGTCGCGTTGACTTTTTCCATCGACGCATCAAGCAAAGCCAACACAGACGAAGCACCTTCACGTGTGTTGATGCGTGTCGAGCGTTGCTCCACATTCAAGTCCACGTCACCCGTGATCGCACCCGTGATGGGCCCGCCTTTACCAAAGTCAGCCAAATCAATCGTGATCAACTGCTTGGCGCCAGCACCCACTTGGAATGCCAGACGTCCCACGCGTGGTGGATCTAAGTCTTCGCTGGAGCGACCACCAAAGGTACCGGCTTGGAAGCCCAAGGCCTCAAAGCTGCCTACGGCGGAGAAACCATTGATACCCGCGCTGACCGTGAAAGGTTTGCCTGTGGCTTTGAGCATGGCCAGTTGATCCGATGGCGGTGCGCCAATTGGAGAAGGCATGCCCATGGGCAACAAGGCGGGATCAGACACCATGCGCACGGTGCCGTACAAGGTTTTGGCCTCGGGCGATGTGGCGGTGGCATTCAAAATAGCGGTCACGTCGTTTTTACCGACACTGTTTTCCGTCTTGGTCGACAGTGCCAAGTCAATCGAGCCATCGGCCAGTTCTGTTTTCGCACCACTGAGTGTGAACGGCGTACCGGGCACAGTGGACTTGATGGTCAATGACGTTGGACTGGTGGCATCGGGATCGAGCACAAACTCCAAGTTCTGCAGTTTTTGCTGACCCACTGGCAAATCTTTGTCGGCAGCAATCGCTGCCGAAATGGCATCGTACAAAGCGTTGTAGGTATCGGTGGCATCATCAGTTGACGCTGTATCGGCTGTGATTTCAACACCATTGATTGACACTTTGACAACATCAGCGGCAGCACGGGCATTGGTGCCGTCTGTAATCTTGATGGTGGACTCTTGGGCGACAGCGCCACCTTTGTCCAAACCAAAGCTCGCAGCAGACAAACCTTCCACGCTACCGTCAAACCAAACCGACATGTTGCGACCATCCGACTTCAATGTCAGGCCACTGTTGAATGGGTTGATTTCTGCACTGACGCCGTCATTGCCGGCCCAGATGTTGATGGCATCACGTACTTTTTCAAGACGTTTTTGCGCGTCTTCGCCCAATTCCATTTTCACGGTAATGGCTGTGCCGTTGATGTACAGCGTGTAGTCGCCTGTTTTTGCAGGTGTGGCTGTATCAGTCAACACACCTTCAGACACCACTTCATTGGGGTAAGCGCGCACGCCAGTCAATGGGCTTTGAGAGTTGATCGCCGCAGCAATCGCAATCGCGCTGGCTGCACGGTTGCTGCTGGTGGCAGTGGTGTCAGAGAGTGTGTCATCTTCTGCACGTGCGGCAGGAATCTTGATGCCATTGATCTCCAAGTCACCTTCTTTCAAAGGCACGACTTGTGCGGAACTGTTGGCCACGATTTGCTTTTGCTGAATCGAGGTGGTTTCGTCACTGGACGTGGTGGACATCTTGAACGGTGTGCCGGGCTCGTCGGCCACGATCAACAACTCGTTGTTTTTGTCACCAGCCACGGCTTTGACACCCAGAGGCACAGACGATTGGTTGATTTGAGTCATCAAATCTTGGCGTGCTTGCTCTGATGTTTCGCAGGTGGTCGCACTTTGGAACAGTTGTCCGCGTACGGTGATGGAGAACGTTGAGAAGTCACCCGTGGTGGCATCTTCAACTGGTTCACCAAACTTGATCAATTCAGTTTGAGCGGTGGCTGTCAAAACAGGGGCACGCTCATTGGTGTTCAACGTCGATTGATTCTTCGAGAAGTTGCCATCCACAAATCCAGCGTTTTCGATGTTGCCCGTTTTCGAAGTCAGCACCACAGGTGCATCGACTTTCGACTCCAGAGAGATCGTGCTGCTTTGGACGCCTTCTTTCATACCAATGCGGTGACCGAATAAGCCCGCATCAAAGGGGGTGTCAAAACTCACCTCGATGTTGCGACCATCTTTGGCCACCAAGGTGATGCCTTGTGTGTCAAAGCCTGTGTCAATCGCTTTGACACCGGTTTTGTCGGTCATCAAATTGATGGCGCGCATCACATTGACGCGTGTTTCACGTGGGTTGTTCAGGGCGGTGGTGATGTTGGCCGATGCAAACCCGTTGATGAAGATCACACCTGTGGCCACCGATGAGGCATCCATGGATTGACCGGTCATGACGTTTTCATTCACTTTGGCGTACACACCCGTGCCAGGCACGGCGGTCATGAATGGACGTGTGGTGTCCACGAGGCGAGTCAAACCGGTGGTACCCGTGTTGACCTCGAGTTTGGCGGTGTCACCATCTTTGACGGCGAAGTCCACATTGATCACGGTGCTGCCTGGAGCGTATGTCACGCTACGGCCAGAGTCTGCACCAAAGTCTGTGCTGTTCTTCAAAGCAGCGGCCACTTTGGCCGTCACCATGGCAGGTGTGCGTTCGATGGTGGGGTCGATGTAAACCGACACTCCGCCCACCGACACGCTGCCAGCTTGACCAATCACACCTGTGAAAGTGATGGACTGGCTTTCGCCTTGGCTAAAACCGTAGTCTGCTGCTTTGCGGTTGATTGCAGCGGCTTTGGCAATGGCACTGCCTGCTGCGTTGTTAGGGGGTGACAATTTGTCGTCACTGGCCATTGAGGCATCAATGTCGATGCCGTTGATCTGCAAGTCGCCCGTCTTCAGGGTGGGAATGCTGCCTGAGACTTTGGTCTGCAACGACACTTCACGAGGGTTGGTTTCCAAGTCGATGTTGGTGCCATCTTGGTTCTTGAACTCATAGCTCAAGTCGCCGCTGATCACGTCGCTGTTCATACCGTCAGTCGAAGTGAAGTAGATGCGACCGTTGGCCAAATCTGTCTTACTAGAATCAATCGTGAGTAAGACTTTCTTGCCCCCGTCCATCGGGAAAAAGTTAGCCGTGATCACAGGCGCGCCATCTGCATCGGTAGTCAAGTCCACTTGCAATGCGCCGACCTTCGAGAATCCGCCGCCGTTGGGGAAAGCTTCTTTGGTTTGTGTGAGTGCACGGTAGGTAAAGGTTGAAGGCGCTGCGACGGCTGTGTCTTTCGCGTCAATCGTCACTTCATCGTCTAACAAGTCATCACCTCGCACATCGCCTTCAGAGGCGGGGTACTGGATGACCAATTTTTGTGTGCCATCAGGAATGCTCAACTTGCGACCGTTTTTGGCTGGGTCGTATGCTGCATTGGCTTCCATGGCTGTTTTGATCGTGGTCATGGCATCGGCTTCGGTGGCCAAGTCATTGGCAAAGTTCACCGTGACGCCGCCCACAACAATGCTCTGCCCTTGCAAGTCCGTGACTGTGCCGAAATCAAATTCGAGCACTTGCTGCGCACCCACTTCAGAGCCAGACAATGTTTTGTCTGTGTTGGTGTTGATCAAGTCTGTGCCGAACTGGCTCAACGATGTGGTTTTGAACACGGGCATCTCGCCCACACGTTCACCGGCTGTGCCGTTCAAGACGGGGAAACCGTTCCACTCGGTGGTGTCGGCAATGCGCACAATTTCTTGTTTGAGTTGTTGAAACTCCAAATCCAAGTAACTGCGTTGCTCATTCGCATTGGTGTCGTTGACCGACTGAATGGCCAACTCACGCATGCGAATCATCATGTCGGTGATTTCGTTGGTCGCGCCTTCAGCTGTTTGAATCAGGTTAATGGCATCCCCCGCGTTTCGCACGGCTTGGTTCAAGCTGCGAATTTGATGGGTCATACGTGTTGCGATGGCCATGCCTGCGGCATCATCTCTTGCGGAGTTGATACGCTTGCCGGTTGACAATTGCTGCATCGCCACACTTTGGGCACGCCCGGACGAGCCGAGTGCCATCTGTGAAAACAATGCTTTGACGTTGGTGTTAATTACTGCCATTTTTTTCTCCTGACCTTTCTTGGTCAATCAAACTTGCCACTGATTAAGCACATCCCGTGCCAAGTATTTTTGGCACCTCTAAATAGGGGTTTACCCTTTTTATTCTGTGAAAATACGTACATAAAAGTATTCAGTGGCAAGGTTTTGTCGCTTCAACGGCAAGCGGTTGCCGCTTACCGTATGCAAACGATGGTGTTGCCGCTCAGTGCTGGAAATCCGCCACTGGCATCATTGAGTCACTGAAATCATCCAGTGACAACTTCTCGGCGAGCAGCTCCAATTGGCCTGGGTATTGCGCCAAACCTTTTTGAGCGATCTCGAGTGCACGCAAGGGGTCCAAGTTGCAACGCAACGCACGAACCATCATCACGTAGGTGAAAGGTGGCGTGTTGTCAGCTTGGATCTCAATCAACTCACCCAACAGTTCAACTGCCAGTGGCCAATCTTGGTTCATCAAAGCCAGCAAGCCCGTGATAGCCAAGATGTCTTCACTGTGGGGATACAGGCTCATACCCGCATCGCCCAGTGCATTGGCCAGCTCAATTTGCTCGGTCGCCACGAGAGCTTGAATCGTCTCGCGGATTTCTGAGGGGGTGAAGCGCTTGATGGATTGCGCATTGAGCAAACCGCCAGTGGCGGCTTGGTTCATGATTTCTTGAATAAGGGACATGGAGGCTCCTGCGGGGGTGTCAGAAAACTTGCCAATCACATTCAAGTGATCGGCGCATGTACCGATTGAGCAAGAGCCATGCCAGATTTAAACCACTCTGGCGAATGGCTTAGTCTGTGATTTCAAGAACCGAGAAACTGCTCGCCAACTTCGCAATGGCCGCAGGGTTGGCCGCGATTTGTGCTGCCGTCAATTCAAGCGTGCTGCTGTCGCTGAGGCTGATGCTGGTGAGTTTGTCCAAACCATTGAGTTGGTCAATGGCATTTGCCACGTTCAACGCGCTATCCACGATGTCCATGGCAGCGACGTGTGCATCGTTGGCCAATGTGGCAGCGTTGTGGGCCTGCACCTCGGTCACGTTCAATGCATACGTGCCGTCGAGCTTGTCAAACAAGGACGTACCAGCCAAGACCTGTGCGTGGCTGAGTGTCATGGGGGCGTCTGCCCCAGTCAAACTCACGGCAAGCAAGGAGGTTTGAAGACCCAACAGCTCGTCCCAATGCGTGGCCACGTTCTCACGTGTGTCACTCACACTGAGGTGTGCCACTTCGGCGTGGCTGGCCGTGCCCACTGCCTCGCTGGCACTCACACCTGTCAATGCCACCGACACGTCGTTGGTGAATTTGTCCCACACCCCTGATGTAGCGGCCCAATCCGAAGCAGACAAGCTCAACTCAGCGGAGACACCGGTTTGCGTGATGGACTGCAACTGGGTATCAAGTGCATCCAAGGCTGTGATGTGCAGCGCCACATTGGCTGAACTGTCGGCCACCGACACGCTGCTGACGTGCGCGGTTTGCGCCACGGTGCTGGCATGGGCGGCGCTCACATCGCGAACAGACAAGCTGTAGGCATTGGACAGCTTGCTCAACACAGAGGCACCCAGTTCCAACTGAGTGGCGGTCAAGCTCAGAGCATCGGTGGATGTCACTTGCGTCACGCTGCTGAGGCGATCCCCCAATGCCACCAAAGCATCAAAGTCTTGCGACAGGTGCGCCGATGTGTCCGCCACCGTCATGTGCACCACATGGTCATCGGCTTGCACGCTGGCCAAGGCTTGCATCGACACGTCTGCCACCGACAGCTGATAGCTCTCCATCTTGGCCAAAGTGGCGGCATCACGCGCCCATTGGTCGGCAGAGATTTGCAGTGCTTGGGTGGCATCGCTCACGGTGATGGCACTGACCGTCGCCCCTAACTGCTGCAGATCATCCAAAGCGGTGGCCAAATTGGCGCTGGTGTCTGACACAGACAGGCTCACCAAGCCTGTGAGCTCTGCCACGGTGGCGGCGTCTTGGGCTGCCACTTGGCTCACACTCAAGGTGTAGCCATTGGTGAACTTGGCCAATGTCGCCGCAGTGGCATACAGCGTATCGGCCGTCAAGGCCAAGGGCGTGACGGTGGTCTGCGTGATGCCTGTCACTTGATCGCCCAGCGTCTGCAAGGCTTGCAGATGCGTTTGGATATTGGCACTGGTGTCGGTCACCGACACGCTGCTGACATGCCCTGTGGCAATGCTGCTGGCATCGGCTGCCAACACATCTGAGACGGTCATGGTGTAGTTGCTGTTGATCTTGGCAATCGTGGCGGCACCGTCGGTCCATTGCGTTGCATTGATGGCAATCGGCGCACTGCCCGTGGTGGTGATCGCGGTGATTTCGCTGGTCTGCACCAAGCTAGACCAATTGGCCCCGATGTTGTCGGTGCTGTCTTTGACCGTCAAGGCATTCACATAAGCGTGTGCCGAAACAGCAGCGACTTGGCTGGCCATGACACCCCGCACGTCCAAGCCCAAATCACCTTGAACTTTGCTGAAGGTGGCTTCAGACGTTGCCAACTGCGACGCCGTGATGACCCAATCGGCCGCCGTGCCGGTTTGTGTGATCGTGCCCAATTTCGTGTTGAGCTGATTCAAGGCATCTATGTTCTTGGCCAAATTGGCGGTGCTGTCGGCCACGTCCAAGCTCACCACATTGCTTTGTGCCGCGACTTGGGTGGCATTGGCAGCTGTCACGCCTGTCACGTGCAGCGTGTAGATGTCACTGATTTTGGCCAATGCAGCTGCATCGGTGACGAACTGCTCTGCCGTGATGGACAAGATGGCGGCTGTGCCCGATTGGTCGATCGAACTCAGCTTTTTGCCCATGGCTTGCAATGCATCGAGCTGCGCGGCAATGTGCGCAGAGGTGTCTGACACGGTGACACCGCTGACATGCACGTTGCTGCTGAGTGCCGTCGCCTCTTGTGCCGTCATGTTTGACACATGGACGTTGTAAGCGGTGCTGATTTTGCCAATCACATCCGCATCGGTTTGCCACTGCCCTGCTGTGATGTCCAAGGTCTTGTCTACACCTTGCAAGGCCACGGCGGCCAACTCATCGCCCAGCGCATGCAATTCATCCAAATGCAGCGCCACATGCTCAGCCGTGTCGCTCACCTTCACCAAGGCCACATGCGCTTGCGCAGCCACTGTGGTTGCGTCATTGGCCAAGACGTCTTGCACATGCAGCACATAGTCGCCTTGAATCTTGCTGAGCGCGGCAGTGTCCGACAGCCATTGGGTTTCGCTGATCACCAAGGGGGCCGTGATGTCAGTTTGGGTGACATCCACCAAGTGTTCGCCCAAACTTTGCAAGTCATCAATGTGACGCTGAATATTGAGTGTGCTGTCCACCACATGCAAGGCCGCCACATGACCATCGGCGCCGATGGCAGCGGCTTGGTCGGCATGCACCCCCTCCAAGGCCAAGGTGTAGCTGTCTTGAATTTTTGACAAAGCGCCTTGATCTGCCAAATAAGCCTGCTCGGTCATGACCAACGCTTGTGCGGTCCCTGTTTGTTGGATACCCCCGAGTTTGCCGCCCAAGGCTTGCAAAGTGTCTAAACCAGCGGCCACATGCGCACTGGTGTCCGCCACCGCTACGCTGGTCACATGCTGGGTAGAGGCAATGCGGCTGGCATCGGCCACCAACACATCGGTGACCGACAAGTTGTAGTTGTTCGCGATCTTGGCCAACACACTGGCGTCATCACTCAGCTGTGTGGCGCTCAAAGTCAGTGGTGCCACAGAGCCAGTCACGTTGATGTGATCAAGCTTCTCGGCAATGCCCACAAGTGCGTCTAAGTCGTGCGAGAGGTGCGCAGCTGTATCAGCCACGCTGTAAGACGTGACGTGGGCGTCGTGCGCCACCTCTGCAGCTTGTGCGGTGCTGACACCTGACACATGAAGTGTGAAATCGCCCACCACTTTGGACAGAGCTGCGCCGTCCAAGCTGTATTGCTGGGCATTGATCTCCAAGGCTGTGTCTGCATCGGTCTGGGTGATGGTGTGGAGTTTGGCTTGGATGGTTTGCAAGCTGTCGAGCTTGCGCGCAATGTTGGCACTGGTGTCGACCACATCCATCGCCACCACATGCCCGTTAGCGGCCAAACCCGCGGCAGCATCGGCACTGACGCCTTGCAAGGCCACGGTGTAGTTGTTGGTGATCTTGGCAAGCGTTGCCTTGTCAGCCAATAACTGCGACGCCGACAACGACAAGGCGCTGGGCGTTCCTGTTTGCGAGACACGCACCAACTCTTTGCCTAGCGCTGTCATCGCATCTAAATTGGCTGCAATGTGGGCGCTGGTATCCGCCACCGCAACTGACACCACATGGTCCGCTGTGGCCACTGCACTGGCACTGGCCGCCAACACCTCAGACACTGCCAAGCTGTAGTTGTTGCTGAACTTTGCCAACACATCGCCGTAGGTGCTCAGTTGCGACTGGGTCACCGCCACCGCTCCTTTGCCGAGTTGCTGAATGGCCTGCAACTTGTCCACGTCAGCCCCCGCTTGCGACACCTGCATAGCAGCTTGCAAATCGGCCAAGTGGGCCGCCACATTCACTGCGGTATCTGACACATTCAGTGTCTTGACATGCGTGTCTGCCGCCAGTGTGGCAACTTGACTGGCGCGCACCTGATCGACAGCGAGGGTGTAATCGCCCGCATCAATTTTTGCGAGCAAGGTTTGGTTGGCCAAGTACTGATCTGCTGTCAAATGCAACGTCTCGGGCGTGCCGCTTTGGGTCAAGCTGGTGATGCGCGTGTTGAACTGAGCCAGTGTGTCTATCTTGGCAGCAATGTGGGCACTGGTATCTGTCACGCTGATGCTGGTGACATTGCGCTGCTTGAGCACAGTCGCAGCGGTTTCAGCCGTCACATCTGACACCGCCAAACTGAAATCGTTGCTGATTTTTTTCAGCACATCCAAATTTGCAGCCAGCACGTTGGCACTGATTTGCAGTGGCGCTACGCTCGACTGGGTGATGCTGTTGAGTGCTTGGCCAAAGTCCTTCAATGTGCCCAAGCCACTGGCAATGTTGGCACTGGTGTCTGTCACATTGAAGGCGCTGACATGGGCTGTTGCTGCCACGCGTTGGGCATCCGCCACGCTCACCTCATTGACCAACAAAGTGAAGCTGTTGCTCAACTTGCCCAGCACCTCAGTATCGCTGGCGAGTTGTGATACGGTCAGAGCCAGCGGGCTGGGTGTACCGCGTTGGGTCACTTGGGTGAGCTTGTCACCCAAGCCTTGCAACGCATCCAAGTTGTGGCTGATGTTGGCACTGGTGTCGGCCACCGCAATGCTCGCCACACGGTCGGCCGCTGCGGTTGCCACTGCTTCAGAGGCAAACACTTGACTCACGACCAAGCTGTAATCGGTGGACACTTTGGCCAGTGCGTCTTGGTTGGCCACACGCTGCGCAGCCGTCAACGTCAGCGGCACAGAAGCATCGCTCTGGGCAATCTCGGTGAGTTTGCCCCCAAGCGCTTGGAGTGTGTCTAACTTGGCTGAAATGCGCTCACTGGTGTCGGACACCTTCAAGCTGGCCACGGTGGCTTTTGCTGCAATGCTTGCTGCGTTGTCGGCTTTCGCATCCGTGACGTTCAAGCTGTAGGCTGTTGAAATTTTGCTCAAGGTCGCTGTGCTTTGGCTCAGTTGCGTGGCAGTGATCGACATGGGGGCAACCACGCCTGTTGGGTTAATGCGCTGAAGCTTGGCACCCGCTGCATTCAAAGCATCCCACTGCTGGGCGATGTGGGCGTTGCTGTCGGAGACGCTGAAACTCGCCACCGTGCTCAACTGCGCCAGTGCCGCAGCGTTGGCGGCTGTGACACCGCTCACTGAGACGGTGTAGCCACTTTTAAACTTGTCGAGCACGGCTGCGTTGTTGACCAACTGCTCAGCCGTCAAGCTCAGCGGTGTTGCCGCTCCGGTGCGAGTGACGCTGGCCAACTTGCTGTCCAAGAGGCTCAAGTCATCAATGTGGGCTGACAAATTCACAGACGTATCAGCCACCCCAATGCTGGCCACTTTGGCATTGGCTGACAACGCACTCACGTTGGCATAGCTCACTTGTGTCACGGCGTAGGACACATCGGTGTTGCTGATCTTCGCGAGCACGTCGGCATTTTTTATGAACTGGCTGTAGTTCAAAGCCACAGGGGTTTGTGCGTCCGTCAACGTCACGCTGGTCAGATGTGCGCCTAACTTTTGCAACGTTGGAAGGTTGTGCACGATGTTGGCCGAAGCATCCACCACATCAATGGCTTTGACTTTCTTGTTTTTGTTCAAGTCCGCCACATCGGCAAACGCCGCAGCGCGCACCGCCAGCTCGTAACCACCATAAATTTTGCCCAACACCAACGCATCGGTTTTGACCTGCGTGGCTGTGACAGATAGGGCCTCTTTGTCGGTGGCCTTGGCACTCGCCAAACGAATGCCAAGCAAGCGCAAGTCGTCTAAATGCGCTGCAATTTGTGCGCTGCTGTCTGTGATGTGAATAGCCGCCACTTTGGGGTTTGCAGCCACAGTGGCCATATTGGCTGTACTCACACCCGTGACTTTCAAGGTGTAGCTGTTGACCACCTTGTTGAGTAACGCGGCTTTGGCTGGGTCTTGCAATTGGGCCGAAGTCAACTTGATTGGCGCGATGGGCCCCGTCTGGGTGAGGCTGCTGACCTTGGCCGTTGCACTCAGCACGTCAAAGTTCGCGCTGATATTTTTGACAGTATCGGCCACCGCAATGGAGGTGACCTTGGCATTGCTTGCCAACACACTCACATCAGCAGCCAACGCATTTTGAACAGCCAAGCTGTACCCACTGAGCTTGCTCAACACCTGCGCATCTTTGCTCACCTGCTTGGCGGTGATGGACAGGGTTGACGCGTTGCCTGACAAAGCCAAGCTGCTGATGCGTGCGTTGAATTTTTGTAGCGCGTCTAAATTGAGCGCAATATTTTCTGCGGTGTCTTCAATTTTGACGCTACCCGCACGTGTCGTGTTGAGTGTTTCTAGGGCCGTCGCCACGCTCACCGACGCAGAAGACGTCGATGACGCATAAAGCGTGGGGCTGAGGAGAACACTGGACACAGACATCGTGCTTTGTCATCGACTGCGCAGCCGATTACTTGAGCCAATGTGCTGTACAAACTCACACGGTGTTGTGTTGGTGTAAGTCTTTTTTTAACGTCTGCCAGACCTCTGACCAGTCGCCGTGTTGGTGTTGGCGATACAACTTGGCGCTGGGATACCACGGTGAATCTTGGCGCATCAGCTGCCAGCGCCAATCGGGGCAATACGGCAACAACACCCCTGTGGGATGACCGATGGCACACGACAAGTGGGCCACACTGGTGTCCACGCTGATGACCCAGTCCATCTGCTGACACAACGCTGCAGTGTCTTCAAAGTCTTGGAGGTCCGCTCCAAAGTGCAGCAGTTGCGGATGGGCCTGCATCACCGCTTGGTCATGCGCACGCACCTCTTGCTGCAAGCTCACTGCTTGCATGTGCTCGGGCACACATGCAAGCAAGGCCTCTAAAGACACACTGCGTTGCAAATCATTGTTGTGGCTGGGATTGCCAGACCAAACCAAGCCCACACGCGGGCGTTTGACGTGACGCAAACGCTCGGCCCAGCGCGCTTGATGCGCGGCGCTGGGTTGCAAATATGGCGCACGTACATCCACGCGGTGGCACTGCAATGCCAAAGGCAAACTCATGAGTGGGCAATGGCAATCGAAGGGCGGCAAAGAATTGCCACGCGCAACCAAAGTCGCCACGCCACTGAGCGAGCGCATCAGTCCCATCAATGCGGTGGGCACTTCAAGTACCACCTGCGCACCAAGCTTGGCCACATCGTGAACATAACGACAAAACTGCAAGGTGTCGCCAAAGCCTTGTTCGGCATGCAACACAATGGTTTTTCCTGCCAGAGGCGTATCACCCAACCACAGAGGCTGCGTGAATTGCCGCTGAAATGCGGCAGCTTGGGGCCGCTGCCAACGCCATTCGTGAAGCGACCAGCCTTGCGCAAAATTGCCCAGCAAGAGCAAGTCAAGTGCTTTGTTCCAATGGGCCTCTACATGTGTCGGGTTGAGCATCAACGCACGGTCATAGCTATCCAACGCTTCGGTCAGTTTGAGTTGTTCTTTCAAAGCCACGCCACGGTTGGAATAGGCCTCGATGAGGTGCGGGTTCAAGGCAATGGCCTGGTCATAGCATGCCACCGCTTGCGCAAACTGCCCCATCGCCTGCAAGGTGTTGCCTTGGTTGAGGTAGGCGTCGGCATGCTGTGGCGACAGCGCCAGTGCATGCGCAAAGCTTTGCAAGGCCTCATCCCACCGCCCGAGTGCTTTGAGCACCACGCCACAGTTGGTGTGGGTCGAGGCCGACTGCGGCTGAATGCGCAACGCCCCCTCTAGGCTGTCGAGCGCCGCCTGATGATTACCCAACGCCAGCCATGCCATGCCTCGGTTAGACCAAGCTTTGTCATGGTCCGGTCGATTGGCAATCGCTTGGCTGTAGCTGTCAATGGCGGCAGGGTAGTCCTTGGCGTACGCTTGGGCCACTCCTAAATTGAAATACACATCTGCATGTGAAGGATTCAATTCAGCGGCACGTCGCATGAGCTCAATGGCACGCTGCGTGTGTTTTTGTTGGTGCTCTAACACTCCGAGCAAATGCAAGGCATCAAAATTGTCTGGTGCTTGCGCGATCAGTGCTGCGTAGGCTGCGCGGGCTGCATCCCATTGCTGGGTTTGGTGCAAAGCCAAAGCATCTTGGATGGTGAGCGCGTGCTGAGAGGAAGGCATGTGTGTAAGCGGTGGCTAATGACCCGACGCACGGGTGGCTTGCAAATCTGCCACCAATTGTGTCAGCACATTGCGCCAACACCCCTCCTCGCTTTGTCGGTACAGCTTGACCGTTGGATACCACGGGCTGTGCTGAGTTTGCACCATCCAGCGCCAATCCGAATGCAAAGGCAGCATGACATGCACAGATTTCCCCAGAGCCGCAGCCAAGTGAACCGTTGTGTTGTCCACCGAAATCACCGCATCACAGGCGTCCACCAACGCGGCCAAGCCATCTAAGTCGTCACGTTTGTCTATGAAGTCACAGGCCAACACGTGCACACCATTGCGTTCGAATTGCGCTTCCAAGTCATGGCGTACATCGCCATATTGCAACGACAAAAACGTGGCATCCACACTCGAAAGCGCTTGGGTCAACTCGGACAAATCGATGCTTCGCTCCAAACCGTACTTGGGGCTGGTGGACTGCCAAGACAAGCCAATCACTGGCTTGCCACTGCCGCGTAAGACTTGGCGCAGTCGCTGCGCTCGCTCGGGATCGGCTTGCAAATAACGGTTGCGCAAAGGAAAGTCATTCAAGGTGTTTCTGAAAAACCTTGGCAAGCTGCCCATGGGCAAATGCGCGTCATACAAGCCGTCATCCAACACCGTGTGTTGATCGACAAATTGGATATTCGGCATGGAACGCTGAAACAAGCTGATCAAGCGGGCATCAACTTGCACCCACAGCTCCTGCACTTGGCTTTGGACTTCGTCCAGCAAGCCGCTGAACATGATCTCATCGCCCACCCCTTGCTCGTGCCAAATCAACACACTGGTCGATGCGTCACCCAATTGCCACAACGGTCGCTCAGTCAAAAAAGGTTGCATGACCTGTTGGTTTCTGGCCCATCGCCAGTCATACAACTGCCAGCCCTCTTTCAAACGCCCCATTTGAAGCAAGCACAACGACAAGTTGAAATGTCCTTTGGCGTAATCCGGCTGAAGGGCCACGGCTTGCTCAAAACTCTCCAAAGCCTCTTGGTAGCGCTGCATCTTGAGCAAGACCACGCCACGGTTGTCATAGGCATCGGCAAAGTTTGGCCGATAGTGAAGCGCTTTGTTATAGCTCGCAACGGCAAGATCATGCCGCCCCAACAAATACAAGGCATTGCCACGGTTGTTCCAAGCTTCGGCAAAAGCAGGACTGGCCTCTAAGGCTTGGTCATAGCTGGCCACGGCCTCTTCAAAGCGCCCCACACGTCGGTAAGCCATGGCCGTGTTCATGGAGACCAGCGGGTCTCGCTTTGAGACACGCGCAGCCAAGCCTGCCAATCGTTTGCTTTTTGCTTTCATCGTGAATCGTGTTCTCTTTGCGCCATGAGCACGAATCGTCACAAGCGCCGCGATCTTGAGTTTGGCGTTTCAAAGCAATTTATGAATGGCACGTCTATTGCTTCAATCCATCCATTCATTGAAGAAAACGACACCCAGTGCCAGATCTCGCCACCATCGACCTTGAGGAACATGTCAAAGATGCCATGACGCATCATCGACATGGTCGGCTGGCGCTCGCCCAAGAAAAGTACGACCACATCTTGGCCATGCAACCCCATCATCCCCAGGTCACACACCTGATCGGGGTGATTGCCTTGCAAAACCAAGACTACGACACAGCCATTGAAAAGATTTCTGAAGCCATTGCGCTTGAGCCCCAAGAAGCCAGCTACCACCTGAACTTAGGTGTGGCCTACAAAGGGATCAAACACAATGCACGCGCCTGTGCATGCTTTGAACAAGCACTGCGATACGCGCCCGACTGGGCCGATGCACACTTCAATTTGGCCGTGGTGTTGCATGCGCAGCAACGGCTAGAAGAAGCCATCCACCACTATGAGCAGGCCATTGCCCTCGATCCGCACAACGCCACCTACCGAAGCAACTTGGGGGCATCGCTGCAAGCGAGCAACCGCTTAGACGAAGCATTGGTCAGCTATGACCATGCGCTCGCATTGCACCCCCATCACCCGACCACCCTTTGGAACAAAAGCCTCACCTTGCTTTTGCAAGGCCAATACGCGCAAGGCTGGCCTCTGTTTGAAGCTCGCTGGCAGCGGGACAACTTCACCTCGGCCAAACGTGCGCTGGATGCACCGCTGTGGTTGGGGCAAACTTCGTTGGCAAACCAACGCATCTTGTTGCATGGCGAACAAGGCTTGGGCGATTTCTTGCAGTTTTGCAGGTATGTCTCGGCAGTGGCGGCGTTGGGTGCCCATGTGATCTTAGAAACACCGGCGTGCTTGCTCACGCTGTTGAGCCAACTCGAAGGTGTGGGTGAACTGGTCACAGCCGGTCAACCCTTGCCAAACTTTGACTATCACTGTCCCTTGATGAGTTTGCCGCTGGCATTGAACACCCAAGCCCACACCATTCCACCCGTGCCACGAGGCTTGGTGACTCGCCCAGTGCAAAGCCCACGCTGGCAAGCCCTGCGCCAACACAAGACAACGCCCACCATTGGCTTTGTCTGGCACGGCAATGCCGCTCAAAAAAACAACCATAACCGAAGCATGCCCTTGGCGTTGATGCTCGAGGCGTTCCCCCCCAGCCTGACGTATGTGAGTTTGCAAAAAGAATGCACAGCACAAGAAAAAGAACTGTTGCGCGCACATACCTATGTGCATGACATGAGCGATGAGATTCACGACTTTGCCGACACAGCCGCGCTTTGCCAAGAGGTCGACCTTGTCATTTCTGTTTGCACCAGCGTGGCCCATCTGAGCGCCTCTTTGCAGCGTCCAACTTGGATTTTGCTAGCGCATCACCCCGATTGGCGCTGGGAGCTCGCGCGTTCGGACAGCCCTTGGTACCCGAGTGCCAAGCTTTACCGACAAACCCAACGGCAAGACTGGTCAACGGTGACACGCCTGATCCATCAAGATTTACTTAAGTTACAGCCTTCCTTCACACGAATATGAACGCGAAACCTGAAACGATCAATGTATACGATCCTGCACTCTTTTTTGAATTTAGGGATCTATCGCTCAAGATGGCCAAAAAGCCATTGGTGCTTTTCTTTGGCCGTAAAACTTTTTCAGACAACACCAAATACCTGTTTCTCGCCTGCGTGCGTGACAACCCAGACTTTGAGGTGAAGTGGTGCACTTGGGATGAAAATTTACATGACACGCTTGAAAAGCATGGTCTACCCAGCTTATTGATCACTAGAGATTTTCAGACTACCACTACGCTATGCTTAGAAGCAGCTGTAGCTGTATTTTGCGAAAACACCCATACCGCGCTACGTGGTGTTCCAGTGCTCAGAGGCTGTTTAGCAGGATCAAAAAAAATACAACTTTGGCATGGGATCTCAGTCAAACGCTTGGACTTGATGATCGTGCGCGAGATGAATCTGCTAGACAAAGGGTTTCGTGCGAATTGCATTGGCGCCTCTGACATTGATTGCGTGGCATCGACCTCTTCAAAGCTCGACAGCTTTTGGGTAAAAGCATTTGGCACAAGACACATCCTACGAGTCGGCCAGCCACGTAACGAAGTCATAGTGCGCACACCACATGCCGAAGAGTTTATTGGCGCAATGTTGTCACCCACCGAAGAGGCCGTGTTTGCCTCGAGTGCAATCAAGGTTTTGATCGCCCCAACGTGGCAACGCGCTCATCCGCACTGGATCAGCACCGATGAATTTCATGCAACTTTGGAAACACTCGGCAAGAAAAACAATATTTTCTTCTGCATCAAGCAACACCCATTTTCGGCAGTCAACCCGAAGACGGGTAAATCCAATAAACGTTATGAGCACGTATTTTTCTTAGACGCTGGCTTTGATGTTTACCCTTGGATGAACTCGTTTGCGGCACTCATTACTGACTACTCATCCATCATGTTTGACTTCATATTGACACACAAACCTGTGCTCACCTATGAAATACCCAATCACAAAAAACTAAGCTTCGAACCAGACTACAACTTAGTGCCCAACTCACCTTTCACTTATGAATTCAACGAAAAAAATCTAGAAAGCGAGTTGCTCATGAGCATTCAATCACACCCAAATTTGACGAAGCAAAAAACCATGATTGAAGCGCTGTATGAAACAGAACCATCACAAAGTTCAGCCAACTTGATCAACTTTCTAGATCAGGTTGTGCATGACGCGACCGATTCGCCTTTTCAAATTCAAAACTTATAAGAGATGCACCATGATCACAGTCATCACCTACGGAACGTTTGACCTCTTTCACATCGGCCATCTCAATCTATTACGTCGTCTCAAATCACTGGGCGATCGTTTGGTAGTAGGCGTCTCCACCGATGAATTCAATACCGCCAAGGGAAAGAAAACCACCATCGCATTCGGTGAACGTCTAGCCATCGTCAAAGCCATTTGCTATGTCGATGACGTATTTCCCGAAGAAAACTGGGACCAAAAGGTGAGCGACATTCAAAAATACGAAGCCAATATTTTCGGCATGGGTGACGACTGGAAAGGTAAGTTTGATTACCTCAACATTTATGCACAGGTGTGCTATTTACCCAGAACCGAACAAATTTCCTCAACCGCCATCCGGCAAAGTTTTGCCCAACACGCCCCCCTGACTCTTTCGATGTCAGACTAACCACACAAGGTACTCCTATGCATTTATCTGCCATGCTCAACTGCAAGCATTTTTTCGATACCTACGGCAAATACTTTCCCAACCATGACGAGGTTCATGTCATCGAAATTGGATCGCAAGATGTCAATGGGTCACTGCGCACCGTGACGCCCGACACATTCAAATACACCGGCGTTGATTTTGTTGAAGGTAAAGGCGTGGATGTGATCTTAGATGACCCCTACCATTTGCCTTTTGAATCCAACAGCGCAGACATCATTGTGTCGAGCTCATGCTTTGAACATTCCGAAATGTTCTGGCTGGTCTACTTGGAAATCATGCGCGTGCTCAAACCCAAAGGTTTGTTTTATTTGAACGTGCCATCCAATGGCAACTTTCACCGCTACCCTGTCGACTGCTGGCGTTTTTACCCCGACAGTGGCAATGCTTTGGTGACCTGGGGTCGCAGAAACAACATCCACTCGGTTCTGCTTGAGTCATACATCAGCAACCAAATGAACACCGACCAGTGGAATGACTACGTGGCCGTCTTCTTAAAGGATGAAAGCTACAGCGCACACTTCACCGATCGCATCATTCACCACAACCCTAACTTTCGCAATGGCGTGTCGCACGGCAGCCAAGAGGTGGCCAACTTCAGTGAAAAGAGTGAGGATCATGCCAAGCTGTCCATCATTTCTCAAATTGCACTAAGCACCATCAGCATCAAGTGATCGAACACTTGATCAGCTGTTGCATGAACTGAAGGGTCTAGCTAATTGACTTTATCCGTCAGGGCCAGATCCAACTTTCAGCTGCCCACACCATGCCACAGCACAAGCACATATGCTGACGAGAGCACCGCCTTATACACGCCACTTGGCAAACCTAAATGCCCCGGCAACGTCACATTGCCGGGGCATTTCAATTAATCGTAATTGATGTATTGAATCAAGCTAGCCGCATCCAAAGCATCAAATTGTTCCACTGTGAGGGCACCAATTTGATCTGTCGTCAAGTATGACACTTGGTCGCTGGTCATGGAACCAATCACCGTGTCATCAATGGCTTGGATGAAGTCTGTTGTCAACAAAGCAACCTGCGCGGTGCTGAAACCAGCGATCTGATCGCTCGTCAAGCTGCCCGCCAATGTGCTGGTCATCGCCGCCAACTGGACATTGCTCAGTTTCGCAATCTGCGCGGTGGTGATGCTGCCAAACAAAGCGCCGTCCATGCTGTTGAGCGTCACTGTGTTCAACGATGCAATTTGACGAGTGGTCAACAAACTCACCTCTTCGGTTGAGAATTTATTGAACGCATCACTTTGCAGCGCTGAAATCTGTGCCGTGCTGAACTTGGCCAACTGACCAGAAGTCAATGCTTCAGCCTGGGCTGTCGTCAAGGCAGACACTTGATCGGTGGTCAATCCTTTGATTTGCAAGGTTGACAGTTTGCCAATCAGATCCGCCGAGAACTCATCAAAGTTACCCGCACTCATCTTAGACAACTGGATGGATGTCAAACCTGCCACCTGATCGGTGGTCAGCAAAGCCAACTGTGCCGAAGACAAGTTGTTCAACTGATCAGTGGTCAACTTAGACACCTGCAGCGTGGTCAACGCGGTCAGCAAATCAGAGTTGAGATTGCTCATTTGCAACGTTGTCAAGCTGGTCAACTGGCTCGTGGTGAGCTTGCTGACCTCATCAGTCGTGAAGGTGTTGAGGTCTTCCGTTTCCAAGGCTGCGATTTGTGCACCTGTGAATTTCGCTAACTGATCTGACGTCAAAGCCGTAGCCTGATCTGAGGTGAGACCAGCCACTTGAGCGGTCGACAAGCCTTGCAACTGCGTGGTCGAGAGTTTGGCCACAAACTCTTCAGACAAGTACGCCATGTTTGGCACGGTGATCTTGCCCAACTGTGCAGACGTCAAGCCGCTGACTTGATCTGTGGTGAGCAAGCTCAGTTGCTCCGATGTCAAGTTGTTAAGTTGATCGCTGGTCAAGTTCGACACTTGCAAGGTCGTCAATGCGGCCATCAATTCTGTGGTGAGCTTGCTCAACTGATCGGTCTTCAAGCTGATCAATTGATTGGTCGACAACTTGCTGATTTCATCCGTGGTGAAGGTATTCAAATCAACGCTTTGGAATGCCGCAATTTGCGCACTGCTCAAGCTGGTGATTTGATCGGAATTCAAGGCGGTGGCTTGATCAGAAGTCAAACCAACCACTTGGTCTGTGGTCATGCCACGCAGTTGATCCGTCGACAACTTGGCCACGAAATCAGTTGCCAAGTAGGCCAAGTTTGCTGCTGTGATCTTGCCTAACTGAGCCGAAGTCAGGCCAGAGGCTTGATCGGTCGTCAAAATGCTGAATTGCTCAGAGGTCAGGTTGTTCAATTGATCACTGCTCAAGTTGGACACTTGCAAAGTTGTCAATGCCGCCAACAACTCTGTGCTGAGTTTGCTCAGCTGAGCGGTCTTCAAGCTGGTCACTTGATTGGTTGCCAGCTTGCTGATTTCTTCTGTGGTGAATGTATTCAAATCCACTGTTTGGAATGCGGCAATCTGCGCCCCAGTCATGGCGGTGATTTGATCCGTGGTCAATGCAGAGGCTTGATCGGATGTCAAGCCCACCACTTGATCGGTGGTCAAGCCACGCAATTGGTCGGTGGTGAGTTTGGCCACAAAGTCGGTGGTTAAGTACGCCAAATTACCCACGGTGATCTTGCCCAATTGTGCCGAGGTCAGACCAGCAACTTGATCGGTGGTGAGCAAGCCCAACTGATCCGAAGTCAAGTTGTTCAACTGGTCACTCGACAACTTGGAGACCTGCAAGGTTGTCAAAGCAGTGAGTAAATCAGTTTGCAAGTTACTCAATTGCGAGGTCTTCAAGCTTGTGATTTGGTTGGTACCCAGCAAGCTGATTTCTTCGGTGGTGAAGGTGTTCAAGGCATCGGTGGTCAGTGCGCCGATTTGTGCAGAGCTCAACTTGGTGACTTGATCGCTTGTCAACGCCTTGGCTTGATCAGTTGTGAGATTTTCAATCTGTGCGGTGGTCAACCACTTGAGTTGGGTCGAGCCCAAGCCAGAGATGATGTCTGTGGACAAGCTGTCGAGCTTGGCTTGTGACAACGTACTGAACTGCGATGACGTCAAACCCAGCGCCTGTTGTGACATCAAAGCACTGAACTGCACAGTCGTCAAATTGTTGAGTTGGTCGCTCGACAGCTTAGAAATTTGCGAGGTCGTGAAATTCACCAACAAATCAGACGACAAGTTCACCAACTGGCCGGTGGAGAGCGCCGCTATCTGCACAGAAGTGAGCTGGGTCAATTGACTCGACAACATGGCGTTGAGTTGGTCAGTTGCCAAATTGTTCACCTGTGCTGTGGTGAGCATCTTGACTTGGGCCGAGGTCAGGGAGGTCAGCAACTCAGTCGACAAGGCATTCAACTGCGCCGACTTCAAGCTGCTGAGTTGCTGCAAATTGAGTTCGGTGATTTCATCAGTGGCGAACTTGTTCAAGTCATCCGATTCCAATGCGGTCAACTGTGCCGTACTGAACTTTATGATTTGCGTTGAGGTCAACGCATCGGCTTGGTCTGTGGTCAAGCTGACCACTTGCGAGGTGGTCAGGCCTTGCAACTGCGCTGTCGACAAATTGCCAATCACATCGTTGGACAAGTTGGCAAAGTTGGCAGTGGTGATGGTGGACAACTGTGCCGAGCTCAGGCCTGACATTTGGTCAGACGTCAAGCTGGCTAACTGCTCCGTCGTCAAGTTGTTGATTTGCGCGCTTGAGAGCTTGGCAAACTGTGTGGACGTGATGGCTCCCATCAAATCGGAGCCCAAATTGCTCAACTGGGCTGTGGTCATCGCCGTCACTTGCGCCGTGGTCAATTCTTTGACTTGGTCAGACAGCAAGCTGTTGAACTGATCGGTTGTCATCTTATTGATTTGTGCAGTCGTCAGCATCTTGACTTGTGCAGATGTCAAGGCGGTCAGCAACTCGGTCGACAAGTTGTTGATCTGACTGGTCTTCAATCCGGCTAACTGCGTGGCACTGAGCTCGGTGATTTCATCTGTCGCAAATGCATTCAAATCTTCCGACTCCAAGGCTGCAATTTGGATTGTCGTTAGCTTCTTGATCTGCGTCGAAGTCAAGGCCGCAGCTTGGTCTGTGGTCATCGCCACAACTTGAGCAGTGGTGAGACCTTGCAGTTGCGCAGTGGTCATATTTCCCACCACGTCGGTAGACAACACAGCAAAGTTAGCAGCCGTCATGACAGCCAGTTGAGCTGATGTGAGGCCTGCCGCTTGATCTGATGTCAAACCTGACAGTTGCTCAGTCGTCAAGTTATTGAGCTGCAATGAGGACATCTTAGAGATCTGCAAGGAGCTCAACGCCACCGTCAAATCGGTGCTCAAACCACTCAACTGAACACTGGTCATGGCACTGACTTGCGCCGTGGTCAAGCGGTTAATTTGATCTGTCAGCATGTAATTCAGCTGATCTGAAATCATGTTGCGGATCTGCGCTGTTGTGAAGGACTTGAGTTGATCCGTCGTGATTGCAGTCAGCAATTCTGTCGACAAATTATTCAATTGCGCGGCGCGCAAGCTACTCAACTGAGAACCTGTCAGCTGCGTGATCTCGTCTGTCAAGAAAGTATTCAAATCATCCGACTCCAGCGCCGCGATTTGCGCTGTGTTGAACTTCATGATTTGGGTCGATGTCAAGGCCGCAGCTTGGTCGGTGGTCAAACCTTCAACCTGTGCGGTCGTCATGCCTTGGAGCTGTTGCGTGGTCAAGCTCGCAATCACATCCGATGAAATGACGGCCACGTTATCCGAAGTTAAACGGTTGAGCTGGACCGAGGTCAAGCCCGCCATCTGGTCTGAGCTCAAATTACTCAGCTGCTCGGTGGTCATGTTGTTGAGCTGACTGCTAGACAACTTGGACACGTGCAGCGACGTCATAGCCGCCATCAAGTCTGTGGTGAGGTTGCTCAGTTGTGAGGTTTTCAACGCTGCAATTTGCGCGGTCGTGAGTTCTTGCACCTGATCCGTGGTCAGGGTGTTGAGTTGATCGGTGGTCAAATTGCTGATCTGTGCCGTACTCAGCTTTTTGATTTGCTCCGTGGTGACGGCGGTGAACTGCACCGAATTCAAACCATTGATCTGCGCGGTGGTGAGCGCCCCCAGCTGCAAAGCTGTCAAATGGCTCACTTGCGATGTGCTCAAGCTGTTGAGTTGGTCTGTCGTTAGCTTGTTCACTTGGAAAGTGGTCAGATTCGCAAGCTGGTCTGTGCTCAAGCCCTGCAGCAACGGCTCATCCAGTGAGTTGAGCTGTGCCGTGGTCAATGCCTTGACTTGCGCGGAAGACAGTGCCCCCATTTCATCTGAGGTGAAGGTGGCCAAGTCATCGGTCTCCAACGCGGCGATTTGCGCTGTGGACAGTTTAGAAATTTCCACCGACGTCAATGCTTGGACTTGGTCAGAAGTGAGCTTTTGAATTTGCGATGTGGACAGCTTGGCCCGCTGAGCCGAGCTCAGTGCCACCAAACCTGCGGTGGTCATCGACGACACCACCGTGGTCGACAACCTGGCAATTTGAGCTGTCGAGATGTAGCTCACCGACGTATCGAGCGCCTTGACTTGACTCGAGTTCAAGTTGTTGATTTGGCTGTATGACAACACCGCCAATTGCGATGAACGCATCCCCGCCACGGCACCTGTGGTGATGGAGCTGAGCTTGGAGCCCAAACTCACCACCGAGGCTGTCGACAAGGCACCAATCTGCGCTGAATTGAACAACGCCAAAGCTTGCGTGCTGATCGACACCATGCTGGCTGCAGCAATGGCGCTGACCTGCTGGCTGCTGAGTGACGATACCTGGTCACTTCTCAAGCCCGCAATATCAGAGGACTTCAATTTAGAAATCGTTGCCGTGCTCAATGAGCTTACTGAGGCAGCAGACATGTTGGTGAAAATTGAAGCCATTTGGTTTCCTTTGGGGATTTCTTAGTTAAAAACCGCGGCTTGTTCCACAAGAACATGGCCTGTTTTTACAAAACGGTTTTTCGTCTTCCCTCATATCGACTGGAAACAAAAAAACTTTAATAAATGATCTAAAAATTTTTGAAATCATCAACCGGCAGATTTGGCTCGTTTTTTGCTTTTCATCTCATGCTCATTTTTTCGACACCCCAAACCCAGTCGAATCGCGGGGCTTCTCATCAGCAATTCAATGAAAGTCAGCATGTCAAACCAGACGCAAGCCACACAAGTCGATGCCGCTAGCGTGATGCACGCATCGCGCGAACTGGAATCCAAGGGACAGCTTGATGCAGCGATACAGCTTTATCGCCAATGGCTCACGGCCTATCCCAACCAAACCGAATCCATCATGTGTTGGTATGAGTACGGTCGGCTACTGCAAATCACCGGGGCATATGCAAAAGCTGAAAGCGCGTTCAAGGTTTGCCTAGAACAAAACCCCAGATTCACCGAAGGTGCATTGGCGCTTGGTAAATCTTTAGAAGCACAAAACAGGTTCGATGAAGCCATTTCGGCGTGGGAAAAAGCCATTCCCCCAGAAGCACTCCAAATTCAGCTCTACAACAATCTGGCTCGCTTGCACGACCAACGCCACAACGTTGAAGGTGCCGAGCAAGCCTTGGTCAAGAGCTTGCGCCTAGATCCCACACAAGATGCGGTCATCACCACCTTGTTGCAACAACGGCAAAAACTCTGCCGCTGGCCTGTTTTGTCCCAAGAGTTGGGGATTTCTGAAACGGTGCAAAAACAAAATGTGGGGCCACTCATGTCGTTGGCCCTGTTCGATGACCCCAAAGAAAACCTCAACTCGGTCAAACACTTTTTAGCGTCTAAAAACTACTTCACCGCATCGACCACCTTGGCACAGGCTGGCAAGGTCTACCCCTCGCATGACAAATTGCGGGTGGGGTTTTTGTCTGCCGATTTCCGGTTGCATGCCACCAGCATCTTCTTCTCGCCGTTGCTAGAGCATTTGGATCGCAATCTGTTTGAGGTGTACCTGCTCGACATCACCGTGGCAGATGACCCCTTCCCGTTTGCCAGACAGCGCATGATGGAAGTGGCCGAACACCACATCCCCCTGCAAGCGCTTGACGATGAAGCCGCGGCCAAAACCATTCACGCCCATGAGATCGATGTGTTGGTTGACCTGGCTGGACTCACCTCAGGGGCTCGCCCGGGCATCGTGGGCATGCGCCCTGCCCCAGTGCAAATGAGCTACATCGGTTTTTTGGCCAGCTGCGGCATTCCAAACATGGACTACATCGTCACCACCGCCGACATGTTTGTCGATGCCTATGCCGATGGCTTCACCGAAAAGCCGCTCAAATTGGCAGGCACCTATGTGGCCTTTACCAACGATGGGCACATCTCTACCGGCAGCACGCGCACACAATGCGGCTTGCCTGAAGATGCAGTGGTGTATTGCGCCTTGCTCAATACCTACAAAATCACACCCGACATGTTTGACTGCTGGATGCGCATCCTGCAAGGCGTGCCCAACAGTGTGCTGTGGTTGGTGGAGGAAAACCCAACCACGCGTCGAAATTTAGAGCAACATGCACAGCGTCACGGGGTAACCAGCGAACGTTTGCGATTCAGCCAGCGCGTGCATCCGGCGGAATACCGTACACGCTTGGCCATGGCGGACTTGTTCTTAGACAGCTCGCCCTATGGCAACGGCGCCACCACACGCGATGTGTTGTTGGCCAACTTACCCATCTTGACCAAGCCAGGCAACACCATGATGTCACGCCTGACCGCACACATGGTGCGGGCCATGGGGCTTGATGCGCTGATCGTGCCAGACCTAGAGTCCTACGTCGACAAGGCCATTGCATTAGGCCGTGACCCGCAAGCCTTAAGCGCCCTCAAACACAGCATTGCAGCCGCCAAAGAAACCAGCCCTTTGTTTCAGACACGCTTGTTTGCCGAACACTTTGGCCAAGCCATTGTGCAAGCCACGCGAGAGATGGCTGCATGAAAAAAATCTTTGCCTACCAAATCTATTACGACCAAGCCAGTTTGAACAAAGTTCAACCGGGCTTCACGCCCTTAGATAACTCACGCAATGAACGCCCCGACTGGTTTGAGCTTTGGGCGATCTTGAATTTCTTGCGTAACAACACGTTGGAAGATGAGGCTTGGTACGGCTTCGTCTCGCCCAAGTTCACAGAGAAAACTCAGTTCACGCCGGGGTATGTGCTGCAAACCTTGGTGCAATTGGACGACCATGCAGAAGTGGCGTTGTTCTCACCCGCATGGGATCAACTCTCGTTTTATCTCAACCCTTGGGAGCAAGGCGAGGTGTGGCATCCGGGTCTGATGGCGCTATCGCAAGCGTTTGTGGATGATGCCAAGCTGGATGTGAATCTGTCCACCTTGGTCACCGACACCACTTGCAGTCTGTTCAGCAACTACATGTTCGGCAACAAACGGTTTTGGACAGCTTGGGGCCAATTGGCGGAGCAGTGCTTTGCTTTTTTCGAACAAGGTCAAGACACACAGCAAGGTTTTGCCGCAGACACGTCTTATGGTTTGGCGATCAACCGCTACCCTATGAAAACATTTGTGCAAGAAAGACTGGCTACCTTATTGCTGGCCACACATGACTTCAAGACGGCCAACGCAGATCGCAGTGCTTCAGGCAGCATCTTCACACGCCTGTTTCCTGACAACTTTCACACGCGCCGACTGCTGCAAGCCTGCGATTTGATGAAACGCATGGCACGCCAAACGGGTGAAGCCCACTACCTCGACATGTATTGGCGTTTGAGACAGCAAATCCAATACACGCCACCAACTATGTGAGCAGTCATGTTGCTGTCGATCAGATACATCAGTCAAATTAAGAATGGCACGCATATTGCTGGTCAAGATAAATCCATCCTGATAAACGACACCTTAGCTGATGCAATATGAGTAGCACCACACAAACCATTAACCCGCTCGAACCTGCACTCTATTTTGAGTTTGAGCACCTCTCACGCAAAGTTGAAAAAAAACCTATTGTGCTTTTTTTTGGTAGAAAAACATTTTCTGACAATACCAAATATTTATATTTAGCATGTGTTCGTGCGAATCCAAACTTCCAGGTGATGTGGTGTACATGGGATAAAAATTTGTATGACACATTAAAGCAATTTGACTTGCCTTGCTTGCTGCTGAATCAAGACTTGAAAACAAGTACCACCTTGCTTCTTGACGCAGCAGCCGCAGTTTTTTGTGAAAACCCATATGTTGCACTGCAGGGTTTACCCATGTTTAGAGGATGCCTTGCAGGTGCTAAAAAAATTCAGCTCTGGCACGGCGTATCTGTCAAGCAGTTGGATTTAATGCTCATTCAACACTTGAGTGTCTTAGATAAATTATTTAGAAACAACATCGTTGCTGCCAGCGACATCGACTATTTGGCTTCGACCTCATCTAACTTGGATGGATTTTGGTACAAATCTTTCGGCACCAAGAACTTGCTTCGAATTGGACAAGCACGCAATGAAGTGATCTTGAGAGCACCCAATAGCTTGGAGTATCTAGGTTCAATTTTCAGTGCAGACCAAGAAGAAATATTTTCCAAAGCAGCGCCAAAAATTCTCGTCTGTCCCACGTGGCAAAGACATCGGCAACATTGGTTAGCAACTGATGCGTGTTATGACGAATTGGAAAAAATAGGCCATGAAACGGGTTGCTACTTCTTCGTTAAATTGCATCCGTTCATGCTCAATATTGGCCAAGACAGTAGCAAGACAAAGATCTATGAACGTGTCGTATTTTTAGATGCAGGTTTTGACGTCTACCCTTGGATGAGGCATTTTTCAGCCTTGGTAACAGATTATTCATCCATCATGTTTGACTTCATCTTGACTGGCAAACCAGCGCTCACATTAAATATACCCGTCGAGAAGAAGCTCAATTTTGAACCTGATTACTCTTTAATTCCAAACATCAAATATGCGTACGAGTTCGAGCCGATTAGTTTCAAAGAAACATTAATCAATGCGCTTGAAAAACACCCACTTGCTGACACACAAAATCAAATGTGCCAAGCATTATTCGAAACTGACCCACTGCAAACCTGCTCTCAATTGATAGGCTTTTTAGAAACCATCACCGCAGAATGTGTTAACCCGTCAATTAACATCCATCAACTTTAATTTGAATAAATAATTTTATTCAAGGAATTTTCCATGAAATTTTTAAAAGATTTAGTTGCCGTACTACCTCATCTAGATACAGCAAACACAGTAAGATTTTGCAAAACACTTGAGAAATATCGTCCGCATCTTTCTGAAATATCTGAAAATTTGTATGAGAAGTTGCCGCTTGAAGATCGACAAAGATTTATTATCTGGTTTTTAAAACGCTGGGCAAAGATTGATTTGATTAACAAAGTTGAACTCAATCTTTATAACCAAAAATTAAAATCAATCAGATATCAACAGTGTGAGGATGTTGCTTTGAATGGCACCTCCTATAAGCTAAGAGATTTCTCATTATTACAAGAGCATGACTTCAAATTACTATGCTATGGGTGGGTTTCTGGTGTACATGACATTTATTACAATCAATACGAACACCGTGACGTACGACTAATGCCTGGCGATGTCATCATTGATGCAGGAGCTTTTATTGGCGATACTGCAGTATTGTTTAACTACAAACTAAAAGGCGATTGTGAAGTTCATTGCTTCGAATTGCTCGATGAAAATCTAGCGTTACTTGTAAAGAACTTAGAAATCAACCGAGTTGACATGAATAGAATTCATATCAACAAACTTGCGCTGACCGATAAGTCTGAGGATGAAATACGCATTAAAACAGGCAAAACTCAAGGCTCAACATCAATCTATGGGTCTGGCACCCAAACCGACACAGTCCAAACCATCACATTGGATGACTATGTCAGCATGACCCAACTGCAACGTGTCGACTTCATCAAGATGGACATAGAAGGAGCAGAAATCCCTGCCCTACAGGGCGCGATTCAAACCATACGTCATTTCAAGCCGCGCCTTGCTCTGTGCCTTTATCACAAGGATGATGATGTCATGACAATTCCGAAATTTCTCAAAGAACTCGGAGTTCCGTACCGATTCAACTTTAAATGGGTGCAGTTAACCGATGGGTGGGAAGCCGTACTACTTGCAACTCCAATTAGGGAAGAAGATGCAGCGACCACAACCACTGAGTCTGTAAATGAGTCAGATCATCTTTTAAAAGTAACATTTTTTTCGCTCACAGAGAAACTGTTGGCCGCGCATTGCCAATAAAACCATGGTTACCCTCGCATATAGATGAAACCGTCAAGATATCGACGCAAAATACCTAAATATTTCGGCACATAAATTGCATGTAAATTGTATGTATTTGTCGAGGTGATGCCTAATGTATGCAAAAAGAATCAATTCAGCGACGTCAATCCATGACGGAATGCAGACGTTCGCTCCAAAAATCGGGCTTGATCAGACAAAAATTACAGTCACTCAGCCCAGCCTACCCGCCTTGGAAGAGTTTTTACCATATCTGAAAGAGATATGGGAAAGCAAAAATCTTACTAATGGCGGGCCTTTCCACAAAAAACTTGAGACTGAATTAGCCAACTTCCTCGGCGTACCCTACATTTCACTTTTCACGAATGCAACGATTGCACTACTTACCGCGCTGCAAGCTTTACGCATCACTGGCGAAGTCATTACAACACCCTACTCATTTGTAGCGACATCACATTCATTGCTCTGGAATGGTATAAAACCAGTTTTTGTGGATATCGATCCAGAATCATTCAATCTATCACCCGAAGCAATTGAAGCAGCCATTACGCCTGACACGACGGCCATCATGCCAGTCCACTGCTATGGAAATCCTTGTGAACTCGAAAAGATTCAACAGATTGCCGAAAATTACAATTTAAAAGTCATTTACGATGCAGCCCATGCTTTTGGCGTCCGACAAAAAGGACAAAGTATTTTAAAAGCTGGTGATTTATCAATTTTGAGCTTTCATGCGACCAAGGTATTTAACACGTTTGAAGGCGGCGCCATCATCAGCCATGATGCACGCACAAAACAGCACATCGATCATTTGAAAAACTTTGGCTTTGTTGATGAGGTGACTGTTGTTGCATCTGGTATCAACGGAAAAATGAGTGAGTTCAATGCAGCCTTAGGATTGCTGCAACTGAAGCACATCAGAGAAGAATTAAATAAGCGCAGGATTGTCGACACGCAATACCGTCAAGGTTTAGGTGATTTAAATGGAATTCACTTATCAACACCAGCTGAAAACTGCGAGACCAATTGGTCCTACTTTCCTTTGCGAGTCACTGAAAAATTTCCGATGAGTCGTGATGAGCTTTACAACCATCTTAAATCTAAAGGGATTTTGGCACGACGGTATTTTTATCCACTCATCAGCGAATTTCCGATGTACAGAAACCTGCCTAGTTCGCAGGCAAGCAACCTGCCAAACGCCCTCAAAGCCTCACGAGAAATCATTTGTCTGCCGCAACACGCCGGCCTAGAGATGCATGATGTAAGTTACATCATCAGTTGCATTCAGGAAGCAACTGAGACAAACATGCACATTCCATTGGCAGCTTAATTAAGCATGATATGAATTCGCCATTGAAAATCGATACTGAAAAATTACTGCAATGTGCTCTTTTTTTGAAGCTCAGGAATCTGATTTCGAGCTTGAAAGAGCCATTACAGGAACTCAACGAAAGCGAGCTCAATCGCATCATAAATCTAATTACACATGAAAATCTATTCACTTTCGATTCAATTATATTGTCAATATATTCTGACATAAATACTGCAATTTTTATCGCGTCACTAGCAATTCACAATACAGATTCCCCCTTGGCCTATGAAAAAGTTTTAGAACTTTGCCAAGAGGCAAAATCAAAGGGGATAATAGATACGGAATTATTTATTCAAATATTCAAGAGTCTCGATCCACATAATTCTCCGGAAAGTTACATCACTGATTTAGTCTTAAGAATCAAGGATTCGAATGATTTTTTGGCTGAAATTCGAAATCAATCGAAACTGCTTATTGAACAGAAACAATGGTTGCAAGCATTTGATTTACTAAAATCAATTGAAGAAATACTATCGATCGATTTTGGAAAATCAAATTATTCAAACCTGGCATTTTGCGCACACATGCTCGGTCGACATGATGAGGCTGAGATTTTCACTTGGAGGGGTTTGGGTGATTCTGCCAAATTAATCACGCAGAGCGCTGTGACTAGAACCGAGAAGCAAATCATTGCTAATTGGCAGTCTCCCGCGCAAGATCCGCTGATCAGTATCTTTTGCATTTCATACAATCACGCAAGGTATATTGATCTCGCAATTCAAGGTTTTTTAATTCAGGAAACCAAATATTCATTTGAGATCATTATTCATGATGATGCATCGACAGATGGCACACAAGCCCTTATCAATGAATGGCAGCGTAAGTACCCGAATTTAATTCGTACTATTCTGCAAGAGAAAAACATGTTTTCTCAAGGGAAACGTGCATTGGATTTAATGCTAAAACAAGCGAGGGGCAAATACATTGCCGCATGCGAAGGCGATGACTACTGGCTTGACCCTCACAAACTTGAAAAACAAGTTAGCTTTTTAGAGGAAAATCCTTCTTTTTCATGCTGTGTTCACAACCATTATTTATTTGAAGAAGGGCCATTAACGGTTCAGCGCTGGATTTCAGAAGACGGCGACAGAACACTCAGCCCTCGCGAATTAAAAAATTTAACTAGACTTCTTTGGTTACCTACTTTGGTATTTAGAAAAGTCTTCGATGAACTCCCAAAGGAAAGAGAGTTTGCAAGCTTAGGCGACTCTTTCATCACGTCTTATTTAGGAGTATATGGAAGTTGTATGTATTTCCAAAGTTACATTGGTGCAGTCCGCCGAATGAATCAATTCAGCTTCTGGACGCCAATGCCTGAACTTGACAAAGAAAAATCTAGAATTAAAACTAGGTTTGCGCTAGTTCGTCTACACGAGCGTTTAGGAGATTTTCAAGCTGCTGCCGACTTACTCTTGAAAATCAGCCGATCTAGTTTAGATTCTGAAACGAAAGAAAAGATTTGGGCAGATTCAATTGACTTTGCATATAAGAAAAGCTCATGATTTGACCAAGTGCTCAGGTTCCTGCCTACTATCTATTTCAAACCATCAGAGTTTGTTTCCCAACAAGTCAAAACTGGCTCTTAAACGACCAATTAGGCATCTCTGTAGTACTTAGCAGGCATCCCAAACCAGACTTGATTGTCAGGGACATCCTTACGAACTTGTGAGCACGCACCTATTTCCGAGTTCTGACCAATCGTTACAGCTGGCATGATGACTACGCTAGCTCCGAAACGAGATCCTTTTTTGAGTCGCCCAACCACTTTTTCATCGTTCTTTGTTAAATCCGGCGTATCTGTAACAACAAAGGCATATTTCATCACGACATCATCTTCAACAATTGTATTGGCTGATAAAGTGCCACGGCTACCCATAATGACACGGTTACCTAGCTGACAATTATCCCGAATTTCGCAAAATGATGTAAATGAACAGTCATCTCCAATTACTACATTCTTACCTATTTTTGTATAAGTTCCAACCTTAGTTTTTCGACCAATTTTCGCCCCGTTTAATATCATTGAATAATCTTCAATCACAGCACCATCGGCGATATGAACATTATCTTCAATAATACAAAACCTCCCAATCGTGACATCTTTTCCTATTGATGCATTATCAGAAATGATTGAATAGTTGATCATAAATACTCCTTAAATAGGAAGGGGTTTTGGAACACCAGTCATCTTAACAGATGCGGATTTAATGGGTATTGCGGGATTTCCAGCTAATACAAATCCAGGTTTCTCGATATGCTTAACAATTACCGCTCCTGCGCCGACAACAGTTCGCTCAGCTATGCGTGTCTGTGGGCGTACCACGGCACCCGAACCAAAAAAACACTGTTTTCCGATGATGACATTACCAGCAATCGAAATATTATTAGCAAAATGGCTTTCCGCACCTATAGATGAACCATGACCAATCTTGCTTCCATGGGCAATGACACATCCCTCGCCAATGGTTGTAGTCTCGTTAACTGATCCACGTACAACCGTAATATCGGTTCCTAAAAATGAGCCTCTCTCAATTTTAGTAAAACCAATCTGCGGCTGAACCACACGACGTTTTTTGATTGGATCCCAAATCCAGGCCACACCAGTTGCACCAACCGTTGAATGTGACTCGATGGTTACATCTTCTTCTATTGTCGTACCACGCATAACTGTGACGTGTGAGTGGAGCATTACTCTTGCCTTAACAATACAGTTTTCAAGCACACAGTACGGCCCAATATACGCACTAGGATCGATGTCGCAGTTTCCACTCACGACGGCAGTTGGATGTATTCCCTGTGGCCGCGCAGACTTTTCCAGCATGTGTTCCATTAATTGATAAAACACGAGTTGTGGATTGTCTACTTTCAGAATCACATTACTATCATCTTTGAAATCAACACCTGAATAAATAATTATAGAATTACTGATCATCGTAGAAACGGTAGTATCCGATTCCAAGAAATAGATTCCCCCCGGCTCAATCTTCCTCAAACTCTTAAATGAGTATGTGGATTTACCCTTTGTAGATGAGCTTACAAATGGAATATTTAGCTGTCGTAGCGCCTGTTGTACGTCTAGCAGAGTAAAAATTTCAACCTTTTGCATGGCTAACCTTAAAAGTTCATCCATAGTCTATTCAAAACTAGTGATGTCAAAACAGTAAATACACCTAGAGTGCGCTCATAACTTTCAATTCACCATTAAGTTCGCATAGTGCTTGAACTTTCTCCACACAATGATTTCAACACACCGTCAATCTCTTTTATAACATCGGCCCAATTCGCTGGGGAATTTTGGCGAAACAAGTGCATCGTGGGATACCAAGGACTGTCATGTCGATCGATCAGCCATCTGAAGTCTGGGGTATGAGGCAACATTAACATCACTGGCTTACCCATCGCGCCGGCCAAATGTGCAATGGATGTATCGACACTGACCACAACGTCCATTTTTTCAATCAAAGCAGCTGTATCCGAAAAGTTATTGAGCAAGTCTGAGTAATCTTGTATCTTGCCTTGCAGCGCTTGCATCAATGTTTGATCCGCTGATCGGTACTCTTTTTGCAGTGAGAAAAATTCAATGTGTTCATTTTCCAGCAATGGATAGAGCACCTCTAATGACATGCTGCGATTTTTGTCGTTTGTATGTATCGCAGCACCTGACCAAGCGAGGCCTACGCGCAATGATTTGCCTATCGGCAGCGGTTTCACTTTCTCATTCCAATTCTGCACACTTTTCTCAGATGCACGCAAATATGGAACTTCAGCGGGTATGTTGTCTAGGCGTGTACCCATTGCCAATGGTAATGACATATATGGACAATAGACATCAAATGAGCTGGGACGCTCACCTTCGGCAATGACAGTGACATGAGGTCCGAGCGACTCGGCTAATTGCAGTAATGGCCGTGGCACCTCTATTGAAACTTGAACACCTAAATTTGCGAGTATGGGTGCATAGCGCATCATTTGAATCTTGTCGCCAGCACCTTGCTCATCACAAATGAACAAATGTTTTCCGATGATATTTTCCTCACCGAGCCAAAGTGGTTGCGAAAAATGGTGCTGCTTAAGCCCCAATTCTGGCAGTTTCCATCGCCACTCATGCAACTTCCAACCTTGCTCAAGCTCACCCAGTACCAACAGCATCAAACCTAAATTCCAATATGCTTTTGCAAAGTCTGGACGATATTCAATGGCATGCATGAAATCAGCCATAGCAGCTCGATATTCACGCATTTTTTTATAGGCATTGCCACGGCTGAAATATGTTTCACCTCGCTTAGGGTTAAGTTGTAACGCGGTGTCATACGCTGTCACAGCCTCGTCATAACGATGTAGGCCAATCAAGGCATTACCTTTGTAGATATATGCCAAGTCAAATTTTTCATTCAGCTGCAGAGCATGATTAAAGCACCGCAATGCCGCTTCAAGATCACCTAATTCATACAATGCACTACCAAGGTTGTAATGCACCTCAGGTAATTTGGGTGACATGGCTACGACTTTTATAAATAAGGCTGCAGCATCGGCATATTTTTTTTGCTGCACTAACAAACCGCCCAAATTGGTCAGTGAGATCGCATGGTTGGGATCAATCGCCAATGCCCGGTGATACGCTGCTTGTGCGTTGTCGTATTGGCCTAACGATTGGTAAGCATTGCCCATGTTGCTCAGGATGTCGACGTTGGAGGGGTCGGACTCAAGCACGGCCTCATAGCTGGCTACTGCGCCTTGGAAATTGCCATTTTGCAGACATTGATGGCCCTGTTTTTTCAATACCGCTGAGGAAATTGCTGTTTGCCCCAGCATCTTGGACAACAGCGGATTGGCGGGTTTGGGCTTGCTATATGTTTGCATGCGTTTCATGGTTTTGCCTTAATTCTTGAAGCTGTTGTTTGAGTTTTTGAATCACGTCACGCCACTGTCCCGGCGTGGTTTGTCGACATAAGGTCATCGTCGGATACCAAGGCGTGTCTTCACGCCCTAGCAACCAACGAAAATCTGGATCGGTGGGCAACATCAGCCATACCGGTTTGCCTAGCGCTGCCGCTAGATGCGCCACAGACGTGTCCACACTGATCACTACATCCATCTGCGCAATCAGGGCAGCGGTGTCTGCCATGTCATGCAAGGCATGCGAGACGTCCATGACACGGCCTGATAACTGGTCGAGCAGCATTTGGTCTGCCGCTCTGTATTCTTTTTGCAGCGACCAAAACTGCACATCGTCCAAAGCCAGCAGCGGCAAAAGCTGCTCCAACGGCACACTTCTGTTGTGGTCATTTTTGTGCGCCGCGCGACCAGACCACACCAAGCCCACGTTCATGCGATGGGGCTGAGTTGACAGGCACACGCTTGAGGTTGTCTGTGCGTCCTGCGGCACCTTCAAATAGGCGTGACCACTCGGAATGGTGGCCAGCGATGTGTTGAACACCAGTGGCAAGGTCATGACTGGGCAATGCACATCAAACTGCGCGGGACGTTCACCGGTGGGGTACACCGCCACATTCAAGGCCATGGCGTGGACCAAACGGTGCAAATGCGTGGGCACGGCCAAACTCACAGTGGCGCCCTGCGCAAGCAGCAAAGGCAAATATCGCAACATTTGCAATGTGTCGCCCAGGCCTTGTTCAGACCACACAAACACATGCTGACCAGCCATGCGCGACGCGTCCAACAATGCGGGCTCAGAAAAATCTGGATGACGCAGACCCAGCTCAGGGTTTTGCCAACGGGCCTCATACAAAGGCCAGCCGGCCTCGTAGTCACCCAACAAAAGTTTCAACAAAGCCAAATTCCAAACTGCTTTGGGATGCTGAGGTGAAAGCTTCAGTGAGTGCTCAGCGGCTTGTTGCGCCTCGGTCATGCGCTCTAAGCGCCGCAAGGTCACAGCACAGTTGTGCCAAGCATCAAAATAATTTGGATCAAAGGCCGTCGCGCGTTGGTAGTGCGTCAAGGCCTCTTCATAGCGATGCACCAGTTGCAGGGCATTGCCTAAATTGTTGGCCACGACTGGATGCTGCGGCGCCAAACTTTGTGCCTGTGTGTAATAAGCCACCGATGACTCAAAGTCACCCAAGCGTTGATAGAGGTCTGCAACTTCAGACAAATTGGCGTAATCGTGGGGGCACAACCTAGCCAAATGCAAGCGCCCATGCAAAGCCGCGGCCCACTGCTGTTGGTCTTCGTACAGTTCGCAGCGTTGCAACCACAAAGCGGCATGATTTGGCCACTGCAAAAGGGCTTGCTCGCACACCTGCCCCGCTTGTTCGTGTTGCGCCGATTGACGCAACGACTGACAAAGCTTGAGGTAACGGTGAACGTCGACGCGGGTGGTGGTCATGCCCAAAAAATGTTGAATCGCTGAAATCATGCAACGAGCGGCAAAGTGTTGCCGCGCGATGCGTCCCCGTGTATTCAGCAATATTTAGGCCAAAAAAAACCGCCCCGAAGGGCGGTTTTCGTGAAGTCTTGAAAGACTTACTTGAGCAAGCTCAACACAGACTGTGCCGATTGGTTCGCTTGCGCCAACATGGCTGTCGCGGCTTGCGAAATGATCTGTGCACGAGCCAGGTTTGTGGTTTCCTTGCCGTAGTCGGTATCCATGATGCGGCTACGTGAGGCTTCGGTGTTGGTCACCACGTTAGACAAGTTGTTGATGGTGCTGTTCAAACGGTTTTGCTTGGCACCCAAGTCAGCACGCATGTCAGACACTTTCTCCAACGCGTTGTCGATGGTTTGGATCGACTTCAATGCAGACTCTTGCGTCAACATATTGACGCCGCTCAACGCTGAACCGCTGGCACCACCTGCACCTGTGGGGGCGTTGGTATCAAAGTCTGCGGCACCCACGTTTTGCTCAATCAAACCGTGGCTAGCGTAACCACCAAATGCGTTGGTTGTGGCCTCTACGTCACCCAATGCGATGCTGATCGGTGCTTTGTTGATCGATTGCAACATCAGCACATCATTGCCACTTGCATTTTTCACCATTTGAGCAGTAACACCTGTCTCATCAGTGAAGCTATTGATCAAGTTAACTTTCTGTGACCAAGCCAACGCTTCGGCACTCGCATAACCTTGCTGTGCATATGACGCACCAGTTGTCTCCTGACCTGAGCGCCAAATATTGACACCGTTGATGCTGATTTCTCCGTTTTGCCACTCAGCAGTGATGTCGGAAGCTGTTTGTCCCACTACTGTGTAAGCGTCTGTGCGTACTTCATTGCCAGTGGTCAAAATATTGGTTGATTGCAAACCCAATGTTTGCAAAACTGCTGCTTCATCAATTTCAGATGCTGAACCATTGCGAGCAGCCAAGTCAGTACCAATGGTGATTGGCAAACCGTCTTTGGATTCCAACTTCAACATACCAGAGTATTCTGTGGCTGTACCGTTGAAACCAACGTTGCCATCATATTTACCTGCTGCTGCAGTCGTATCTTTCACGCTGATGGTGGCACCGGTGTTGTTAAACAAGACCAATTTGCCATCGTCGTTGATACGCGCTTGCACAGTACCTGCGCTGCCCACTTGGTTGATCTGATCAACCACTTCTTGCATGCTGTTGGTTGAACCAATTTTCAGAGCAACTGCTTGCCCCGTGTCGACGGCAGTCACGGTAATTTCCATGCCTGCAGCGCCCAAAACGCCAGTACCTTTGTTTTTAGCAACCACCTCGTTGAATGCACTGGCTTGCACACCCACGTTGGAGTTGTTAATAGCCACCACCACGTCATGGATGTCCAAGGTGTCTGACGTGCCCGATGTGAATGACGAGATGGTTTGCACCACTTTGCCATTGATCATCAAAGAAACACCAGAGATGGGGTCAGCCAACTTAGCGTCGATGTCGTTGGTACGGTCTGCGTCTTTGAAACGTGCACTGATCATCACACCAGTGGTGCTGTTGTTACCCAAGCCGAGGTCTTGCGTTTTGGCTGAACCGATGCTCACGTTGAGCACTTGGTTGGCTTTGTCGCCGATTTGGATTTGCTTACCTTTGTAAGAGCCATCCAAGATGTTGATGTTGTTGAACTGTGTTTTTTCAGCGATGCGGTTGATCTCTTCTTTGAGCTGTTGAACTTCTTTGTCCAAAGCAGAGCGATCAGCTGCGTTGTTGATGCCGTTAGAGGCTTGCACAGCCAATTCACGCATACGTTGCAGTGAGTTGGTGGTTTCTTGCAACGCGCCTTCAGCCGTTTGCAAGAGAGAAATACCGTCGTTGGCGTTGCGGATGGCCATGTTCAAACCACGGGTTTGAGCTTCCATGCGTGTACCGATAGACAAGCCAGCAGCGTCGTCTTTCGCGCTGTTGACACGCAAGCCTGTGGACAGGCGTTGCATAGAGATGGCTTGACTCAAACCGATGGAACGGTTGGACTCTTGTGCCACCAGTGACTTCACGTTGGTGTTAATAACTGTCATGATCTTTCTCCTAAGGTTTGATCAAAGTTAGCAGTGGCCTGGTGGGCTTGGCTGCTGGGTTGGTTGACTGAACTACAGAAACGAATTCCTGATAGCTAGTGATTCGGTGTCATGGGAAAAAACTTTAGCGATTCAACTCAGAAATCAGATCAAGCCGTGAAATAACACACCTTTGAGCTGCTCTATGTTGTGCGCAAAGCGAACCACTGCTTCATTAGGAAACTGTCGAATGACTTCGCCGGTGTCGGCGCGCGTCACTTTGACAATCGGTGCGTTCATAGAATCATCAATCACAAAACTCAAACCTCTGCCACCGTCCTTGAGCACACTGTTGATATGTTCAATGGCCACTTTCAAGTTCTGAGCCATTTCCTCTGTATTGACTTTGACCGGTGCATGCCAGACTGGCGCAGGCGAAATGGCCAGCTCGGTGGCGGCGCGCGTGTCAGGCGCGCTGGGGCCAGATGATTTGGCAGTAGGTGACTGAGATGGCGCAGCAGTGCGCACAACCTCAGGTTGCAGGGCCGCACTCACGCGAAAATCAGAGGTCATAGGAACGTCCTTTCAGCCCAAAAACAATCATGGACTTCGTATAGGACGTAGATCGGCACGGCTAAAGCAAACTTTAGCCAAATCAGCAAAAAATAATGGAGAGAAGTAAAACGCCTAAAAGATAACCATTACTTATTCGTATAGGTGGCCATCATGCCATCGAAGCTACTCTTCAAACTGGTCTTCATGCTATTGGTGGTTCCCACCATGCTTTGCATGCTTGCAAACTGAGTGGTGTAACGCTTCAACAAACTATCCATGCGCATTTGCAACTTGGTCAGATCATCTTTGTACCTGGTGTTTTGCGTTGTTGCGGTTTGTGTTTGATTCACCAAGGGGCCACTGGTGCCCAGCAAGCTGGTGATTTTTCTTACCGCATCACCTGCAATACCAGCAGGTTCGGTGCCCGTCGATAAAAACAAGTTTTTATCGCCAGTGAACATTTTGACGATGTCGTCGTAATTGTCTTGGAGTGCGGTATCGAGCTTGGCTTCGTCGAAATCCAACTCACCGGTTTGGGTGATGCTCACGCCAATTTGCCACATGCCAGAAGCCTTTGCCCCAGGAGTAGACGATGTGCCCAGCACCATGTTGCGCATTTGCTGGCTGATCATGCGAACTGTTGAATCGCTGACCAAGGTTGCACCGTAAGTGTCTAACGTCGATTTGGGGTCTGAGACTTCTTTCAAAATGGTGTTGGCGTCATTGAACGCGGTCACCAGCGCTTTGATTTTTTCTTTGGTTGCGGTTGTGTCGCGTGACAAATCCACAAACGCCGCACCTGTGGTGGGTGCTTTCAAGGTCAAGGTCGAACCTGGCAACACATCATTGATCGTGTTGCTGGTGCGTGAGTAGCTGATGCCATCCACGGTGATCGACGCATTGCTGGCCGCCTGCATTTGCGTGCCAAAGCTCACACCGGCCACCGAGCTTGTCATGGCAAACGCGTTGGTGGTGCCCACTGCCCCAGTCAACATGATTTTGTAAGCTTTGACAGCCTCAGACCCATTGACCACGGTTGCGGTTCCTGCCGTGGCCGTGGTGGCAGCGTCTACGCCAAACGCCACGCCGGTAATGGCGCGGCCAGAGGCATCTGTGATCGTCAAGTCAGTCCCATTGGCAGCCACGCTGACGGACAAATTGGTGCCACCATCGCTGGCGCGAAGCTTGGTTTGCAAGTCACTGGCCAGGCCTGCCAAATAGCTGCCATTGCCATCGGCCACGGGTGTCAAAGGCGAAATGCTGATGGCTTGGCCACCAATCGTGGCCGAAAAGCTGGTGATATCGGTGGCTGCAGCGGGGTCGCCAAACGCCAAGCCTGTGACCGTGGCCACCGAGGCCACAGCGGCAGCACTGGTGCCGGTGTTAACCAGCTGGGCTTTGACTGGCAGCTTGGCATCGTTGATGGCGTTGACCATCCCAATGGGCGTGGCGTTTGCAGCGCTGATGGGAATCGACGTGGCTGCTGCACCGGCAATAGACAAAGACAACGTGAATGGATTGCCTTGATTCAAGGTATCTGACGACGATGTGAACCCCGAACTCAAGGTGCGCTGTGCTTTGGCCACGCTCAAGACCTGCACGTCATACGAGGCCTGTGTGGCATAAGCCCCAGGCGTGACCGAGAAGGCGTTGGAGTCTGAGTTGGCCACCGTGATGGCATTGAAATCACTCTTGACCTTCATGGCACTGAAGGATGATTTGAGCTGATTCATCACAAACGAAATGGCCGAGTAGCCCGAAATACGGGCTTCGTTTTTCGTGATCTTTGTGTTGATCGCGTTTTCTTGCGGTACTCGCTCAGCGTCCACCAAGTTCTGCGCCAAAGAGGCCGTATCCACGCCCGACCCTGCCCCCAATGACGTCAAAATCTTTTGCGCATTGGCCTTGTTTGCCTTGGCCACAGCGGCGGCGTCTGACAAAGCAGTAGAGGTTGTAGAACTGACAGAGGTTGCCATGGTGAAACTTTCTTAACCTTGGATAGGTCGGTTGTGAGCCGTCAAACTTGAGTGCATCAGTTCAAAAACTTGAACAATGTGAGTTGGGAAATCTTGGCAAAGCTGCTTTGAGCCGCTTCTAAGGCCAACTGGTCTTTGTTCATGCGCGTGATGGCCTCGGTGTAGTCCAAGTCCTCCACATCGGAACGGGTGCTCTTCAAACGCAGCACCACTTGGTCCAGCACATTGGTTTGCAGGTCGACCACGTTCAAATCTGCACCGATTTGACCCAAGCCTTCGCTGATGCCGTTTTGTAAGCTGTCAACTTCGCCTACGCCGCGTTGAATACCCACATGGTCCGAGGTTTGGACAGCATTGACCAAATCGTCCAAGGCTTGGAAAAAATCTACCCCGGTTTTATTGCCCTTGCCATCGTCACGCACAACACGTATGAAGGCGTCCGCGCCTGGCATGTTGAGGTTCATGCGGCGGTTATCGCCGACGTTGACTTGCATACGCGCTTGGTCACCTTGGTACAGCACGCGGCCTGATGCATCTTTGGCAAATGCTGGCGAACCTGAACGACTCCCTGAAAACAAATAGTTGCCATTGCCGTCTTGGCTATTGGCCAGGCTGAGCACTTGGTCACGCAACGCGCCAATTTCTAAGGCGATGCTCTGACGGTCTTGCATGCCCAAGGTGTCGTTGGCCGCTTGCACGCTCAGCTCTTTGATGCGGTACATCACGTCACTGGTGTTTTTGAGTGCGGTCTCTTCGGCTGTCAAACGGACATTGACCATCTTCAGCGTGTTTTGGTAGCTGGATTGGCGCGCCAACTCAGACTCTAGACGTGTGACCAATGACGCCTTGTCGGGTTCGTCACTGGGTTTGACAATTTGCAAACCCGTTGACAACTGCTCTTGTGTATGCGCCAGTTTGCCCTGCACATTGCCCAATTGTTGTGTGGCACGGTCAAAGTAGAGGCCTGTGGAGATTTTCATGGTTGGTTTCCTCTATCAGCGAATTTGGACAATCGAGTCAAACAACTCGCCCGACACTTGCAGTGCTTTGGCGCAAGCTTGGTAAGCCTGTTGGTAGCGAATCAATGCAGCGGCTTCGTCGTCAAGGTTGACGCCCGAGACTTTGTCGCGTGCAGCCACTGCTTGGTCATGCACCACGGTCAAGGCTTCTTGCGTGATGATGGCTTGCTGGGCCAAATTACCCACGTTGTTGATCTGGTCGATGTAACTGTTGGCAATGGTCTTGCCGTTGGCGGTGGGCTTTTTGTTCAAGTCCACCATGTCCAACATGTTGACGTTGTTGCCCAAGCCATCAAAGTTGCCATCAATTTTGTAGCTATCGCCCAAAGCAGGGGCATGGCTGAGTTTGATTTGCAGGCCGTTGAATTCGACCACGGGCTCTAGCACGCTCGGGTCGTAATGACGATCTGCCAACACGGTGCCTGTCTTGGCATCGACGATGTTGTAGCGGTCTTCTGCGGTGAACTTCAGTGTGAGTGATTGACTGCGCAGACTGTCACGCGTGTTGAGTGGTTCACCACTGAAACTTGCTGCCACATTGGCCGAGCCTTTGCCCGTGACATACAGCAGCAAGTCATCTGGACAACCCCCTTCAATGTATGCACCCGTACGCAGGCCGAGTTTGGCCAAGTCCGATGGGTCACCAAACTTGGTGACTGGCGGAAAACCGTCTTGGGTTTGCACATACGAGCCGAATGAGATACGCACATCGTGTGGCAAGGTGTCATCTTGCAAGAGCTGCTGCAAGCGGTAATCCACGCCATAGTCTTTGGGCATCATGCCCAACGCATTGGCTGAATAGTTGCCTTGGGCATCCACACCTGGGCCAATCGAAATGTCGCGCATGCCTTTGGCATCGGTGGCGCTGAGTTTCAAGTCGCCGTTCTTGTCGATACCCGCAACCACGCCAGTCTTGTCATGTTGTGCGTTGATGCGTGTGATCAGTTCTTTGAGCGTCTTGACAGCAGGCTTGGCGGTGATTTCAGCGCTACTGGCTCTGACCACAAACGTGTTTTTCAGATCCGCTTCGGGAATGTTGCCGTTGATCGCCGTGATCACCACACTGCCATCTTTGGCGACAGCGCCATAAGTAGCTTCAAATTTTTGATCGATCGTGCCTGCGTCTGTGGCAATTTCTGGACTTGAGTCTGTGACCACCGCCTGCAAGGACAGTGGCGTCAAGTCGATGCCCTCGGTGTTGGAGAACACCAAGCCAGACGCTTGAACATCAATATTGATATCACTCACACCCGCATCGGTCAGCTGGTCAGAAATTGCACTGGCAAAAGCCGACAACTGCGCCGTGGCATTTTCAGCATCGGTCAAGCTGGGGTCTGGCGTGAAAGTGCTGGGGTCCCAGTTGACCTCGAGTTTTTTGCCATCGGCGAGGATTTCCATGCGCAGCGTTTGACCCGCGTCTGGAAACTTGATGCCGCTCACGCTGGCACTTGAATTCAAAACTTTTGCTAAATCTTCAGTGGTTGATGCCGATACAGATTTGGCTGGATATCCGAATTCCACGCTGTAAGGCGTAGCAAAAGCATCGAGGGCGTAATTGGCCTCGCTAAAGCTCACACCGTTGATGGTGAGAGGCTTTTTCAAATCGATGTCAGCACTGCCCACGCGCATGTCACGCGCGATTTGAACCATGCGCAACTGCGCGCTGTAGGTACCGGGTTGCACATTGAGCGCATTGCCATCGGGCATGGCTTCGATGTGAATGCCAGTGCCTTGTGGGTTCTCAATGACAAGCTGGCCATCTTGGCCCGTGCTCGCTGTCAAGCCTGCACCTGACTCATTGATCGCTGTGACCAATGTCTCCAAAGACTTAAAGCCTGTGATGCGCACACCGTTGAGCGACAAAGGCTTGCTCAATTGCAACTGAGAGATAGGCACACGCACTTGTGAAAAGACTTCAGCCTGCACGTGTGACTGGGCAGCCACGCTGTTTTCAACAGTGACGGTCCCTGCCACGGCATCGTCTGCAGTGGTTGGCACGAGCGCGAAATCTTTGAACTCACGCCCTGCTGCATCGGTGATTTTGAGTTGATCGCCGCCTTCAACGCTCACACGCAGATCGGCTTTGCCGTCTTGTTGGCGCAATGCAGTTTGCAACGCCAATGCCAAATCGGCCATGGGCCCCATCGCAAAGTTGGTCAAGTCCACATCAAAAGGCACGCCGCCGATGTTGGCGGTCATGGCCTTGAAGCCCGAGACGCCAAAGCTAGGGCTGGCAATGGTGGCTTGTGATTTGCCATTGACCCATGCAGCCACTTGCGATGCTGCGGAGCTGACGCTCACGCCCATCACCGAAGCGCCCACAGCATCGGCTGAGGGTGTGAGTGACACGCCACTGATTTCTTGGCCTTTGGGGTCGGTGATCACCACATCTTGTTCGTTGTTGATCAACTTGGCTGTCATGCCTGTGCCTGTGAGTGCAGTGTTCAAGTTGCCCAAGAAGTCCGTCATGCTGCTGCCAGCTGCGACATCTTTGGAAACCGACTTACCTGCCACCAAGGCTTGGAATTGGAAGGTGGCAGTGGGAACACTGCCCAAAGAAATGCCGGCCAAGGTCATGTCGGTGCTGGTGCGACCTTGGAAGTCAGCCAAGGCAATGCCGTTGACTTGGATCGCGCCTGCGGCAATTGAAAAATCAGCATTGCCAATGCGCCCTGTTTCCAAGGATGCATTGAGCGGCAAAGGATTGCCTGCTTGGCCGTACTCGTCAAAGTTTTGTCCGTACAACACCGTGGCTTTGGCGCCGTAGAACATGTCAAGACCACGGTAAGCGTATTCACCGGCCTTGTTGAGGTAGGCGTCACTGTAGTTGGCGTTGGCAGCAAACCCATTTTCTGGTTTGAGCAACTGGAATTTTTCAGTTTCCGTCAACGCTGCACCCAACAGCTGGCGGCCATCACGGGTGATAACTTGAAGTTGCTGGCCTGGCTCGGCCTCATCCATGTAGAAAGTAGCACCCACACCCGCAGACAACGTGGTCACGGGGGTGTACTCGCGGGCACCGTCGACCTTGAAGGTCACGCCTGCGGTTTTGTTAGGGTTGTTGATGATCTGAGGGTTGCTCAGTTGCGTGGTGGGGGTGGTACCACTGAACTTCACCGTGGCACGCGTGGCCGTGGTGTTGGCGCTCCCCTCACTCACTCGGAATTGCGCAGCCGTGGCCACGCGCATGCCATCGTTGAGTGCCAAACGCATGCCCGCTACGGGGCTGGTGGCCTTGGGATCAAACGCAAACAGCTCAGCGCCCATTTGGCCGTAGCCGTCAATGCCGTTCTTTTGAATGATGTTGGCTTCGGTCACAAAGGTTTGGGCCAAAGCCGACAAGTTCTTTTGTGCGGGCTCCAACACTTGGCTGATGAAGCCTTGGTAGCCACCGAGCTGACCCCCGCTGGCACTGGCCAGAGATTCGGTCGTGCCGTAGGGATCGAGCACCAATTCAATTTTCCCAGCAATGCTGCTGTCCACGCCAATCGGGCGTGATTTGTTGCCGTTGACCACCAAACCTTGGGTCATGGTGGTGCCCAAGCTGACATTGACCGTGCCATTGGCGGTGAAGCTGGTTTTGATGCGCACCAAGTCCGACAACTGACGCAAGGTCAAGTCACGGCGATCCAACAATTCGGCAGGCTGTCCTTCGAGTGTGGGAGATTTGGTCAAGCTCTGGTTCACCAAAGCCAACTGATTGGTCAAGGTGTTGATTTGCGCGGCCACACTCTCCACGCCTTGGCGGGTTTCAGTGGCAATCAAATCGAGCTGTGTGTTGAGTTCGCCAAATCGCGAAGCCACACCATCGGCACTGCGTAAAAAGCTGGTGCGTTGCACTGTCGAGGCCGGGTCGGCTGACAGCGCACCGGCAGCAGCGAAGAAGTTATCAAAGGCCGAACTCAGACCAATGCTCTTGTCACCCATGATGTCCATCACACGCGTGGCGTAATCGACCATAGGCTTTTGACTCGACAAGTCGCTGGTGCTATTGCGCAAATTGGATTCGGCAAACGCGTCGTACTGACGTTTGATGTTTTGCAACAAAACACCTGTGCCCACATACATGCTGGCCAATTTTTTAGGCGCAGAGTCTTTGAGCACCACGTCTTGGCGTGAATAGCCTTCGGTGTTGACGTTAGAAATGTTGTTGGCAACCGTGCTCAAAGCGCGTTGGTATGCGCCAATCGCATTGCTGCTGATGCCGAGCATGTCACTCATTTACGACCTCCGCTCAATGGCATCTTGAACTCTTGCAAGCTCTTGAGTGGCAGCGCTTTTTCTAATGCGAAGCCTTTGTTCAACTGGGCTGCAGTGGGTAAAGGAATAGGTTCTTGCTTAGGGTTCAATGGCATGCCTTTGCCACGCGATTTGAGCAAGGCATCGGTGCTTGGTGCCGGGGTTTGCTGTTGCTTGACCGCACGTTCCATGAAGTCAGCCACACCCAAAGCCCCACGTTTGGACATTTGCAAAGACACTTCTTTGTCAAACATGCCTTCAAAAGTTTCTAGCGCGTGTGATTTGTTGTCTTCATCCTTCATGGGCTCATTGGCCTCACGCATGGACTTCAACATCATTTGAATGAAAAGACCTTCAAACTGTTGTGCGGATTCTTTCAACGCGCTGTTCTGGTCTTTTTGCGCTTTGCCACGCAACTCA
>JACCDZ011700684.1_pt1 | contig 47019 bp, 44 predicted proteins | sample 7449551 | NCBI WGS metagenome assembly JACCDZ01 (sample SAMN15323452, study PRJNA562643) | freshwater metagenome | isolation source: river surface water | place: USA:Blue River Watershed | collected 2017-08-18
CAACATGTCTTTGCGAATCAAGGGCATAGCCGAGAGCCTGGGGCTTCACTACGATTTTGACAACCAGATTATGACCAACACCGTATTGGCCCATCAGTTAATTCACTTTGCCAAGACCAGGGGGCTTCAGGCTGAAATGAAAGAGCGGCTATTGAAAGCCCACTTTGTCGAGGCTCTGCACGTTGGAAAACTAGACACTTTGGTGGAATTGGCCACGCAGGTGGGCCTGAACCCCGATGAAGTTCGCCAAGCACTCACCGAGGGTGAGTTTGCGACTGCTGTGCAGGAGGACATTGATCAGGCAAGGGCTTATGGAATTACCGGAGTGCCGTTTTTTGTAATTCAAAATAAATACGGAATCTCTGGGGCACAAGATTCTGCGGTTCTGTTGAGCGCTATGCAACAAGCCAACAGCGAAAACTAAAACTAAACTTGCAACATGACTAACACTTTCGCAGGTAAGCACGCATTCGTTTCAGGCTCTTCACGAGGCATTGGCGCACAGGTTGCCCAAATGCTGGCAGCGCAAGGCGCCACCGTGGCCATTAACTACCGCGACAAGGTGGTTCGTGCCGAGAAGATTGCAAACCAGATTATTGAAGCCGGTGGTAAGGCCATTGTGGTTGGTGCCGATCTAACCGATTACGCCAGCATCGATGCCCTTGCGGCAACGCTAAAGGCCGAGTTTGGTGGCCTAGACCTGTTGGTTCTAAACGCATCTGGCGGCATGGAAACCGGCAAGGGCGAGGACTACGCCATGAAGTTGAACCGCGATGCACAGGTGAACCTAGTTAAGACAGCGCTTCCGCTAATGAATGCCGGATCACGCATTGTGTTTGTGACCAGCCACCAGGCGCACTTCATTCGTGAAACTCCAACCATGCCTGAGTATGTTCCAGTGGCACTTAGCAAGCGTGCCGGCGAGGACGCCCTACGCGACATGATTCCCGAACTCACCGAAAAGGGCATTGAGTTTGTGGTTGTTTCTGGCGACATGATTGAGGGCACCGTAACTGCAACATTGCTAGACCGCCTTAACCCAGGCGCCATCGATGCCCGCAAAGAGGCAGTAGGAAAGCTTTATAACGTTGAAGAATTTGCCGAAGAAATCGTCAAGGCGGCTAGCGCACCGGTTCCGGCAGACAACACCGTTTTGATTGGTGACACTGAGTACTTCACCAAGAAGTAAAGGCTTTAGTGGCCTGAGCCCGCACCTTTGGTGTTGCCCGCACCGGTTGCAAAGATTAAAGTCACAACCAAAGCACCAACAATCACGAAGAACATGTTGGTTACACCCCAGGCGTGACCCAAGAAACCAAGTAGCGGCGGGCCTACCAAGAAGGCAAGGTAACCGGCACTGGCGACAAAGGCTACCTTGCGTGCTGGGTTCTCACCCTCGCCAGCAGCTGAAAGGTAAAGCGGAAAGCCCAAGGCCACACCGCAACCCCAAAGCAAGGCACCAAGCCAAGCCAAGTAGAGGTTCTGACCAAAAATGATCAGAAGCAAGCCGATGACTCCGCCGGAGGCAAGAAACTGAAGTGTGCGAGCCTTGCCAAAACGGTCGGCCAGGTTTCCACCAAAGAATCGGGTCAGTGTCATGGCTCCAAGCAGCACCGCATAGGCAATACCGGCGTTAGTCTCTGACTCTTGGTAGTCATCAACCAAGGCAATGGTTAGCCAGTCGTTAGAGGCGCCCTCGGCAAGGGTGATTCCCAAAATACCAATAGCCAAGAAGATAATTCGGCGGTCTTTCCAAATAGCTGAACGCGGTTCACGGGCTAGGCCATCCTCTGCATCGTGGTGCTCGGCGCGCTCTTCAATTCCGTTGCCGGCTGGCAAAAGCTTGGCGGTGGTCAACGGCACCAAAATCGTGATGATGCTCAAAATTACAACCTGCCAGAACAAATCAAAGTTGGCCTGGGTAGCCAAAATGCCAATTCCCGCGCCAATCAGCGAGCCAATCGAGAAAGCCGCGTGCATCTTAGGCAGAGCGGTTTTGCCAGTTGCTTTCTCAATCGCGGCACCATCTACGTTGATTCCCACATCGGCAACACCCATGCCCAAACCGGCAACTAGGGCAAAGATTGCATAACCAATGGCACTGCCGTTAGCTATGAATGAAACCTGCCCAACAAAACCTGCGGTCACAATGGTCACACCGGTAAGAATTGCCACTTTGGTGCCAAACCTGGCAATAAAGCGCCCGGCCAAGGTCACCGAAGTAATCGAACCAATCGAACCAAAGAACAGAATCAAACCCAGCTCGGCTGTTGTCACGTCGACTAGTTCACGAACCAGCGGTAAGCGCACCATTAGTGACGAAAACGTCAAACCGAAAATGGTGAAGTAAACCAAGATGGTGATGTGCCAGGCTCTAGTGGCCTTCGCTGAAATGTCGGTTGCAAAAGTCATGGCAACAGCCTATACCTATCAGTTGAATGGTTTATGGGTTAGCTAAAGTCGGTGAAAGCCAAAGATAGGGCAATAGTGACCATCACCATACCGATAATCACATCAAGCACCCGCCAGAAGATAGGGCGTGACATAAGTTTTGAAGCAGCACGGGCACCAAAGCCAATGGCTGAGAACCAAACCAAACTTGCCGTCGCAGCACCGGCAGCAAATAACCAGCGGGACTCACCGAATTGGCTACCGATGGTGCCTAGAAATAAAACGGTATCTAGGTAGACGTGTGGGTTTAGAAAGGTAAAGCCAAGAACCGCCCCGGCAACCGCCAGAGCTGTCTTTGGTTCCTCTTGCGATGGCAACAGAACCTCGGCTTTAGTGGCCTGAATAAAAGACTTGATGGCAAACCACAGCAGGTAGGCAACGCCGACCCACTTCAGGATCACCAAGAGCAATGGAAGACTGCGAACTACGGCACCAAAACCACCGATTCCTAGCGCAATAAGAGCAGCGTCTGACAAAGCGCAAATTAGCACCACCATGAGCACGTGATTGCGAGCAAGACCTTGTCGAAGAACGTATGCGTTCTGTGCCCCGATAGCCATGATTAATGACAACCCGGTGAAAAACCCAGTCACTGCAACGCTCATCTGAGCAGTCTATCGATTGCCCTACAACTCAAATGGACAGCAACTTCACAGAAATTTGTGCTGGACTAAAGCCATGAAGGTTTCAAGAAGATTCTTAGGCGTCGTTGCCGCCTCTGCACTGACCATGGTTGCCGTTGCCGGATGCACGGTGAACATAAATGCGCCGCAGGTTCCATCGCAAAGTGAGACCACCGACTTCAGCGGCATGGACATCATGTTCGCGCAAATGATGATTCCGCATCACCAACAAGCCGTCGACATGTCTACGCTTGCTGAAACCAACACCTCGAATACGGTAATCCTTGAATTGGCAGCTCAGATTAAAGCTGCCCAGGCCCCCGAGATTGAGCAGATGCAGGGCTGGATTGAATCGCAAAATGCGTCGATGGACATGGGACATGACATGGGCATGGGCGGAATGCTGACTGATGAACAAATGCAGGCACTAATTTCAGCAAAAGACGAGGAGTTTGACCGCTTGTACCTTGAGGGCATGATCGAGCACCACCGCGGTGCAATTCAGATGACCAGCATGATTCAGAATTCAACCAACGCTGAAGCCAAGGCGCTAGCCGAGGCAATTATTACCTCGCAGACAGCCGAAATTGAATACATGCAGGGCTTGCTTAAGTAGGCGATAATCGGCTTATGCAACCAGACCCATACATGGCACTGTTTACGGTGATCAGTTTTACGACCTTGGGGTTTGGGGCCGTGATTTTGAGCCTCGTTACTTTGATGGCAACCGGCAGCCGCCTTTGGTCGGTGATCCTGGCCATTTCAACCTTGTTGGCCGGCGCCTATATCTGGTTCGAAATCGACCCACTGGGAATGTTTCCAACCGGGCTCGGCCTTGTGGCATTACTGATTGCGCTTAAAAAACCTCGGCGCCAATCAAACGGATAACCTCTTCGCAAACCTTTAGGTTGGCGATCGAATCTTCATGTGATTCGAACGGTGATTCGAGCAGCCCCTGATCAATAAAACTGGCCATTGCCGTGGCCTGGTAGGCCAGCCCCTCGTGCCTAATTGGCTTTGGGTCGGTCCAAGTGTGGGTCTCGCCATAAACATCAAGGTCTGAAATTGACACCGATGATGGAACAAAGAACTCTGGGCCCACGTTCAGCTTGGCACGGGTGCCAGCGACCTGACCAATACCCGAAATCGCGGCACGTGCCGAAAGCAAGATGTAAGCTCGAGCCCCACTTGCATAACGCAGTTGCACAGAGACCTCCTCATCAATGCCGTCAGCGTTCAGCACAGCCTGCGCGGTAACGGAGACAGGGTTACCCAAGAAGCTTTGGGCAAAACTAATCGGATAAATGCCCATGTCAAAGAATGGGTTACCATGCCCCTTCTTCCAAAGACGTGGTACCTCAAGATTCGCCTGGCACATGCTGACATTGACCATTTCAACGTCACCCAGAGTGCCATCAGCAAGCAACTGACGAATGATGTCGTACTGCGGCAAATACCTAGTCCACATGGCCTCCATCGCCAAAACACCAGCAGCTTTGGCAGCGGCAAAAACTTCGGCCGCCTCAGCAGAATCCATGGTGATTGGTTTCTCAATCAAAACGTGCTTGCCGGCAGCAATAGCCATTAGGGCGTGCTCACGGTGTTGGGTTGGCAAGGTAGGAATGTAAACCACGTCGATGTCTTCGCGAGCCAGAAGATCTTCGTAATTATTGTGCGACTCAAGGCCAAACTGCTGGGCAAACGCCTCTGCCTTGCCGGTGGTTCTTGACGCCACGGCTATCACCTGCTGGGCGGTGTGCTTTTGAAGCCCGGTTACAAAGGCCTCGGCAATTCCGGCTGCCCCCAAGATTCCCCAGCGCAAGCTGGTTACTGAATTGGGGTCAATGATGTTTGGCGCAGGCAAATTCATGGATAGAGTTTATGCCTCTTTGTCAGGACAAACTACAGTGAGCGGGCAATGATCTCTCGGGCAAGCTCGTAGTCAAGGCGCCTGCGTCGGCGACCATTTTTCATGTTCCCTTTGAAGGGTGCTAGCACCAGGTCGTGAGAATCTTCGCGAATGTTGTTGAGCAGTTGGTTGGCGCGAATTACAAAACCCGGCAGCTCCGCATCAGACAAAGTGGGTAGTTCTAGATAAGTCATGAGTCTGGAACTTACCTTCACTCGGTCGCGGGGGTAGTCGAAGTTCTCAGCCAAAAGAAACTCGATTGGGGTATTGCCGTCGGCACCATCAACTGCACGCAAACCAATGCGCCCATCTGGAATGTTGAAGTGCGCGGGCTTGCCTTTGCGACCGCCACGACCACGGCACTCCATAATTTCATCAAGAGTGCCAAGCAACCGCTCGTTGATAAACACCGATCCGCTACCGCGCACCCCAGCCGGTCCAAAGCAGGCCACCAGCGCTGGGGCATCGGTGTCGTCGAACAGCTGCCCTTCAATCACTGAGATCAAAGCCAGCCGCTCTTTTGGAAAAGTTGAAAGTAAGAAGGTCTCCGGCAGAATTGCGACCACGTAATCAGCGGCCTCAAGACAACGGTGCAGGGCAAGCTTCCATAGGTTGTCAAAGCCTTGCTTGAAATACCCGGCGACTATTGAATTAACGCCTTTACGCTTAGCCGAATGGTTGGCCAAGTAGGGCGGGTTGGTCACAATCACAGCGCCATCCGGGTTTGGCACTTTCTTGAGCGAGTCGTTGACCGGCCAGGCGCCTCCGGCAATGTCAAAGCCATGAATTTGGGCACCGTAACCCTCGGCCACAACTTCAAGCAGGTGGCCGTCACCGGCAAATGGGTCCAACACCGATGCCGCCTTGCCGGCTGACGTTTGCGACAAAAACGCGAATGACAAGAATTCCTTAACCGGCTGATTCAGCCAGCGGTCATCGGTGGTAAAAAAGCTGCCACGCGAGACTTTTTCGGCATCAATTTGCACGACTCTGCCGTGTTGGGCTGAAACCAACATTTGGCCTACCGAGCGTCTTTTTGCCATTTGACTAGTCTGCCAGAGAGTTCGCTGGCGGCTAAAGTTTGGGGCCGGGGCCTGCGGCCGTGCCACAATAGAAGCATGACTGCACACACTTCAGTAGCGACCATTCACACTAACCATGGCGCAATCAAAATCAACCTTTTCGGCAACCACGCCCCTAAGACCGTCGAGAACTTCGAGGGCCTAGCAACTGGTTCAATCGAGTGGCGCGACCCACGCACCGGTGCGGTTCAGACCGGTAAGCCGCTATACAACGGTGTTATTTTCCACCGCATTATTTCTCAGTTCATGCTTCAGGGTGGAGACCCAACCGGCACTGGAATGGGTGGCCCTGGCTACCAGTTCGGTGACGAAATCAACGCTGAATTGAACTTCAACGAGCCTTATAAGTTGGCTATGGCAAACGCTGGTCCTGGCACCAACGGTTCACAGTTCTTCATCACCACCGCTCCAACCACCTGGTTGTTCGGAAAGCACACCGTTTTTGGTGAAGTTGCTGACGAAGTATCAAAGAAGGTTGTTGACAAGATCGAGGGCGTTGAGACCGACGGCCGCGACAAGCCACTGGTTGATGTCATCATCGAGTCAATCACCATCGAGAAGGCTTAATCCTTTTTGCTAAACATCTTTAAGCGATCACCGGCCCGAGTAACCCTCGGGCTGGTTTTGCTTAACTTGGTTATCTGGGTCTTGCAGATTTTGCCAGGCTCAAACTTGACTAGCCAACTAGCCTTTGTTCCGCTTTCGGTTTACACCGAACCTTGGCGCATGATTACGGCTGGTTTTGCCCACAGTGAATCAAATCCACTCCACGTGCTTTTGAACATGTACTCGCTTTATGTATTCGGTTCGATTCTTGAGCCAATGCTCGGCCGAGCCAGATTCTTGGGCCTTTGGTTGATCTCACTCTTTGGCTCATCGGTTGCCGTAATGTACCTCAACACACCAGACACCTGGGTTTTGGGAGCATCGGGTGGCGTATTTGGCCTAATGGCCGCCTACTTTGTGGTTTTGCGCGCCATCGGCGAACGTTCGCAAGGGCTGCTTGGACTTATTGGAATCAACCTAGTATTTGGTTTCATCATGCCGGGTGTCAGTTGGCAGGCCCACCTTGGTGGGTTACTTGCCGGGGGCGCAATTACAGCCGTTTATGCCAACAACCGCGGTCGTGGCAAGCGTACATCGCAGCTAATTGGAGCAATTGCGGTGGCACTGGTGTTTGTTGCCCTGACTTACTACCGCATGCAAACCATGCTTTTGGGCTAGCCGCTGGCGCAGGTTAAAGAAAAATCCCTCGAGAACTAACTCGAGGGATTTTTGAATTCTCTGGGTGCTACTTCCAGCGGGTAGACATCATGAAACCAACCATGGCAATGCCAAAGCCGATCAGAATGTTCCAGTTCTCAAGGTTCCACGGGGTGCCGGCACCAAGTGGGAACTGCGCGCTGGTCACGTAGTAAGTGATGATCCAGATTAGGCCAAGCAGCATGAAACCAAACATGACCGGCTTGAACCAAGCTGGGTTTGGCTGATCTTCAGAGTTGGTGGCCTGTACCTTAGGCGCCTTGATTTTCTTTTCAGACATACGCCAATTCTATCGGGACACAGCCAATCGATGCTGTTGCAAAGTAGGCTTAAGTCAACATGGTCAAGATTTTGGTTTTAGACAACTACGACAGCTTTGTTTACACGCTGAACGGTTATCTGCAGCAACTTGGTGCAGAGACCGAGGTTTTGCGCAACGACATTGTGCCTGAGTCCGAGCTGCCAAACCTTTTGGCTAAGTATGACGCAGTCCTGTTGAGCCCAGGTCCTGGAACTCCGGCTGAGGCCGGTTTGAGCATTCCTGTGGTCAAGTTGGCATTGAAGACTGGCCAGCCAGTGTTCGGAGTTTGTCTCGGGCACCAATCCATCGCCGAGGCTATGGGCGCCACTGTGACCAGCGCCGAAGAGCTAATGCACGGCAAGACCTCACAGGTCGCCCATGACAACTCTTTGATTTACCGCGATGTTCCGAACACCTTCACTGCCACCAGGTATCACTCACTGGCAGTAGTTGATTCAACCGTTCCTGAAGACCTGATTGTGACTAGCCGTACCGAGAAGGGTGAAAACTCAAAGGGCGGTGTGATCATGGGGCTGCAGCACAAGACACTGCCAATTTACGGCGTGCAATTTCACCCAGAATCAGTACTGACCCAGGGCGGGTATCAAATGCTGGGCAACTGGTTGGAGTCCATTGGGCTTAAGGGCGCAGCTGAAAAGGCAAAGTCGCTGAGCCCTATGGTTACTTTCTAACTAACTAACTTTTTTTAGCCGACAGGTTCGGCAACCGTGCACTCCACGTAGAGCACAATCGCTGAACCCTGCGGAGCTACACCGGCAGGAATCGACTGACCAATCACAACTGTTCCCTTGGTGCCAGTGCATGGCTCCATGGTCGAGATTGTTGAAGGCAAACCAACATCTGAAGCCGACATGGCAGCTCGCGCTTCGGCGATGCCCAAACCAGAGACATCTGGAACCATAACTTTGCCGTCAGAAACAATCAGATTCACGATTGTGCCCTCAGGAACCTGGCTGTTGAGAGCTGGGTCGGATTCAATAACAATGCCTGCTGGAACGGTTGCGCTGTGAGCCTGGGTAATTGAACCCAGCTCAAGTTTGAGCGCGGCAAGTGCGGCCGTGGCCTCAGCTTCTGTCATGGTTGCAAGAGCCGGAACCTTGACGGTGTTTTTCCCGGTTGAAACGTAGACCGTGATCACAGTGTTGGCAGGAACATTGGTGCCAGCCGGTGGATCGGTGCGAATAATTGCGTCAACCGGCACGGTGTCGCTGGTCTCTGACATCTTGGTCACCACCAAGCCCTGGTCGACCAAAGTTGCGTAGCCCACGTCGTAGCTGAGGTTGCTTACATCAGCAACCTTGGTGCCTACATCGGTAGGAATTGGCACTGGGTTTGAGCTGATTGAGAACAACCAAATCAGCAGACCAATTAGAACCACACCCACACCTGAGCTGATGCCCCAAAGCATTCCGTTGCTTGGGCGCTTGACACCAGCAAAAATTGGCGCCGGTGTAGAACCGGTATTGGTCGGAATTGTCACACCTAGGGTGTCAAACGGGTTGGTTGACGGTCCAGTTGATGAGCCGCTTGGGCGGCTGGCACTGCTGGCGGCAACCGGGGCTGCGGCCACTGGCTGCTTTGCCTCTGGTGCAACCGGCATGACAGATGTCTTGTCTGAAGCAAAGTTGCCTAGAAGTGACTCAAAGTCGTCTTCGGCATAGGCGTTTTCAAGCACCGATGCCTCTTCGGCACTTGGGGTCTGCGCAAAAACCTCAGTTAGGGCATCTAGGCCAGACTGCTCTGGTTCTGCAGCAGGGGTAGCTTCTTGGGCTGCTGCAGGCTCGACCGGTGCAGCAATGATCGGTGCTGCGACCGTTGCCGGGGTGCCGTTGGCTGCGGCAAGCAAATGCTCGCGGAACTCTTCGGCAGTCTGAAAACGCTCTTCGCGGTCTTTAGCCAGAGCACGCAAAACCACCTGGTCAAGTTCAGGTGAGACAGTTGGGTCAAACTGCGATGGTGGGATTACCGCTTCTGAAACGTGCTGGTAGGCAACTGAAACAGCGGTCTCACCCTTGAATGGCGGACGGCCACAAAGCATTTCGTAAAGCAGCACCCCGGTTGAGTAAAGATCGGTGCGAGAGTCAACGGTCTCACCCTTGGCCTGCTCTGGCGAGAAGTACTGGGCGGTGCCGACAATTCCGCTGGTGTGCGCCATGGTGGCAGAAGAGTCCGAGACGGCACGAGCAATGCCAAAGTCCATGACTTTAACCTGGCCGGCCTCGTTCAGCATGATGTTTGCTGACTTAATGTCTCGGTGAACTACACCCGCACGGTGTGAAAACTCGAGTGCGGTCAAAACTCCAGAAGCAATATCTAGGGTTTCCTGCAGGGTTAGGCGGCGCTCGTGCAAAAGGTCACGCAGCAACTGGCCCTTCACGTACTCCATGATGATGAATGGAAACTTGTGTGGGTTTCCGTTGACATCGGTGGTTTCTTCTTCGCCGGCATCGTAAACACGAACGATAGTTGGGTGCGCCATGCGAGCCGAAGCCTGAGCTTCCTGGCGGAAACGAGCCTCAAAAGAAGGGTCATTCGCCAAGTCTGACTTGAGCAACTTGATCGCAACGGTGCGGCCCAATCGGGTGTCGACACCCTCATAAACATCGGCCATGCCACCGCGACCAATGAGGTGTCCTACCTCGTATCGGCCTGCGATAACCCGCTGGTGCTCAGTCAATTTTTACTCCGTCTTCTTCAGATGAAACTTGGATTAAGTCTAATGATTGGGGCTCTATTGCACCGTAGGGCTGCCGGAATCTGATGGCTCCGGCGACACCGTAGGTTCAGGTGTTGGGCTCGGCGATGGTGTGCCGGCCACGTAGTAGAGCACCTCGATTTGGGTGCCGAGTTTCAGCGTGCCAAGCGGTGTTGCTGAGTACACAGTCATGACTCTAGGGTCATCTTCGGCCACGACCTCACCAGCTACAGCGTTTACCACTAGACCCAAGAGCCCCAGTTCGGCAGCAACATCGGTGACTTTCTTGCCTTGAATATCTGCCAACAGAACAACAACATCTTGGCTGACCGTTGCGGTTGGGCTTGGCTCGGCGGTGTTGCTGTTGGTTGCCGTGGTAGTTGGGCTGGCACTAGGGGTAATACCCGGCTGTATCGAGGTAACGATAATTGCAACCACCACAGAAATTGCGGTCAAAGCCAAAGCACCGATTAGCGCAAACCAAGGCCAAACAACCGGCGGCTTCTGGTTTGGAGCAGTGTTGGTTGGCAGCTCAAGTACGGCAGTGCTGTCACTAATGATGGGCTGATTAATAAGTTGAGTAGCTGCAGAATTTCTTGGAGCATTCGACATCAATGACTCTGCGCGCTGGGCCAGGGCAAGTGCCGAGGCTGGGCGCTGGTTGGCCTTTTTAGCAAGGCAAGACATAACTAAGTTGGCTACCCGTGGGTCAATTTCTTCTGGCAGCGGCGGCGGAGTTTGGTTAATCTGCGCCATGGCAATCTGCATTTGCGAGTCACCGGTGAATGGGCGCTTGCCGGCAAGAGCCTCGTAGGCCACAATTCCCAGCGAATAAATGTCTGTTGATGGGGTGGCCGGTTTGCCCGTTGCTTGCTCTGGTGCCAGGTACTGCACGGTTCCCATAACTTGGCCGGTAGCGGTCAACCCCACCTGATCGGCCACGCGAGCAATGCCAAAGTCGGTGATTTTTACTTCACCGTCTGGGGTAATCAGCAAGTTACCCGGCTTTACATCGCGGTGCACCAAACCGGCTTCGTGGGCTTCATACAAAGCACGACCGGTTTGAGAAATCATGTCGAGAACCTGCTCGGCAGGCAGAGTCTTCTGGGTTTCCAAAATCTTGGCCAAAGACTCACCCGGCACTAGCTCCATCACCAAGTAGGCAGAGCCGGCATCCTCGCCGTAGTCATAGACATCTGCAATGCCAGGGTGGTTCACCATGGCTGCATGGCGTGCCTCGGTGCGAAAGCGCTCTAGGAAGCCTGGGTCACCCATGAACTCTTGCTTCAAAATCTTGATGGCAACGTCTCGCAAAATTACCTCGTCGTGCGCTTGCCAAACCTCACCCATGCCACCAATGGCAATTCGGGTAATTAGTTTGTAGCGCCCGCCATAGAGCTGACCTGATTCTGGAATCATTTATTCAACACCGCCTGCATAACTTTTTTGGCCACCGGTGCTGCCAGTGAGTTGCCTCTACCTGACTGCCCGAGCCCCCCGCCGTCGGCAATCACCACGGCCACGGCAACCTGAGGGTTGTCAGCCGGAGCAAAGCCGGTGAACCAAAGTGTGTATGGCTGGTCCGTGCCATTTTGTGCCGTACCGGTCTTTCCCGCTACCTTCACACCACTGATCTGGGCGTTCCCCGAAACACCAGTTGATACAGCGCCAACCATCATCTCGGTCATTGATTTGGCCGTGGTAGCTGACATTGGTTGCGAGAAGACGCTTGGCGCAGGTTGGTGCAAAACTGAGAGGTTAGCCGTGACCACATTTTCAATAAGGTTTGGCTGCATCAGCACACCTTTATTGGCAATTGACGCGCTAACCATCGCCATCTGGAGCGGGGTAACCCGAACATCAAACTGGCCGAAAGCGGTAAGCCCGGTTTGGGCTTCATCCAAGTTCTTTGGGTAAACGCTTGGCACAGAGTTCATTGGGAACTCAACGCTTTTGCCAAAGCCAAATAGGCCGGCCTGTGAGCTTAGGCGGTTCTGGCCCAGGGCAATGCCGAGCTGAGCAAACGGTACGTTGCATGAAAGTTTCAGCGCATCGGCAATGCTCACGGTGGAGGCGCCACCGCACTTGCCTTCACCAGAGTTCATAACCACGGTGCTGGTGCCAGGCAGGGTGAACTTGCTCGGGTTTGGAAAACGGCTTTCGGCTGTGTACTCGCCGCTCTCTAGCGCCGCTGATGCAACCACAAGTTTGAACACCGATCCCGGAGCATAGAGCTCACTGTAGGCACGGTTTAGCAGCGGACCGTTTTCGTTCTCGATCAGTGCCTTGTAATTTGCGTTAGAGGTGTCACCGTCGTGAACGGCCAGCTCGTTGGCATCGAAGGCAGGTTTCGAAACCAGGGCCAAGATGTTTCCGGTCGACGGCTCAATGGCCACCACGGCACCCTTCTTGTTTCCGAGCGCGTTCCAAGCGGCCTTTTGCACATCTGGGTCAATGGTCAGCTCAACCGATGCACCGGCAACTGGGGTGCCTGAAAGCAGAGCATTTATTTGCTCAAAGAACTGCGATGAATTTTGGCCGGTTAGGTAGCTGTTGGTGGCCGACTCAAGGCCGGTGGCACCCTGATAAAGGCTGAAGAAACCGGTAACTGACGAGTACATCTTGTCTGAGTAAACGCGGTTGTAGCGGTAAACATCATCGACTGGAATGGACTCGGCAATCGGCTTGCCATCAACCAAAATTGAGCCGCGCTGAGTCTTGTAACTGTCGTAGATCGAGCGCACGTTGCGCTGATCGGTGGCAAGGTTTTCAACCTGCAAAACCTGAATGCTGGTGCTTGAAACAAACAGGCTTAGAAACATCAAAAAGATGACAATGCTTACTCTTTTGAGCTCACGGTTCATGCGGTCACCGCCTTATTGCCGCTGTCTACGGTGTCAGAGATTCTGAGCAGCAAGCCCACGATGATCCAGTTGGCCAACAGCGATGAACCACCGGCGGCCAAAAGTGGAGTGGTCAAACCGGTCAGCGGAACTACGCGGGTAACGCCGCCGATAACAATGAAGCACTGCAGAGCAATTACAAATGCCAAACCGGTTGCCAATAGCTTTGAGAAATCGTCTGGGTGGTTGAAGCCAATGCGAATGCCGCGTGAAACCAAAAGCAGGTAGAGCACCAAGATGGCAAATAGGCCAATTAGGCCAATCTCTTCACCTAGCGCGGCAATAATAAAGTCGCTCTCGGCCAGTGGAACTAGTTGTGGCAATCCGCCGCCAAGCCCGGTGCCCAACAGGCCACCGTGCGCCAGACCAAATACGCCCTGGGCCAGCTGGTAGCTTCCGCCAACCGCGTCATAGTTTTCTGGCGAAAACGGGTTTAGCCAAGAATCCACTCGGCCAGAGACATACTCCATGAGGCGCCCGGCTACCAACGCGCCGGTCAAGAACATGCTGATACCGGCCACTACGTAAATTGCCCGACCGGTGGCTGTGTAAACCAAAACAATAAAGATGCCAAAGTACAACAGCGATGTTCCGAGGTCGCGCTGCATGACCAAAACTAAGAGGCTGGCTGCCCAAATCACCAGAATCGGCCCAAGTTCACGCGCACGAGGAATGCGCACGCCCAAAATCTTGCGGCCAACGATCGCAAGTGATTCTCGACGGGTAACTAGATAGCCGGCAAAGAAAACGGTCAGCGCAATTTTGGCCAACTCGCCCGGCTGGAAAGTCAGTCCGCCAATGGCGATCCAGAGTTGGGCACCATTAATGTTGCGGCCCAATCCAGGGATCATCGGTGAAATAAGTAGGCCAACGCCAACAATCATTGAGACGTAAACATAGCGGCGCAAGAACAGGTGGCTTGGCACAAAAATGATCACGGCGGCGGCAAACGCCATTGCCACGACCGTCCAGATAACTTGCTTTCCGGCAAACAGCTCTGAGCCGCCATTGGCAATGGTGGCCAGGTCAAGGCGGTAAATCATGGCAATGCCAAGGCCGTTCAGCACCAGCGCAATCGGCAGAATCATTGGGTCGGCTTCGCTGGCCCTGCGACGCAAAATAACGTGGATTACCAATGCCATCAGCACCGGTGGAACCAGGTAGGTAAAGATGTCGGTGGTCAATACCTTGAGCAACGAGAGCTGAATCTGGCCCAATTCAAAAGCGTTCAAACCAATGGCAATAGAGAGCAGCATGGCCTCAATGTTGCGATTGCGCGGAACCACGCGAACAATCTTTGGCAGGGCGTCGATGGCCTTCTCTTTATTCACTTGGCACCACCGCCTGCTCAATTTGCCGCACCAGTGTCATGGCATCTTCAAGGTTGTCTGCGCTGATCGACTGCTCGAGGCGTTGCTGGTAATAAATGCTCAGCTGATCAACATCAATGCTGGTTTCTTGGTAGATCTCAGAGAAGGTCAGCGGCCCAAGTGCCTCTTTAATGCCCTTGAAAACAGTGACGTGCCCGTTTGAAACACCAATGTAGAAACGGGTCTGCGTGTATTCGTAGGCCTTGACCGCCAGGAACACCATGGCCGAAATGATCAGTAGCACGGTCAACAATTGGCGAACCTTGCGCCAACGAATTCGGCGTTTGGTTTCGCGCAGAATCTTTTCGAGGTACTCATCTGACTCAGGCACATAGCCGGCTGGGTCTTCAGGGCGTCGCAGCAATTCGGCAATGTTGAGCGGCTTAAGAATTCGCAGAATGCGGCGACCCTTGCGCTCATCGATGACCACTTCGTTGGCGCTTGAGCCCACAAAGTTGGCGCTCGGCACAAAATCTGTCTTGGTCTGGGCATCAACAATGTCAACCACAACAACCGTCACGTTGTCCGGAGCACCAAACTCCAGAGCCTCGCCAACCAAGAGTTCGGTGGCCTCTTCGGCACCAATCTTTGAAAGCAAGATGCCGTTCATGATGTCTTCAGGAACCGGACCAGATAGACCGTCGGAGCACAGCAACCAGCGGTCGCCAGGCAGAGTCTCAATAATCTCGGAGTCAACGTCGGGGAATTCTTCAACGTCACCTAGAACGCGCATCAAGACTGAACGTCTTGGGTGAACCAATGCCTCAGCTGGAGTGATGCGCCCAGTGTCGACCAGTCGCTGCACAAATGTGTGGTCGGTGGTGATTTGTCTAACTTGCCCATCGCGAGCCAGGTAGATTCTTGAGTCACCAATGTGGCCAATGCTTACCTGGTTGCCGGTGATCAGCATTCCGCTAAAGGTTGTGCCCATACCAGCAAGCTCTGGGTGAGCCTGGGCGGTTTCGCCGAGAACGCCGTTTGCCTCCCAAATTACATCGATGAGCGCCTTGCCAGCTTCTTCGGCAGAGGCATAAACGGTGTCGATTCTGGCAATTCGTTGGGCACAAAGTGCAGACGCAATGTCACCACCGGCATGGCCACCCATGCCATCGGCAACGAAAAAGAGGTTGTAGCCGGCGTAGCCAGAGTCTTGGTTGCTTGATCGAATGCGACCAATGTCAGATGAAGCAAAACTCAGAGGCTTAATTGGCATGTCTTTTGGCCTTATGCCCGAAGCTCAAAAACGGTTTTGCCCACTCGTACCGGGGTGTTCAACTTGACCACGGCCGGAGTGCCGACTCGCCCGCCATCCAAGAAGGTGCCGTTAGTTGAGTTCAAGTCTTGGATCAACCAGTCGTTGTTAATCAAAATCAATTTTGCGTGATGAGTTGATGCGTACTCATCATCAACCACTAGGTCAGAGGTCTCGGCCCGGCCAATGGTGAGTTCGCGGCGGTCAAGCGGAATCACATGCCCGGTCCGGTCGCCATCAATAATCACTAGCTTGCTGGCGTTGCTGCCACTTGACTCCATGACAAGTGGGTTGCTCGCTGGCGCTGCCGGTGCAACAGGAGAAGACAAAACTTGAGGGGCATTCGCTGATGCAACTCGGCTAACCACTTTTTGGCCGAATAGGTCTGCGCGAATTACCGAGATGATGGTGAAAACAAAGATCCAGAGCACCGCAAGAAAGCCGGCTCTAACTATGAAGAGGGCTAACTCACTCACCGGTTACCTGGCTTTCGTTTACAGTTCTGGCAATAACGCGGAAAACAAAATCATTGCGCCCGGCCGAAATAACTGTGTCAGCGTTGATGCCAACCTCGGTAATTGGGCGGCCACCTACGCGGGTGCCGTTGGTGCTTTGCAAATCTTTTACCGCGGCGTTCTTGCCGTTCCAAATAATGGCAAAGTGCTTGCGGCTTAGCCCTGAGTCTTCAATTTGAATATCTGCCGAGACATCGCGGCCAATAGAAGTTTCACCCTCGCGCAACACAAATCGCTTGCCGGCCACATCAAGAGTGGGCATCCATTCAATTTCATGCTTTTGGGTGTTAGAGCGAACCATTACTTGGCCAAGGTTCAAACTGCCATCTTCAACAAGTCGAATGCTTAGGGTGGCGCCAAATTGGAAACCCTGTTTGTTGGCGTGCTTGGTGGCTGCATCGATGAGTTCTTCAATCAACGATTCACCCAGGGCCGCCATGCGCTTGAAGTCAGGGGTTGAGAGGCTAACAGTAAAGGTGTTCGGAGCAAGAATTCGGTCGCGGCTGAGAATGCTAGCCTTGGCGTCCATCTCGGCGCGAATGTGCCCCGAGATCTCTACCGGCTGCAGCTCTGACTTAAAGGTCTTGGTGAACGCGCCGTTGACAACCCGTTCCAAACCCTTTTCAAAGTTCTCTAAAAAGCCCACGTCATCCTTATCGTCGTCAGACAAGTTTACCTTCCGGCATGCCTGTGAAGTTGCTGATAAAACACCCCCAGCATGCTGAGTTTTCCGACTTGAGTTTTGAGTTTTTTCTAGATTGAAAATGTCTCCAGGAAAGGAATCGAACATGAAGGCAAAAACTAAGCGGTCTGCAATTGCAGTCATTGGTGCCACAAGCATTTTGGCGTTTGCAGTTGCCACCCCATCTTTTGCACACGACCGCGCAGCAGCAGGCTCCACTAGCTCGTCAACCACCACCGAGGTTGAAGCCGTTAAGGCATCTGTCGCAGCTACCATCACAGCCGTTCCGACCACCGTGACCTCGGCTAAGGCAGCTGCACACGGCACCCAGTTTGTGGTTTATAAGTTGGCTGCCGATGCCACAGCAGTGCCAGAAACCCAGCCGACCACCGGCGGAAAGCGCATTCACGTGAAGTCTGGAACTTTAACTGACGGCACTCTAGCCGGAACCCTTGAACTAAAGGGCGGAGTTGCTGGATCGGTCACCAACTACGCCATCTATCCAACCGATGGCACCACCGCAATCTTTGCAACTGTGACCGTTGATGCAACCGGCACCGTTGCCACTGCAACGACTTCGGCAGATGTCACAGCTGTTTACACCGCACCAACCTCAAAAGCCCACGGCCTAAAAAAGGCTGAAGGCGAAAAGTCAGGCAAGAAGTCAGGCAAGAAGTCAGGCAAGAAACACGGGCGCCGCTAACCTCCTATTAGCTGCAACCTCTCTCTAGTAAAGAAAAACCCCAGACCTGCGGTCTGGGGTTTTTCGATTGCCTAAGTCTTAACCAACTTCTTGAGCGTGACGCTTGCCACGAGTGTGGCTGGCTTTGTGCTCTGAGTGCTGAGGGTCTGCATAGCAGTTGTCGCAAAGCAAAATCAGGTCTTTGCAACCCACGTGTGAGCAGTTGCGGAACTGGTTGGTGGCGCCGCCACAACCCTCGCACTCACCAATTACCTTGGCTTCATCGCTGAAATCTTGGACCATGCGGTCGTCAAAAATGTATAGCGAGCCCTCCCATAGGCCCTGATCTTTAAACTTTTCGCCATAGCGAACAATGCCGCCGTCAATTTGGTAGACCTCTTTGAAGCCACGGTTGATCATTACGGCAGACAGAATCTCGCAGCGAATACCACCGGTGCAGTAGGTCACGATTGGCTTTTCTTTAAGGTGGTCGTACTTGCCCGACTCTAGTTCGGCAACAAAGTCATGTGAGGTCTGAACGTCTGGAACGATCGCGTTCTTGAACTTGCCGATTTTTGCCTCAAATGCGTTGCGGCCGTCAAAAAACACCACGTCGTCGCCGCGGTCTTCAACCAACTTGTTTACCTGGGCAGGCTTCAGGTGCTTGCCGCCGTTGGTGATCCCTGACTTTTCAACGGTGATCTCGTCGGGAGTGGTAAATGCCACCAACTCGTTGCGGTTCTTGACCGAAAGGCGTGGAAAATCATTGCCGGTGCCGTCAGACCATTTGAAGTCAATCTTGCCGAAACCCGGGTATTCGCGAGTCTGGCGAACATACTTCTTCAGCGCCATCATGTCGCCGCCGAGGGTTCCGTTGATGCCGTGCTTTGACACAATGATGCGGCCCTTGAGTCCAAGAGACTCGCAAAGGGTCTTTTGCCAAAGTTTTAGAGCAATTGGGTCGGCCACCGGAGCGAAGCCGTAATACAGGATGATTTTTTGTAGGTCCACAGTCCTAATTCTACTCGCGAAGGCGATTTAGGATAAGGGCATGAGTATCAGCCCACGCCTTGACCCAGCCGAGTTCGACAAGAACATTCGCCCTCAAGATGACCTTTTCAGATACACCAACGGAAAGTGGTTGGCCGAGACCGAGATTCCGGCTGACAAAGGAATTTTCAGCAACTTTCACGTGCTTGCCGACGACGCCGAAGCCGCCGTTCGGATCATTCTTGAAGAGGCTGCTGCCAACCCAAAGCCAGGCGTGAGCCAACAGATCGGCGATCTCTATGCGTCTTTCCTTGACGAGGAGCGCGCAAACGAGCTGGGTGCGGCACCTATTGCTGCTGACCTAAAACTTATTGAGCAGATTCGCCAGATCGACGATGCAACTGCGCTTTTGGGTGAGTACGAAAGAAGCGGTTTCAGCGGTCTATTTGGAATTTGGGTGGACAACGATGAGGGCAACCCGGAACGCTACATTGTGAATCTCTCGCAAGGTGGCCTTGGCCTGCCAGACGAGGCTTATTACAAAGAAGAGAAGCACGCTGAAATTCGCGATGCCTACGTGCCGCATATTGCCCAGATGCTGACCCTTGCCGGTTGGGGTTCAGAAGAGGCGGCAGTTGCTGCCCGACACATTATGGCTTTTGAAACGGCTCTCGCTGCCGTGCACTGGAGCAAGGTTGACAGTCGTGACGCAGAGAAAACCTATAACCTCACTGCCCGAGCTCACCTGGATGCACTGACTCCAACTTTTGACTGGAACATTTGGCTGGCCTCTGCCAAGTTTGACGACAAGATTCTGGACGAAACCAACGTTTGCATGCCTAGCTTCTTTGAGGGCCTGCAGCAACTTTGGAACTCGGCAAACCTTGAGCAGATCAAACTATGGATGGCCTGGCAGGTTATTCGCAGCAACGCCGGTTTGCTTAGCGACGACTTTGTTAACGAACGCTTTGCTTTCTATGGCACCAAGCTCTCTGGCATTCCGGTAAACCGCGAACGCTGGAAGCGTGCTGTCTCGCTGGTTGAAGGTTCGCTCGGCGAGGCCATTGGAAAGATCTATGTTGAGAAGTACTTCAGCGAATCGGCCAAGGCCCGCATTGATGAGCTGGTCAAGTTTGTCACTGAGGCCTACCGAGTCAGCATTACCGAGCTGGACTGGATGACTGCCGAAACCAAGGCAAAGGCTCTGGCCAAGCTGGACAAGTTCACCCCAAAGGTTGGCTACCCGAATAAGTGGAAGGACTACAGCAGCATCGTCATTAAACGAGATGACTTGGTTGGCAACAGCCGCCGAGTATCTGCCTGGGTTGCCGACACCGAGATGGCCAAGATTGGCTCACCAATTGATCGCGAAGAGTGGTTCATGAGCCCTCAGACCGTGAACGCGTATTACAACCCAGGTTTCAACGAGATCGTCTTTCCGGCTGCAATTTTGCAGGCACCTTTCTTTAGCCCCGATGCCGACGACGCCACCAACTTTGGTGGTATCGGCAGCGTAATTGGACACGAGATTGGGCACGGTTTTGACGACCAAGGTTCTAAGTACAACGGTGATGGAAAGCTTGAGTCCTGGTGGACCGAGGCTGACCGTGACGCTTTTGAGGCCAGAGCCGCAAAGCTAATTGCCCAGTTCAACGAGCTAACCCCCCACCAGCTTGCCGACAAAACTCAAAAGGTGAATGGCGAGCTGACCATCGGTGAAAACATTGGTGACCTAGGTGGCATTTGCATTGCTCTGAAGGCTTATGAAATGAGCCGCGCTGGCAAGACTGACGATGACGTTCTTGATGGCCTGACCGGTGTTCAGCGAGTGTTCTTGTCGTTAGCCCGAATTGAGGCGTCTAAGGGTCGCGATGAAACTGTGATTCAGCGTTTGGCCACCGACCCGCACTCGCCACCGGAGTTCCGTTGCAACCAAATTGTGCGCAATGTTGATGCGTTCTATGAGGCATTCGATGTTCAGCCGGGAGATGCCCTTTGGCTTGACCCTGCCGACCGCGTGACCATCTGGTGAACCTGTGAACCTCTGGATTCGCCTTGCCTATGCCATGTTCTCGTGGCGCTTTAGATCACGGTTGAGCTGGCAGGCCGTTGGCCGCCGCAGTTTTAGGGTTTGGCCAACAGACCTAGATGTTTTCAACCACATGAACAACGGCATTTTCTTGTCGTTGCTGGATTTGAGCCGGCTAGACCTTTCTTACCGATCGGGCCTGTGGCAGCGTTGGAAGAAACTGGGCTGGTACCCGGTCGTGGTTGCCCAAACCATCACCTACCGCAAGTCGCTCACGCCTTGGCAAAAGTTTGAAATTGAATCCAAGGTGATTGGCTGGGACGACCAGGCGTTCTACTTTGAACAACGATTCGTGGTTGCTGGCGAAATCTTCGCCACCGTGATTGTGCGAATTAGATTCTTGAAAAAGGCGCGCGGAATCTTGGTGCCTAGTGAGGTAATCGAGGGAAGCGGTGGCTGGCAAGGCGCAAGCCCAGTATTGCCAAAGTGGGTTAAGGATTGGGCCGCCCAAACTGCACTACCAAAGGGCAAAGAACCTGCTCCTAGCCTCTGGGATTAGGGCCAGCCTCTGGGATTAAGCCCAGTCGGGAATCAATTAGTTAGCTGGTTTAGCTAGCAGGGCGGCGAAACCGTCTGTTGCTGCCAGGTCCCCGTTTGCCATCACAAATAAAGCTTCGATTCCGTCAATCCGGTTGAGGTGAGAAACTGCGCGCGGCCCTTCGGCAAATGCGGCTGTTGCCCAGACGTCTGCAGTGACTAAATCCTTGGCAATAACGCTGACCTGAAGCAGGTCATCGGCGGCCGATTTCCCCGGCGCCTTTGGGTTCCAAATGTGTTGTCCGCGTTCGGCCGAGCCACTTGTAGCCATAGCCCGGTAAGCGGTGTTGGCAAGGTCAATCACAGTCAAAACACCTGCGTTTTCACTAGCAATCGAAACCGGTTTTGAAATTCCAATTCGCCATTCGCGGGCTTCGGTGACGCCGTCGGAAATCCAAACATCACCACCGGCATTCATAGTGAAGTCAGTCACGCCGGCCTGGGTCAGAACCTCTGCGGCCCCGGCAGCTGCCCAAGTTTTCACCAGGCCAGATGGGTCAAAAGTGTTTTGCGGTGTCATGGCATTGAACCAACCATCGGTCAGTTCTTGCCAGTGATCGCAGGCATCCCAGATTTCAGAAACTACCGGCGGCAAAGCCTTGAGATTTGTCTCACCTAAGGCCAAGCGGCTGATTGGTGACTCTGATTTATAGGTGCTGAAGGTGCGGTCAGCCTCGTGCAAAATTTCGCACGACTTAGCAATCAGCGCCTGCACCTCACCCTCAGTAAGGTTGCTTCGGCCGGCAAATCTGAATGCCGTGCCCATGCAAATTTCGGTGTGGTCAAAAGCCGCCATTATTGCAACTTCGATAACGCACTGGCTAAGGCCTCTTTATAGGCCTCGCTAGTAAAGGTGGCACCAGAGACGTTGCCCATGTCGGCACTCTGCGCCTCAAGTGCCGCAGTATTTAGCAAAGCAAATGCCTGATCGTAACCTCGGTCAGCAGTTGCAACTAACTCGGTGACGGTTTCGATTTTGCCGCCGCTAGCAGTGACTTCGATTTGAACCTCGCCATAGCGGTATTGAATGAGGTCACCGGTTACGGTTTGTGTTTGGGTTACCGAGTCGGCCGAACCGCCATCAAGTGCCGGGTTCAAAATTGCGTTCACGCCAAAACCGCCGCCCACGCTGACGCTGGCCAGCGCCACCAAACTGCCAACCCATTTTCTTTTTGGGGCTGCAGGTGTGAGAGTTTGAAAATTAGAATTTGGCAAGCGCTGACTCCACTGCTTTCTTGAAAGCTGCTGTTGTGTAGGTGGCCCCAGATACGTTTCCGAAACCAGTTCCGTTTGCTGCAACGGCGGCAGCTACCAAACTCGGAAATGCTTGTGCGCGGCCATCGCTTGCTTCAGCACGAATCATGTTGATGTCGGTTATTTTGCCGTTGGTCTTGACCACCTCGACCTGCACAAAGCCATAGCCTTTGCCAGTGTCGATCACTGCACTGGTCTGGCTGACACTGGCAGTAGTGGTTGTACCAGAGGCCGTTCCAGAGGTGGTGCCAGAGGAACTTTGCTTGGGAGCGGGGGTTGAAGCTGTTGTGCCAGATTCACTGGAGGCCGCGTTTTGCGAACTCTCAGATGATCCGGTTGCTGCCGAACCCTCCGTTGCCGATGGGGTTGCAGGAGTTGATGGTTCGGCCGTGGTAACTGCTTCGGTGTTGCTGGTTGAGTCAGTGGCGGCAGCTGTTGAGAGAGTAAAGCCGGTCTGAGCTGACAGCCCCATTTGGTAGCTGCTGGCAAACAAGCCAAGGGTTACCAAGCCAAGTGTGGTTTTGGTTGAACTTCTCACCAGCTGTACTCCTCTGCGTGAATTCGTTCTTCGGGTGTGCCAGCTCTAAGGGCTGACTTTGTTACCAGTTTGGTCCATGCCTCTGGCCCACAGACATAAACGTCTGAGTCAGAAATCCATGGAGCCATGATGGTTAGTCTGGCTTGATCTGGCATGCCAGACCCGTCGTGGTTCATCCATGATCCACCGTTACCGCGATTGCCAGCAAGTACGTGCAGCTGAAAGCCTCGGCGGCGAGCAATCTCGCGAACCTCATCTAGGAGCGGCGCATCCTGCTCGTTTCTGACGCGGTAAATAATGGTGATGTCACCTGGGCGCGCAGCCATTGACTCGGCAAGTGCACGAACGGGTGGAATGCCAATGCCTGAGGCAATCAAAACCACTTTTTCGCGAACACGGCGCTCCTCGGTGAAGACACCGTAAGGCCCTTCAACCAACACGCGGGTGCCAGGTTTGATGTTTTGCAACGCTGCGGTGTCGTCGCCGCGATTACCAATTGTGAACCGCATGAAGTCAGTGTTTGGGGCAGCCGAGATCGAGAATGGGTGAGGGCGCCACCACTGCTTGGCGGTCAAAATTCTGAGCATGTAGAACTGGCCAGCCTGCCCACCAAGGCTCTCAATATTCTTGCCCGTGATGTACAAAGAGGTTGCATCGCTAGATTCTGCAATGGCTGCCTGAATCTTTAGGTTCAAGCGCAATCCGCGAATTAGAGGGGCCAAAACGCGGAACCAAATAAGGTTCACAGCAACAAACAGGTACAGAGTCACCCAGAAGATGGTTTGCACCGGCTTGCCAGCAATGTCGGTGCCGGCGTTGAACATGTGTGGAATTGCCAGCAGCACTGCCGCATAAGACATTACGTGCACGATGTACCAGAACTCGTAGCTCATCTTGCGGCGAGCAATATTCAGTGAAGTCACCACAACCAAAATCATCAGGGCTAGGGCCAAGGTTGCGGTCAGCATGTCAGCCACGTCGGTGACTAGATAAACCAGTTGGTTCCAAATGTCACGACCGTCGGTGATGGCTGTTGCAATCAGAGATGCCAAGAAATGAGCAACGATGAAATACAAAACCGGCTTGCCCAATTTTTTGTGGGCCAAGGTTGCCTTGTCGTGGCCATAGAACTTGTCAATCCAAGGCACACGAGCAACCAGCAACATGTGAATAAGAAGAAGGTCAGTACCAATCAACGAGGTTAGTCGGCTAAGAGCCTTTAATGCCGAAGGAACATCGGTGATGTCTTTGAGCCCACCGGCAGCCAGAAACATAACTACAACTGCCACCACAGTTGCCCAAGCGATGGCCTCAATAATGTCTTGAGCCCGCTTTAGGCGAAGGTGCTTTCGGTCACCCAAACGGACTTTCCCGGTTGGCTTGACCAGCTGTAGTTCTGATTGCATGTTCCTAATCTGGACTAGGAGTCTGGGTGTTTCCTGAACCTAGTCTGTGAGCCGGCTACCAAAGCAAGTGTTTCACGAATGACCCCTAACCGAAACAACCGCGCAACATGCGCTGGCTAATTTTTGAACATGGGAGATCTATTCGAGAAGTATCCGGTTGCGGTGCAGACTCAATTGGGGGATGGACGCAGGGGGCCAATGCCTGCGTTCGACGAGATGTTTGCGGCTGAAGGAAAAGTCCGGCCAAGTTACAAAAAGATTCACGAGACTCTGGCCAGCATGACCCAGCAGGAGTTACGTGGGCGCACCGAGGCCCTGGCAGATTCATATCTAGCGCAAGGCGTGACCTTCGATTTTGCCGGCGAAGAGCGGCCTTTTCCTTTAGACGCCGTGCCTCGAGTAATCGAGAAGAGCGAGTGGAAGACACTGGAGGCCGGTGTCAAACAGCGGGTAAAAGTACTAGAAGCATTCTTGGCCGATGTCTATGGACCGCAAAATGCGATTCGTGATGGCGTAATTCCCGCGGCTCTGGTTGCCTCTTCAGCTCACTATCACCGGGCCGCCCACGGCATAGACCCAGCCAATGGGGTGCGCATTCAGGTTAGTGGAATCGATCTGGTTAGAGACGAGGCCGGGGATTGGCGAGTGCTCGAAGACAATGTGCGGGTGCCATCGGGAGTTTCTTATGTGATTTCTAACCGCCGGGTAATGGCTCAAACCCTGCCTGAGATTTTCCAACAGATGCGTATTCAGCCGGTTGGTGAATACCCAAACAAGTTGCTCGCGGCCCTCAGGGCCTCAGCGCCATCGGGGGTTGAAGACCCGGTGGTGGTTGTGCTCACACCAGGTGTTTATAACAGCGCCTATTTTGAGCACACTCTTCTTGCTCGACTCATGGGTCTTGAGCTGGTCGAGGGCCGCGACCTGTTTTGCTCTGGTGGCAAGGTATACATGCGCACCACAGCTGGCGCTCGCCGAGTAGACGTCATTTATCGTCGTGTTGATGATGAGTTCTTAGACCCGTTGGCATTCAGGGCCGACTCTGTGCTTGGACCGCCCGGTCTTTTGACCGCGGCAAGGCTGGGCAATGTGACCTTGGCTAACGCGGTTGGCAACGGAGTGGCCGACGACAAGCTGGTCTACACGTACATGCCAGAGCTGACCAAGTACTACCTTGGCGAAGACCCCATAATTCAAAACGTCAAGACCTGGAGACTGGAAGAGAGAGCCAGTCTGGAGGAAGTTCTAGACAGATTAGATGAGTTAGTAGTCAAGCCGGTTGATGGCTCGGGCGGCAAAGGTTTGGTGGTTGGCCCACGCGCCAGCGCTAAAGAGCTGGCCGATCTCAAAAAGCGTTTGATTCGCGACCCTCGAGGCTGGATCGCGCAGCCGGTCATTCAGCTTTCCACCATTCCAACCTTGGTTGACAAGGGCCTTCGACCAAGGCACGCCGACCTAAGGCCTTTTGCAGTCAATGACGGAAACGACGTTTGGGTTCTGCCGGGTGGCCTCACCCGCGTTGCCTTGCCAGAGGGCGAACTCGTCGTTAATTCATCTCAGGGCGGTGGATCCAAAGACACCTGGGTGGTGGGTGTCGACAGACCAAATGACATTCGTGCGCTCAACACAAACTCACATGTCTCCTCAGTCGTGGCCGGCCAAACCTCAGCCGATTCCGGTTTCTCACGCCAACAGGAGCAACAGCAGCAATCCAATCAGGAGGCTCCAAACCATGCTTAGTCGAATTGCAGAATCACTCTTTTGGATCGGCCGCTATGTTGAGCGCGCCGACGGAACCGCACGCTTGCTGGATGTGCACCTGCAACTGCTGCTTGAAGACCCTTGGGTCGATGAAGACACGGCCTGCCGCTCGCTGCTCAAAGTGATTGGCTCCAACGCCGATTACCCGCATCAGCTGACCCGGCAAGATTTGCTTAACATTTTGTCTGTTGATCGGGGTGAAAGCAGCTCAATTGCCTCATCGCTAACGGCTGCCCGCGAGAACGCCCGCCGGGTGCGCGAGATTGTTTCGACTGAGCTCTGGGAGTGCCTAAACACCACTCGATCACGCATGCCACGCAAGGTATCAATCGACCGCGCCCATGATTTTTTTGGTTGGGTGCGCGAGAGGACCGCACTCTCAGTAGGCATCGTCGAGAGTTCAACATCGCGTGATGAGGCCTGGACTTTCTTCACGCTTGGTCGCTCGCTCGAGAGGGTGGACATGACCGCAAGACTTTTGGCAACCTCTGAACTGACCGAGGCCAGCGGGCCATCTTGGACCACAATTCTTAGAAGCTGCGGTGCCTATGAAGCCTATTTGCGCACCTATCGGGGTGTGCCATCGGCAACCAATGCTGCCGAATTCTTGCTGCTTGACCGCATCTTTCCGCGCTCAGTTGCCTTTGCCCTGGCCAGGGCCGAGAAGTGTCTGAGTGATCTTTCGCCGAGTTCAGACCGGGTTGGCGTGAGTGACATTGCGCTTCGCGAACTGGGCCAATTGCGCAACAACTTGGAGTACCGATCAGCCCCAGACATCTTGGCAAATCTGACCCAAGAGATGATGCAACTTCAACAGGGTGTGGGCGAGATCTCAGAGGCAATTCGGGCCCGGTATTTTCCGGTAAACGTAATGCCAACCTGGAACGGAGAAGTCTCTTGAGCCGCTACCGCATAGTTCACACCACCGGCTTCAAGTACCAGGGTGAAGTTGTTGCCTCTTATAACGAGGCCCGCCTTTTGCCTATCCGTGACGAAAATCAGCTGGTCTTCAGCTCAAAATTGCAAATTCACCCCGATGGCGCAGCGCACGAATACTTGGACTATTTCAAAACACGTGCCGTGATGTTCGAGGTACTTGAACCTCATGACGAACTTACGATTACATCTACTTCGGTTGTGGAACTTCGACCAGGGGTTGAGCCGGCACCCGGCCTAAATTGGGCAGACTTGGCCACCGAGATTATTAGCTCACTAGAACTCACCGATGCCGTTGGGCAAACCAAACGAACCCAGCCGGCAAATGACTTGGTCAAGTTTGCCAAGAAGCTGGCCACTACACACAGCCCGCACGAAACCGCACTGGCTATTAGCCACAAGGTCTTTCAAGACATGACCTACATGCACGGTGTGACCGGAGTTCATTCCATTGCCACCGATGCTTGGGGCGAAAAAATCGGTGTCTGCCAAGATTTTGCCCACATCACTGTGGGGGCGTTGCGTGCTGTGGGTATTCCGGCGCGTTACGTGAGCGGTTACCTCCACCCGTCCAAAGAGCCAAAGATTGGCGAGAAGGTTTCGGGGGAGTCTCACGCCTGGGTTGAATGGTGGGCGGGCAGTTGGTTTGCCTTTGACCCAACCAATGATGTGTTGGTGAGTGACCGCCATGTGGTGGTGGGTCGCGGCCGTGACTACGACGATGTTCCACCGTTGCGCGGAGTTTTTGCCGGACCGTTCAACTCTGAGTTGTTTGTTTCCGTGGAGATCACCAAAGAGGCGTAATCTGTGGCTATGACTGAATTGCCTATCGTTCGTAGCTATAAAGATGCCCAAGGTATCGACATCACTTTTTATGAATGGCCGGTTGCTGCGCCTAAAGCCAGCGTGCAGTTGGTGCACGGTCTTGGTGAGCATGCTCGCCGCTACGACCACGTTGCCGCAGCACTAAACCGCGCCGGCTACAGCGTTTATGCAGATGATCACAGGGGGCACGGGCAGACCGGTTTGCGCATGACAGCAGAGGGCATCACCAAGAAGCAGGGCAACCTTGGCCCTGGCGGAATGGCAGCGGTGTTTGCCGGGGTTCGGCAGCTCAGCCACATCATTGTTGGTGAAAACCCAGAAGAGCCGCTGGTGCTTTTTGGCCACAGTTGGGGTTCACTGATTGCCCAGCGCATATTCAATAAATACAGCGATGAATATGACGGCCTGATCCTCAGTGGTTCAAGCCTGGCTGTGCCGGGTGTTCTGCCAAGCTCCGGTTTCAATAAGCGCTGGGATTCAACCCCAAACAAAACCGGATACGAGTGGCTTAGTCGCGACCCAGAAATTGGGCGCGCATTTCTAAATGATCCAAAGAATTTTCCAGAGAGCGCACTTCAGGTTTTTGGTGTGGCCAACACTGTTCAACTTTTGGGGCTACCAAGCAAGTCAATTGACGGCCACGTTCCGGTGCTCTTGATTGCAGGTTCAGAAGACCCGCTCGGTGGCGAAAAGGGCAACAAGCTGTTGCTAGATGCTTACCGACGTGCCGGTGTCGAAGACATCGAGGTAATTATTTACCACGACGGCCGCCACGAGATGGTGAACGAGACGAATAAAGACGTAGTGCTAACCGACCTTATTGCTTGGCTAAATTCACGCCTGGTTTCAAAGCCAGAAGCTAGGCCTTAGGCGGAATTCGGCAGGCTGCTGCGGCCTCTTCAATTGGGTTTAGCAGCAGGTCTTGAGTCTCTGGGTGGCGTTCCATATAGCGCACCACGTATGAGCAAACTGGCACAACTTTTGCCTTGCCAGCCTGGCGAACATCGGCCAAGGCCTCTCGCATCAAAATGGCCGCTAGGTTTTTACCCTGCTGTGCTGGGTCCACCTCGGTGTGCACAAAGTGAATCTCGCCCGGCATCAAGCTGTAGTCAGCGTGACCCACTTTGTTGGCATCCAACCAAATCTCGTAGCGGTGCAACTCGGTGTTGTGAATAACCTCAGGGTTCAAAGCTTCAGCGTTCATGCTGTTAACCTCTTTCTGTGCCGGCAAATACAAACAAGCTCTTCTACGCAGATAACCTGTCTGTGCTGAAGTCTATGCCCGATGCCTCGGTACAACTTATTTACATTGACCCTCCATTCAACACTGGTCGCACCCAATCACGCGGTGGCAATTCAACCAGGCGCAGCGAAACCGGGGGCCGGGTGGGCTTTAAGGGCCAGCGCTATGAGACCGTTCGTTCCACGGTTTTGTCTTACGACGATGAATTTGCCGACTATTGGGGTTTTCTAGAGCCACGCCTCGAAGAAGCCTGGCGCCTGTTAAACGAGACCGGCACACTGTATCTGCACCTGGATTACCGGGAGTCGCACTACGCCAAAGTATTGCTTGATGCGCTGTTTGGTCGCGACTGCTTTTTGAACGAAATCATTTGGGCCTACGACTACGGTGCCAAATCAACCAAGCGCTGGCCAGCCAAGCACGACACCATTTTGGTTTATGTAAAAGACCCGGCTAAGTACTACTTCAACTCAAAAGAGGTTGATCGCGAGCCATACATGGCACCGGGTTTGGTCACCCCAGAGAAAGCCGAACTGGGCAAATTGCCGACCGATGTTTGGTGGCACACAATCGTCTCGCCGACCGGAAAAGAAAAGACCGGCTACCCAACCCAAAAGCCAATGGGAATTCTGCGCAGAGTTATTCAAGCGTCCTCTAAACCTGGAGATGTGGTGTTGGACTTCTTTGCCGGTTCGGGAACGACCGGTGCCGCCGCTGCAGCACTTGACCGCCGATTTATTCTGGTGGATCAAAACCCAGAGAGCATTGTGGTGATCACCGAGCGCATGGCTAAGGCTGGCGTTGAGTTCGATTTGATCCGCGAAAGCTAACTGCCAAAACCAAAATCAGCGTTAGCAGAATCAGCAGCGCACACACTGCCATGGCCATGCCGTAGTTGACCGGGCCAGGTCTTGAAATCAGTGCATACAAAATAGTTGGCAAGGTTGCTTGGTCTCCGTAGGCCAATAACGATGCCGCACCAAATTCACCGATTGAGACCACCAGAGCAAATCCCGCTGCGGTGGCAATCACACCCCTAATCATTGGGGTCTCAATCAGCCACCAAGTTTGGGCGGCACTGGCGCCATCGGTAGCGGCGGCTTCACGTTGCTCTGAACCTATCGAAATCAGTGCCGGGTAAATCAACCGAATCACAAGCGGGGTAGCCATCAGGGCCTGAACTAGGGGCACTATGAGCCACGATGACCTCAGCGGTAGCGGGCCACCACCAAAGCTAATCAGGTAGCCAAAGCCAAGCACCACAGACGATACCCCCATAGGCAACAAAAATAGAGTGTCAAGCGCGCGGTTTGACAGGTGGGCCATTTTGGTGCCCTTAGGTCTTGAGAGTAGGTAGGCAACCAATGTGCCTATCGTCATCGAGATGGCTGCTGCTATTAGGGCATTTCGCAGGCTGTTGCCGGCCGCCTGAGCCACGGTCAGATTCAGCAAATCGCGCTCGCCGCGGGTGGCCAAATTCTCAAAATTTTGCGTACTCAAAACCCCATTAAAAGTGAAAGCTTTGACGATTACCTGGGCAATCGGCCAACCAATCAGGCCAGCGATTGGTGCAACGCTAACTAGAACCGCTAACCAATCGCGTTTATCAAGGCCGGGCTTTTGCCCACCCTCGTCAACTTGCTCAAGACCAATCGCGCCCTTGGCAAAACGCTCACTCACGGTAAACGCCAGCACCGTGAGCAGGGTTTGAATCAAGGCCAGGGCAGCAGCTTTTGGCAGATCCAAGAACTGCAGGGCGGCCACACTAATCTCGGTCTCGATCGAGCGGATTAACCCACCGCCGAGCACCAGAATTATGCCGTAGCTGGTGGCGCAGAACAGAAAAGTTAGTGAGGCTGCCGAGACTAGAGCGGGTCTAAGTTGGGGCAGAGAAATCGACCAAAGGATTCTGAGCCGGCCTGCACCGGCCAAGGCCGCAGCCTCTTCGGTCTCGTAATCCATGCCCGCCCACACGCCACCAACAGTGCGAACAGTGATCGAGTAATTGATAAAAACGTGGGCCAAAATGATTAACCAAATTGCCGGTAAATCTCTGAAACTCACAAAGGCAATTGCCACCACAATCGTCGGCAAAACCAAGGGCACGGTCACCAGCGCACGCAGCAGTTTTTGGCCCGCAAAACTTTTTCGATAAAGCAGGTAGGCACCGGGTACACCCAGTACCAAACAAATCAGGGTTGAAACTAGGGCCTGCCAAATCGTGAACCAAACCGCGTCTAGGGTTTGCTGTTCGGCAAGGCTTTGCAGCCAATTACCGGATAGCCCCAGTTGCAAAATATTGATCAGCGGCCAGGCAAACAGTACCCCCACAAAAAGTAGGGGCACTGCCCACATCGCCGACCGTTTCAACATGGTCTTAAGTCTGGTTAGTTACCGCTAAAAATAGCTGACCACTTTTGCAGCCAGGCTTCGCGGTTGGCATTGATGTCCAAGTCTGCGCCCACTGGGTTAGTGCTTAGCGGGGCCCACTTGCTCCATGCCTCTGGCAGCGGGGTGCCGGCAACGGCAGGGTAGACATACATGCTGTCTGGCAATGAAACCTGGAACGATTCTGAGGTCAAGAACTCAACAAAAAGTTTTGCACCGGCCGGGTTTTTGGCGTTCTTCAAGACACCGGCATATTCGGTTTGGCGAAAGCAACCATCCATGATCGAGGCAGTCTGGCTCTGCCCATCTTCGCGAACCTCAAACGCAGGCGACGACGAGTAGCTCAACACGATCGGGTAGGCACCGGCACCGCTTGAACCGGAGAAGTCGGTGAAGTAGGCATCTTCCCAGCCAGCTGCAACCTTTACTCCGTTGGCCTTTAGCGCGCTCCAGTAGTCTTGCCACCCGGCTTCGCCAAAGGCGGCCACGGTTGCTGCCAAGAAGGCCAAACCAGGTGACGAGCTGGTGGGGTTAGTCACCACGGTCAGGTTCTTGTAGGCCGGCTTGGTTAGGTCGGCAATGCTGGTTGGTGCACTCTTGCCCTGGTCGGCAAACCACTTTTTGTCGTAGTTGAAGCAAACGTCACCATAGTCAACGGCGGTTAGGTCACCATCGATGATTTTGTTGTCGGCCGCCACGCCTGCAAAGGTGTTGTCGATTCCAAAGAACGCATCTCCAATAGGGGTATCTGCGGTGAGCACCAACTTATTGGTCATCTCGCCAGCGTCGCCGGCCTTTAGCTGGGTTACAGTTATGCCGGTTTCGGCCTTAAATTCAGCCAGCAGTTCTTCGGTAAAAACGGCCGAGTCGTGGGTCACCACGGTGAGTTCTGGCAGTGGCGTTTGGTTTGCATCTGTTGTGGCCGATGAACAACCGGCAAGGCTAATAGTCAACAGTGCTGCCGCAGCAATTGCTTTTGAAAAGTGGTTAATCTTGTGCACTTACGTGCCCTCCTGAAATAGATAGGGCACGGGTTAGAGGTCCTCCCTGCGCTGGCATTACCCAGATCAGGTTCGACGGTCGAAGACTACGGAGTCTTCCTCTCAGCCCGGTGTTACCGAACTCCCGTGTATTTCAATGGTACACAGAAGCTCGCAAGGCTGACCAATAGACTTTTGTAATGTCAAAAACCAGCGGAGCAATAAGCAAACTCCTTCGAGAAAGCCTCAGTTCTAAGGCGCTGATTCGATTTGCAATAACTTTTGTTGGTGGCTACATTCTTGCCACATTGTTGGCTTGGTTGTTTCTGGTAGCGGCAGCAATTATCAGCGGAAGCGCACCTGAGTCTGCCTGGAACCCGCTAACTCCAGCGTCACATTTGCTGAATGCCGGTTACTACGCGTTCGTGGCAATGTGGCCCGTAGTTGCGTTGCTAGTGGTCACTATGTTTTTTGCAAGCCTGAGAAGCACACTGCTGCCAACTAAGAAACTAATTCTTCTGTCTATTGCTGCAACCGTGATTGCTGCTGCAGGTTTTGTGGTTCTCATCGGTCTCGATGCGTCGGTCTTGTTTCTTTTTATCTTTCTGACCTACTGGTTCTTGTGTGGACTACTCGCGCTTTGGATTGTAAAAAAAGCGGTGCCAAGGCTGCGCTAAGCAACCCTGACACCGCTGATTCTTTGTATGACTTAGTGAATGCTCGAAAGCTTGGCTTCTGCGGCAGCATCGTCGTCAACGGCTGCGGCAAAACCAGCCTTGTCACGTAATGGAATCTCTTTGACAAACAGGGTCAAAACAAAAGCCACCGCAATAATCACAGCTGCTGATGCAAAGACCACGGTTGATGACTCAACAAAGGCCTGCTGAATTGGCAGAGCAATCTCGGCAGAGATGGTGTTCAGGAACGACGAGTCAGTGTTCACCAATTCACCCAAACCGTTAGGCCCAGCGTCAACCAGAATCTGGTTTTCAGGGAGCTCTAGCAGACCCGGATTGGCCTTCAGAGCCGCACCAATTTGCTCGGCTATCCAAGTGGTTTTGTCGCTGAGGGCCGAGAACAGCAGTGAGATAAACACAGCCACACCCAAGGTTCCACCCATTTGTCTGAAGAAGGTGGCCGACGATGTTGCCACACCAATGTCGCGTGGGCCCACCGAGTTTTGTGCCGCGATGGTCAGCGTCTGCATCAACTGGCCAAGGCCTAACCCTAAGAAAACCATGCCAATTGAGATCTGCCAGATCTCCCAGTCAATGGTCATCATCGAGAAGTAAACGTATGACGCGGCCATTACTGCGGTACCACCAACGAGAAACATCTTGTACTTACCGGTTTTTCCGGTGATGATTCCAGAACCCATCGATGCGGTCATCATTCCGATAGTCATCGGAATCATGAGCAGACCAGCTTCAGTGGGTGACGCACCCTTGGCAATCTGAAGCAAAAGCGGAATGGTCATCATGCCACCGAACATGCCAACACCCACGATTACACCAATCACGGTGCTCATGCTGAAAGTTGAAGATTTGAAGAGGCTTAGCGGCAGCAGGGCATCGGTGCCCATTTTGCGTTCAACCAAAATAAACGCGATGATTCCGAAAATGCCGGTCACGTACATAGTGATGGCCAGCGGGCTATCCCAGCCCCAGTCGCGGCCCTGCTCGGCAATAAGCAGCAGTGGCACAACCGCCACGATGATGGTTGCGGCACCCCACCAGTCAATGCGTGACTGGCGCGCGGTGTGAGGAACGTGCAAAAACGAAACCACCATGAGCATGGCAATGACGCCGATCGGCAGGTTGATCAAGAAGATCCAGCGCCAACCATCAATAAAGATGAACTGGTTCATGTCGGCAAACAGACCACCGATTAGCGGGCCAAGCACTGACGATGTGCCAAAGACCGCCATGAAGGCACCCTGGTAACGGGCGCGTTCGCGAGGGGGAACAATGTCGGCCAAAATCGTGAGCGATAGGGTGAACAAACCACCCGCACCGACTCCTTGGAACGCACGCCAAGCAGCAAGTTCAAACATCGATGCCGAGAAAGCGGCGGCGACTGAGCCCACAACAAAGATGGTGATGGCCGCAATAAAGAGGCGGCGGCGGCCAAAGATGTCCCCGAGCTTTCCATAGATAGGTGTGGTGATGGTTGAGGTAATGAGGTAGGCGGTGGTTGCCCAAGCTTGTAGCTCAAGTCCTTTTAGGTCGTCGGCGATGGTGCGCATTGCGCTGCCAACCACGCTCTGGTCAAGGGCTGACAGGAACATTCCTGACATCAAACCGGCCAAGACCAACATGATCTGGCGGTGAGTCATAACTCCGGTTTTTGCTGATTCTTCTGCTGCGGCTTTTCGCTCTGCACGTGCCATTAAGTGGGCATCTCTTTCGTAAGAAAAGTAGGCTGGGGATTGTGTCTAAGCCTATGCCTACTTTTTGGAAACTATTTCTAAGTTTTCCAATTATTGCGAGTCTGGTCTTATTCCAATTTTCTGGCAGTTCTGCCGAAACTCCGGCACCCACCGATTCGTCTTCGCCGATTTCCAGTGAAAGTCCAACGGCATCGCCGAGCCCCTCAGATTCGCCGAGCCCAAGCCCGTCGGTTAGTCCTTCACCTTCGACCAGTGCATCTCCGTCGGTCAGTGCGTCGCCCACGGTTCCACCCTCACCTAGCCCATCGGCCAGCACATTTCCTCGGCTCTATCCACTGAACCAGGCAAATTCACTATGGGTGGTGGTCAATAAAAAGCGCCGCCTGAATCCGGTTGCCTACGCACCGATTTTGTCACCCACGACAAACCTGGCCAAGCCAGCCGCTACCGCCTATTGGGCAATGCGCGCAGAAATAAAGCGCCAAGGATTGGGCACTTTGTGCCTTAACAGCGGTTACCGCAGTTACTCATATCAAAAGAGCATTCACTCGGCTCGCGTGGCAAGCATGGGCAAAACTGCGGCCGAACAGTTGGCGGCACGTCCGGGTCATAGTGAGCACCAAACTGGCCTGGCTGCCGATGTTTCGATCACTTCATTGGACTGCCGAATCGGTGGGTTTGGATCGACCCAGGCCTATAAGTGGATTGCCAGCAATGGTTATAAGTACGGTTTTATTGTGCGCTACCCGCTAAACAAAACTGATGTCACCGGTTACGTTTGGGAACCTTGGCACCTGCGCTTTGTGGGCAAAGAGCTAGCTGCAGAAATGCGCAAGCAAAAGGTCAAAACTCTTGAAGAATTCTTCAAGTTACCTGCGGCACCTACCTACTAGCAGATTCCTGGGTTTCTCTTTCCCTGACAGCCCTCTTCGAGAGCCATACCTCGAAAACCACTTCACCCATGAGCACTCACTGAACCTCACCAATTCTTGGGATTCTGATCACCTTCGCGTGCACGAACTCTGTCCATTTTTCTGATTTCTGCATACGCAAATATTTAGAAGTGATTTTCCAAACTGGTTGGCAATGCCCTCAATGAAGGAAAACCGCGCTAAAGCCCGAACAACAGATGGGTGAAAGTTAGGGGCGATTCAGCCTCGGCCTCCGGCCGCGGCACCCCAATTTTGGATATTTGCTTAGACAATTTTGGAGAAAGTGAATAGCTTGCTGGACGTTAACTTGCGCAAATCCGTAGAGTCTGGGTAGGTTCACTGAATGCTGTGGTGCCATTATTTGCCGCCGACCCCATCAACATGATTGCCAGCGATACCAGAAGGTACCAGCGGGCGCATCTACCTACTAACCCAGCACTCCGTCGACCAATGCCTTGGCCTCGACCTGAACCTGCTTTAGGTGCTCAGCGCCCTTGAATGATTCACCATAAATCTTGTAGACGTTCTCGGTACCAGACGGCCTTGCCGCAAACCAAGCATTCTCAGTCTGAACCTTGAGCCCACCCAAAGCTGCACCATTACCTGGCGCGTGGGTCAGAATTCCGGTGATCTTCTCGCCGGCCAACTCACTTGCAGTCACAGCATCTGCCGACAACTTGCCCAACTTAGCTTTCTGTTCCAGCGTTGCCGGTGCATCAATACGCTCATAAGCGGGTGCACCAAATTTGTCGGTTAGTTCGACATAACGCTGCGATGGGGTCTTGCCGGTTACCGCAGTAATCTCACTGGCCAATAGCGCCAAAATCAAACCATCTTTATCGGTTGACCAAGCCTTGCCGTCAAGTCGCAAGAATGATGCGCCAGCAGATTCCTCACCACCAAATCCAACAGAGCCATCAATCAGACCCGGAACAAACCACTTGAACCCAACTGGCACCTCGATTAGTTTGCGCCCCAAATCAGCAACCACGCGATCGATGATCGACGATGAAACCATGGTTTTACCGACTGCTGCCGAGGCAGACCAGCCCGGGCGGTTGCGGTATAAATAGTCAATTCCAACAGCCAAGAAATGGTTTGGATTCATCAGGCCACCGTCGCGGGTCACAATTCCGTGGCGGTCAGCATCGGCGTCATTTCCGGTTGAAATATCAAACCGGCTGCGCCCATCGATCAACCCAGCCATGGCGTGCGGCGAGCTGCAGTCCATTCGAATCTTGCCGTCCCAGTCCAGGCTCATAAAACCAAACTGAAAGTCAACCTCAGGGTTCACTACGGTCAGGTTCAAACCGTAGCGGTCACCAATCGCACCCCAGTAGTCAACCGACGCACCACCCATTGGGTCAGCGCCAATTGACACCTGCGAATCACGAATGGCATCCATGTTCAAAACTTGGCCGAGTTGAGCAATATAGTTCTCGCGGAAATTGAACTTTCCGGCAGCCGGCTTGGCCCGCTTCACTTCGCGCAGACCACCCAAAATAATCTCGTTTGCACGTGCTGCAATCCAGTTAGTGGCATCGGAATCAGCAGGCCCACCGTGAGGCGGGTTGTACTTGAAACCACCGTCGGTAGGCGGGTTGTGGCTTGGCGTAATTACCAGTCCGTCGGCCAGCGATGGGTCATCAAGTATCTTGCCGAGATTGTGGTTGATGATTGCCACCGAAACCGCTGGGGTCGGCACATAACGGTCTTCGGCATCAGCCAAAACCGGCACCGAGTTACCAGCCAACACTTCAAGAGCTGTGGTTTCGGCCGGGCCCGACAACGCGTGGGTGTCCTTGCCCACAAAAATCGGTCCCTGAATGTTCTGACCCCGGCGGTACTCGACAATTGCCTGAGTGATTGCCGCAATGTGGTCTTCATTGAACGATCCGTTCAGCGATGTTCCGCGGTGGCCCGAGGTGCCAAAAGTCACCTTCTGTTCGGCGGTGGTTACATCGGGGTGAATTTCAAAGTAAGCATCAATCAACTTGTTAATGTCAACAAGATCTGATGCCTGTGCCTTCTGGCCTGCTCGTTCGCTCATGAAACTATTTTGGTGGCTAACCTAGTGTTATGGCATCACAGGCAAATAACTCTTTGAAATCGCGCACCTATGCGTACCTCGGCCCAATCGGCACATTCACCGAGATGGCTTTGGCGCAGGTGGCCGAGGCCAAGGGTCAAGAGTGGTTGCCAGTGGCCCACGTGCAAGAGGCAATTGATCACGTAATTTCTGGCCGTGCTTTCCGTGCCATTATTCCGGTAGAGAATTCCACCGATGGCGGCGTAACCGCCACCCTAGACGCGCTTGCCGCCACTGACAACATTCACATTTACGGTGAGTATCTAGTGCCAATCACTTTCAATTTGGTGGCCAAGCCTGGCGTGCAGATTGACGACATTCGAGTGGTCTCAACCCACCCTGTTGCCTATGCACAGACCCGCCGCTGGTTGTTTGACCGCCTGCCAAACCACACCTACGTGCCAGCAAGTTCAACCGCTGCAGCCGCCGCCGCCTTGCTCGACGACGCAGCAGTTGCCGATGCCGCAATCGCAGCACCAAGCATCACCGAGCACTACAAACTAGAGACCTTGGCCAACGACATTGGCATGCACAAGCACGCCGAAACCAGGTTTTTGCAGATTGGTCTTGAGGCCACTGAAGACAACGAACACGCGGCGCCGGCCCGCACCGGCCATGACAAAACCTCGGTGATTGTTGAACTGCCAGATGACCACCCGGGTGCACTTCTTGAGATGCTTCAGCAGTTTGCATCGCGAGGCATCAACTTGACCCGCATTGAAAGCCGCCCAGTGGGTGACCGCCTTGGTCGATACCGTTTCAACCTAGATGCCGAGGGTCACATTGCAGATCCCGAAATGGCAGCAGCGCTCGCCGGGTTGGCGCAGTTCAGCCCTAATGTTCTGTTTTTGGGCTCCTACCCTAAGGCGAACTAACCGCGCCGGCCCTACGGCGCACTAAGCCCGCCGGCTAAAGCCGCATAGTTACTGCTCGAGGTTGAACCTCGAATTCAACCTCAAGGACCATGCCCATCGGATCGCCATCGAGCTGAATAAACACGGGCCGGTCGGGAGTCACCCGAATCTTGCGCCCAGTTAGATTTTCAAGAGTTCTAACGTCTGCGGTTGCATCAATCAAATGGCGCAGTTGGCGGTTTTCGCGCAGCGCCTGCAGCCAGGTAACCCGGCCCCAAAAATCAATCCAGTTCCAGAATCTTCGTGGCCCAACAGCGGCAACATCCAGGAGACCGTCATCTAGATTGGCGTCAGGCATCAGAGTAATTTTGCCCGGCAACCAACCAGCGTTGCCAATAATCAGCGAAACAACTTTTAGTTTTCTGGGCTCGCGACTATCAACAGATACCTGCATGGTTTCAAACAGTGTCGGCAATGCTCGAAGGCCGCCTTCAATGTAGGCAACCCAGCCGATTGCCCGCTTCAATTTCGGGTCGGTTTTTTGCATGATTTTGGCATCAAGGCCAACCCCGGCCATCACCGAGAACACGCGCTCGGCACGGCTTTCATCATCGTGAATAATTCGCGCCAGCCCCAAATCAATTGGGTGGCGGTTTCCAGTTAGTCCACGCTTCACGGCCAAGTTGAGATTGCCCAAATCAATACCCAGATTTCGAGCTAAAACATTGCCCGTGCCTGCCGGCAAAATGCCCAGTGTTACCCGGTCACCAAGATCATTCAAAGTCAGTGCCTCAATGACTTCGCGAATTGTGCCGTCACCACCGCCGATCAGAATGTGGGTGGCATTTTGCGCAATTGCCCTAAGCACCTGTGCGCCGCCAGTTTCTTCGGCAGAGGTTGGCAGCCAAAGAGTTGGCTCCCATCCCAGTGGCAGCACGGTCAGGTTCACGGCAGCAGAAAGTTTGCGCCGATCGATTTTTCCAGGGTAATAAATCACCGCCACACGATTTTTCTTTGCTGCCATGTGTTCAGCCTAACCAAGGCCTAGCGGCATGCAAGGGGTAACCTTGAAGGGTGATTGACCTAAACCTGCTTAGAGAAAACCCTGAGGCCATTAAGGCATCCCAGCGCGCCCGCGGAAACGACGAGGGTCTGGTTGACCAGGCTGTTGCCGCCGACGCAAATTGGCGCAAGCAGCTGCAAGAGTTTGAGGCCCTTCGCGCCGAGCAAAATGCGGCCGCAAAATTGGTGGGTTCAGCTTCTAAAGAAGAGCGCCCTGCTCTGATTCAGGCCGGCCAGGTGCTAGCCGAGAAGGTAAAGGCAGCAAATGAGATTGCCAACGCGGCTCAGGCCACCCTCGACGCAATTATTTGGAAGATTGAAAACGTTGTCATCGAAGGTATTCCATCGGGTGGCGAAGAAAACTTCAACGTTATTAAAGAAGTCGGCACCAAGGCCAGCTTTGATTTTGAACCTCGTGATCACGTGGCCCTTGGCGAATTGCTAGACATCATCGACATTGAACGCGGCGTAAAAGTTGCTGGCTCACGCTTCTACTTTTTGAAGGGCTGGGGTGCACGCCTAGAACTTGCCATGATGAACATGGCGCTTGATCTTGCCGCCAAGAATGGCTTCACCGCACTTATTACCCCAACCCTGGTCCGCCCAGAGGTAATGGCCGGAACCGGTTTCTTGGGTGAGCACGCTGACGAAATCTACTACCTGCCGGCAGATGAGCTTTATCTGACCGGCACCTCAGAGGTGGCGCTAGCCGGTTATCACCGCGATGAAATCATCGATCTGTCAAACGGCCCATTGCGCTATGCCGGTTGGAGCACCTGTTACCGTCGCGAGGCTGGCTCGGCTGGCCGAGACACCCGCGGAATTTTGCGCGTGCACCAGTTCAACAAGCTTGAGATGTTCACTTACGTCAAGCCAGAAGATGCCGAGGCAGAGCACGCCAAACTTTTGGCACTCGAGGAAGCGATGCTTCAGGCCTGTGAGCTTGCTTACCGAGTGATTGACACTGCCGCAGGAGACCTGGGCTCATCGGCAGCCCGCAAGTTTGACACCGAGGCTTGGGTTCCAAGCCAGCAAACCCACCGCGAGCTAACCTCAACCTCAAACTGCACCACCTACCAGGCCCGCCGCCTGAACGTTCGCTACCGCGATGAAAACGGCAAGACTCAGACCGCCGCCACACTCAACGGAACCCTGGCCACGACCCGTTGGTTGGTGGCAATTTTGGAAACCCACCAGCAGGCCGACGGCTCAGTGCGAATTCCGCAGGCGCTGCGCCCATACCTTGGTGGTCAAGAATTCATTTCGCCTAAATAAATGACCAAAGCGCAAGGTTCAGATCGCTGGCTCATCGGCATTGACATCGATGGCACGCTCGTTCACGACGACGGCTTCTTGTCACCAGAGGTAGTGGCACAGGTTGAACGCGTGCGAGAGTTGGGTCACGAGGTGATCGTGGCTACCGGTCGCAGCGCTGCCAACGCCGTTCCAGTGGTGCGTGATGTGGGCATTGAGCAGGGCATCAGCATTTGCTCTAACGGTGCTGTAACCGTGGAGCTTGACCCTACTCACCAGCGCGGATTCACCACTAGAGAGGTCATCACTTTTGATCCAAAAGAGGTTTTGCGCGAGCTAATCGTTCACCTGCCAGAGGCGCATTTTGCAGTTGAAGACGTTGACGGCAGCTACCGATTCCACCGCCCGTTTCCTGCTTACGCCCTTGGTGACTTGAATCACGAAACCCCGCTCGAAGAACTCATGTCCCACCCGGTTAGCCGTATTGTGGTGCTTTCGCCAAGTCACGAGGTAGACGAATTCACCGCGATTGTCTCCAAGGTTGGTCTTCAATCGGTGTCTTACGCAATTGGTTACAGTGCCTGGCTAGACATTGCACCGGCCGGAGTAAATAAGGCCTCGGCCCTTGAAGTTCAGCGGGCCGCTCTGGGAATCAACCCCGCACAGGTAATCACCATTGGCGACGGCTACAACGATATTGAAATGTTTGAGTGGGCTCGCAGCGGTGGCGGTTTGGCATTTGCCATGGGCCAAGCTCCAGAGGGTGTCAAAGCAAGGGCAACTGCCATAACGGCTGCTGTCGAAGACAACGGAGTGGCTCAGGTGTTGGCCGGGTTCGAAGGAATTCTCTTCACTCGCGAGGCTTAAAAAATCTCCTTTAGACAACCCCGCCTTTTTCAGGTAAACTGGTGCACACGGAAGCGTGCCGGAGCGGCCGAACGGAACAGTCTTGAAAACTGTCGTGGTTAATAGCCACCGTGGGTTCAAATCCCACCGCTTCCTCCAGTAAAAACCCTCGACGATCTCGAGGGTTTTTCTTTACCTGTTAATTTCATGCGAGCCCTATTCAATAGGCCGCCGGCAACTTAAACTGGAAGCTCATGAAAAAGCCAGAAAACTTTGCTCGTCACGGGCGACTAAAAGTTCAGACCAAGGCCAGTGCCTTTTGGGGTTTGTTCTTCAAAGTCGTAGGAATGTTGACCGGTGTTGCAGTTGCAGTCACCGGAATCTCTATCTGGGAAATCAGCAACACCATTAAAAACAACGGCATTGAAATTGCTGGCGCTACCGCTCTGACTCAGGCTGACCTCGACGGCCCCATCAACATGCTGCTTGTTGGTAGCGACACCCGTGAAGGCCAAGGTGGCGGGTACGGCAACGACACATCGGTGCTTGCCGACGTGATTATTTTGTTGCACATTTCGGCTGACCGAAAGAATGCCGTTGCCCTGAGTTTCCCGCGCGACCTTCTCGTGCCTTGGCCTGCATGCCCAAGCACATCAACCCCACCGGGTCCGGGCTATCTACCTCAAAGCTTGGGTCAAATCAACGCGACCATTGCTAACGGTGGCCCGGGTTGCACCTTGCTGACCGTTGAGCAATTGACCGGCGTAGACATTCCTTACCTGGCCATGATCGACTTCAAGGGCGTTATCGAGATGTCAAACGCCATTGGTGGCGTAGATGTTTGTGTGGCCGAAGAAATCAACGACCCATACACCCAGACCTACCTGCAGCCTGGTGAATACACTCTCAGTGGCAAAGCCGCGCTGCAGTTCTTGCGCACCCGTCACGGTGTTGGCGATGGTTCAGACCTGAGCCGCATCAGCAACCAGCAAACATTCCTAACCTCGCTGGTTCGCAAGGTAAAGAGCCAGGGCGTTTTGTCTAACCCGGTTTACCTTTACTCCTTGGCCAGTGCTGCTGCCAGAAACATGCAGTTGAGCCAGAGCCTCACCGATGTCAACGTGATGGTTGCTTTGGCCAGCGCGCTTAAAGACGTTGAGCTAGACAAGATCACGTTCTTGCAGGTGCCAAGCCGCGGTGGTCTGCCAAAGCCTTACTCGGGTCGAGTTGCACCGATCTACGAACAAGCCAATGTCTTGTTCAGCAAAATCGCCAACGATGAGCCGCTGATTATCAGTGGTGCCAACACCGGAAGCGGCGCAGTTGTGGCCAGCCCATCGCCGTCGGCATCGGCCAGCCCGAGCCCTAGTTCCAGCGCATCTAGCTCGGCGAGCCCTAGCCCATCGACTGAGGTTCTGCCTGAGTGGGCCCGCGGTACTAACGCTTCAGTCACCACCTGTTCTGGCTAAGTTCTCTTTTTGTAAGCGCTTGCGTGATTAGATTAAGTACTTTTTATAAGACCCACTAAACCAACTCGAGGTGTAAACATGGCCGAACACACTTTTCTACGCGGACCAAAAGACTGGTGGCGTCAAGCCGTTGTCTATCAGATCTACCCTCGCAGTTATGCCGACAACAATGGCGACGGCATTGGTGACCTAAAGGGCATCACCAGCCGAGTGCCTTACCTAAAGGAACTTGGCGTTGACGCTGTTTGGCTAAGCCCGTTCTACCCATCAGAACTTGCCGATGGCGGTTACGACGTTGCTGACTACCGCAACATTGACCCGCGTATCGGAACCCTCGAAGAGTTCGACGAGATGCTTGAGGCATTGCACGCTGTGGGCATTCGTGTGTTTGTTGACGTGGTTCCAAACCACTCTTCAGACCAGCACGAGTGGTTTCAGGCTGCATTGAAGGCACCAAAGGGTTCACCAGAGCGCGACCGCTACATTTTCCGTGACGGTAAGGGTGAGCACGGCGAGATTCGCCCTTCAGAGCTTTGCAGCCACTTTGGGCCAACCGCTTGGACTCGCATTACCGAACCAGACGGCACCCCTGGCCAGTGGTACATGCACCTTTTTGCTAAAGAGCAGCCTGACTTTAACTGGGACAACCAAGAGGTTCGAGACGACTTCATCAAGACTGCTCGTTTCTGGTCTGACCGCGGCGTAGACGGTTTCCGCATCGATGTGGCGCACGCGTTAGTCAAAAACCTGAAGGACGGTCATTTGCCAGAGCGTCTCTCTTTTGACCTTTCGGTCATGAAGAATGACGGCACCGACGACCTGTTTGACCGCGATGAAGTGCACGAGATCTACAAGTCTTGGCGACAGGTTTATAACGAGTACGACCCACCGCGCGTTGCTGTTGCTGAGGCTTGGGTGCACGCCAACCGCCGTGCCGCCTACGCCAGCGAAGAGGGCCTTGGGCAGTCATTCAGTTTTGACCTTGCGTTTGAGCCGTGGAATGCCAAGAAGTTCCACAACACCATCCAGTACAACCTTGATGCATCGGCCAAGACTGGTTCTTCAAACACCTGGGTTTTCTCAAACCACGACGTCATTCGTCACGCAACCCGCTTTGGTCTGGACGCCGAGTCACTGAGCAACCTCCCAAAGTGGTTCCGTTCAGCAGACCGCGAGTCAAAGATCAACAAAGAGCTTGGTCTTGCCCGCGCACGCGCAGCAACCATGCTTATTTTTGCCCTACCTGGCTCTACTTACCTGTACCAAGGCGAAGAGCTTGGTCTTCACGAGCCGTTGAACATTCCGTCTGAACAAATGCAAGACCCGCAGTGGTTCCGCAGCGAGGGCTCAATTAGCCGCGATGGCTGCCGTGTTCCAATGCCTTGGACTTCAACCGGGTCATCATTCGGATTTGGTCCAGGCGGAGCGCACTTGCCTCAGCCGGAGTGGTTCAAAGATGTAAACGTCGAGAAGCAAGATGGCGTTGCCGGCTCTACCCTTGAGCTCTACCGCACCGCATTGATGCTTCGCAAGGGTTTGGTTTGCGCCGAGAAGCTCACCTGGAACAAACACTGGTTCAACTCAAACGTGCTTGATTTCACACGCCCAAACGGCTGGCGCTCGGTTACCAACTTTGGTAACAAGCCAATCAAGTTGCCAAAGGGCAAGGTTTTGTTGAGTAGCGGCCCAATCAATGCAAACAGCATTCCGGGCAACACGACCGTTTGGTTGCAAAGCTAAAACCTAAAACTGGAAACGCTTACGCATTTTCGATTGGACCGGGTCAGATTTGGCCCGGTCCAATCGCATTTTTAGCCCGAAAATGCCGTCAAATCTTTCAAAATCTAACAATTCCTAGCATTTTCTAACAAGATTAAACCGCTAATTTACGGGGACTAGCGCGGAATGCGCGCGAATATTGGGTAACAGCACGGTAACGGCTCCACCGAGCCCACCCCAAATCTGTAAGCGGTTACAAATCGTTATAAAAATGGTGACAATTTTTAGACTTTGGGTCACTTTTCTTGCGTAAGTTTGAACACGAACCTCTTCCCATCCGGGTCGACGTTTTTATGAAAGGAAAGCAATTCGCATGAACAAAGCTATTAAGCTCGTTGCTCTAGCTGCTGCTTCAGCCCTGGCTCTAGCCGGCTGTGCAGGAACTCCAGCACCTACCGACAGCTCAGCATCTTGTGACACCGTTACCAAGGTCACCATGCTTGGCACCATCAAGATTGAGATCCAGGACGAGTTCCTAGCAGCTGTTGACGAGTACAACGCGTCACAGAACTGCTACGAAGTAGAGTCAATTGCTGGTACTCCAGACCTAACCTTCCTAGCTAACGTAACCCCAATGTACGCAGCTAACGAAGCCCCAACCATCATGTACACCCTTCAGGAGATCCCAGACATGGCCGACAAGGTTATGGACTGGACTGGCACCAAGCTAGCTGAACTAGCTGGCGAGGGTCTACTTGCAGCTGCAAACATCGACGGCAAGCAGGTTGGTGTTCCATCAACCGCTGAAGCTTTCGGTCTTCTATACAACAAGGACGTTCTAGACGCAGCTGGCGTTGACCCAGCAGCAATCAAGACCCGTTCAGACCTAGAGGCTGCTTTCAAGGCAATCGAGGCTTCAGGTAAGGGTGCAATCCACTTCTCAGCTCTATGGTGGTCACTAGGTGCACACTTCACCAACAAGTACTTCGCAATGGCAGCTGAGGACCACGAGGGTCGTCTAGCTGTTCTTGACCAGCTTGCAGACGGAACCAAGGATCTATCAGCAGACCCTGTATTCCAGAACTGGCTAGCAACCTTCGAGTTGCTAAAGAAGTACAACGCTTCAACCCCGAACCTAACTGACACCGAGTACGACGAGGCTCTATTGAACCTTGCAGACGGCAACGTTGGTTTCTGGTTCATGGGTAACTGGGCAGAGCCAAACCTAATCACTAACGGTGGTGGCACCGACTTCGGTATCATGCCTCTTCCAATCAGCGATGACGCAGCTTCATACGGTAACGACTCAATCTCAGTTGGTGTTCCTGGATACTTCATGATCGACAACGAGCAGTCAACCCAGGAAGAGCGCGATGGCGCAGTTGACTTCCTAACCTGGTTGTACACCACTCCAGAGGGTCAGACCCACGTTGCTGGTTCAATCGAGGATGGCAACATGAGCTTCATCCCTGTTTACAGCGGTTTCACCGTTGAGCCAACCACTTTCATGGCTAAGCAGATTGCAAGCTACGTAACCGAGGGCAAGACCATCGAGTGGATCAACACCTACTACCCAGCTGGTGGCCAGGACCTATACGGTGCTTCAGGCCAGAAGCTAATCACCGGCAAGATCACCGGCGCTCAGTACGCTGATGAAATTGAGAAGGCCTGGCTTGGCGTTGCCAAGACCTGGCGTGGCGAGAAGGTCG
>JACCDZ011242467.1_pt1 | contig 46974 bp, 52 predicted proteins | sample 7449551 | NCBI WGS metagenome assembly JACCDZ01 (sample SAMN15323452, study PRJNA562643) | freshwater metagenome | isolation source: river surface water | place: USA:Blue River Watershed | collected 2017-08-18
GCCAGCAACTCAAAACGACTAGTAATCGTAAGTGGTCGCGCGCACCAAGCTCTTGCCGAAGAGGTTGCTGCACTGCTCAACACCTCGCTAGTGCCAACTACTGCTTACGACTTTGCGAACGGTGAAACTTTTGTTCGCTATGAAGAATCTGTGCGCGGTGTTGACGCATTCGTGATTCAGTCACACGCTGCAGGGATCAACAACTGGGTCATGGAGCAGTTGCTCATGATCGACGCCATGAAGCGTTCATCAGCAAAGCGCATCACAGTAGTTGCCCCATTCTTCCCATACGCCCGCCAAGACAAGAAGCACAAGGGGCGCGAGCCAATCTCGGCACGCTTGATGACAGACTTGTTCAAAGCCGCAGGTGCCAACCGAATCATGTCGGTTGATTTGCACACCCCTCAGATTCAGGGGTTCTTTGATGGCCCGGTAGACCACCTTTGGGCCCTTCCAATGTTGGACGACCACGTGGCCGAGCGTTTCAGCAACGAGTTGTTGACTGTGGTTTCACCAGACTCAGGCCGTGTGCGTGTTGCAGATATCTGGGCTGAGCGATTGGGTGCACCGCTGGCCATTATTCACAAGCGTCGCGACCCAGACCGCCCAAACCAGGTTGAAGCTCATGAGTTGGTAGGTGATGTGAAGGGCCGCACTTGTTTGCTAGTCGATGACATGATCGACACCGCCGGAACAATCGTGGCCGCTGCCAAGGCGCTAAAAGACAACGGTGCTGCTCGAGTGATTGTTGCTGCAACCCACGCGGTTTTCTCGAACCCAGCAGTTGAGCGCTTGTCATCTGGCGTGGTTGACGAGGTAATCGTTACAAACACTCTGCCAATTACCCCAGAAAAGCAGTTTGACAACCTCACCGTTTTGTCAATCGCGCCACTTATCGCAGCAGCGATTAGCGCTGTATTCGGCGATGAGTCAGTGAACAAGCTGTTCCCTGGCCACGCCTAAAAAATTGGCCAAAACTCCGGCGCAACAAATCTCGCTAAAGGCAACCATTGCGGTTGGTTTGGCATCGATGTTGGGTGCTGGGGTTTTTGTCGTTTTTCGCGAGGCTTTTGCCTTAGCTGGTTCGTGGCTTTGGGCCTCGTTGGGGCTGGCAGCGGCGGTAGCATCGCTGAACGCTGCGTCTATTTATCAACTTGCCCGGCAAGTAGACCGGCCCGGTGGCGTTTATGCTTACGCCAAGGTTTACCTCTCTGATAAAGTTGCCCGCACTGCAGGGCTGGCTTTTGTGCTTGGCAAAATTGCTTCGATTGCTGCCATCGGGCTGGTTTTTGGTGCCTATGTGCTGCCTGACTTACAAAAACCGGTTGCTATCGCATTGATTTGCGTTCTTGCCGGCATCAATATTTTGGGCATTCAACGCACCGCTACCGTTGCGGCAGTTTTGGCCGTAACAACCGTCAGTTTTTTGACCCTCACCGTTGCGCTGGGGCTTTCGATGCCGGCCCAAGTTATTACCGAGGCCCCCGAGGTAGCAGAAACATCAGACCCCCAAATAATTGCAGCTGCCGCTATCTTCTTTTTTGCGTTTGCCGGTTACGCGCGAGTTGCCACTCTAGGTAATGAAGTCAAAGAGGCCAAAGTAAACGTTCCGCGCGCTATTGCAATCAGCTTGGCGATTGTTTTTGTTCTCTATGTGGCTCTGGCATTCGTACTTCAGCCAATTTTGGCCGAGGCTGTATCTGCCGATCGCATGCCGTTCATTCTTTTCTTCGAGGCGCATAATTTGCCATTGGGTTGGTTAGCGGTAATTGTTGCAGCAATCGCTGCTGCTGGTTCAATGCTTGCCCTGCTGGCCGGTGTTTCGAGAACAGCCGCAGAAATGGCCGCAGACTCAGCTCTGCCTTCTCGGCTAGCCACCCGCAATAAGTTTGGTTCTCCATGGATCGTCGAGGTTCTAATCGCCACCATGGCAGCACTTTTGGTTACTGCTGGCCCTATCAGTTGGGTGATTTCACTCTCTTCACTCGGTGTGCTTTTCTACTACGCTATTGGCCACCTGAGTGCTCTCGCGCAGCCAGACAACGAGCGAATATTTCCCAAGGTGTTCTCGTATGGAGGCCTAGCATTGTGCCTGGTGCTGGCCTCTGGTGCGGGTATGCTGTTTGCCTCCACCCTTTAACTCGGCTAGGCTTTAGGAAGACAACGGCGAGGGCTCCAAACGGGGCCGTTATCGACGGGGCATTTAGCCGGTTTCCACGGCAGGTATCCTCGCGTTTCACGCTTGAGTTGATGAATTACAAACCAGATTGGAAACCATTATGAACACAGCAGCAAAGCTAGTCGGCGAAGTCCGCGAATCATTCGGTAAGGGTGCAGCACGCAAGTTCCGTGCCGCAGGCAAGACCCCAGCAGTTATCTACGGTCACGGCACCGAGGCTCGCCACATTGTTGTTCCTGCGCACGAGGTTGCACTTATCCTTCGTCACAAGAACGCAGTTATCGACCTAACCATCAACGGCAAAGAAGAGTCTGTTCTTGTAAAGAGCGCATCAAAGGACCCAGTAACCCAGATCATCGAGCACATTGACCTAGTTACCTTGGTCAAGGGTGAGCGTGTGCACGTTGAGGTTCCTGTACACATCGTTGGTGAGTCACTTTCAGGCACCGTTATTGACCTTGAGCACAAGACCGTGAAGCTAGAAGTTGCTGCAACCAGCATTCCTGACTTCGTAGAGGTTGTCTTCAACAAAGAAGGCGCTGGTTTCCACGTGCTAGCTAAAGACGTTGTGGTTCCTGCTGGCGCAAAGCTTGAGCTTGCAGCAGACGAGCTAGTTGCATCTGTTGTTGCAACCGCAGCTGGCCACGCCGCAGAACTAGCAGCAGAGTAGTCAACTGAATAATTCGGCTTACTTAGTAGTCGGGCTCGGTAACCCCGGGCCCGACTATTCTGCTAACCGGCACAATGTTGGTCAGATGGCACTTGCAGTGCTTGCGGACCGCTTTGGTGCCAACTTCAAAAGTCACAAGAGTCACGCTGCCGTCGCCGAGGCGCGTCTCGGTGCCGGTGGCCCAAAGTTAATTTTGGCCAAACCAGCGTCTTACATGAACACCAGTGGCGGCCCAGTAGCTGCTCTAATGAAGTTTTACGACATCCCAGTTTCAAACCTGATTGTTCTACACGATGAGCTAGACATTCCCGCTGAAACCATCAGGCTCAAGCAATCTGGTGGACACGGTGGCCACAATGGCTTGCGCGACATTATTTCTGCTTGTGGCTCAAACGAATTTTCGCGCGTTCGAATCGGCATTGGGCGACCTCCTGGCCGAATGAATACGGCTGATTTTGTGCTCAAGGACTTTGGCACTGTAGAGCGTAAAAATTTGCCGGTAACCCTTGAGATTGCAGCCGATGCGGTTGAGGCAATCGTGCGCGAAGGTGTAACCGCCGCCCAACAAAAGTTCCATAGTCCGGAATAGTCAGGCCGGCTCTCAACTTAGACTTACCTTGTGAGTACGCAAAATCTCAAGGCCCTTTCGCGCCTTGGCGCACTCGTTTCAGAGGGCTATTCCTTTGCCTCACTCCAGGCCAAAATCAAGAATTCTCGCGTCGACCTGATCGCGCCACAAGGTGCTCAAGCCCCCATCCTTGATGTCATTTCAAAGTTTCGTGCAGATGCCAAACTTTCGCGCACTCAGCTTGTGGTTGTTCCAACCGGTCGCGAGGGTGAAGACCTAGTCTCTGCCCTGCACGACCTTGACCCAACCTGCGAGATCCTAGAGTTTCCGTCCTGGGAGACTCTGCCTCACGAGAGGTTGAGCCCAAGCGCGGAGACCGTGGGGCGCAGGCTAAAGGTACTGCACCGCCTGAATGAACTGACCCAGTCCACGAACTTAGACCACGAGGTCTATGTGGTTGCGTCAGTGCGTGCCGTGCTTCAGCCAGTAGTTGCTGGGCTGGCAGCCCACCCGCCGCTCATTCTGCAACTTGGCCAAGAATATCCGCTGTTCGAATTGCCGCTAAAGCTGGTTGAAATTGCGTATCACCGAGTTGACATGGTTACTCGGCGCGGTGAGTTTGCTGTTCGAGGTGGAATCCTCGACATTTTTCCAACCACCGCCGAACACGCCATGCGACTGGAGTTTTTTGGTGATGAGTTAGAAGAAATTCGTCAGTTCTCGGTCGCCGACCAGCGCTCAATTGAGGGCAAAGTTGAGTCGCTGCAAATTTATCCGGCCCGAGAGATCATCATCACTCCAAGCGTTGCCTCGCGTGCTCGTGAAATGTTGCATGAGTTCCCAAATATCTCAACGATGCTGGCAAAGATCTCAGAGGGAATCCCCGTCGATGGCATGGAGTCCTTGGCGCCGGTGCTAGTAGATCAAATGGTTCCTTTTACCGATTACCTTCCGGCCAATGCCTTGGTAACACTGCTTTCTCCAGAGAAATCAGCTGCCCGTGCAGCAAGTTTGGTTGAGACTAACGATGAGTTTTTGCATGCTGCTTGGGATGCAGCGACCGAGGGTGCTAACGCGCCGATTGACCTAAGTTCTGGCGGGTTTGTCGAGCTCTCTCAGTTCAAAGACGCCCTTAATGGCCGACCGATGTTCACCATCTCTCAATTCGGTGCCGACGACGAATCGCTGATTAACCTCGGCCTGTTCGAGATTCCGAACTTTAAGGGCCTTGAGACCACCGCCATTGAGTGGCTTGAAGATCAATCCAAGCTTGGACAGCACGTGGTTTTAGTTGCTGAGGGGCATGGAACAGTAGAGCGTCTGCAAGAGCTAATGGTGGCCGCCAAGATCAAGGCAGATGTAGTTCAGGCAAGCCTTCGCCGCGGATTCACTGCTCCCGAGAGCAAACTGATTGTCATAACCGAGGCAGAGTTTTACGGCAAGAGTTCGGTTTATGTAAGCCCGACAGTGAGAAAGCTGGCCCCTAAACGCGGCCAAGCGGTTGACCCATTGACCCTAAAAGCGGGCGACTACGTGGTGCACGAAACTCACGGTATTGGCCGATTCGTAGAGCTGGTGCAACGTGCCAGCGGAATCGGCAAGCTGCAATCTCAGCGTGAGTACCTGCTCATTGAATACGCGCCATCAAAGCGAGGTTATCCAGGCGACACCTTGTTTGTTCCAACTGACCAACTTGATTTGCTTACCCGCTACGTCGGTGGCGAGGCGCCGGTGTTGTCCAAGATGGGCGGCACCGACTGGGCAAAAACCAAGGGCAATGCACGTAAAGCGATTCGTAAAATTGCCATTGATTTGGTCAAGCTCTACTCGGCGCGCATGAAGTCAAAAGGTTATGCTTTTGGCCCGGACACCCCGTGGCAGCATGAGCTTGAAGAGGCTTTCGCCTTCGTTGAGACGCCTGATCAGCTGACCACCATCGATGAAGTAAAGCGTGACATGGAGCGCGAGATTCCAATGGATCGACTGCTGGCTGGTGACGTAGGCTACGGAAAAACCGAGGTGGCCGTTCGTGCGGCATTCAAGGCTATTCAAGATGGCAAGCAAGTGGCCATGCTGGTGCCAACCACCTTGCTCGTTCGCCAGCACACTGACACCTTCGAATCGCGTTTTGCTGGTTTCCCGGTTAACGTTCGATCGCTATCGCGTTTTCAAACTGCCAAAGAGGTAAAAGAGACTATTGCTGGGCTTGCCGATGGTTCGGTAGACATGGTGATCGGCACCCACAGGCTGCTAAGTGAAAGCGTTAAGTTCAGGCAGTTGGGCCTAATCATCATTGATGAAGAGCAACGTTTTGGTGTTGAACACAAAGAAAAGCTCAAAGAAATGAAGACCAACGTCGACATTCTCTCTATGTCGGCAACACCTATTCCACGGACTCTCGAAATGGCCATCACAGGTATTCGTGAGATGTCTACATTGGCGACCCCGCCCGAAGAGCGTCACCCAATTCTCACTTACATCGGTGGCTACAGCGAGAAGCAGGTTGCGGCGGCCATTCGGCGTGAGCTAATTCGTGAAGGGCAAGTATTCTTTGTTCACAACCGGGTCAGCACCATTGAAGCGGTAGCCAATCAACTAGCTGAGCTAGTGCCAGAAGCCCGAATTGCTGTGGCCCACGGGCAAATGTCTGAAAGCGCACTGGAACAGGTCGTCGTTGACTTTTGGGAACGCAAATTTGATGTTTTGGTCTCCACAACAATCATTGAAACCGGAATCGATATTCCAAATGCCAACACGCTTATTGTGGACCGCGCCGAAAATTTTGGCTTGAGCCAGCTTCATCAGATTCGCGGTCGAGTTGGCCGCAGTCGTGAGCGTGCCTACGCCTACTTCTTTTATTCGCCAGACAAGCCACTGAGTGAAACCGCTCATGACCGCTTGGCCACAATTGCTCAGAATAATGAGCTTGGCGGCGGCATGCAGATTGCTATGAAAGACCTAGAGATTCGCGGTGCAGGAAACCTGCTGGGCGGTGAACAGTCGGGCCACATTGCGGGCGTTGGTTTCGATCTCTACCTTCGTATGATCGGCGAGGCCGTGGCCGATTTCAAGGGCGAGAAGACCGAGTCTCCTGCCGAGTTGAAGCTTGAATTGCCGGTGGATGCGCATATTCCAAACACCTATGTTGACAGCGAACGCCTTCGACTAGAGGCGTACCACAAGTTATCTGCCGCCAGCGGTGAAAAGGGTTCGCGCAAGCAACTTGATGCAATTTTGGCCGAGCTCGAAGACCGCTACGGAAAAGCGCCAGATTCGGTAAAGAACTTGATTGAGGTTACCGAACTGCGGCAACAGGCAAACCGCCTGGGTCTGAAAGATTTCAACGTGCTTGGCTTGCAGGTCAAGTTGCAGCCAGTGATGCTCACCGAGTCTCAGCAGGTTGCGCTTAGCCATTTGTTCCCAGGTGCAAAATACCTCCAGTCAGCGCAAACATTGATGGTTCCGGCCCCAAGAGACGCTAACTTTGAACCACTGCGCGATAAAGCAATCATCGACTGGGCCTGGGCCTTCTTGGCTCGAGTGTTTCCGCCGGTGACCGACTCAAATTCTGAAAAGGGAAAACCATGACCAAGCTTGATGAACTCATCGCCGTAGCCAATAAGTTGCGTGCACCCGGTGGTTGCCCCTGGGACGCCGAGCAAGACCACAATTCGCTCACCAAGTATCTGCTTGAAGAGACCTATGAATTGATCGATGCCATTGAATCAGGCAACCGAGAAGAAATCTTGGAAGAGCTCGGTGACGTCCTGTACCAGGTCGTTTTTCACAGTGATTTGGCAGCTGCCGGAAGCCTGGGCGAGCCGTTTGATATTCAAGACGTGGCAGAGTTATCAGCCCAAAAAATGATTGGCCGTCACCCACACGTTTTTGGTTCGGCAGAAGAGCTAGAGAAGTACGCTGCCAAAACTGGCGACGACGTAATGCTCAACTGGGATGCACACAAACAGCGCGAGAAGCCTGAGCGTTCATCGGTGCTGGATGGAATTCCTCAGGCCCTGCCGGCGCTGGCGCTAGCGGACAAGGTTATTGGTAAGGCTGAGAAAATCGGGTTGCTAGATGCTGATGCTCCAGGGCCTTTCTCTGTAACCAGCGAGGCTGAATTGGGTGCTATTTTGCTGGCTATTGTTTCATCTGGCAGGGCCGCAGGTTTTGATTCTGAACGTGCTTTGCGAGAGGCCGTTCGTGAATTGCAGGTTGAGATTCGCGAGGTAGAGATCGCTGAAGCCACCGATGCTGGTGTGATTGCTGTTCCGAGCGAAGACTAGTTACATGCGGGGGAATGGAGCGACTTTGCCGGTTTTAGTTTTTGACGGCGACTGCGGTTTCTGCACTACGACTGCTAATTGGATTAAGAAGCGTTCAAAGATTGCGCTTGAAATTGCGCCTTATCAATGGGTTGAATTGGGCCAGTATGGTTTGACCGCAGAAGAGGCTGCGGCGAAGGTTCAGCTTGTCGTAAGAGGAAAGGTTTTCGCAGGTCATGCTTGCATGGCTAAGTTACTCTCGATTCAGCCGAATGTCTTTCTCAAGGGGCTAGGTGCCCTAATGATGCTGCCTGGGCTACGTGCCGTCTCGGCCAAGCTTTACGAATGGATAGCCGCAAATCGCCACAAACTGCCCGGCGGTACACCGGCGTGCCAGTTGCCTAGGCGGTAGTCGTGACCACAGTGAACCGAGTAGTCATTGCCGGGGGTTCCGGTGCTCTGGGGCTAAGGCTGGCTGCCAATTTTGAATCTCGAGGCTTCCAAGTAGTCATACTTACGCGAAGTATTCGCAGGCACGTGGCGTTTGAGCAGCGGGTCTGGGATGGCGTGACTGCAGATGCATCATGGGGGCCACTAATCCCAGGATCAATTTTGATCAATCTCGCCGGGGAATTGGTTGATAAGCGCCCCACTCCTTCGAACATCTCTCTATTGATGTCGTCCCGAGTGGAACCAACTACCGCTTTGTCGCAGGCCGCGGCTAAGTTTGGGGCCCCTAGCCTATGGCTTCAAATGAGCACGTTGGCAATCTATGGGGATGCCGGAGAAACTGTTCTAGATGAGTCTTCTCCTGTGGCTGGTGGCCCCGAGCAGATGGCAGGCGTGGCTAAAGCATGGGAGTCAGCGCTGCAGCCAATTTCTGGGTGTCGGCAAGTTTTCCTGCGGACTGGAATTGTCCTTGACGCAGGCACGCCAGCTTTGGCCCGGCTTGAAACAATTACCAAGTGGTTCCTTGGTGGAGCGGTTGCATCGGGTCGACAATGGGTCTCCTGGGTCCACATTGCTGACTTCATCGGGGCAGTCAACTTTCTCGTTGACAATCCCCAAATTTCCGGAGTGGTCCACCTCACGAGCCCAAACCCAATTCGTAATCGTGGCTTGATGAAGGCTCTGCGGCATGCGTTAGGTAGGCCGTGGTCGCCACCAACGCCTAAATTTCTAATTCAACTTGGTGCTCGCTTCATTTTCAAGACTGATCCGCTGCTGGCACTTTCCGGTCGCAGGGCTATTCCCGCAAAATTAGTCGAGGCAGGATTCGTGTTTCAGCAACCGGACATCAGCCCGGCACTAGTTGAACTCTGCCGCGCCAATAGCCAGTAGGTTTTTCGTATGGATGAAAAAGTCAAAGGCCCAGCTTCCTACTTTCCTTCAATCGAGAAAAAGTACGGCAAGCCGATTGACCACTGGATGAAAGAGCTGCAAACGGTGGCTGGCAAGGCACATATGGAGCAGGTCGCGTTCCTGAAGGCCGAGCATGAGATAGGTCACGGGCATGCGAACGCTCTCGTGGCGGTCTTCAGAGCCAACAACTCTTAGCACGCTCGCTATACCTGCCATGCCGGCGTTCAGCAGACTAGCCCCAAGAATTGTGGGTGTTTTTGCATCTAGTTCACAGCAGTTCCACAGACTCCAGTGGTTCCCTAAAACTAGAGTTTCGATGCAAAACCGGAGGTTGCAAAATGGATGAGTCAAACCGCACAACTGAATCGTCGTCACCATATGACTTCGAAAAATCTGTTTCGAGCAAACGCAAGTCTTTGACCTCTGGGGCGGCGTTGTCGGCCAGCGCTGCTTTTGCGATCTTGATGGTCACTGCTCCGGTTGCCCAAGCGCTGAATACAACTACCGTTAGTCCATCTAGTTCGCAGGAGGCGTCAACGTCAGTAACTTCGACTGAAATTCCAACCACCTCAAACAATCCAGCTGAAACCATTGAGTTTGGTGTGAGCTCAGTCGAGAGCCCCATTGCTGACGAGGCTGCGAGCTCATTTGATATTGCTGCTTCAGTTGACTTGGTTGATCCGCTAGCCATTGATTTCGGTAACACCTCCAGCGCCACTCCAGCGGCAGGTGCCTATGGCGACGACGATGAGGACGATGATGAAGACGACGACGATGAGGACGATGATGGAGACGACGACGATGACGACGATGACGATGAAGACGGGGACGACGACTAGGGGGTACTAGTTCTCGGTTTTGCATCTGAGCCTGTGGCAAACTTGAGCAATGGCTAAAGATGTAAACCCACCTCGCGGAATGCGTGACTTTCTTCCGGTAGAAAAAAGTCGGCGCGATGCGGTCCTAACCAAAATTCGCGAGACCTACCTTGGCCATGGTTTCCAAGAGATTGAAACGCCAGCCATGGAGGACCTAGCCAAACTTACCTCCGGCCAAGGTGGCGACAATGAAAAACTAGCCTTCCGGGTCATGAAGCGTGGTGCCGAACTTGAGTCTGCGCTTGCTGCTAACCAGGGACAAGACAATCTGGCTGATCTGGGCCTTCGCTACGACCTGACCGTTCCACTTACCCGTTATTACGCCACCAATCGCAGCAAGCTGCCAACCGTTTTCAAGGCCCTGCAAACTGGGCCGGTTTGGCGCGCCGAGCGCCCACAAAAGGGTCGCTATCGCCAGTTTGTGCAGTGCGACATTGACATCATTGGTGACTCAAGTTTGCTTGCCGAGATTGAGCTTTTGAATGCGAGCCTTGACGCACTCGCCGAAATAGGCTTGGCCCAGGCCACAATCAGAGTTAACCACCGAGTCTTACTTTCGAATCTGCTCGAGCAACTTGGCGTGCCCGAGGATGGCCGTGGTTCGGCCATGATCACCATCGATAAACTCGACAAAATTGCCGCCGAAGGCGTGGTCGCTGAGCTTGCTGAAAAGTTTGACACTGCCGTTGCCGAGAGGGCAGCGGCTTGGCTAAACGCTATCGCGGGAGACCTTCCGGTTCCGGCTGAATTGGCTGAGATTTTCAGCTCCATTGAGGCAAAGCACGGTTCTGGCAAGCTGCGTTTTGACCCAACCCTGGTTCGCGGCATGGGTTATTACACCGGAACCATTTTTGAGATTGAACACCCAGAGTCCGGTTCATCAATCGGTGGTGGTGGTCGTTATGACGGCATGGTTGGTCGTTGGCTCGGTGCCGATGTGCCAGCTGTTGGAATTTCAATTGGTTTTGAAAGAGCAGTCGATCTAGTGCAGCCAGACGCGGCCGAAGACAAGTCGCTGGTGCTAATTCTTGATTCTGCTGAGCCAGGCGTTATCGGTAACGCACTGAACCTGCAGCAAGTCGCCATCGCTGCGGGCTACCGGGTTCGTCTCGAGCAGCGCCCTAAGAAGGTGAGCCTTTTGTTGGACAGCATGGCTCAACAGGGCTTCAATAACTTTGCCAGCGTTGGGGCTAATTCGACCGGGTTCGATAGCCTATTAATCAAGCCAATCGCCTAAACTATTAATCATTACGATGACGTTTTTCGCGTCATCTGGCGCGTTTAAGACAGCCCAAATAAGGAGACACCTTGTCAATCATTGAAGCCATTGGCGCCCGCGAGATTCTTGACTCACGCGGAAACCCAACCGTTGAGGTAGAAGTTCTACTAGAAGACGACAGCTTTGGCCGCGCAGCGGTTCCATCAGGCGCATCAACCGGTGCTTTTGAAGCTCACGAAAGCCGCGATGGCGACAAGTCTCGCTACCTAGGCAAGGGTGTTCAGAATGCTGTTAAGGCCGTTGTTGAGACTGTAGATGAGGCACTTGTTGGCTTTGACGCTCTAGACCAGCGTCTAGTTGACGCAGCGCTGATCTCACTTGACGGCACCGCAACCAAGTCAAACTTGGGTGCCAACGCAATCCTTGGTGTTTCAATGGCAAACGCCCGAGCCGCTGCTGAGGCAACTGGCCAGCCGCTTTACCGCTACCTAGGTGGACCAAACGCACACACGCTGCCAGTGCCGCTAATGAACATCATCAACGGTGGAGCTCACGCTGACACTGGTGTTGACATTCAGGAGTTCATGATTGTTCCTCTAGGTGCTGAGACTTTCAGTGAGGCAATCCGTTGGGGTGTCGAGGTTTACCACTCACTAAAGAGCCTGCTATCCAGCAAGGGTCTAGCAACCGGCCTTGGTGACGAGGGTGGTTTCGCTCCAGAACTTCCAACCAACGCCGCTGCGCTTGAGCTTATTGCTGAGGCAATCGATAAGGCTGGCTACAAGCTAGGCACCGACATTGCCCTCGCCCTTGACGTTGCTGCAACTGAGTTCTACTCAGAAGAGACCGGCAAGTACACCTTCGAGGGTCAAGAGCGTACCGGCGAGGAAATGATCGCTTACTACGCAGACCTAGTTGCACGCTTCCCATTGGTTTCAATCGAAGACCCACTATCTGAGGATGACTGGGCTTCATGGACCAAGATGACCGCACAGCTTGGTGACAAGGTTCAGCTTGTTGGCGACGACCTATACGTAACCAACCCTGCACGTTTGCAGAAGGGTATCGACGAGAAGGCTGGAAACGCCATCTTGGTAAAGGTAAACCAGATCGGTACCTTGACCGAGACCCTAGACGCGGTTACCTTGGCTCAGGTTCACGGCATGAAGGCCATCATCTCTCACCGCTCAGGCGAGACTGAGGACACCTTCATCGCTGACCTGGCAGTTGCTACCAACGCAGGCCAGATTAAGACTGGTGCTCCAGCTCGTTCAGAGCGTGTAGCCAAGTACAACCAGCTGCTTCGCATTGAAGAAGAACTGTCAGATGCAGCGTTCTACGCTGGCCGCGCGGCATTCCCTCGCTTCACCGCAAAGTAAACAGGTTCAAAGCTAAATGAAACGCCCCGCAAAGGTTGCGCCGGTCTCTGTATCGGCCGCCTTGCGGGGTTTTCGTTTAAACACCTATACACTCACGCTGCTGGCCGTAATCGTTTTTGGCGTAGTTACCCTGGCCCCACGCGTTCAAACCTGGGTGACTCAGAGGCAACAAATTGCTGAAGCCCAGGCTGCTGTTGACCAGGCCAAACAAGATGTTCTCGAAATGCAGTCTGAACGTAAGCGTTGGGAAGATCCTGTCTATATCAGGGCTCAGGCAAGAGACCGCCTGTATTACGTTATGCCTGGCGAGGTTTCATACCTAGTCATGGATGCCGACGGGGTTGACATGTCAGACACCTCAGGTACCGTGGGGGCGATGCTGGCAGAGCGCGCCAACACCAGTGAAATTTCTGCCGATATTCGGCAAACTTCAAACAACTGGGTTGATGCTGTGCTTGAATCAGTGATTCGTGCCGGAATTGAAGAACCGGCCGAAGAAGCCTCAGGAGAATAAAGAATCATGCCACTTTCCCCGGTAACCCAGAGTGACATCGACGAGGTTTCGCGCCAGCTTGGCCGCCCAGCCAGAGACATTGTGGCAATTGCTGCCCGCTGCGTTTGCGGTAAACCAACTGTGGTCCACACCGCGCCAAGGCTGTCAGATGGAACGCCGTTCCCAACTACCTATTACCTGACTCACCGTGGCGCAACTGCCGCAGTATCAACCCTAGAGGCCAGTGGTCTTATGGCAGAGTTGCAGGCCCGTTTGGCTGAAGAGCCAGAATTAGCTGCCGCTTACCAAAAGGCGCACGAGGCGTTCATTGCAGATCGTGACCACACTGCCAAAGAGCTCGGGTTAGATGTTCCTGAGATTGCTGGCATATCTGCCGGAGGAATGCCAACGCGTGTTAAGTGTCTACACGCACTTATTGGTCATGCTTTGGCGGCAGGCCCAGGGGTAAACCCAATCGGAGACATTGCGCTCGAAGCCTGCTCATGGAGCCCAAACAAGTGCGTCTGCGAAAGCTACTAGCGCTTTCGCTAACCCTCTGCAGCGTTTTGGTGGCCACTCAAGCTGCCAGCGCAGACGTCATTCGCGACCGCCAGTACTGGCTTACCGACTATTCATTCAAGAAAGCCTGGAACCTAACCAAGGGTAAGGGTGTGACGGTTGCTGTTATCGATACCGGTATTGATGGCAACCATCCGGACCTCAAGAACTCGCTGATTGGTGGCACTGATTTGTCTGGGCTTGGCTCCTTCAATGGGCGCATACCTGTTGGGCAGAGCAGCTTTCACGGCACCATGGTGGCCAGTCTTATTGCTGGCCGCGGCCATGCAAATAACAGTGGTGTTCTCGGCACAGCACCAGAGGCAAAACTACTCAGCGCATCTATGGCTTTTGGCGTTGAGGGCTTGAGCACTGATTCTCAGGTGGCTGATGGAATCATCTGGGCAGTTGATCACGGTGCTGATGTGATTAATCTTTCGCTCTCGAGAAACGCTGAGGGTTGGCCAGAATCCTGGGATAAAGCCTTCACTTACGCCTTTGAACATGACGTTGTAATTGTTGCGGCCGCCGGAAACCGTGCTTCTGGTCTTGAATCTGCCAGTGCGCCTGCCACCATTCCCGGAGTTCTAGCGGTTGCGGGTGTTGACCGCAATGGCAAGGCCAGTCGTGATGCATCCGTTGACGGGATGACTATCGGTGTCAGTGCCCCGGCTACTGATCTTGTGGGCGCGGCGCCAAACGGTGAATACAAAATCTGGAGTGGCACGAGTGGTGCGGCCCCGATTGTGAGTGGATTGGTCGCGTTGGTTCGTGCCTATTACCCAGACTTGGATGCCGCCAATGTGATCAATAGGGTTTTGAAGACTGCCAAAAAGGTAACGGAGGAAAGTTACTCACCTGACTACGGTTACGGCCTTATCGACCCGCTAAGGGCGCTCACTGCAACCGTCGAGCCAGTAACTGAAAATCCGCTGGGTTCGCTGCAGGAGTGGATTGATCTTTACCGTCAGGCCGAGCCCATTGGTGAAGATGGTGGTATCACCTCACCGGTGCCAGGTGACCAAGTCAGTGAAACTATTCCGGTTCCCGCGGCTGATTACACGCACGTATTTCCGCTAGCGGTGTACTCGATCCTTGGTCTGGTAATCATTGTTTATGTGGCGCGCAGACTTAGACGTAACAAATAGGTCACGTTAGGTAGTAAATTAGAACAATGCCTGCAAACAAGAGTGGCGCCGCTGCGCCAAAGATCCTTATCGTCGGTGGCGGTTACGCCGGTTTCTACACCGCATTCAAGCTTGAACAGCTGCTTGCAAAGAACGAAGCTGAAGTTACCCTTGTTGACCCGCTTCCATACTTGACTTACCAGCCATTCCTTCCTGAGGTAGTTGCGGGTTCAATCGAGGCCCGCCACGTGGTTACCTCGCACCGCCGTCACCTTCGCAAGACCAACATTGTTGCGGGTAAGGTCACCAACGTTGACCACAAGAAGAAGACTGCAACCATCGAGGTTGAAGGCCTAAAGCCTTATAAGCAGCAGTACGACCAGATCGTCGTCACCGCTGGTGCCGTGTCTCGCACCTTCCCAATTCCAGGTGTTGCTGACAATGCCATTGGCCTAAAGACCATTGAAGAAGCTGTTGAAATTCGCAACCGTATCATCACCAACCTAGACAAGGCTGCCAACCTGCCTGCAGGTGCCGCTCGCGACCGTCTACTAACCTTCGTAGTTGTCGGTGGTGGTTTTGCTGGTATCGAGACTTTCGCAGAAATGCGCTCCCTAGTTAGCTACCTATTGCGCTACTACCCAAACATCACTTTCGAAGACACCCACTTCCACCTAATTGAGGCAATGGGTCGCATCATGCCTGAGGTTTCTCTTGAGACCAGCCAGTGGGTAATTGCCAACCTTGACCAGCGCGGTGCCAAGATTCACCTAAACACCCAGCTTCAGTCAGCTGAAAAGGGCAAGATTGAGCTTTCAACCGGTGAGAGCTTCGAGTCAGACGTTATCGTCTGGACCGCAGGTGTAATGGCTCACCCATTCGTTCGTAACACTGACCTTCCGCTAGACGAGCGCGGCCGCATTACCGCCAAGGCAACCCTTCAGGTTGTTGACGGCGAGAACGTAGTGGTTGACGCTTGGACCGCAGGTGACGTTTCAGCAGTTCCAGACCTTTCAGGTGGCGGTGTTGGTGGCTTCTGTGTTCCAAACGCTCAGCACGCTGTACGCCAGGCCAAGTTGCTTGCCAAGAACATCGTTGCTTCACTGCGCAACGAGGGAATTCAGGAGTACTTCCACAAGAACAAGGGTGCTGTTGCAGGCCTTGGCATTGGTGTTGGTGTGTTCCAGTACAAGAAGTTCGCCATCAAGGGTCTAATCGCGTGGTTCATGCACCGCGGTTACCACGGTTTGGCCATGCCTATGTGGGAGCGCAAGATTCGCGTGTTCTCTGGCTGGGTCTGGAACTTCTTGCTACGTCGCGACATCGTTGCGATTTCAGCAACCAAGGATCCTCGCTTAGCGTTCGAGACTTTTGCATCTCGACCAAAGAAGTAAGTTCTAAAGTGGAAAAGGGGTGCCCAAGGGCATCCCTTTTCTGTTCCGCCCCTATAGCCCAATGGCAGAGGCAGTCGACTTAAAATCGACACAGTGTGGGTTCGAGTCCCACTAGGGGCACCAATGAAAAAACAGCATCCAGTGGATGCTGTTTTTGCTTTTGGGGTAGTGGGTGAGAACACGCACTCGGGGCCCCAATTTTTGGGGCGGGGTTCGAGTCCCACTAGGGGCACCAATGTAGAAACAGCATCTTCGGATGCTGTTTTTGCTTTTGGGGTAGTGGGTTGTGCCGCCTAGGTGCGGGCGCGAAGAATTACATTCGGCAATTCTGGTGCCGGAATCCAACCGCCAATGTGGTCCTCAAACTCGCCAAAACGTGGGTCGCGGTTATTCCACTGCTCACGTTGTTCAACGATCTGCTCGTGACTGCGCGCAATAAAGTTCCACCACATGACGATAGGTTCGGCAAATGGTTGGCCACCAAGCAAGACGGCAATGAGGTCTTGACCTTCGGCGGTGATCAAGATTTCGCTGGCGCCAGGCTCGAGATATTCGGTTAGTTCCTGTTTTACAAACACGCCGTTTACGGTCGCTGAGCCCTGTGCGATCATCACGCCGTGCTCAAAGTTGGCATCTACCGGCAGGCGCAAGCTAGTCCCGGCTGGTACTCGAACCTCAGCCCCAACCAGCGGGCTGAAAATCGTTGTCGGTGCGGTTTGCCCCAGCATTGAGCCGGCAAAAACTTTCACACTCGCGTGCCCGAGTTCAACCGTGGGGAGGTCTCGTACGTGCTCGAAGGCCGGTGCTGTATCAATCGCAGACTCCGGCAAGGCAATCCAAAGTTGTACTGCATGCAGGTGCTTTGCCCCGGGTTGGGACAACTCGCTATGGGCAATGCCGTGCCCGGCAGTCATAAGATTTAGTTGACCAGGTTCAATGTGCTGAATTGTGCCAATGCTGTCACGGTGTTCGATGCGCCCCTCAAATAACCAGGTAGCAGTTTGCAGTCCGGTGTGGGGGTGAGCTGCAACTACCATGCCATCTGTCTGCGGGGTTGGCCCAAAGTGATCAACAAATGCCCAGGCGCCAATCATGCGTTTGCGCGCGTTTGGCAAGGTTCGGCGAATCTCAATTCCCGTGCGGGTAGTGAGCTTCACCGAACGTGGTTCAAGCAGCATGCTGATCAGTGGCTTCGGTAGTGGAACGGCTGAATAGCGTCATCTGGAATCTGACCAAAACGGCCATACTGGTAATCCTCCATGGCCTTGATTACGCCAGCCTTGTCGTTCATTACAAATGGCCCGTAGGCAACAACTGTTTCGCGAATTGGCTGGCCACCAATTAGGAATATCTCGAGGGCGTTGTGTCGAGATTCTTGGGTTTCAGCTGCGGTCAAAACTACGCGGTCACCCTCACCAAACACAGCCAAGGCGCCGGTAGAGACCGGGGCAGAAGTGGTGCCAGGCCCATCTTCACCGACAGTGCCCTGCCCGGCCAAGGTGTAGGCCAGTGCATTAAAATCTGGGTTCCACGGAATAGATACAGATGCCCCGGGCGCCAATGTGATGTGCGCAATTGCCATGGGCGTTTGCGACTTGCCAGGTCCAACGAATGGCCCAATCTGGCCAGCTAGAACACGCACTAAAGCGCCGCCATCTTGACTCGAAACCAGTTCAACATCGCCGCCCTGAATGCCTTGATAAGCAGGGTTGATCATCTTTTTGCTTGCTGGAAGGTTGATCCACAGTTGAATGCCGTGAAAAATGCCGCCAGACATAACCAAGGCCTCAGGTGGGGTTTCAATGTGCAAAACGCCCGCACCTGCGGTCATGTATTGAGTGGCACCGTTTTCAATAATGCCGCCACCGCCGTGGCTGTCTTGGTGTTGAAACGTGCCATCGATCATGTAGGTAAAGGTTTCAAAGCCACGGTGCGGGTGCCACGCGGTTCCACGCGGTTCGTAAGGAGCGTACTCAACTTCACCCATTTGGTCCATGTGAATGAACGGGTCTAGGTCTTGGTAAGAGACGCCAGCAAACGCGCGAGTGACCGGAAAGCCTTCACCCTCGTGCCCTTGTGGGCCGCGGGTTACTGATTTCACAATTCTTGCCCGGCCGGTGGCGGCCTCAAGCCTAGGCAGGGTGAGTGTATCTGCGGTTACAGCTGGCATTTTGCCATCTCCTAATTTCTGGGAACTTACTTACAGTATCTAAGTAAAGCCCCACTAGACAAATCTTATTCCCATACGATTGACACATGGACATCACGCTGATTGTAATCATCGCAATTGTTGCCGTAATTGGCATCTTCCTTTGGTCAACCTACAACGGTCTGGTTACGTTGAATGTGCGCGTCGATGAGGCGTGGAGTGACATTACCGTGCAGCTAAAGCGCCGGGCTGATCTGATTCCAAACTTAATCGAGACCGTAAAGGGCTACGCAACCCACGAGCGCGAAGTTTTTGAAAACGTCACCAAAGCCCGAGCGGCAACTATTTCACCAGCTGTCATGGCCGACCCAAGCGCAGCAGCGGTTGCTGAGGACGGCTTCCATGCGGCGATGAAGAGCCTGTTCGCGGTGGCTGAGGCTTACCCGCAACTTCAGGCAAACCAGAATTTCTTGAGCCTTCAGCAAGAGCTGACCGACACCGAAGACAAGATCATGGCTGCCCGCCGCTTCTATAACGGTGGCGTTCGCGAGCTAAATACCAAGATCAAGCAGTTCCCTCAGACCCTTTTTGTTCGCAGCCTGGGTTTCAAGGAGCGTGCCTTCTTTGAGGTTGCTGACGCTGCAGCTATTGCAGAGCCACCAGCCGTAAAGTTCTAATTCTTATTCCGGTAGTTCAGGGGCCAAATGTATTCAGCCATTGCGGCTAATAAGCGCAACACTGTTTTTATTGTTGCGGGTTTTGTTCTACTCTTGGGCGGGCTGGCATACTGGTGGGGTGTGGCCAGTGGCAACGGTTCCAGCTCAATCTTTATCATCGGTTTTATTGCCGTTTATGCACTGTTTCAGTACTACATGGCCAGCTCGATTGCCATAGCTATGAGCGGGGCAGTGCCCATCGAAAAGTCTGACAACCCTAGGCTTTGGCGAATCGTCGAGAATCTCTCGATCACAGAAGGCATGCCAATGCCTAAGGTTTATGTGATTCCAGATGAGGCTCCAAATGCTTTTGCAACCGGCCGTGATCCAAAGCATGCAGTCGTGGCGGCTACTACTGGCTTGTTGGCAATTATGGATGACAAAGAGCTCGAGGGTGTAATGGCCCACGAGTTGGGTCACGTAAAAAACTACGACATCCGAGTCTCGACCATAGTGTTTGGTTTGGTAAGTGCTGTTGCCGTGCTTGCCGACTTTGCCATTCGCATGGCTTTCTTCTCGAACCATGGGCACAACAAAAATTCGAATGACAACGGCTTTGGGCTAGCGCTCATCCTTATCGGTGTTGTCGGAAGCATTATTGCTTGGTTTATTGGTCCACTGGTCTCAGCAGCAGTATCACGCCAGCGCGAGTATCTAGCTGACGCAACCGGAGCTCACACCACTCGTTACCCTGAGGGTTTGGCAAGTGCGCTTGAAAAACTTGGCACCTATGGCAGGCCAATGCGTCGTGCCAGCTCGTCAATGGCCCACATGTACATAAATGATCCAGTCAAGCCAGGAATGGTTGAGCGCTTGTTCTCTACCCACCCTCCGATTCCACAGCGAATTGCACGGTTGCGCGCCATTGGCGATAAGTTCTAAATACTGGCCTACAAACTAGACTGCTAGAAGCACTGAATCTAGTTAGGAAACCCAATGCCAAAGACCACCGATGTTGTAGCCCCGACTCTTGCCGAGTTTGAAGCTGCTCACGAAATTGTGGCTCAAGTGGCTATGGTCACTCCGGTTTTGCACTCAAATTTTCTTTCTGAACTGACTGGCCAAGAGGTTTTCTTGAAAGCCGAAAACCTTCAGCGCACCGGTGCGTACAAAATTCGTGGCGCGTATAACCGAATGACAAAACTTTCAGCCGCCGAGAAGAAACTTGGTGTGGTCGCCGCCAGTGCAGGAAACCATGCACAAGGTGTGGCCTTGGCTGCTAAAAAACTTGGCATCAAGGCCACAATTTTTATGCCGATTGGCGCGTCATTGCCAAAGTTGCAGGCCACCGAGAACTACGGGGCAAACGTGGTGCAGGTTGGTTCAGTTTTTGGTGAGACGCTAAAGGCTGCCCAAGAGTACTCCGCCGAGAAGGGTGCAATCTTCATTCCCCCATTTGATCACCTCGATGTGATCCAAGGGCAGGGCACAGTTGGCCTTGAAATCATGGATCAAGTGCCCGACGTAGACACCATCTTGGTGGCTATCGGTGGTGGTGGTCTGGCAGCCGGGCTGGCAGTGGCCGCCAAACTCAAGGCTGCTCAGCAGGGGCGCAAGATCAAGGTGGTTGGAGTTCAGTCTGAGCACGCGGCGCCGTATGTGCCGTCTCTAAAGACCGGAAAGCTAACCGAAATCACGATCACACGTACCATCGCTGACGGAATTGCGGTTGGTAAGCCGGGGCGCATTCCTTTTGAACTGATTAAGGACAGCGTCGACAAGGTAGTAACCGTTAGCGATGACGAAATTGCCAAGGCAATTGTGGTACTGATGGAGCGTTCAAAGCAGGTTGTCGAGCCGGCTGGTGCCGTTGCGGTGGCTGCCCTGATGTCGGGGGCTATCAAACCAAAGGGAAAGACTGTTGCGGTTCTCTCAGGTGGCAACATCGACCCACTGTTGATGCAAAAAGTTATTGGCCACGGCCTAGCAGCTTCTGAGCGCTACACCACCATCTCAGTAATGTTGCCAGACCGCCCTGGTCAATTGGTGAAGACAGCAGAGGCCATTGCTGCCGCTCACGGCAACGTGGTTGAGGTGCTGCACACTCGCCACGGTAAGGGCCTAGAGATCAGCGAGGTGGAATTGCGCCTGAGCGTCGAGACAACCGGCCATGATCACCGTCAGCGCGTTTTGAAGGCACTTCAAGATGCCGGCTTGAAAGCGCGCATCGAAGCTGAATAACAAAAATTAGGAAAAAATCCCGGTCAGCTTTGACCGGGATTTTTTGTTTAAGTTTTGGGCGGGTTTAACCCTCGAAGTTCTTTACTTCCAAAATTTCAATTGAACGCTCTTTACCGTTTGGGGCAAAGAAGCTAACTGTGTCGCCAACCTTGGCGCCCATGATTGCGGTACCGATCGGGCTGTCTGGGCTGTAAACCTCAATGTCTGTGCCCTCTGCGATTTCGGCACTGCCCAGCAAGAACTCAAGTTCGCTGCCGTTCATGGTTAGGCGAACTACAGTGCCCTGTTCAACTACACCGTGTGATTCGCGTGCCTCGCCAACTACAGCGTTAGCCAGCATGTTTTCAAGTCTGGCCGCGCGAGCCTCGATTTTGCCTTGCTCTTCTTTGGCAGCGTGGTAGCCGCCGTTCTCTTTGAGGTCGCCCTCTTCACGAGCTTCTTGAATCTTCTTAGCAATGTCCTGGCGGGCAACGGTGAGCAAGTACTCGAGCTCTGATGCTAGCCGGTCATAGGCGGCCTGGGTTAGCCAGGTAGGTTCGTGGTTTTCAGACATAATCCCTCTAGTTTATTTGAACCAGCATTTGTCTACTAAGCCCGTAACGCCTTTTTCAGTCGTGTTGACCCTTGTTGTTGTGGCTACGACTAATTCTTCTGAAGCTGGAACAGTCACCTCGAGGTACCCGACGACCGCATAAGACTGGTTCAGGACCTGAATAGCGCAAACCACCGCGGCCGGCTTGGGGCGCGTAATTTCAAAAGTTATCGTCGCCTGAGTTTCATCAATGATCACGAAAGCTTGATCTTGGTGCTTAACCTGATTTGCCGAGTCCACCGTTACCCATATTGCCCAGGCTACAAAAATTGCCACTAAGGCAATTGCGGTGGCAATAAGACGGGAGCGAGTTTTGGCCGGGTTTGGGGTTTTGCGCCCGTATCGTGCCGCTAGAAGTTCTGATTGAGTCTCCATCGTGTTTAAGGCTACATACTTAAAGCATGGACATTCTGTTTTCTGCGATCCTCGCCGCAACCCCGTCACCGTCTGTGGACCCGGCAAACACATACTTCAGCCCGGGCACTGTTGGGTTTTTGGCCGTGTTTGCAATGGCCTCGGGTGCAATTGCCCTGATCTTTGACATGGTGCGCCGTGTTCGTCGTGTGCGATACCGTGCCGAAATCGAGGAGCGTCTTGACGCAGAGTCAGTCGAAAAGCCTGCAGCGCCGGCCAAACCTGCCCGCCCAGCACCTCCGGCCAAACCAAAGCGCGACTAATTATCTAGCCAAAACTCCCGGTTGCTGGTTCAAGTGCAATCAGCAAGATTCCCGCCCAATGGCACATAAATGCCAAAACGGTGAACGAGTGAAAAATCTCGTGAAATCCAAAATGGCCGGGGAAAGGGTTTGGCCGTTTGAAGCCGTACACGGCAGCGCCTAGGGTGTAGCAAAGCCCACCCACCAGAATAAGTATCATCATGGCGGCATTGGCGTTCATGAAATCCACAACATAGGCCATGGCGCCCCAGCCCATGCCAATGTAGATCGGCACATATAGCCACCGCGGTGCGTGAATCCAGAAGACTCTGAAACCAATGCCCAGCAGTGCGGTTCCCCAGATGATGCTCATGAGGATCACGGCTTTGTCTTGGGGCAGTGCCAGCCACGTAATCGGGGTGTAACTTCCGGCAATCAGTAAAAATATGTTGGCGTGGTCAATTCTTTTTAGAGTGACCTTTACGCGAGGGGTCCAGTTGAAGCGGTGGTAAAGCGCCGAATTGCCAAAAAGCAGTAATGAGCTGGCAAAGAATATCGCCGAGGTTATTTTGGCTGGAGCACCTTGAGCTAAAACAATGAGCACAACACCGCCGGCTATGACAAATGGCAAGACTCCAGCGTGAATCCAGCCACGCCAAGTAGGTTTTTCGTTTTGCGGTGATTCACGGAAACCCTCGGAAATAGGCATGCTCATGAGCCAACTCTACGCCTGCGATTGAAGTAGCGTTAGTCTGTGCGCAACTTGATTTATCGGCTCTACGAGAAGACCTTGGAACGTGGTCTTCGTGCTGAAGATTTACCTCGTCACGTTGGTGTGATTCTTGATGGTAACCGACGCTGGGCCGAGCGTCAGGGCAGCAGTTCGGCAAGCCACGGGCACGAGGTTGGGGCTGCTAAAACCATTGAATTCCTCGGTTGGTGCAGTGACCTAGGCATCAAAGTGGTCACGCTTTATCTGCTGTCAACGGACAACCTAAAGGGGCGCGAAAGCGCTGAATTACAAGAATTACAAAACATTATCGGCAAGCTAGCAACTGATTTAGCCAAGACCAAACGCTGGAAACTTCAGCTGGTGGGCGACCGTGAATCTCTGCCCCCTGCCTTGGCTGCATCGATTGCAAAAGCTGAATCACAAACAGCCAAGATAAATGGGTTGCATGTGAATTTGGCAGTTGGCTACGGTGGTCGCAAAGAGATTGCCGACGCGATGCGGTCTATTTTGCGACAGCATGCCAGCGAGGGAACCACGATTGACGAACTTGCCGAGTTGTTGAACCCAGATCTCATTACCCAACACCTATACACCTCAGGCCAGCCGGACCCCGACCTAGTGATTCGCACCTCGGGTGAGCAGCGACTTTCGGGCTTCTTGCTATGGCAGTCGGCGCAGTCAGAGTTCTACTTTGAAGAGGCTCTGTGGCCCGACTTTAGACGGGTTGATTTCTTGCGTGCTATTCGAGCCTTCGAATCACGCCACCGCCGTTTCGGCGCCTAAATTAACGCTCGGTAACGAGCAGTCATTTTTGGCGTGTCTTGCAATCTTTAATTTGTGACCCAGGCGTAATCTCGGCTCAAGCCGATACAAAGGAGCTTTGGTGGGTAAAGCAGAGGCAACAACTCAAAAGAAATCATCAGCGGTTGGCCAAGCAACTAAGACCTATGTTTTAGATACGTCAGTTTTGCTGTCAGACCCCAAAGCGCTTTTCAAATTTAAAGAGCAAGAAGTCGTAATTCCAATCATCGTGATTAACGAATTGGAAAAGAAACGTCACGACCCAGAGATTGGTTATTACGCTCGCCAAGCCCTGCGCCTGCTTGATGACTTGCGTGAAGAGCACGAGCGCCTTGATTTTCCAATTCAGGTTGGTGAAGGCGGAATCCTGAGGGTTGAACTCAATCACATTGACCAATCGGTGTTGCCGGCAGGTTTTCAATTGGGTGACAACGACAGCCGTATTTTGGCTTGTGCCTTCAACCTTGCCAGCGAAGGCGCAAACGTGACAGTGGTGTCTAAAGACCTTCCAATGCGCGTGAAGGCCGCAGCTTTGGGTATGGCAGCTGAGGAATACCGCAACGACAATGCCGTGGATTCAGGTTGGACTGGGTTGGCTGAAATCACTTTGACCGCCGATGAGATGGCAGACCTCTACGAGACTGAAATCATCAAGTACACAGGGGTCTCAAATCTGCCTGTAAACACAGGGCTAGTGATTTCATCTGAGCGTGGTCACGCGCTTGGTCGAGTGGAGAAAGGGCAGAAGATCAGACTGGTCCGCGGCGACCGAGATGTTTTTGGTGTTCATGGGCGTTCAGCTGAACAACGGCTGGCTATTGATGTGCTGCTTGACCCTGCGGTAGGAATTGTGTCTTTGGGTGGCCGTGCCGGCACAGGAAAGTCTGCCATGGCTTTATTAGCTGCGCTTGAAGCAGTGCTTGAGCGCAGGCAACACAAGAAAATCATAGTTTTCCGCCCGATTTTTGCTGTTGGAGGCCAAGAGCTTGGCTATTTGCCCGGCGGAGAAAACGAGAAAATGAACCCGTGGGGCCAGGCAATTTTTGACACCCTTGGTGCCTTGGTTTCAAAAGAGGTAATTGACCACATTGTTGACCGAGGCATTCTCGAGATTTTGCCACTGACTCACATTCGAGGCCGCTCGCTGCACGATGCATTTGTCATTGTTGACGAGGCGCAGTCGCTTGAGCGCAACGTCTTGCTCACCGTGCTGTCTCGAATTGGGCAGAACGCCAAGGTCGTTTTGACTCACGATGTTGCTCAGCGCGATAACCTCAGGGTTGGCCGCCACGACGGTGTAGCTGCCGTAATCGAGGCGCTTAAGGGGCATGACTTATTCGCTCACATCACATTGACTAGGTCTGAACGCTCGGCGATCTCTGCATTAGTGACAGACCTGCTAGATAACTAAAGTTCTGGCGTTGACCCGCCCAGGAACTGTTTAGGGCCGTTGGGGATAACCTCTGCCGCGCATTCGCGACGTTGGCTAACCTGCAGACATGAAACCTGAAGACTGGTTTGCCCTATGCGGGGTCGTGTATTTGGCTGCGGTCGCCATTCCACTATCCATAATCGATGTCAGAGAGCATCGATTACCCAATCGGCTAGTTCTTCCGGCACTGCCCATAGCACTTGCTGGGCAGGCAACTGCCTGCTTTATGAGTGCTGACTGGCCCAAACTTTGGCTAGCTATGGGTGCAGGGGGTGCGGCGTTTATTTTGGGCTTGCTTGCCAACCGGTACGCATCGTTGGGAATGGGCGATGTCAAGCTCATGGCCGTGCTGAGTGTGGCATTGACCTGGTACAGCCCGGTGTTGCCTCTGGTGGCGCTATTTTTGGCTTTGGCGGCGGCAACCATGGTTGTTCTGCCCAAGCTGTTGTTCAGGCGCTTGGCGCTTGCGGCGCAGGTGCCGCTGGGGCCTTACCTTTTGGGTGGTGCCTTTAGCTCATTTGCATCACTCTGGGTCGTGCCTCTGCTTTGAACCAGACGAATGCCGTCGGGAATCAATTCAACGAAACTAATCGCCAACATGATTGCTGCCACCATCAAGAGAAGGTGCGAGTTGATCTCGGAGTTCAGCAGATCACCGCTTAGCCAGACACCCGCCGCACCCATGACCTCGGCGATGGCCGAGATAGCGACCATTCCGAACGCCCACTTGCGGCTGGCTCCGGCTGCAAGGGCCAATGCTGCGATCGAGAGCCCTTCTGGAACATTTTGCAACCCAATGGCTAATCCAGTTCCTAATCCAGCGCCTAAGTCGGCACTTGCTGCTGCCACCGCTGCTGTTCCCTCGGGAATGTTGTGCAATGTAAGGGCAATGGTAACCACCGTGGCCGAGCCGATTAATCTAGTGGCCCGCTTCTGAAGTTGCGATGAAATGAGTTTGATAAGCGCAAAGACAGCAAAGCCCATCAATAACCAAAAAATAGAATCGGCCCAACCTGAGTCAATTGCCAAAGCGCTCGGAATTAGTTCAGCCACGCTGGCAGCAATCATGGCAGCCGCAGCTAACAGAAGGACGACGCCGTTAAACCGTTTGGTGTGTTTTTTGGTGCCAACCAGCGGGTAGCCCAAGAGGGTCGCGAGTGCAGCACCCGCGGCAATAACAAAACCTAGGTTTAGTGATTCGGTGATGGCGGTTCCTACAGGCCAGGGCTGGTCATTGAAAGCACGTCTAGCGCCTTGTCTAGTTGCTCCATGGTCAGCTTCTCGCCGTCAACATAACCAAGCTCAATCGTTGCCTCGCGAACGGTGAGACCCTTGGCAACAGAGTGTTTGGCAATCTTAGCGGCAGCTTCGTAGCCAATGTACTTGTTAAGCGGGGTCACGATTGAAGGGCTTGACTCTGCCAAAGCACGGGCGCGCTCAACGTTGGCTTCTAGACCATCTACAGTCTTGTCAGCCAAAAGGCGCATTGAGTTGGCGAGCAGGCGAATTGATTCGAGTAGAGCGTTGCCCATCACCGGGATGGCCACGTTCAATTCGAAGTTTCCGGTGGCGCCTGCCCATGCCACAGTTGCATCGTTTCCGATAACGCGCGCGCAAACCATCATGACTGCTTCTGGTACCACTGGGTTAACCTTGCCAGGCATGATTGATGAACCAGGTTGCAGGTCAGGAATGTGCAGCTCGGCGATGCCGGCGTTTGGGCCTGAACCCATCCAACGAAGATCGTTGTTGATCTTGGTCAATGACACAGCCAGAACACGCAGCGCTCCAGATGCTTCAACTAGGGCGTCACGAGCACCCTGAGCTTCAAAATGGTCGCGGGCCTCGGTGATAGGCAGGCCGGTCTCGGCCGCTAGTAGGCGAATTACCTCTTGAGGGAACCCCTTTGGAGTGTTGATGCCAGTACCAACTGCGGTGCCGCCAAGTGGAACCTCGGCAGTGCGCCCGATAGTGCCCTGAACTCGCTCAATAGCGTAGCGAATCTGGGCAGCGTAGCCGCCAAACTCCTGGCCCAAAGTTACTGGTGTGGCATCCATCAGATGGGTGCGGCCAGCCTTAACCACGGTCTTCCAGAGATCGCGCTTCTTCTCTAGGGCAATAGCAAGGTGGTCAAGAGATGGCAGCAAGTCGTTGATTAGCGCCGAAGTCACAGCCACGTGCACTGAGGTTGGAAAAACGTCGTTTGATGACTGCGATGCATTGACGTGGTCATTTGGGTGAACGTCTTTGCCGAGGCCGCGAGTTGCGAGTGTGGCCAAAACCTCGTTCATGTTCATGTTTGAAGAAGTGCCAGAACCGGTCTGGAAAACATCTACCGGGAACTCATGATCGTGGTTACCAGCGATTACCAAATCGGCAGCATCGGCGATCGACTGGGCCAGTGCGGCATCCAAAACTCCAAGTTTGGCGTTTGCCAGAGCAGCGGCTTTCTTAATCTGGGCCAGCGCTGCAATGTGAGCACGCTCTAGAGGAGTGCCAGAAATCGGAAAGTTCTCGACAGCGCGTTGGGTCTGTGCGCGATAAAGAGCGTTTACAGGAACCTTTACTTCACCCATGGTGTCGTGTTCAATGCGGAATTCCACTGTTTGGCCTTTCGGTAATTAGTTGATTTCGCCAACGGTGACAATCGGGGCAATTTCTCCCAAAGATAGGGTGTAGTGCGCCCCCACGATGGCTAGTTTCCCTGATTTCACTGCGTTTGCAATTAGTTGACTTCTGGTGAGAAGTTCGTTGATGGTGTCTTTTACATGCAGATCAGTCACCTGATCAATGTGATGCATGCCCTGTAGGTTTGCTGATTCAACGGTCGGGCGAATGCGCTCAACCAAGTTGTGAATGAAGGTGCCTTGGGCCTGAAGCTTGCCTTCAGTGGCATCAATGGTGGCCCGGATAGCACCGCATTCATCGTGCCCCAAGACAATTATTAGGGGTACGCCGAGTACTTCTACCGAGTATTCGAGCGAACCAAGAATGGTCTCGGCAATAATCTGGCCGGCATTTCGAACTACAAATAGGTCGCCGAGGCCGACATCAAAAATAATCTCAGCTGAGAGTCTTGAGTCAGAGCAGCCAAAAAGAGCAGCGAATGGTTTTTGCTGACCCGCTAATTGCTCGCGGCGGTCAATGTCTTGGCGTGGGTGAGCAGGCGAGCCCGACACAAATCGGTGGTTGCCAGCTGCCATTGCCGCCCATGCCTCTTGAGGTGTCTGTGGGCGTGCTAGCTCACTCATTTGGATAGCTCCTTTTCGACCAAGGCAGCGAATTCAGCAAACTCTTCAGCCGAAGCGGTGCCTTCTAGCGAGATGTAGTCTCCATCGCGCTCATAGGTCCAAAGAATAGGGTCTGCGTCTACGTTTGGTCCAGGAACTAGTTTTAGCCAGTTATTGCTGCCAGCAATTGAGTCCTCTGGAATAAAGCCTGCGGTTCTGAGCGCAACCCAGGTTGGGTTCACTTCAAATGCCTGAGTGAGACCGATGTACTGATTTTTTGGACCAACAAAGCCAACTTTCCAGTAGTCCACACCATCTGCGGCAGTGGCAACCCAAGTTGCACGGTTTGCCCACCAGCCCTCAGGTAAGGGCAGACCAAGAACTTGCTGTCCCGCCTGAATTGAGGCCGATTCCGCAATCTCAATGTGGTCAACCGGCTTAATTCTGTTGCTGTCATCGCGTGGCACCACAAGCACAATGGCGAGCATGACACCTAGAGACGCGGCCAGCGAGAGCAAAAGGTTAATTACCGTTTGCTTGGCGCGGTGTTTTGCTGCTGAATCCTCACTCATTTGGCGCCCTTTTTGGCTTCTAGAGCCTCATCCAGACGCTTGCGTGCGCCAGTCAGCCAGCTTTCACATTGGTTTGCCAGGGCTTCTCCCCGCTCCCAAAGCGTAAGCGAGGCCTCGAGAGTAACTGAGCCCTGCTCAAGCTCGGCAACGACCTTCACCAGTTCATCACGGGCAGTCTCATAACTCATTGACGCAACATCTGCATTTGCAGCGGTCTTAGAGGTTGATTTTTCGGCAGTCATCGTAGTGTCCAGTCTATTTCTTAGTTTGCGGTTACGCCCAGCTGGCCCTTGGCCAGGCGAACGGTCAGCTCTTGCCCCTTGGCAACTTTTTTGGCATCTGAAACCACGTGCCCGTTGGCGTCGCGCAGTACGGCGTAACCTCGATCAAGTGTGGACTGTGGTGACAGTGAGCGGACCTGCTGTTTCAAGTGGCCAATCAGCATGCCCTCGCGGGTCAATAACTGATCTAGTTGAGACCTGATCTGCAAAGTCCATCTTTCCAGGTCAACTGATTTCTCGTCGATGAAAGTAAACGGGTTTTCCAGGATCGGACGGGTGCGGACCTGAGCCAAGAATGCCTCTTGGCCACCTAGAAGATTGTCGATTCGCAGAAACGAGCGTTGCCGGAATTGAGAGATCTTGTGTAGCTCCTCGGCCACATCTGGCACGACTCGCTTGGCCGCATCAGTTGGAGTAGAAGCCCTTAGGTCGGCAACATCGTCTAGAACGGGCCTGTCGTTTTCATGGCCAATTGCAGAAACCAAAGGCGTTTGGCACGCGGCTGCCGCCCGAACCAGTGCCTCGTCGCTGAAAACCAAAAGGTCTAGAAAGGACCCACCACCACGAGCAATGATTATGACATCGACGCTTGGGTCGGAATCTAGCTCTTTGATGGCCGCGATGACTTCTGGAGCTGCTTTGTCGCCCTGAACCAAAGTATGGATTACGCGAAAATCTACCTGTGGCCAGCGCAGGCGGGCATTCTGAAGCACGTCTTTTTCAGCGTCAGAGTCTTTTCCGGTGATGAGCCCAATTCGATTCGGAAGGAACGGCAACATAACTTTGCGCTCGGGAGAGGTCAGGCCCTCTGCGGTCAGCTGGGCCCGCAGCCGCTCGATGCGCTCGAGAAGCTCACCCAGCCCAACTTTGCGCATTTCAAAAACCTGCATGGTCAGCTTGCCGCCCTTTGGCCAGAACGCAGGTTTGATCAAGGCAAGAACTCGGTCGCCCTGCTTCAGGTCTTTTGGAATCTTGGCTACATTCCAAGAGTGAATCGAAACACTGTTCTCGATTTGTAGGTCTCTGAGCTCGCCAAACATGTTGCTAGGGCCAACTTTGATTGACGCCAGTTCGCCCTCGATCCAAAGCATGCCCAAGCGGTCAATCCACTCTTTAAGGGTTAGCGAAAGTCTTGAAACTGGCCACGGTGAGATTTCAGAGCTCACTTTTGAGGCGCCGCCGAATTCGTCTTCGTTCACGCTGCCCTCCCGTTTAGCCACCACAATCCATCAATCGAAGCCGTTTATCATTGAGGGGTGACTGAAATCAAGAATACCGTTGACCTAGGACAACCAGCCTCTTTAAAGAAGGTTCTGTTGGCCTCTCCGAGAGGCTACTGTGCAGGCGTTGATCGGGCGGTAATTGCAGTCGAAAAAGCTTTAGATCACTACGGTTCACCTGTTTATGTGCGCAAGCAAATCGTTCACAACAAGCACGTTGTCGTATCGCTGGAAAAGCGTGGGGCAATCTTTGTTGACGAAGTTGACGAAGTGCCAGAGGGTTCTGTACTGGTTTTCTCAGCTCATGGTGTCTCTCCGGCAGTTGTTGCGGCGGCTGCCGAGCGCGGGCTAAACACTATTGATGCCACTTGCCCGCTCGTTACTAAGGTGCACCGCGAGGTCCAGCGATTCGCGGCCGATGACTATGACATTCTGCTGATTGGCCACGAGGGTCACGAAGAAGTTGAAGGCACTGCTGGCGAAGCCCCAGAAGTTGTCCAGATTATTGACAAAGAAGACAGCATTGCTAACGCTCGCGTTCGTGACCCAAAGAAGTTGATTTGGTTGTCGCAGACCACATTGTCGGTCGACGAAACCATGGAAACCGTTATTAAACTTCGCGAGAAGTACCCAACACTGCAGAACCCACCTAGCGACGATATTTGCTACGCCACCCAGAACCGTCAGGTGGCCATCAAAAAGGTCGGTGCCGCATCGGATTTGGTAATTGTCGTTGGATCTGAGAACTCATCAAACACTGTTCGTTTGGTAGAGGTTGCTCTTGAGGCTGGCGCAAAGGCTTCATACAGGGTTGACTTTGCCTCAGAGATTCAGGACAGCTGGTTTGAGGGAGTTGAAACCGTAGGTGTTTCATCAGGCGCTTCGGTTCCAGAAGAACTGGTAGATGAAGTTCTTGACGACTTGGCTCGCCGTGGCTTCGGAGATGTGCGAACCGTGCAAACCGCTGAAGAAGATGTTCAGTTCTCGCTGCCTGCTGAGCTTAGAAAAGAGCTAAAAGCCGCAGGCACCGACGTCAGCAATAAGGTCAAGCGGTCCTAGTTAAGTTGTCTTAAGTCGCGTCAAATCGACTGGATTCCTTTCGAACTTCGACAAGCGAACTTAAGCAAAGAACCTCCGTTCAAATTGAACGGAGGTTCTTTGTTTTTCAAACTTGAATTACAAGCTCATTGACTTTCCTGCTGAACCAAGTTCGGCAGCAGCCTCGCCAACGCGGGCAGCCATGCCGGCCTCAGCCAACTTGCCCCATGCGCGTGGGTCGTAGTGCTTCTTGTTTCCAACTTCGCCGTCCACCTTTAGCACGCCATCGTAGTTAGACAGCATGTGACCTGCGATTGGGCGGGTGAAGGCATACTGCAAGTCGGTGTCAATGTTCATCTTGATTACACCGTGTGAAACTGCCTCAGCAATTTCTTCTGGAGTTGAACCTGAACCACCGTGGAACACTAGGTCAAACGGCATCAACTTTCCGTACTTTGCGCCAACCGCAGCCTGGATCTCACCAAGAAGCTCAGGGCGCAGCTTTACGTTGCCTGGCTTGTAAACACCGTGTACGTTACCGAAAGTTAGGGCTACCATGTAGCGGCCATTCTCGCCAAGGCCAAGTGCTTCTGCGGTAGCTAGACCGTCTTCAGGGGTGGTGTAGAGGTGCTCACCCATGCCACCCTCAACGCCGTCTTCCTCGCCGCCAACAACGCCAACTTCAATTTCAAGAACGGCACCAATGTTGTTGGTTAGAGCAAGCATCTCTTTGGCAATAACTAGGTTCTCTGCCATTGGAACAGCTGAACCGTCCCACATGTGTGAGTTGAATAGTGGGTCCTGGCCAAGCTTTACGCGCTCTTGTGAGATTGCGATCAATGGGCGAACAAACTCGTCTAGCTGGTGCTTTGCGCAGTGGTCGGTGTGCAGGGCCACGGTGATGCCGTAGTTCTTTGCTGCCTCGCGGGCAAACGCGGCCATTGCTGCAGCTCCAGCAGCCATCTTCTTAACGGTAGGGCCTGACCAGTACTCGCCACCACCGGTGGTTACCTGAATGATGCCGTCTGAGCCAGCCTCAGCCAAACCAGCAAGAGCTGCGTTTAGAGTCTGTGAGCTTGAAACGTTGATTGCAGGGTAAGCAAAGCCACCGTTCTTGGCGCGGTCAAGCATTTCTAGGTATTGGTCTGGTGATGCAACTGGCATTGCTAGTCTCCTAAGTTTTTTGGGGTTAACGACGTCATCGGCGGCTTAATAAGATGTTAGCAAGGATGCGGGTTTGTCCGCTCCAGGAAAGGCGCCATGAGTCTGCACAGTGCAAACGCCCCAACCCTAGACATCTTCACCGCCACCGTGGCTGCGGCGGCGGGTTGCTGGAACCTGGTGGGTTCTGGAGATAAGAATGCGGTGGATGGCGCTGCTGTAGATGCCATGCGTGCGTCGTTGCGCGGCGCTGCATTCGGCGGAATTGTCGTGATTGGCGAGGGTGAAAAAGACGAAGCGCCAATGCTCTACAACGGCGAGATTATTGGCGGAGGACAGCCAGTTGAATGGGACATTGCGGTAGACCCGGTAGATGGCACCGCTCTTGCTGCAGGTGCCTTGAATGGTGCGGTTTCGGTTATGGCTGCTGCGAATCGAGGCGCCATGCTGGCCGCCTCAGAGGTTTACTACATGCAAAAAATTGTCAGCGGGGCAGCAGCAAGGGGAGTGCTTGATCTAGACGTCTCGGCAACCGAAAACATTCGGCGTCTGGCTGCTGCACTGGGTAGGTCGGTATCTGAGGTTCGAGTGGCCATCATCAACAAGCCACGAAACTATGACTTGATTGCTGAGGTGCAGCAGTCTGGCGCTACTTGGGTGCGGTTTGATGAGGGTGACATAACCATGGCTGTTGCCGCAGCCACCCCTGACAGTGGCATTGATTTGCTTCTGGGAGTTGGCGGAGCACCCGAGGGCGTGGTTACTGCTTGCGCTGTGCAAATTCTGGGCGGATTCATGCAAACACGATTTGCTCCCGAAACACCAGATGAAATCTCGCGCGCATTGGCGGCAAACTATGACCTTGAGCGAAAATTTGAACTCGATGAACTGGTCTCTGGTGACAACTTTATATTTGTGTGCACCGCAATTACCGATGGCCCGTTGGCCCAAGGTGTGCGAGAGACCGATGACTATCTAGAAATTCAGACTTTTGTGCTGGACAGTCAACTAGGTGATGCGAGAGTGCTGTCAGTGCAGCTGCCCAAAGAATAACTAGGGCAAAACACAAAAAAGTATTAGATGTGAGCTGGTTCGCCTAGAGGCTCGTCGCGGTTTGGCTCCACAGTCAAGAATGCTTCTGGCATGCCATCTAGGTTCTGCAGACCAGAGGTTGGCTGCTGAACAGCAACGGCACCCCACTGAACAGCAGTGGTCACGCCCTTTGGAACATCAAAACCGACCCCAAAGCGTGAATCTGGCTCAACGGTGGTGGTCTCGGCGACTGCTGACAAGAAACCGGCAAGTGTTGAATCGCCAGCACCAACAGTGTTGATTACCTTGATTGGCGGTGTGCGGGCTGCCCAAGCGTGATCCTTGGTGACAGCAATCATGCCGTCGGCACCAAGGGAGGCTAGAACACACTCAACACCGTGAGCGCACAGTTCGCGAGCCGCATCAATAACGTCACCGTTGGTTAGTAGCGAACGGCCAACTGCAGAAGCTAGCTCCTCAGCGTTTGGCTTCATTACGCTGGCTGCACCCTTGCGAGCCCAGATTTGAAGTGGCTCACCAGAGGTGTCCAGGGCAACGCGAACACCCATTTGCTTCATGGCGTCAAAGATTGGCTGAAGGTCTACGTAGGTGCCTGTTGAAAGATCGTTTGGTAGGGCGCCTGCAATAACCAGCCACTTGGCCTCAGCTTTGCGAACAGTCTCGACGGTTAGGTCAATAACTGCTTTCCAGTCCTCTGAACTTAGTGGGCGCGGTGCCTCGTTTACCTTGGTGGTTGCACCGTCTTTGATAACCATGGTGGTTGATACGCGCAGGGTGCCGTCTACCCAAAGCGGCACGAGAGATTCAGTGTGGCCGGTGCGTGCCAGAACGCTTGGGTCTGAGTTGCCAATTGGCACTACTCCAGGAGCAGCCATGCCGATTAGGTTTAGGCCCTTAGTTACGTTGATGCCCTTGCCGGCTAGCTCTTCAACAACGCCATCAGCGCGGTTTACGCCACCCTCAATAAGGTCGTGCACGTAGTAGGTGCGGTCAAGGGTTGGGGCAGGGGTGAGTGTGACAACTGGTGATTTGATGTCAGACATTGGTACTCCTTGAAGTTGCTAAGTTAGTCGCCGATTTCAGCGGTAAACGGGATATCGGGCTGCAAACTTCATTGTCGAGCGCTTCGAAAAGTATACCCAAACCAATCGCCGCAACAGTGATTTGAAGTTACAAACGAAGTTCTTTGTTACCGTTCTGAGATGTTTGGGTTTTCGGTCAATTCACTGGCGCTCAAGCTGGTGGGGGTCACATCTAGTTCTTTTGGTGAGGCAATCTGTTCGGTGCCCAGTTGATTCTCGTCAAGATCGTTCAGCTTTCGTGCAGTAACAAGCACTCTTGACTCGAGGCTAGAGATAAACCCGTTGTAATCGCGGACCGAGGCAGTTAGAGATCGGCCAAGCTTGTCCGCGTGCTCGGCTAGTTTTCCAACGCGTTCGTACAGTTCTTTACCCAGCTTGATCATGGTTTTGACCGAGGTTTCATCGGCATTTTGGCGCCAAATGTAGTTAATGGTCTTTAGAACCGAGAAGAGGCTTACCGGAGAGGCTAGGGCCACGTTCTTCTTAAAGGCGTATTCCAGCAAAGCCGGGTCAGCATCAAGAGCTGCTGAAAGCAAAGACTCGCTCGGAACGAAAGCGATAACAAAATCAGGGCTAGCCTGCAGGCCGCTCCAGTAACCCTTCGAAGCAAGGGCGTCGATGTGCCCCTTGACCGCTTTTACATGCTCATCAATCAGCTTTTTGCGGCGGGCAAGCTCTTCGTTAGAGGCTAGCTCTGAGATGGTTGATGCCTCTTGGTAGGAGTTAAAGGGAACCTTAGAATCGATGGCCAAAGACTTGCCACCTGGAAGATTGATCACCATGTCGGCGCGTCCGGTGCCCGCGCTGGTGCTGAAACTTGCCTGTTCGTCAAAGTCGGCATGTTTGATTAGGCCGGCTAGCTCGACCAACTTGCGCAGCTGGGTCTCGCCCCAAACCCCGCGAATGCTGTTTGATGACAATGCCTGTGAGAGTTGCTGAGTTTGCTTGCGCAAAGCCTCGTCTGAGTCAATAGCGCTCTTCAACTGTTGCTGAATGGTGCCAAATTGCTCGGTGCGTTCGCGCTCCAGGCGGGTGACGACCGATTGCATTTGTTCCAGGTGAACTTTTACCGGCGCCAATGCCTGAAGCATGCGGTTTTCTTCGCGATCGCGTTCGTCTCGCTCGCGTTTTTCTGTTTGTGCCTGAGTCAACTGTGCGGTCAGGCCAGAAACATTGGCCTGAAGTCCCGCGATCTGCACCTGCAATTCTTGGGCCTCAGTTGTGTCAGCCGATTTGCGTAGTTTGGCAGCAAGCCAGCCCAAAACTAAGCCGACCACGAGACCGATGATCAGAAAAATATAAGAATCCATGTCCCGAGTATTTCACTAGCCTCTGACAAAGACCGTGAACTGCTGCTACAGCTGCTTGAAAACCTGCTTAGTAGCCGTTAGTAGGTCTGTTAAATTTTCGGCACCGTGCCGATCTGCCGCGTGAATAATTATTCGGGCACAGGCGTCGCTATCTGCTAGGGCATCGTGGTGATCAAACTCTTCGTGCCCAATTGTGTAAGCCACGGCGTTTAGCCGGTAGGAATCAATGTTGTAGGTCTTGCGTGAGATAGCTAGCGAACAGGTGTAATTCAACTGGGGTAAGGCTCTACTGATTAACCCGGCGGTGGCGCGCAATACCCCCATGTCAAAGGGGGCATTGTGAGCAATCAAGGTGTCGTTGCCAATAAATGCCAGCATGATCTCTAATGCTTCGGCAGCCGTAGCAGCGCCGTCAACATCGCTGGGGCGAATGCCATGAATCTTGATATTGCCTGGGTGAAACCAATCGTTGGGCGCCGGAGGCTGAATCAGAAATGCCAGAGTTTCAACAATCTTGGCGTCACGCACCCTAACCAAGCCAACGGCACACGGGCTTGCCGGCGAACCATTGGCGGTCTCAAAGTCAATCGCGGTGAAATCTAGGGGCACAGCACAAGTCTGCCAGCATTGTGCGACAGCAAAGTAGACTTGACCCTTATGGCTCTAACAATCGGAATCGTGGGACTGCCCAACGTAGGCAAGTCAACCCTTTTTAACGCACTAACCAAGAACAACGTTTTGGCAGCGAACTACCCGTTCGCCACAATCGAACCAAACGTGGGTGTTGTCAACCTTCCAGACCCACGACTTCAGGGTTTGGCTGGCATGTACGGATCAGAGCGCATTCTTCCAGCTCCAGTTTCATTCGTTGACATCGCCGGCATTGTGCGTGGTGCATCAGTAGGCGAGGGCCTGGGTAACAAGTTTCTGGCCAACATCCGCGAGGCAGACGCCATTGCCCAAGTTGTGCGTGGCTTTGTTGACGGCGATGTAGTTCACGTAGACGGCAAAGTTGACGCCGCGAGTGACATTGAAACCATCAACACTGAGTTGATTCTGGCCGACATGGAAACGCTAGACAAGGCGCGCCCGCGTATTGAAAAAGAAGTCAAGGGCAAGAAGATGGAGCCGGCGGCTCTCGAGGCGATCGATGCTGCCAAGGCTGTTCTTGACGCAGGTAAGCCACTTTCATCAAGCGATGTTGACTTAAGCCCAATCAAGGAAATGGGTCTCCTTACCGCCAAACCAATCATCTATGTCTTCAACGTTGACGAGAGCATTCTGACCGACGCTGGCAAAAAGAAGGCGCTCGCCGACTTGGTTGCTCCAGCTGAGGCTGTATTCCTTGACGCCAAAGTGGAGTCAGAACTTATCGATCTTTCGGCTGAAGAAGCCAACGAGCTTCTTGCATCGTTGGGGCAAGACGAGTCTGGTCTTGACCAATTGGCTCGAATTGGCTTCGACACCCTTGGTTTGCAGACTTACCTGACAGTCGGCCCTAAAGAGGCGCGCGCCTGGACTATTCATAAGGGCTGGACAGCCCCGCAAGCCGCAGGTGTCATTCACACCGACTTTCAGCGTGGGTTCATCAAGGCCGAAATTGTTTCCTATGACGACCTAATGGCTGCTGGCTCAATGGCCGACGCCAAGGCGGCAGGCAAGGTCCGCATGGAAGGCAAGGATTACGTCATGAAGGATGGCGACGTAGTCGAGTTCCGTTTCAACGTCTAGGGGTTCAACCATGAAGCAAGAATTTCTCTATTCGGTCGAACGTAGCTACCCAATTTCTATCGAAGAAATGTGGGCGGCGTGGACCGAACCTGCTCAGCTAGAGCAGTGGTACAGCCCAACCGTTTTGACTGTAGTTCCTGGCTCAGCAGTTTCTGACACTCGCGTGGGCGGAATCTGGGCCATTGGTGTAGACGTGTCAGCAAATGGCTTCAACGCCTATTTTTGGGGTGAGTACCAGGTGGTTGATCGGCTCAGCAAGTTGGTGCACACCATGCACTACAGCCAAGACGAGGCTGAATTTGTTGGCAAGGACATGACCACACCTTCTCACCGCATTGAGATTGATTTTGAGACACGCGATGGCCAGGCTTGGGTACGTTTTAGCCAGTATGGCGAGATGCCGGCTGAGCAAATCGATGCAACTCGCAGCGGCATGGAGAGCTACTTTGATTCCCTAGAACAGTTCGTTCAGGGTTTTGACAGCAAAACACCGTAGGCTTGGCCCTATGACCGTTGCCTTAGCCACCAGAACTGCCACTAATTTTCACGAGGTTCTGAACCTGGTCAAGGCTGCGGGTCTTCTGAAAAAGAAACCTAGCTTTTACGTAATTCGACTCGGTGCAATCTCTGTTATTGCCACTAGCCTGTGGGTAGCCGGAGGCTTCATTGGTGTGGCCTTTGAATCACACTGGGCTTGGATCTTTGCCGGGTTTGCAATTGCCGGCCTGTTGGGTGTGATGAGTGCACAATATGGATTTATTGCACACGAGGCCGCTCACCGACAGATCTTTCAAAACAACAAGGCGAATGATGCGCTTGGGCTGGTTTTGGCAAACCTGTTTGCTGGTCTTAGCTACGGATTTTGGCTGCGAAAGCACAACAAGCACCACCAGCACCCAAACCAGATTGGTCAAGACCCAGACATCGCGATTCGAATTCTGAGTTTCACGCCAGAATCGCGCGACCAAAAGCGCGGGCTAGAGCGCTGGATCAGCGAACGTCAAGGCTACTTCTTTCCTTTCCTTCTTCTCCTAACCGGATTTGACTTGCTGCTGGACAGTGTTGCCAATCTGCGCCGCAAAGACCGACCAATTGGTCAGCGCCTGCTTGAGTTTTCTCTAATGATTGTTCGCCAGACTTCTCCTTACCTTTTGATGGCTTGGATGTTTGGCTGGCTTTGGGCAATTGCGCTTTGGGTTTTCATGATGATGGCCTTTGGGTTCTTCATGGGCGCTGCATTTGCCCCAAACCACAAGGGCATGCCTCTAGTGTCAAAAGACGCCAAGATTGACTTCTTTGAGCGTCAGGTTTTGACCAGCCGCAACATCAAGGGCAGCTGGTTGAAAGACAACCTTATGGGTGGCCTTAACTATCAGGTGGAGCATCACCTGTTTCCTTCAATGCCAAGGCCAAACCTAATCAAGGCCAACGCTATTGTGAAAAAGTTCTGTGAAGAAAAAGGCGTGACCTTGGTCGAGATGAACTTGATGGCCAGTTACAAAGTCATCATGGATTACCTCAGCAAAGTTGGATTGAGCAACAACGCAGACCCGTTTGTGTGCCCGATGGTGGCAACTCTGCGCCCACGCAACTAGCAGGGCTACCTATGATTGCAGCATGACTGCAATCGATGAGTATTTGGCTTCAACCACCGGTTGGCAACAAGAAATGTTGCTCGAGTGGCAACGAGCCATCATGGAGTTGGAGCCGACCGCCGAACAAGTCATTTATTACGGTGTGCCATGTTTCAAAGTAGACGGAAGTGCGATTGGCGGTTTTGCCGCCTACAAAAACCACTGCGCTTACTTTCCGTTTAGCGGAGAGACGCTTCGCACGCTTTCGGCCCAGCTCGAGGGGTACACCACTACAAGTGGTTCGCTACACGTTGGAAAAACGCAAGAACTCGGCAATAATTTGTTGAAGCTGCTTATCGAAACGCGTAAGCAAGAAATTGCTGCCGGTTACGGTCGCGGAAAGAAGAAGTAAATGGACTTTACTCAAATCAACTGGCTCGCCGTTTTCGTGGCTTCGATTGCCGGGTTCGTAATTGGCGGTATTTGGTTTGGCCCAAAAACTTTCTACCCAATCTGGTGGAAGCTCAATGGCAACGAACCGGTAAACGGCCCTGACGGATCAAACCCACTGGTTCTTTTTGGTTCAACCTATGTTGCTACCTTGGCGCAGGCTACAACCGTTGCCGTTCTGGTCGAGCTTGGATCGGTGGCTATTGCTGGTTTTGGTGCGTGGGAGGGGCTTGCGACTGGTGCCTTAGTGGGTGCTGGCGTTGCTGCAGCTTCATCGCTTTCTCACCGACTATTTGCGCGTCAAGGCTTTGGCGTTTGGATCATTGAAGTTGGGCAAGACATTGTCTCCCTAGCAGCAATGGGTCTGATTATTGGCGGCTGGCTGTAAAGCTTAGAGAAACAAAAATCCCCGGTAGCCACTAGGCCACCGGGGATTTTTTATTTGATTACTTGCTGCAGGTGCAACCGCCGCCGCAGCAGCCATCTGAAATCTTGAACATATTCGCCTCCCTCTTTTGGGTCATATCAAGAGGGTACATCCAGTAAATCTGGTGTCAAGCAAAGCACAGCAAATTCTAAGAATTTGGGGTTACTTGATCACTCGCATTTGAGGGCCAACCACCACAGAGCCTTCAGGCAAATCTTTAGTAACGGTAGTGCCAGCTCCAATAGACGAGTTATCGCCGATGGTGATGTTGCCAAGAACGGCAGCGCCGGCACCAATGATTACGTTGTTGCCAATAGTCGGGTGGCGCTTGCTGGTTATGTTTTCTCGACCGCCAAGGGTTACACCGTGGTAAATCAATACGTCATCGCCAACAATCGCAGTTTCGCCAATAACCACACCCATGCCGTGATCAATTACAACTCGGCGGCCAATTTTGGCACCAGGGTGAATCTCGATTCCGGTCCAGAAGCGTGTCCAAAGCGAGTGCAAACGGGCAGGAATTCTCCAACCCCAGCGCCAGAGCATGTGCGCAACCTGGTGTGACCAAAGTGCGTGCAGCCCTGGGCTGGTTAGGAATAATTCAAACCGCGACTGGGTCGCTGGGTCGCGCTGAACGCCGGCGACTAGGTCTTCGCGAAAATGTATCAAAGTACCTTTTAGTCTAGGTCCTGAAGGTCCTTGTATAGCACTGTAGATAGGTAACGCTCGCCGAATGATGGAATGATCACGACGATCTTCTTGCCAGCAAATTCAGGTCGGGCAGCAATCTGCGAGGCACCCCAAATAGCTGCACCAGAAGAGATGCCACCAAGGATTCCCTCTTCGGCGCCCAGGCGGCGTGACCACTTGATTGCTTCTTCGGTAGGTGCATCTAGCACCTCGTTGTAAACGGTGGTGTCCAAAATCTCAGGAATGAAGTTTGCGCCGATTCCCTGGATAGGGTGGCCAGCCGGGGTTCCACCGTTAAGAATCGGTGAAGCCTCAGGCTCAACAGCAAAGATCTTGATGTCTGGGTTGAGAGCCTTCAGGGCCTGACCCACACCGGTGATGGTTCCTCCGGTGCCGATACCGGCAACAATTGCCGCTACCTGGCCGTCTGTGTCGCGCCAGATTTCTTGTGCGGTGGTGTTGCGGTGAATCTCTGGGTTTGCTGGGTTAGCAAACTGGCGAACCTGAACAGCGCCCTGGGTTGCACCAATTTCTTCAGCCTTGGCAACCGCGCCTCGCATGCCTTCGGCGGCAGGAGTTAGTACCAGCTCGGCACCGTAGGCACGCAATAGCGTGCGGCGCTCCTTGCTCATTGAGTCAGGCATGGTCAGGATGACCTTGTAGCCGCGAGCGGCACCGACCATGGCAAGTGCAATTCCGGTGTTTCCGGAGGTTGCCTCAACGATTGAGCCACCAGGCTTCAACGCACCAGACTTTTCGGCGGCGTCAACCATGGCAATACCAATACGGTCTTTAACGGTGGCAGATGGGTTGTAGAACTCTAGCTTGGCTAGAACCTCAGCTGGGCCGTCGATGATGCGGTTAATGCGGACTAGAGGTGTGTTTCCAACTACCTCGGTGATGTTGTTGTAAATCGCCATGATTTCCTTCGAATAGGACAAGGTGGTGCTCTTGGGTCAAATATAGCCATGCAATTTCGACTGTTTCGGACTGTTACGGTTTAGCGATAACCTCATTCTGTGAAGCAATTACTGCGTGGAATCAACCCTTGGTTGCCAGTCTTTGCGTTCGTCACGATGTTTCACATAATGCGGGGTTCGGTGGGGGATGCAATCATTTTTGGCACCGGCACTGCGCTGCTCATAGCTGACTGGAAAAAGCTAATTCCACTTCACATGCCAGAGCGACCACAGATCAGCATCAAGACCATTCTTTTTGTCATGGCCATAAGTAGTGCGGTTCTGTTCTTTTCTGAGCGCAGTGGCTGGCAAGACAAGGTGTTGTTGCTTGCTTTAGCCCCTGTGGCTGTAGTGATGGTTTATTACCGCGATCACGGCCCTAAGCCGTCATCAACCCCCTTGATGGCTAGGACCAAGTGGATCTGGATCACCTTGGCGCTGATTATGGCTGTCTCTGAGCTATTTGCCTATATATTTGCTGAGGTCTACCAGGATGACCTTACCTATCCAACAATTTCGATATTGGTGAATCCGGTACTCGATTCGCCATACGGCCGCGCCATCTTCCTAATTGTTTGGATGGCAATTGGGGTTGGGTTATTGCAGATTCGAAGGGGTAGAAGGAAATGACTATCCCTCTAATCGAATACCTAGTTGTTATCGCTGCCGGAATCGTTATCTGGCTGTTAGGAAGATTTCGCCCAGGGCTAGTTGCCCCATTTGGCGCGCTTGTTGCTCGAATCATGCACCACCGAAACACCAGATTGGCTCTGGTAGTGGTTTGGTGGTGGCTAGGTTGGCATTTCTTTACTGAATAGCGTGTTGCGGTTGTGCCTATACTGTTGTTTAATGTCAGTATGTTAGGACAAAGACCTAACCGCCTATCAGTAGAAAGTGCAGCATGACCGAGCGCAATCAACCATTCGATGTCATTACCATCGGTCGCGTGGGAGTAGACATCTACCCACTGCAAACCGGTGTTGGCCTTGAAGACGTAACCAGTTTCGGAAAGTTCCTTGGCGGAAGCGCGACCAACGTTGCGGTTGCTGCAGCCAAATACGGTCTGAAGTCAGCTGTTATTACCCGTACCGGTAACGACCCGTTCGGCAAGTACATTCACACCGAATTGCAAAGACTTGGCGTTAGCGACAAGTTTGTTTCGGGTGTCGAAGGTCTGCCAACCCCAGTTGTGTTCTGCGAGATTTTTCCGCCAGATGACTTTCCGCTTTACTTCTACCGCGAGCCAAAGGCCCCAGACCTAGTCATTAACTCAAACGAGCTAGATTTAGACGCAATCTTGCAGGCCAAGGTTTACTGGTCAACCGTTACTGGTTTGAGTCAGGAGCCTAGCCGAACCGCCCACCACGTGGCTTGGGATGCTCGTGGTCGCAAAGATCACACCATTCTTGACCTTGATTACCGCCCAATGTTCTGGGCTTCACCTGAGCTAGCTACCGAGCAGGTTGCCCGCGCTTTGGAAAAGGTGACCATCGCGATTGGCAACAAAGAAGAGTGCCAGGTGGCTGTTGGTGAAACCGAGCCAATGCGTGCTGCCGATGCTTTGCTTGAGCGTGGTCTTGAGTTGGCAGTGGTCAAGCAGGGTCCAAAGGGTGTTCTAGCAAAGACTCGCACTGAGACCGTCGAGGTGCCGCCTTACTTTGTTGACGTAATCAATGGCTTGGGTGCCGGCGACAGCTTTGGTGGGGCATTCTGCTATGGCCTGCTTCAGGGCTGGGATCTCAAGCGCATTCTCAAGTTTGCCAACGTTGCCGGTGCAATTGTCGCCAGCCGCCTAGAGTGCTCAACTGCAATGCCAAGTTTTGAAGAAGTTGAAGAAATTCTGAAGGGAATGAACTAATGGCGCTGGACTTTGAAGCGGTACGCAACACGCGTGCGGCTAATCCGGGCAAACTTGCCGAGATTTATGCCACCAGAAAACGCCGCGAGGTAATCAAGGGTGATGGCCGCCTCTTCATTATCGCTGCCGACCACCCTGCCCGCGCTGCTCTTGGTGTTGGTAAGGATGCCGAGGCAATGGCTAACCGCTACCGCCTCCTGGAGCACTTGGCAATTGCGCTACAAAACCCTGGTGTTGACGGTGTTTTGGGTACCCCAGACATCATCGATGACTTGGCTTTGCTTGGTTTGCTTGACGACAAGTTGGTTGTTGGATCAATGAACCGCGGCGGACTAAAAGGTGCATCTTTTGAAATGGATGACCGATTTGGCGCTTACGACATTGACGGAATCAAGCGCGATGGTTTGGACTTTGCCAAGACTCTAAACCGCGTGAACTTCAGTGACGCTGGTACCGCGAACATGCTTGAGGCTACTGCTAAGGCGGTTAGTGAGGCTGCGGCCGCCGGAGTGCCAATCATGCTGGAGCCATTCATCAGCGAATGGGTCAACGGTGCGATCAAGAATGACCTTTCGACCGAGCAGGTAATTCTGTCAGTTGCAATTGCAGCTGGTTTGGGAAACTCAAGTTCTCACACCTGGATGAAGTTGCCGGTCGTCAAAGACATGGCTCGTGTCATGGAGGCAACCACTATGCCGACTCTGTTGCTGGGTGGAGACCCAGTAGAGAGCCAAGCCGAGACTTTTGCCTCATGGGAAAAGGCACTCGAACTTCCTGGCGTTCGCGGCCTAGTAGTTGGCCGCAGCCTGCTTTACCCACAAGACGGCAATGTAGCCGGCGCTATCGAAACCGCTGTGAAGCTAGTTCACGGCTAGTCGCAGATTTAGATCAGAAGGATAAAAAATGAGCAACCTACCTGTAGTTCCACACTGGATTGATGGCGCAGAGCGCCCAAGCACATCTGGCCGCACCGCTGACGTATTTGACCCAGCTCTGGGTGAAGTAACCAAGCACGTTGCATTGGCCAACGGCTCTGAGATCGAGGCTGCGATTGCTTCGGCCAAGGCTGCATTCCCAGCCTGGAGCAACCTTTCATTGGCCCGCCGCCAGGCAATCATGTTCAACTTCCGCGAGTTGCTAAACCGCAAGAAGCCAGAACTTGCGGAGATCATTACTTCAGAGCACGGCAAGGTTCTCTCAGACGCTCTCGGTGAGATCACCCGTGGTCAAGAGGTTGTTGAGTTTGCTACCGGCATGCCTCACCTCCTAAAGGGTTTCTACTCAGAAAATGTTTCAACCGGCGTTGACGTTTACTCGACTCGCCAGGCTCTGGGTGTTGTGGGCATCATCAGCCCATTCAACTTTCCAGCCATGGTTCCAATGTGGTTTTTCCCGATCGCGTTGGCAGCCGGTAACACCGTAATTTTGAAGCCTTCGGAGAAAGACCCATCAGCTGCAATCTGGATGGCAAAGCTTCTCAAAGAAGCCGGTCTACCTGATGGTGTTTTCAATGTTCTTCAGGGTGACAAAGAGTCAGTAGATGGCTTGCTAACCCACCCAGACGTGAAGGCAATCTCATTCGTGGGTTCAACCCCAATCGCGCAGTACGTTTACGAGACCGGTTCTCGTCACGGCAAGCGTGTTCAAGCTCTTGGTGGCGCCAAGAACCACATGCTGGTTCTTCCTGATGCTGACCTTGACTTGGTTGCTGACTCAGCCATCAACGCGGGCTTTGGTTCTGCTGGTGAACGCTGCATGGCTATCTCAGTGGTAGTTGCTGTTGAGCCAGTTGCGGATGACCTAATTGAGAAGATCAAGCTTCGCATGAGCAAGTTGCGCACCGGTGATGGTCGTCGCGGTTGCGACATGGGGCCATTGGTTACCAAGGTTCACCGCGACAAGGTAGCTTCATACATCGACATCGCTGCCGAAGATGGTGCAACCGTTGTGGTTGACGGTCGCAACGATGAGTTCGACGGCGCACCAAACGGTTTCTGGCTTGGCCCAACCCTGATTGACAACGTTCCTACCACCTCTAAGGTCTACACTGAGGAAATCTTTGGTCCGGTTCTCTCAATCGTTCGCGTGCACAGCTACGAAGACGGTGTTGAGCTAATCAACAACGGCGCATTCGGTAACGGAACTGCTATTTTCACCAACGATGGTGGAGCCGCTCGCCGTTTCCAGAACGAAATCGAAGTTGGCATGATCGGAATCAACGTGCCAATCCCAGTTCCAGTGGCTTACTACTCATTCGGTGGCTGGAAGAGCTCACTGTTCGGTGACACCAAGGCTCACGGTGTTGAGGGTGTCCACTTCTTCACTCGTGGTAAGGCAATCACCAGTCGTTGGCTAGACCCATCACACGGTGGAATCAACCTGGGTTTCCCACAGAACTAACAACATAGTTAGATATTCAAATGACGTGGTTTTTCAAAAAGGGTGAGCTTGCTCACGACGACTGGGATGTCCTGGTTGACGGTTCAATCGAAGGCTGGCAGCACACCGGCCTTCGGGTTGGAACCCTTGGCGCTAGTAGGCAGTTCCACATCATCGCCGACGGCCTCGAGCGGATTATTTTTCCGCTCGAGGGCGTTGGTGTCACAGTCGAATATCGACTAGCCGGAGAAACCGCTTTTCAAACACAGTTTCTGCGCGGTCGCAAGTCGGTCTTTCATGGCACGGCCGATCTGGTTTACCTTCCGGTAGATACCGAAATCAAGATTCACGGCGACGGTCGAGTTTGCGTGGGTGAGGCCCCAGCCAAGAATGCCAAACCGGTGCAGTTTATTGCCGCCGAAGACGTACCCGTCTTTGTGCGCGGAGCCGGCCGTGAGAGCCGCCAGGTGCACAACTTTGGTGTTCCAGAACACCTAGACGCCGATCGATTCATCGTGGTTGAAGTTATTGTTCCGGCCGGAAACTGGTCCGGGGTGCCGGCTCACAAGCACGACACCTACATTCCGGGTGTCGAGTCAAACCTCGA
>JACCDZ010296960.1_pt1 | contig 46840 bp, 42 predicted proteins | sample 7449551 | NCBI WGS metagenome assembly JACCDZ01 (sample SAMN15323452, study PRJNA562643) | freshwater metagenome | isolation source: river surface water | place: USA:Blue River Watershed | collected 2017-08-18
ATGTCTGATCCTGAAGACGCCATTATGCATGGCTTTATGCGCATGCCTGATGGAATACGGATCAAGACTTGCGAAGTCCGTGACTATTACCAAGCCGGCCTTAGCCTGATGTGACTGTGCAGGGGAGGTGTTGGCCACGGCCCAAGGCCCGATCGGCTTAGAGTTTTATACCTCCCGACAAGAGCGAGACTTTTTTCAGCGCCGCGCCACTCCATCCACCAGCAGCTGCTGTATGGCTTCGCCCATGCGTTTTTGCTCATCCTTGTCATCAGGGCTGCGCAGGAAGCGCAATACGCTGATGAGGATCATGCCGACGACGGCATGACCGGTGGCTTCGATATCCAGATTCTCGCGGAAAAATCCTAAGCGCACGCCGTTTTCCATATAGGCGGCCGTCAGCTTGCCGGCCCAGTCCATCAGATCCAGTACGCGGCGGTTCATGTCCGGGTCTATGGAGGTGGCTTCGAACAGCACCATGCGCGCCGTGGCCGGATTTTCGGTCAGGATTTCCGTGAGGCGGCGCGCGATGCGGGCGGTCTGTTCGCGGTAGTCAGCCAGCGAACCTGCCGCGGTGGGGGCATTTTCGGCGCTCATGGCCACGATGATTTTACTCGTCACGTCATTGATGACGTGCTCGAGGATGTCACGCTTGTTTTCAAAGTGGCGGTAGAAGGTGCCGTGACCTATGCCCAGTCGCTTGGCGATATCAGCGATGGCGGTCTGGTGGTAGCCGCGCTCGGAGAACTCGGCAAAGGCGGCCTCGATGATGTCGGTCCGCAGTTGCAGGCGATTGCGCTCGGCGCGGGAAAGCGTGGGCTCGGTCATGATGGCCATGGTAGCTGACAAGGTCGTAAATGACGATTGAATCAGAAATTGACACGTAATTCCGTAAATGACAACCTGTTCCGGTTTTCGCGCAAGGGCTTGAGAATCGCCAATACGCGTCAAGCACGCCCAGTCTGTCCTCCGGAGACCTCGTCATGGCCAAAGCAGCCGGCCGCAAAAGCAGCAAAGCATCATCCCGGACCGCAGTTGATGTTCTCATCATCGGGGCCGGGCCTTCGGGCCTCAGTGCCTGTATCAAGCTCAAGGAGCGTGGCATCAGCAATACGGTCATCCTGGACCGGGCGCCCCGCATAGGTGGTACCTGGGCGCTGAATGATTACCCCGGCCTGCGTTGCGATGTACCCAGCGAGCTCTACTCCCTGGGCTTTGCGCCCAAGCCGGACTGGAGCCGCAGCTATGCGCCGCAAGCGGAAATCCGTGATTACCTGGAAGGCGTGGCACAACAGTTCGGCATCATCGACCAGATCCGTCTCAATACCGAAGTCAGCGATGCACGCTGGCAGGAAGGCGAGGGCTGCTGGCTGATCACAACGGCAAGCGGTGAGCATTATTCGGCACGGGTGCTGATCGCGGCCCCCGGCTATATCGGCGAAGCCCAGATGCCTCAGTTTCCGGGGCAGGAGCGTTTCCGCGGCACGATTTTCCATTCCGGCCGGTGGAATCATGACCATGATCTGCGCGGAGAACGGGTAGCCGTGATTGGCTGTGGCGCCTCAGCCATACAGTTCCTGCCGGCCATACAGCCAGTTGCCGGCGAAATCATCAGCCTGCAGCGCACGCCCTCATGGGTACTGCCCAAGCCCGATGTCGCCATGCCCCGCGCTGTGGGTGAGCTGTTCCGGCGTCTGCCGGCCTTGCAGCGCCTTGTGCGTGAGGCGGGCCTCATGGCGCTGGAACCCACCTTGCCCGTGTTCATGAATGAAAAACTCACGCGCCGTCTCACCCACCCGGTGGGCGTGTGGAATATCCATCGCTCCATAAAGGATCCGGACATGCGGCGCCAGCTCACGCCGCATCACACCCTGGGCTGCAAGCGCCCGCTGTTTTCCAATGACTGGTATGACGCCCTGGCGAAACCGAATGTGAAAGTGGTTTTTGAAGGACTGAAAGGGATGACGGAAAGCGGCATCGTGACCGAAAGCGGCCACGAAATTCCGGTGGACACCATCATCTTCGGCACCGGCTATGCCGTGGCCGAGCCCAGCTTCTACGGCATCCTGCACGGCGCTGACGGACGCAGCCTGAGCCAGCACTGGCAGGGCCAGCCGCGCGCTTACCAAGGCATGGCCATACACGGCTTCCCCAATTTCTTCATGATGCTCGGCCCCAATTCGCACAGCATACAGGGCTCGGTGATGTGGACCTCGGAGCAGCAGTCGGTCTATGTAGCGCAAGCCGTTCAGGAAGTTTTCCGCCAGGGCCTGCGCCGCTTTGAAGTGCAGCAGCAGGTTCAGGACGACTTCAACCGGAAAATCGACAAGCGTCTGGTGCGCATGGCCATACGTGCCGATGTCTGCACCAGTTATTACCTGGACAGCACCGGTCGCAACCAGTTTGTGTGGCCGGAATTCGGCGTCAATATCAAACGTCGCCTGAACAATTTTGAAATGAACGATTACCTCGTGCAGTAAAAACGGAGAAAGACATGCCTCGTTATACCGTTGATGTAAGCCAGGACTACAAACTTCCGGCCGCTGCTGTTTTCCGCGTGCTCTCCGATCACAGCCGCCTGAGCCGTGTTCTGGGCATACCCGTGAAGCGGGTGGTGGATGGCCGCTCGGATATCAATGGCGAAGGCTCGGTGCGTCGCATGGGCCTGTGGCCTCTGACCGTGGAAGAAACGGTGTACACCGTTGTGCCCAACCAGAGCATCCATTACCGCATCAGCAAGGGCGGTGCACCGCTCAGTAATCACACGGGCGATCTCAGCTTCAGCAGTACGCCACAGGGCTCACGCGTGAACTGGACCATACGCTTTGATGCGCCGCCGGTGCTCGGCCGGATCGTGCAGCAGGTACTGACCCAGGGCCTGAGCCTTGGCCTCAAGCGCGTCAAATAAGACGGCGGAGACGGACGATGTCTGGGAGCAAACCGGTAAAGCTGAAAAATTCGGTGGTGGCCGTGACCGGCGGTGCCCGTGGCATCGGTCTGGCCATTGCCGAAGCCCTGCATGCACAAGGCGCGCACATCAGCATCGGTGATGTGGATGTGGCGCTGGCGCAGCAAGAGGCGGCGCGACTGGGGGGCTTTGCGCATGCGCTGGATGTGCGCAGTCGCGAGAGTTTTGCGGAATTCCTGCAGGCCACGGAGGCGGCACTGGGGCCGGTGGACATCCTGATCAACAATGCCGGCATCATGCCCATGGGCGCATTTCTGGATGAGTCGCTGGCGATCAGCGAGGCGCAGATAGACATCAATTTCCGCGGCGTCATGTACGGCATGCAGCTGGCCTTGCCTGGCATGCTGGCGCGCCGTCGCGGTCATGTTGTCAATGTCGCGTCCATGGCCGGGCGCTTTGCCATTCCCGGTGCGGCGGTTTATTGCGGCACCAAACATGCCGTTGTCGGCATGACGGAGGCCGTGGCAGGTGAGCATCGCGACACGGGTGTAAATTTCACGCTCATCATGCCGTCCAAGGTGCTGACCGAGCTTTCTTCCGGCACCGATGCCGCCAACCCCGGCATTCCCGCGGTGACGCCACAGGATGTGGCGGCGGCCGTGGTGAGCGCCGTCAAAAAGCCACGCTTGCATATGGCGGTGCCGGATTATCTGCAGGCAGCACACGCTTTTTATGGCATCGTGCCGGCCTTTCTGCAGGAACGTGCTCGCCGTATCTTCGGTGACACCGGCATACTCACCAGGCTGGATCATGCCGCGCGCGGCAATTACGACAAACGTCTGGCGGCGCTTTCCGAAAAAGCCGGCCGCTGAATACAACAGAATTATTTCACGAGTTTCAGAATATGAGCTTCAAAGACCGCATCGCACGTCGCTTGGTCAAGACCAGCCTGCGCCTTTCTTTCAAACTGCCCAGTGTGTTGCCGCTGCCGGTAAACACCTTGCGTAGCGGCATGGAGCTGAGCGCGCAGCTTTTTCGTGTGCGCCAGGATGTGCGTGTCGAACGCTTGCAAGTGGGGGGAGTACAGGCCGAATGCCTGACGCCCGCCGATCGTAGTGAGTGCGTGATCCTGCATTTCCATGGCGGCGCCTTTTTCACGGGCTCGGCCAGAACACATCGCGCCATGGGCGCTGAAATCGCGGCACGTTCGCATGCCACGGTGTACATGCTGGATTACCGCCTGGCACCCGAGCACCCGTATCCGGCAGCGCTGGAGGATGGACTGGCCGCCTATCAGGCTTTGCTGGCGCAAGGTCATGCCGCGGAAAGCATCCTGCTCGGAGGCGATTCCGGTGGCTGCGCGCACATCCTCAGTCTCGCGATTGCGCTGCGTGAGCAGGGTCTGCCGCTCCCAGCCGGCCTGATCATGATTTCGCCCTATGTGGATATCACGCTCAGCCTGCCCTCGGTATGGGCCAAACGCTTTCGCGACCCCATGGTGACGGCATATGCGCTGCGCCGCGGCTCCGATGCCTATCGCGGCCGCATTCCCGCCAGCGATCCGCGCATATCGCCACTGTTTGCCGATCTGCGCCACCTGCCACCTGTGCTCATACAGGCTGGTACTGAAGAAATCCTGCACGATGACGCCCTGCATCTCGCGCGTCAGCTAAATGCATCGGCGGTAGAGGTGGATTGCCGTATCCACAAGGGCATGTGGCACAACTTCCAGATGTTCAGTGGCGTCATTAGCGAGGCCGATGCCGCGCTCGATGACATCGCTGCGTTTACGCGCCGGCTTGCGGGTCGTCGCAAGAGCGCCGCTCTCGCCACCACAGCCTGAATGAATTCCCATGAAAAAGCCCCGCAGATGCGGGGCTTTTTCATGGGAATGATTGAAGCTCAATGCGCGCCGGCAAGCTCCAGAATCTTCACGAAGTCACCTGATTTCGGATGCTCCTTCACCGTGGCCAACAGGGTTTTTCCTTCCGGGCCCACAGCATCCAGATTGCGGCCGGCTTCCTGGAAGAAAACCACAAAGCGTTCGAAATCCACCGAACGCATATGCTTGTAAGCCGTCATCAGGACATGGAAGTCGGCATCGTGGCCTGCAGGAGGCACGTGATTGAGATGGCTTTTGACGCGCTCGTCGCTCCAGTCTTCCCCGAAGCGGGCGGGTTGGCTGACGCCCATGGCGTTCTCCGGTTGGTATTTCGACGGGGCGGGACTCTAGGGCGAGAGCCGGGACGGGTCAAGCGGATGCAGACGCCAGACATGCAAAGGCCCTGAAAAGCCCAGTTGAACGTCATTCCCGCGCAAGCCGGAATCTCCCGGAAATGAGTCCGCCCAAGGCTCATGAGATGACTCGCTGTGCTCGCTCCTTTGGGGCCAGCCTTCGGCTGCTCAAGGCCCTGCGGGCTTTTGTCCCGCTTTCGCGGACATGACGATGTATCCCTTAACGCACTTGTTTATGCCGCCTTTTACTGATGCAGCTTCGGATCAACAAGAATCATCTTTTCCAGATACTCGGCCACGATGAGCAACTGCGGGCCGTCCAGATCCGGCGTCAGCTTGCGTATCACCATATGGGTGGCTCCCTCGATCACGCTCATGCCGCCCTCGGAAAGCTTGCGCAGGATGAGGCCAAGGTTGAGCAGCTTGATGGGCATGTCGAGATAGTGCTCAACCGCCAGGTCCGTGATTTCTATCATCACGGCAGAGAACTCCTGGGCATGCGGCTTGGGGTCGCCGGCGCGCATCTTGGCCATCACGGCCACGAGACGGCCATGCACATCGTCTTTCAGGGGAAAGCCCACATAAGGGCTGTCCGGGCCGCTGACGCCGGGGGCATTCAGCATTACGCCGCGCATGTAATTGGCCAGCGGAATCATCTGTGGATTGTCCAGCTTCTTGATGACCGTGCCGGAGACGCTGTGCACGGTCTTCTTGATGGTGCCTACCGAGCCCAGTACCACTTTTTCCATGAAAGGACTGAGCTGCATGAGACTGACCATGTCGATGAAGAAGACCTTGAGAATCTCGTCGGTGAAGTCATTCATGATGCTGGTCATGAGCTGCACCTGGGAGTCGCGGCTTCTGGACTCGATGGCAGCCACGAACTGTTCGGAGTTGCGGCGCAGATGGGATGGCGAAGGGAAAGCGAGGTAGGCGGTCATGCGTGAGCTTCCGGGCGGGTTCTTGTGGGTATTTCCCTGGGGGGCAGGAAGGACTCTGGAAAAAGCAGGCGGCGCAAGGCTGGCCGTTTTTCAGAAGCATCCCGGGTATCCGTGGCCGCAGCCGACCGTGATGCTAGATAAATGAAGAGCTGACTGACAAGTCTCCGGAGCTGACAGAGTCAGTCCCCGGGCGTACTTTTTCCCGACTCAGCCGGCTCGTCTTTCCACTGCTGCACGCTCACCTGATGCTTGATCAACTCCAACGCCTCGAGAAGGATGTCGCGCAGGGTTTCATTCATGTCCGCATGCGACGCATTCAGGGTATCGAAGAGGCCGCCGGCCACATCCTGCAAGGCTGCATTGCCGGGCCGGGCCATATCGGTGAGCACATCATCAAGGATGCGGGTCAGTAGCCCGCTTACCACCAGTTGCAGCTCTTCCTGTACAGCCGGGCCGGCAAAAAGCAGGCGCCGCTTCAGCTTTTGCAGATCAGGATTTTCCGCTACCGCCCGGCGCACGGTGCTGTCCAGATACTGGCTGAGCTGGCGCTGATGTCTGGTGTGCGCATGCGCGGTGGTCTGACTCAGCAAGCCGGCTAACCAGGGCACGATGCTGTCGCGGCGCGGCTTGAGCACCTCTTCACTGAGACGGTGGGTAAGCTGACCGCCTTCACGCACCTCTTTCTGCACACCATTGAGCACATTCACCACAATGCGATCCGATAGCTCCTCGATCACGATGCGGTAGTACTTGTAGCCGGCAACAAAAGGACTGCTTTCCGAAAGATCAATAACGCCAAGTTTTTGCAGGCGATAGCCTATGGAAATCAGGCGCAGCAGACGCAGGGCGCGAAAGGCGGGCAGGGGAATGCAGCCCAGCACGTCATACCAGCGAACAAAGGGATAGAAAAACCAGCGGTAATAAGTTTTGTGCCAGATGGCATGCAGCCAACGCAGCAGCAGTTCGCCAATCAGGAAAAAGGTAAAAAAGGAGTCGTAAATCTGCAGGCGGGTGTGCCAGTGTTCGCGATAGTGACTAATGAAATCCGGAAAGGCTCGCGCCAGCATGACGCCGCTGCCACTGTTGAGCAGGATGGCATCCAGCAGCAGCCAGGCGAGATTGATGCTGATGAGCACAAGCAGTACCAGATCCAGTACCAGCCAGGGAGCTTCTTTTTTCCCTTTCAGAACCTGCCAGTGAATTTTCATGTACGCCTCAGCACGAGAAGAGGACTCGCGGCCCAGGTAGCGCGCATGCCGGGCAAGCCGGCAGCGAGTACGACAAGGGCGCCAGCCAGCGGTGCCTGCCACCAGAGCAGCGGATGCAGGACCGGCGTCATCTCCAGCACCTGCCAGTACACCACGGCCGCAATGGCCTCATTGAGTGCGGCGGCCAGCAGGCCGGCGAGTGCGCCCATGCAGGCAAACTCCAGGAACAGGCGCTGCTGCAATTCACGACGGCTGATGCCGGTCACCCGCAAGAGCGCAGCCTCCAGTTTGCGTGCATCCAGGCCTGCCTGTATCTGCGACCAGATCACCAGCATGGCGCCACCCAATACGAAAAGCAGGATGGCTTCCACCGCACGGGACACCTGATCCAGCAGCTTTTTCACCTCCGCCATGACACCGTCGATATCAATCAGCACCATGGTGGGGAACTGGCGCACCAGCGTGCTCAGCAGCGGACCTTGCTCCGTGGGAACGCGGAAGCTGCCAAGATAGCTGGCCGGAAAATCCTGCAGCACATCAGGCGAGAATATGAAATAGAAATTGGGTTGGAAGGTATCCCAGTCCACTTCACGCAGACTGGTCACTGTCGCCACGGCATCACCTTCGGCCATGGTGAAATGCAGTCGGTCACCCATTTTTATACCGAGACGTTCAGCCAGCTTTGATTCCACAGAAACCTGGCCCTGTGTGCCGGCTGTCCACCACTTGCCTTCCACCATTTGGGCATCGGGAGGCTGGGCATCGCGCCAGGTCAGGCTGAGTTCGCGGTTAAGGGATTCATCCCTGTCATTCTCTTTTTCATTTTCCTTGCTGACCGCGCCTTGCACGGTCTTGTCATTGATGGCAACAAGACGGCCGCGCACGATGGGGTAGAGCGGGCTGCTTTTGAGCCCATTTTTTTCAAGAAAATCCGCCAGCGGCTCACGCTCTTCCGGCGCGATATTCAGGGCAAACTGGTTGGGCGCATCGGCGGGAATCTTGTTCTGCCAGGCGGACAGCAATTCACCACGCAGACTGACGACCAGCAGCAAAGCCGTGAGGCCCAGCGCCAGACCGAGAATCTGTGTGGCGCTGGTTTTCGTATCACGCAGCAGCGAAGCCAGTGCCGGATGTACGATGCGACGGCGCCAGAATCCCAGCAGTGCAGCTAATCCTCGCCATGACAACAGCGCCAGTACAGCACCGCCTGCCATGACGGAAAACGCCAGCTTGGGTTGGCCGGTTTCCAGCATGAGCAGCATCAGCAGGGCCGCCCAGGCAAGCAGGGTGATGGTCAGCAAGGACCACGATGCTGGCGCGAGTTCGCGACGCAAGACACGCAAGGGACTGACATTGCCGAGTGCCAGCAAGGTCGGCAAGGCAAAGCCGGCCAGGGTCAGCGTGGCCGTGGCCACCCCGGTGAAGAGCGGGCGCCCGAAAGAAAGCAACGGACTGCCGCCGGGCAATAAATCACCCAGCATATGCCCCAGCAGCACAGCCACAGCTGCGCCGATCAATGCCCCGAGCAGCACGGCCACCGACCAAGCAAAAAAGATTTCCCCGAGAATCAGGCGCAGGGTGTGGCGACGTGAAGCGCCGATACAGCGCAGCAGGGCCAGAGTATCGAAATGACGCTCGGCAAAACGCCGCGTGCTGGTGGCAATGGCAAGGCCAGCAAGCACAACTGCCGCAATGGTGGCGAGGCTGAAGTAACTCTGGCTGCGGGCAAGCGGGCCGCCGATTTCCGGACGCCCCTCAGCAATGTCCTGCACACGCATGCCGAGCTGCAGATCAGGTTCCACAGCCTGGCGAAAAGCAGCGATATCATTACTGTCGCCAGCCACCATGAGCTGGTAGCGCAGGCGCGAGCCGGGCTGCACCACATGGGTAGCAGCCACATCCACCATATTCATGAACGCACGTGGGGCAAATGCAGAAGTACCGCCGCCTTGCCCGGGCTCATAAGCCAGAATCGCAGCAATGGTGAAATTGCCATCGCCCAGCTGCACGCTATCGCCGATTTTTGCCTCCAGCAAAGCCAGCAGACGCTCATCCACCCATATTGTCCCCGGCTCGGGAATACGGCGCACAGTGACATCCTGACCATTTTCACGCAGACGCAATTCACCACGCAGGGGATGGCCGGCACTGGCGGCTTTCACGCCGGCAAGCTGGAATTGCTCACCGCGGACAAGCACGCTGGAGAATTCCAGCAAACGTGCCGTTTGCAACTGCTGTGCGGCGGCTTGCGTATCAAAGCTTGCCGGGATGGGGCGTGAGCTGCGCACGACCAGATCGGCCGCCATCATGCGCGCGGCTTCCTGCTGCAGACGCTTTTCCACGCCGCTACTGAAAAATCGCAGACTGGTCGTGGCGGCCACGGCAAGAACGAGAGCCAGCAGAAGCAGGGTGAGTTCTCCCCGAGCCAGATCACGCCGGAACCATTGCCAGGACTCGCGCAGTGAGAACATCAGCTCGCATCTCCGACGATTTTCCCGTTCTCCAGCCTGAATACTTTCTGACAGCGTGCGGCCAGCTTTTCGTCATGCGTGACCAGTACCAGTGTCGTATCGGCATCCGCATTGAGACTGAAGAGCAGGTCAATGATTTGAGCGCCGGTACGGCCATCCAGATTGCCTGTGGGTTCGTCGGCAAAAAGTATGGCGGGCTTGCCGGCAAAGGCACGAGCCAGCGCCACACGTTGTTGTTCGCCGCCGGAAAGTTGGCGTGGGGTATGGTGCATGCGCTGCGCCAGACCGACTTTTTCCAGCCATTCGCGTGCGACGGCTTCGCCACCCCGACCATTGACGCCCAGGGCCAGCATCACGTTTTCCAGTGCGGTGAAAGCCGGCACAAGCAGGAAAGACTGAAAGACAAAACCGACTTGCTGTCGGCGTAATTCAGCGCGGCCATCTTCATCCAGCGATTCAAGTGACTGCCCGGCAAGGCTGATGCTGCCGGAAGTGGGCGTATCAAGGCCGGCAAGCAGGCCGAGCAGGGTAGTTTTTCCGGAGCCGGATGCGCCAACGATGGCTACGCTTTCGCCGCGTTTGATGGCAAGGTCCACGTTGTGGAGAATGGGCAGGGCGCTGTCGCCACTGGTCACGGATTTGCAGACATTCGTGGCCGCAATCAGGATTTCGGAGGTCATGGGATGCGCGAGTCGCTCAAAAGAATGATGAAGTTCGCGATGCCCGTTTATTGCAGCGCAGGATTTGCCCTGATGCTGTTGATTTTCTCTTTTCCGGCCCGGGCAGCCACGATTCTGGTCTTCGGGGATAGTATCAGCGCGGCCTATGGGCTGGAAGTTGAGCAGGGCTGGGTGCGGCTCCTGCAACAAAAACTCGACAAAACTGCGCCGGGCAAGCATCTCGTCGTGAATGGCAGCCTGAGTGGCGAAACTACCTCCGGTGGCAAGGCGCGTCTGCCGGCCCTGCTGAAAAAGCACAAGCCTGATGTGGTGATACTGGAGCTGGGGGGAAATGACGGTCTGCGTGGCCAGCCGCCAACACTCATGGCGAGCAATTTCAAAAAAATGATTGCTGACAGCCGTGCGGCCGGCGCCAGCGTTCTGCTTTTCGGCATGAAGATTCCGCCCAATTATGGCCGTGCCTATACCCGGGCTTTCGAGCAGGCATTCGTCACGGTGAGCAAGGAAGAGAAGGTGCCGCTGCTGCCTTTCTTTCTTGAGGGCATAGGCGGCAATCCTGCTCTGGTGCAGGCCGATGGCATACATCCTGTTGCCAAAGCCCAACCCATACTTTTGCAGAATGCCTGGCCGCTCATAGAAAAAGCGTTGCCGGCGAAATGACACTTGTCTTTTGCAGGTCGGGCTTCAGCCCGACAACGTTGCCGATTTAAACGCCGATGTCGGGCTTCAGCCCGACCTGCAAGCGCAGTAAGTCCTGTGGGACAAAAACAACAATGGCTCAGGACTTTCCGAGTATCACACGCAGGCGCTCGGCAAAGCCGGGTAGTGCGGCAGCGGAGAGAGGCGTGGTTTGCAGCAGATCGTCGAGCAGCAGACGGGTCTGTTCGCCTGACTGCTTGCGCAGGCCCTGGCTTTGCAGACGCTGCATCTGGCGTGCCCGACGGGCTTCCTGCAACTCGGGCTGGGCAGGAATCTCCAGCAGGATTTCCAGATCCAGCAAAAGCTGCGCGGCTTTTTCATCCTGCAAGGCAATACCGTCGGCCGCTTCAGCGCCGCGTGCCACCCACTGCTCCACTTTTTCCGACTGCGCACGCAGACGGGCCTGATTGGCCTGTTCGCGACCGGCGTTTTCAAACTGCTTGCGGGCGTTATCAAACTGGCGGCGCAGGCTGTCGGCCTTGTCGCGCGGCAACTCCAGTGCCCGGAAAGCGTCATCCAGCGCGGCGACTTCACTGGCCAGCGCGTTCACATCGGCGGCGCCAGCCAACTTGCTCATGGCCTCCAGTAGTGCACCGGCCTGCGTCAGTACAGCATCGCGAGCCTCTTGCCGGGCCTTGAACTCACCATCACGTTTGGCAAACAGCGCATCGCTGGCGCTGCGGAATTCCTGCCAGAGACGCTGATCGGTTTTATGCTGGCCGGCACCTATGGTCTTCCATTCCTGTTGCAGGGCTTTGGCTTGGTCGCAGGCACTGCGTGTATCTTCCTGCTCCAGCAGCTTTACAGCGCGCTGCACCAGTTGCTGTTTGGCCGCTTCGTTCCTTTTCTGCACTTCGCGGTGCTTGTCTTCCAGCGTTTTCAGCAGGGCATTGAAGCGTTCCTGCAAGGGCCGGGTTTTTTGCCTGTCGCTGGGCTGGTAGCTCTGCCACTCCTGACGCGCTGTACGCAGGATGGCTTCATGCTTTTTCCAGTCCGGATTTTCCGGCAGGGCATCCGCATAACCCTGCAGCTGTGCGCAGAGTTCGCTGCGTTTTTTCAGGTTCTGTTCACGCAATTCGCGCTGGGCGGCGAAATGGGCACGGCAGGGCTCATAAGCCTGATCGCCCAGGGCCTTGAACTGCTCCCATAGCGGCTGCTCCACGCTGGCATCGGCCACGCCCAGAGCTTTCCATTCTTCCTGCAGGGCATGAATGGCATCGGCTTTGTCATCCGGCTCCATCGCGTGCGAGAGGAGTGCCTGCATCTTTTCCAGCAGTGCCTGCTTCTTGGGCTGAACGGCATAACCCGCCCAGCTCTTGAGTTCGCGCACGCGCTCACCGAGCTCAGCCAGCCTGGCATCCTGCAGATGATGTTCGCGCGCCAGCTCCTGTGCTTTGCGCAGTTGTTTCGATGCCTCACGGCTGTTGCCCGCCTCTACACTGGCAGCAATATCGCCCAGGAGTTTTTTCAGCTTCTGGCGCTGTTCCTGTTTGGCACCGTCATCCGCTGGAGCAGGGCGCAGCTCGGCAGCGGGTGCAGGCTGTCCGGGTATGCTGTGCAGAAGCTGCGGCAAGGGCAGACCATAATCGCGGTAATTTTTTTGCACATCGGCCAAGGCTTGCAGGCTGGCCTGCTTTTCTTCGTCACCGGCTTCGGTAAGACGAGCCAGCGTGCCTTCCACCATCAATCTGTCCTGCTGCCACTGCAGCAGCATTTCTTCAAGGCGGGTGAGGCTGGCGGATGCGCTGGCATGGCGCACGGCCAGTTCAGCCGGCGCGTCCTGTAACTGCGTGGCCAGCTCCCAGCGCAGGCGCTGGGTTTTGCAAAGCGCAGCCAGTGAAGGCAGATCGAAATCATCCTGACCCTGATATTCGGCCAGCGTGGCTTCCAGTGTGGCCACGCATTGCTGCAACTCTTCTCGCGCCTGGGCCTCGTCGGCACGACGCTGCTCAGCTGCGTGTAGTTCGGCTATCTGGCGCAAGGCGAGGGCGAGGGCGGTTTCAAAACGTTCGGTATAAACCGCTGAAGGAGCAGCAGGAAGTTCCTGCCATTGCTGACGGAGGCTTTCGGCCTTGGCGGCATAGAGTGGATTCAGCGCAGCTCTGGCATGTGCTTCCATGGCAGCGCAGAGGCTTTCGCATTTTTCCTGATGCGCCTGTACGGCTTTTTCCTGACGGCTGTGTTCATCCAGTCTTGCGCGCAGGGCCTTGTAGACATTCTTGTCTTTCTGGCGGCTGGCCTCGGCAAGCGACTCCAGCAAGGCCGGTGTACTGATGCGCTCGGCAGCGGCCAGGCGCAGTTTCGCAATACTGGAGTTACGGGCGATGTCGTCCAGATATATCTCGTCATCCAGTCTGGCAACGGCGGCCAGACGGATATCCATGACATCGGCTTCGCGTATCAGGTGTATCAGTGTCTGTGGCGCCGTAATGCGCTGTACCCGCTCCAGTCGCTGCTCCAGCGAAAGCGCGACAATCTTGCCGGCGAGCAGATCATGCAGCCGTTGCGTGGCCGCTTCGCGCACGGAGGCTTCGAGATCGCGCTTTTGTATCTGCGCGATGACGTCCGCATCAGTGAGCCGGGCAATCGCCGCACGGCGCACAGCGGGCTCACTGTCTTCACGTGCCAGCTTGAGCAGGATGCCGGCATCCTTTTCCTGCGCGAGGTCCAGCGCTGCCAGTGCCTCTATGCGTTTCTGTGCCTTGGGGCTCTGCCATTTGGGTTCGCCGCCAAAAAGACGTTTCAGCATGGTGTGTTCTCCGCCGCCAGCAGGCGGCTGATGTCGGCATCCTTCTGTGCCCAGAGCTCTGTTGTCCAGATCTGGAAGCGGGCACGGAAAGCTGCATCGTTTTCATAATCGCAGTGGAAGGCTTCCGCCGGAATGTCGCGCCGCTGCACGCGCACGACCACGCGGCGCATGCGACCACAAAGCAGGTCGACGAAAGTCGGTATGCCATCCGGGTAGACGATGGTGGTATCCAGCAAAGCATGCATCTGCTCGCCCAGGGCAGACAGTGTAAAGGCCATGCCGCCCGCTTTGGGTTGCAGCAGATAGCGGTAAGGCGATTGCTGCTCTTCATGCTTGAGCGGGGTAAAGCGGGTGCCTTCCAGGAAATTCATTACGGAGACCGGCGTATAGCGGAATTTTTCGCAGGAGCGGCGTGTGGTTTCTATGTCTTTTCCCTTGAGCTCAGGATGCTTTGCCAGAATGGCTTTGGAGTAGCGCTTCATGAAAGGGAAATCCAGGGCATAAACGCCGAGGCCCAGAAAGGGAATCCAGATCAGTTCCTGCTTGAGGAAATACTTCAGGAAGGGAATGCGCCCATTGAATACACGGAAGAGCACCATGATGTCGACCCAGCTCTGGTGATTGGCAATCACGAAATACCAGTTCCGGCGCGTCAGGCCACTGGGCAACCCGATATCCCATTCAATGCGCGGCAGCATACGCAGCAAGACATGATTATTGATATGGCCCCACAGGGTGGCGTAAGCCAGCAGCAAGGCAGTGATGGCTGCACGCAGGCGATACGTTGGCATGAGAAAACGCAAGGGCATGCAAATAATGATGAGTGAGGCGAAAAAGGCGGTATTGATGGCCAGCGCCGTGAGAAACACGAGGGCTAGCAGGGGCGAGGGAAGAAAAGCAAGCATGGCGATCTCGGTGCAGGGTCAGTGCTGCAGTCCCTGCCGGTATTCGCCTGGCGTCAGCCCGGTCCATTTCTTGAAGGCGCGGTGGAAGGTGCTGGGCTCGGAAAAACCCATGAGATGGGCAATTTCAGCAATGCCCAGCTGCGGACGGCTCAGGTAATAAATGGCGGCATCGCGGCGTACCTGATCCTTGATGCCCTGATAGGAACTGTTTTCTTCCTTGAGGCGGCGACGCAGGGTCTGCGGCGTGAGCCCCAGTTCCTCGGCCACTTCCTCGAATTCCGGGAATTCACGCGTGAAATCCTGGCCCAGCATGGCACGTATCTGCGCAGTGAGCAGCTGTGCATTGGTTGGTGGGGCAAACAGGCTGTTGGGGGTTGCACGCAGGAAGGCTTTGAGGCTGGCCTCGTTCTGCATGAGCGGATAATTGAGATACGCGGAGCTGAACACGAGACTGTTGCGTGGCTGGTTGAAGCGCAGCGGACAATGGAAAAGCATGTGGTAGTCCTCCACATGCGCCGGTGGCGCATAAGCGAAGGTCGCCTCGATAAGCGGGATGCGTTGATCGATAAGCCAGCTTGAGAGCCGGTGGATGATGGTCATGATGGATTCGGTGCTGGTATGCATGACATCAATGCCGGGATCGTCCCAGCGTACCGAGACTTCGACACGGTCCTCATGATGACGCAGGCGAAAATGCACATCGTCCGCGAAGATCTCGTAAAAGCGCAGGCCGCGACGCAGGGCGCCGCGCAGTGTGGGCAGATGGATGATGGAATGACACATCAGCGCAAAGCTGCCAAAAGGGGTGCGCCGGCGTCCGCCCAGCAAAAAGAACTCGTCGTTGATGAGACGCATGAGGCCGAGCATGATGGTGCTGTATTGCTGGGTGGTGATGCGACGCCCGGACTGCTCAATATCGGCCAGGGTAATGCCAGCCGATTCCAGCAAGTGCGCAAAGCGTGCCGGCTCCAGACCGCTCAGGCGTATGGCCTCGCTGATGTAATGCAGTGCTACACCCGGGTTTGCGGACATCTTGAAGAAATTTCCTGTCTGACCAATCACTTACCAAGCGCAATCGTGCTGCATGGTAGCCAATGCCTTCCGTGGCCCGCAATCACTGACTGATCTGTCCAATCACTTTTTTTGGCCGGACCTTTCCTTGTACCGGCCGGTTCTGCCTTCTTGGGGCAGGGGCCTCCATGGCTTGGCCCTTTTTATCCCCGGAAAAACCTGGCCGAGGCAGCCAGTGCACCAGTAGCAGGCGCCTCTGGGCGAGGCAGGCAGTTTTTAATCCACCTGCTGGATGCCGGCCAGACGGCGGGCATACCACTTCTTCTGCTCCACATTCATCTGGCGCTGGATCTGGATGCGCTGGGCCTGCGGGCTGCCGGCGCCATGCATGGACTCGGTGAGATAGCCCACGGCATTGCGGCCCAGGGTCATGTTCTCGATGAGGCGCAGCATGCGCACGCGGGTTTCCGTGGGAATGTCGGTCTTGCCCTTGAGATACTTCTCCAGGATGGGACCGATTTCTTCATGATTGAAGTCCTGCTCGGAGGGCAGGGTGACCATGATGCCGCCGGCAATGTCCTGGGCCAGACGCGCAATCTCGTAGGGGAAGCGCGTGACATTGTGCTTGCACACATTGGAGAGCATGGAGTCGTTCATGAAGATGCCGGAGGGCAGCTTCTGGGCGGAATAAGAAGAAGCAATGCCCGAGGAATAAATCGTCTCGTTGAGATGGGTCATTTCAACGAGCTTGTCCTTGATATGCGAGACGTTTTCGACGCCGTTGTATTCGGCAACAGCGGCTGCCGCACCCACCATCACATCGCCGAGGCCGGTTTTGCAGACATAGGAGGCACGGTGATAGGCCGTGAAGCGCGCCACCATTTCCTGGGCGAATTCGTATTCGCCATCCATGAATACATGCTCGAAGGGGATGAAGACATGATCGAAGACGGTCAGGGTTTCCTGGCCGCCGAACTCGGCATTGCCCACATCGATCTTGCCGCCTTCCAGCGCGCGCGTATCGCAACTCTGGCGGCCGTAGATATAGGTGATGCCTTCGGCATCGGCGGGCACGGCGCCCACCACGGCCCAGTCTTTATCTTTCTCGCCCAGATTCATGGTGGGCATCACGAAGATCCAGTGCGAGTTCAGGCCGCCCGTCATATGCGCTTTGGCGCCGGTGACGAAAATGCCTTTGTCATTGCGGCCGGTGATGTGCAGGAAAAGATCGGGGTCGCTCTGCTCGTGCGGACGCTTGCTGCGGTCGCCTTTCGGATCGGTCATGCCGGCGCCGATGATGATGTTGTTTTCCTGCGCCTTCTTCAGGAAATCGATATAGCGGGCGTGATAGGGCGTGCCGTGCTTCTGGTCGATGTCATAGGTGATGGAGTGCATCACGCTGATGGTGTCGAGGCCGGCGCAACGCTGGAAGCAGGTGCCGGTAAGCTGGCCCATGCGGCGCTGCATCTTGTTCTTTTTAACGAGGTCTTCAGGCGACTCCACGATATGCAGGAAGCGGTTCACCGTGGCGTTAATCAAGGGCGAATGCGCCGTGGCCAGCTCCGGATCTTCAATGGCCAGGTCATAGGTCTGGCGCAGGGCATTCATGGAGGGGCGAATCAGCGGGTTGTCCACCGGATTCGGTTCTTCCTTGCCGAACAGGAAAAGCTTGAGCGGGCGGCCACGCAGGGAATTCAGGTAATCCTCGCCGGTCTTGATGGGCGTGAAGCGGGCCCAGCGTTCAGCGGCGGTTTCCAGTTTGCGCAAGGGCGTTTTCGGAGTGTTGCTGGCGTTCATGGCGGACCTCCCGGTTTTTTTATTCTATGTGTGCTTGTTGATACCGTTGCAGGTCGGATTAAAGCTCGGCCTACACGAAAAACAGCTGTCATCCCGGCGAAGGCCGGGATCCAGTGACTTTTTCAAATACATCGCTGTGTTCTGCAAAGGCACTGGGCCCCGGCCTTCGCCGGGGCGACAGTTTTCTTTTCTTCCTTAAGCTTTTACTTGCTCACTTTCTTACTTGTTGGCCACAGCACCCGTAGCAAACAGCTTTTCAATCGCAGCCGCATCAAAACCGAAATCACGCAGCACGGCTTCGCTGTCCACGCCCATGGGCGTCATGGGAATCGGCGCCGCCGCAGGGGTACGCGAGAAGCGCGGAGCGGGGGCGGGCTGCAACTGGCCACCCACATCAATGAAAGTATTGCGTGCCTTCATATGCGGATGCTGCGGGGCTTCGTCCAGATTCAGCACGGGCGCGAAGCAGGCATCGGTGCCGTCGAGCAGGGCACACCATTCATCACGGGTCTTGGTTTTGAAGATGGCCATGATTTTCTTTTTCTGTTCCGGCCAGACCGCCAGATTCATCTGCGGGCCATAGGTCTCGTCGTCCAGACCGCATTTTTCCTTGAGGATGGCGTAGAACTGCGGCTCGATGGCGCCTACGGAAATGAATTTGCCGTCAGCGGTTTCATACACATCATAGAAAGGCGCGCCGGTATCCAGCAGATGCGTGCCGCGGTTATTGCTGAACATGCCGACATTTTTCAGGCCGTAGAACATGGCCATCAGGGAAGCAGCACCATCAACCATGGCCGCGTCCACCACCTGACCCTTGCCGCTCTTCGAGGCTTCCAGCAGCGCACAAACAATACCGTAAGCCATGAGCATGCCGCCGCCACCAAAATCACCCACCAGATTCAGCGGGGGAGCCGGCACTTCGTTCGTACGGCTCATGGCGTGCAGGGCGCCGGTGAGGGCGATGTAATTGATGTCGTGGCCGGCGAGCTGGGCCATGGGGCCGGTCTGGCCCCAGCCGGTCATGCGGCCGTAAACCAGTTTCGGGTTGCGGGCGAGGGCGACCTCGGGGCCGAGGCCAAGGCGCTCGGTCACCCCGGGGCGGAAGCCTTCGAAAATGGCGTCAGCGCCTTCGATCAGGCGGAGCACGGTTTCCACGCCTTCGGGTTTCTTCAGGTCAACGGCCAGGGTGCGGCGGTTGCGGAACAGGATGCCGTGGCCGGAGGCCTGGGCAATCATGGGGTTTACGCCGGGGCGGTCGATACGTATGACCTCGGCGCCCATATCAGCCAGCATCATGCCGCAGAAGGGGCCGGGGCCGATGCCAGCGAGTTCGATGATGCGGAAGCCGGTAAGCGGACCTGCCATGGGAGTCTCCTGTTGTTTCTGGATAATGAATGGGTGGTCGAAAAAGGCGGCCATTCTGGCATGAAGTGACCTCGTGGTCAGCATGTAATAGGATGCCCGGCCAATGCGCCCCGCTATCGCCGTCTCGCTTTTCATGATGGGAGAACAATAAATGAACAGCCCCGCCACCCAACTTTCGCCCGCCACCATGAGCCTGGAAGCAGCCCTGCGCCAGCGCCGCTCGGTGCGTGGCTTTCTACCCACGCCAGTACCGGAAGCGACCCTGACGGAAATCTTCGAGCTGGCCCAGCTCGCACCCTCCAACTGCAATATCCAGCCCTGGAAGGTCTACGTGGCCTCCGGCGCCACCCGCGATGAACTGAAAAAACGCATGGTCGAGCGCGCCATGAGCGGCGCCCCCATCAATCCCGATTTCGAGCACCTGCCCAACTTCGAAGGCGTCTACCGCAAGCGCCAGGTCGATTGCGCCGTCGAGCTCTACAACAATATGGGCATCGCCCGCGACGACAAGATGGGCCGCATGCGCGCCACCCTGCGCAATTTCGAACTCTTCGATGCGCCGCATGTGTGCTTCATCGGCATGGACAAGAGCTTCGGCGTCACCGTGGCCCTCGATGTCGGCATGTATGCACATAGCCTCATGCTGCTGATGACGGCTTTTGGCGTCGGCTCCTGTGCCCAGGGCTCCATGCGCTACTACCCGGATGATGTACGCGAGATTTTCGGCGCCGGCCCGGAGACGGCCATTCTTTTTGGCATTTCATTTGGTTATGAAGATGAAAGTGTTGCGGCCAACCGGACTCGCGTGGGTCGTGAGCCCTTGAGTGAGAATGTGGTTTTTAAGGGGTGAGGGAAATGAAATAGGCGCCGTGAGGCGCCTATTTCACGTTAAGTGCGCCAATAAGATGATGTGGGGAACTGCATGGATAACTCATATAATGCGATGCGTGAGTTGGATTGGGTTGAGATTTCAGTCTCCATTCAAGAAGCGTCAATCGGCGCGTATGTTGATGAGAGGTCCATGTCCGAAGATATGGGTTATGAAATTACTCTTCGTGGCTCGATGGTTAATGCGCGCCGCCTTCGGGAATACGATGATTCGGTGTCATTCCCGTGGAAATCCATCCAAATTTCAGTGATCGAATTGCGAGAAAATGCTGCAAGTCCCATGGAAGGAAAGTTTCCGTTTGGGGCTATAAAAATTGAAAATGAAGGCGGGCATTGCCGACTCTCTGTGCGAAGACCATTACTCGAAACAATCTGCCAGAGTGTTTCGGCAGTAGTGTATGGTGATATTGCGATAACTATTTCTCTGCCTTTCCTCGAAATCTATGAGCTTGGTGTTTACTACCCCGTTTTGGCCTACGGTGTTTATATACAGAGCCCGCGTAGGGCGGAATCCCGAAGGGTTTCCGTCGCATGAAATCTCTAATTCGCTGCTGTCTTTTTAAATTCCCGTTGTTTATTTGACTGGCCGCGTCCTCGCCGGACGGGCCCAAGGGGGCCGCGATGCGGCAGCCCCCTTGGAACCCCCGCGCACCCCAAGTCGCCTGTCCCGCTGCGCGGGATTCCCTCTCTCCACAAAGCCGGCGTCGAAGGGCCGGCGAGATTCGGCATCCCTGCCTCACCTCGCCTAAGCCACACATCCCTGTGTGGCTTTCCCTTGGCCGGCTTTGTTCCGTTCGGCTGGCTCATGGGGCTGCAAGAGCAAAGCGTCAGCTCTCTTTTCTGCTTTCTCGAGATACAACAGAAAAGTCACTGGGCCCCGGACTAAAGCCTTCCGGGGCGACAGATTTCTTTTCCGGTTTTGGTTTTGGTTTTGGTTTCAGCGAGTGCAGCGATGCGTGCTTTTCTAACTCCCGTGAGTGAGCCGAGCAGCGGAGGGGGCTGGCGGAAATAGGGCGAGGACTGTCTGAGCGTTTGCGCAGCAAAGGCGAGTTCCGCAGCCCCCGCCAGAACCTGAGCAGCACAGGGAACCGTCGCAAAGCGACGGCGAACGGCCCGGGTCGCCTTTCCTTTGCTTACTTTCCTTTGGCGAAGCAAAGGAAAGTGAGGCCCCGCGGGCGAGGCGCAACGGCCTCGCAGAGAAACAGCAGAAGCCAATCGGGGAGCACCTCACCGAATCCACAGTCCACAGTCAACAAAGAACAAGCAGAAAGCCAGCGTAGGGCGGGTAAAGCCGCAGGGTTTACCCGCGCGGATTGATCTCTGAATCTTCATCGGCGCTGAATTCAAGGCTGCAGCGCGTGGGTAAAGGTGTTCCACCTTTACCCACCCTACGAAAACTCTCTCTTTTTAATTTCCCGTTGTTTATTTGCAAGGCCGCGTCCTCGCCGGACAGGCCCAGAAGGGGCGGGCCGCCGCCCCCTCTGGACTCCCCGCTCGCCCCAAGGCGCCAGCCCCGCTCTGCGGGGTTCCCTCTCTCCACAAAGCCGGCGTCGAAGGGCCGGCGAGATTCGGCATCCCTGCCTCACCTCGCCTAAGCCGTACATCCCTGTACGGCTTTCCCTTGGCCGGCTTTGCTCCGTTCGGCTGGCTCATGGGGCACAAGGGTCTGTGCTCCGGTAATTTCTGTCGTGAAAAGCAAAAAAAGAGCACGCGTAGGGTGTGCAAGCTTGCCTGCGCACGCGGTTTTGATTTTGATGGCCGTGAACGCGTGCGCAAACCTTGCGGTTTGCACACGCTACGGATTGGTTTGGCTTTTGTAGGAGGGGCTTTAGCCGCGATGCTTCTGGAAAAGGAAAGGCTTCGCGGCTAAAGCCCCTCCTACAAAACCATTGCCGCCAATTCGTCATTTCCGGCCACTTCTCCTGAGCTAAATCGTCAAGCGTTTTGAGGGCTTGGGTCATTAGCGCAGGGCAGGCTCCTGTCTATGCTCGCGCCATCTGCATATCTGCATCATCAGGAGCTTCCCCATGGCCGGTCCGCTGTCTTCCCTAAAGGTTCTCGATTTCTCCACGCTCCTGCCCGGCCCCTTCGGCACCATGCTGCTGGCCGATATGGGGGCCGATGTGCTGCGCGTGGAATCGGCTACTCGTCCTGATCTGCTGCGCATCGTGCCGCCCTTTGATGCCGGTGTTTCTTCGGCCCATGCCTTCCTCAACCGCAGCAAGCGCGCAATTGCCGTGGACCTGAAGAATCCCGAAGGCGTGGCGCTGGTGAAAGAACTGGTCAAGGACTACGACATCGTCGTCGAACAATTCCGCCCCGGCGTGATGGACAGGCTCGGTGTGGGCTATGAAGCACTGAAAGCCGTAAACCCGAAACTGATTTACTGCGCCATTACCGGTTATGGCCAGACCGGCCCGTATAAAGACCGCGCCGGCCATGACATGAACTATCTCGCCATTGCCGGCGTGCTCGGCTACAACGGCCGCAAGGCTTCCGGCCCGGCACCGGCATCGGTGCAGATTGCCGATGTTGCCGGCGGTTCCTGTCATGCCGTGATGGGCATACTTGCGGCCGTGATTCATCGCAGCCAAACCGGCGAAGGCCAGTTCGTGGATATTTCCATGACCGATGCGGCTTTCACCCTGAATGCACTCACGGCGCCGCCCGCACTGGTCGCCGGCATACAGCCGGGCCTTGAAGACACACAGCTCAATGGCGGTTCTTTCTATGATTGCTATGAAACCTCGGACGGCCGTTATCTTTCCGTGGGTGGTCTGGAGCCGCAATTCTTCATGCAGTTCTGCGCCACCATCGGCCGCCCGGAACTCGCGCCGCAGGGCATGGTGATGGTGCCGGAAGTGGTGGCCGAGCTGAAAGCCGCCATCGCCGCCGAGCTCAAGAAAAAGACCTATGCCGAGTGGAGCGAAATCTTTCTGGGGCTGGATTGCTGCGTGGAGCCGGTACTGACTTTTGCCGAGGCTTGCGAGCATCCGCATATCAAGGCGCGTGGTCTTATCGTGGATGTAGCGCGTCCGGATGGCAGCACGCAAAAGCAGCTGGGTTCGGCCATCAAGTTCTCCAAGACGCTCCCTGAGTTCAAATACATCGGCACGGAAATCGGCTCGCATACCGAAGAAGTACTGAAAGCACAGGGGCTCAGCGCCGAGCGTATTGCGGAGCTGAAAAAGAGCAGGGTGGTTGCCTGATAGCGGCACCTGATGCTTGCAAAAAGCCCGCTTCTGCGGGCTTTTTCATGTCCGCATTTCAGGGGGACGTTGAGCTGACATAGCATCTGATGTATTCCCTTTGTATTGTCATAAGATGAATGCAGGGAATTTCACCGTGGGGGACATGACATGAGCAGCAGCCAGACTATCGCCGCCTTTCTCGAAGGCGTGCGCCAGCGCGATCCTCATCAGCCGGAGTTTCATCAGGCCGTGGAGGAGGTCTTGCACAGTCTCTGGCCGTTTCTGGAGGCCAATCCGCACTATCTGAACGCCGGCATTCTGGAGCGCATGGTGGAGCCGGAGCGCGTCATCATGTTTCGCGTGCCCTGGGTCGATGACAGGGGACAGCTGCAGGTGAATCGTGGTTATCGCGTGCAGATGAATTCCGCCATAGGACCGTATAAAGGTGGCCTGCGTTTTCATCCTTCCGTGAACCTCAGCGTGCTCAAGTTCCTGGCCTTTGAGCAGGTGCTGAAAAACGCATTGACCACACTGCCCATGGGGGGCGGTAAAGGCGGCGCCGATTTCGATCCCAAGGGCCGTTCAGATAACGAAGTCATGCGCTTCTGCCAGAGCTTCATGAGCGAGCTTTACCGGCATATCGGCGAAAATCTGGACATCCCGGCTGGCGATATCGGCGTGGGCGCGCGTGAGATCGGCTATCTCTTCGGACAATACAAACGTCTGGCCAATGAATTCAGCTCGGTGTTGACCGGCAAGGGCAACAGTTTTGGTGGCTCGCTGATACGCCCGCAGGCCACGGGCTATGGCACGGTGTATTTCGCGCAGGAAATGCTCAAGCGCAAGCAGGACGGGATACGTGGAAAGCGTGTGGCAATTTCCGGTTCCGGCAATGTAGCGCAATACGCCGCCGAGAAAGTGATGCAACTGGAGGGCATCGTGATTTCCCTGTCGGACTCCGAGGGTACGGTGCACTTTCCGGAGGGCGTGACGCGTGAGCAGTTTGATGCATTGCAGCATCTGAAAAATGTACAGCGTGGCCGTATCCGCGAGCTCGCCACACAATTCAGCCTGCCTTTTCTGGCGGGCCAGCGGCCTTGGGCCATTCCCTGCGATATTGCCCTGCCATGTGCCACGCAGAACGAGCTTAATGGCGAAGACGCACGCCGCTTGCTGAAAAATGGCTGCCGCTGTGTGACCGAGGGCGCCAATATGCCGTCCACACTGGAGGCTGTGCATGTTTTCCTGGAGGCTGGTGTGCTGTATGCGCCGGGCAAGGCTGCCAATGCCGGCGGCGTCACCGTATCGGGATTGGAGATGTCACAAAATGCCATCCGCCTGCGCTGGGCGGCTCCCGAGGTGGACGAAAAGCTGCATCACATCATGCAAAGCATTCATGCCTGCTGTGTACGCTATGGCGAAGAGGCCAATGGTCACGTCAATTATGTGAAGGGCGCCAATATCGCCGGTTTTGTGAAAGTAGCCGATGCCATGCTGGCGCAGGGCGTGGTGTGAAAGCTCGCACAGATCAGCATTTAAAAAGCCCGGAGTACGGGCTTTTTTCAGGAATTAAAAACTTAAGCCCCTCGCCACATTTTGAGTCCGTCATTTCCTTTTTGAATGGGCGGCGTGAGCAAAAGTATCAGGAAGCTATGCGCTTCAGCAGGCTTCTGGCCACGGCTTCGGCCACGCGTATGCCATCCACACCTGCGGAAAGAATACCGCCGGCATAGCCTGCGCCTTCTCCGGCCGGGAACAGGCCATGCGTGTTCAGGCTTTGCAGACTGTCGTCATGGCGCTTGATGCGGATCGGTGAGGAGGTGCGTGTTTCCACACCAGTGAGCACGGCATCTGGCAGTGAAAAACCGCGTATCTGTTTGTCGAAGGCGGGCAGGGCTTCGCGTATGGCGCTGATGGCGTATCCGGGCAGCGCGCTGGAAAGATCGCCGAGCTTTACGCCGGGCTTGTAGGAAGGCTGCACGGCACCGAATTCCGTGGAAGGACGTCCGGCAATGAAGTCCCCGACGAGCTGGCCCGGTGCCTGATAATTGCTGCCTCCCAATACATAGGCACGCGACTCGAGCTCGCGCTGGAAAGCGATGCCGGCGAGAGGCCCACCCGGATAATCATCCGGTGTAATGCCGACGACGATGGCGGCATTGGCATTGCGCTCATTACGCGAATACTGACTCATGCCATTGGTGACGACACGCTCTGGCTCCGATGTAGCAGCCACAACAGTCCCCCCGGGGCACATGCAGAAGCTGTAGACGGAGCGGCCATTCTTGCAGTGATGCACCAGCTTGTAATCGGCAGCGCCGAGAATGGGATGGCCGGCCTGGGGGCCGAAGCGGCACTGGTCGATCAGTGATTGCGGATGCTCGGCACGAAAGCCGATGGAGAAGGGCTTGGCCTCCACATAAACGCCACGCGCATGCAGCATCTCAAACGTGTCACGCGCGCTGTGGCCAACCGCCAGCACCACATGCGAAGCAGGCAGTACTTCTCCTGTAGAAAGATGCAGGGCGCGGATTTTTCCGTTCTCGATCTCGATATCGTCCACACGCTGGCTGAAGCGGATTTCACCGCCCAGTGCCTCGATATTGGCACGCATGGCTTCAATCATGGTGACCAGCTTGAAGGTGCCGATATGGGGCTTGCTGACATACAGGATTTCTTCCGGGGCGCCGGCTTTCACGAATTCGGTAAGTACCTTGCGGCCGTAATGCTGTGGGTCCTTGATCTGGCTGTAGAGCTTTCCGTCCGAAAAAGTACCCGCTCCACCTTCACCGAACTGCACATTGGATTCCGGATTGAGCACGCTTTTACGCCACAGCCCCCAAGTGTCTTGCGTACGTTCACGCACGGCCTTGCCACGCTCCAGCACGATGGGGCGAAAGCCCATCTGTGCCAGCACTAATGCCGCAAACAGACCGCAGGGGCCGAAGCCGATCACCACCGGACGCTCCTTCAGTCCGGCGGGTGCCTGAGCCACGAATTTGTAGGAAGTGTCCGGACTGATGCCGATATGCGCATCCTCACCGAATTTTTTCAGCAGCGCTTCGTCACGATCCGTTTCCACATCCAGGGTGTAGATGAGCTGGATATTGCCGCGTTTGCGCGCATCGTAGCTGCGCTTGAAAACAGTGAATTTTTTCAGGCTGGAGGCGGCAATGCCGAGACGGGCGAGGATGGCAGCGGTCAGGGCCTCCTCGGTATGGGTCAGCGGCAGCTTGAGATCAGTGATGCGCAGCATGGCGATAATCCTGTAGGACGGGGATTGCCCCGTCAGAATGGTGGCGCGAGTTTACGCTATTGCCGCTGTTTTGTAGGAGGGGCTGCCGCCGCGCTCGACCGATGACAAAGCATCGCGGCTAAAACCCCTCCTACAAGTAAAGGCGGGGGAGCAGCATCAGCCCGCCAGACGGGCTCTTAAACAAACTCGCCGGCGGCATGGCCCGATGACCAGGCCCACTGGAAATTGAAGCCGCCGAGATGGCCGGTGACATCCAGCACTTCACCGATGAAATACAGACCTGCCTGTAGCTGGCTTTCCATGGTTTTTGAAGAAATCTTGTCCGTGGCCACGCCGCCCAGAGTCACTTCGGCGGTGCGGTAGCCTTCCGTGCCCGAAGGCTTGAGCCGCCAGCCATTCAGTTGCGTGGCAATATCCGCCAGCACGGCATCCGGAATTTCTGCCATGGCGGTTTCGGCCTGCGCACTCCAGAACAGGGTTTGCAACTCCAGCACCAGACTCTTGGCGAGGCGCTCGACGAGCAGTGTGCGCAGCAGGGATTTCGGGTGCTGCTTTTTCTGGGCGAGCAGCCAGGCATTCATGTCTTCGCCGGGAAAAAGATCAACGGCAACGCTTTCACCCGGAAACCAGTAATTGGAAAGTTGCAACACGGCCGGGCCGGACAGGCCGCGATGGGTGAACAGGATGTTTTCCCGGAAAGCATTGCGCTCATTGCAGAGCACGGATTCATGTGCGAGTCCGGAAAGGCGCTCGGCGATTTCCTTGAAGCTGTCGCTGAACATGAAAGGCACAAGACCGGCACGCGTGGCTTTTATCTCGTGTCCGAATTGCCGGGCAATCTCGTAGCCGAAACCGCTGGAGCCCAGGGTTGGAATGGACAGACCGCCGGTGGCCACCACCAGCGATTCAGCCGTGAAGTCGCCCTTGCTGCTTTTAATCTGGAAGCGTTTGGCCGGATTTTCCTTGGCGCTGATGGCCGTGATTTCACAATGCGTTTTTATCTGCACGCCAGCCTGCTCGCATTCCGCCAGCAACATGGTGAGTATGTCTTTTGCCGAGTCATTGCAGAAAAGCTGGCCATGATCACGCTCATGCCAGGGAATGCGGTGCTTTTCCACCATGGCCATGAAATCCCACTGCGTATAGCGGGAGAGGGCCGAGATGCAGAAATGCGGATTGCCGGAAATGAAGTTTTCAGGCTCGACAAAAAGATTCATGAAATTGCAGCGGCCGCCGCCGGACATGAGGATTTTCTTGCCCACCTTGTTACTGCTGTCCAGCACCAGTACGCGCCGACCACGTTGTCCGGCGGTGAGGGCGCACATGAGGCCGGAGGCACCGCCGCCGATGATGATGACGTCGAAATGAGAAGACATAGGGCCAGGGAATGATGGGCTGCAAGAGTGGAGGCCATTCTACAGGACCCCAGGCGCCCGGCGAAAAATCTTGCCGGACTGCTGATTATGGCGGGATGTTCAGGGCAGCTCTTCTACCAGGATTTCGATGGGCGTACTGCTTTGTGACTGGCGCTGAGACTGACTGGCCATGCCACTGCCGGTCACGCTGATGCTTTGCTCGATGGTGGAAAGCTGTGTCCACTCGCCAAGACGGGTTTGTATCTGGCTCTGCACACTTGCAGACTGGATGCTGCCTTTTCTTCCCGATGCCTGTTGCTGGAAGCGGATATCGAGCATGACACGACCATCAGGCTGCAGACGTGGTGTGACCATCATGCCGCTTTGCAGCGGCACATACTGTTGACCGAATGCGGTCATCGCTGTGCTGGCGTTGATGACCGTCAGATAAGCTTGTGCGCTGCCCGTAGCAATCTGCACGGAGGCACCCTCAACGGCTGTGACGCTGTAACTGTCCTGCCTGTTTTTCTGCACATGCTGTTCTTCTGCCCGGATAGCAAGACGAGCTCCCACCTGGCCATCCTGAATGCTCACCTGACCTTGCGCCCCCAGCGCCTCACGACTGCCGGATGCAGTTTGCGGCCGGCGCACACTGATGCGCAGGTTTTTCAAAGGACGATCCATCTGTTTGAGGCTGGCGAGCAGGGCCGGCATTTTTTCAGCCGGGGCGCGAATGATGAGCTGGTCGCGATAGGCCGTCACTGTGCCTTCCGGCGCGGCCAGGCTGGCCAGCAGTGGCGCAATTTCAGCAGCGCGATGGCTGTAGACGATTTCGGTTTGCATCTCCTGCGCGAACAAGCGAACAGGCAGTACCACCACAAGCAGGAAAAGGCCAAGGCAGTAATCGGGAAGAAAACCGGTCCGGCTTTTCATGCGCTTGCTTCCTTTCTTTTTGGCCTGCTTTCTGCTCGATCCGTTCAGATATCCAGCGTGCGGAAATCTTTTACTTCGCGGGCACGCTCCCAGAGCTCGGTGAATTTCAGGCTGGCACGCTGCGCATGGGGAATGGATTTGGCCGCCAGCATACCTTTCATGCCTTCGACAGAGTCGCGGCGCAACAGACCGATATCATCCGCCACCATCCAGGCCTGGGTTCTTTCCTCTGCCGTATCGAAGTCTTCCTGGCTCAGTTGGCGTATCAGCAACTTGCTGGGCAGGCGCCTGGCCAAATGCACAACCTTATGACCCCAGCGTACGGCGATGGCGGGGTCGCCGATCAGGATGCGGGCATCCACAAAGCGGCTGCGGCGTATGAAGGAAGACAGTACATCCGTAAACAGGATGGAGTTGTAGCGGTCCGGCTCGAAATCCGGGGTCAGAATGTAAAGCTTGCGTTTGGCCTGGCGTATCAGCGCGAGTTCGGCGCGCGAAAACTGCTCCGGACCATCCAGACGCAAGAAAGTTTCCGATTCGCCGAGTTGAAAGCCGGCCATCACATCGTCAAACGGGGTGCTCATGCCCTCACATGCTCCTTTTAGTCGCGGCTGTCCAGGAACCAGTAGCCCAGCGCCAGCTGTTCGGCCAGCCAGAGCAAGGCTTCATCATTGTCCTGCCAGCTGGCAAGGGCTTCGGCCTCAAGCTGCCTGTTATCGGCCAGCAGGCGTACAAAGTCCGTGATGGCGATCGGGAATTCCACTTCCTGGCCATTGATGAACAGGCCATCCGGCTTGCCGTCTTGCAGGGTGTACAGGCAGCGCGAGGCCGGATCGCGGCGCAAGAAAGCGCCGGATGCGAAGGCCTCGCGGATTTCATCAGTCGTGAATTCTTCGCCTTGGGGTTCGTAGTCTTCGTATTTGGCTTCGGAGAGGAAAGGGGCAATCGCGGCGCGCAAAACGGTCCTGTCATCCAGCAAGCCCATGAGCTGGGTGCGTAGCGCCTCCAGATCACGGTCCGTAAGTTCGCCTGAGTGATGAGCCGGCTCGCGGGCCGTATCGGCAAAAAGCTTGGTGGCGCCGGCATTTTCCAGGGCGACATCGACCACGCGCTCCAGCAGATGGGCGAGGGCAGGCGCACGGAAACCGATGGAGTAGGTGCTGCAATCGTTCTGCGCGACGCCGTAATGGGAAAGACCGGGCGGCACATAGAGCAGATCGCCGGGGCCCAGCACTTCATCAAAATTCACCGCGATGTTTTCAATGATGCGCAAGGGCGTGCCCTGCACGCGCGGCGTGCTTTCATCACAATGCTGGCCCAGCTGCCAGCGACGATTGCCTATGCCCTGGATAAGAAAAACATCGTACTGGTCGTAATGCGGGCCCACCGAGCCACCTTCGGGAGCAAAGGACAGCATGATGTCGTCGATGCGCCAGTTCGGAATGAAAGAAAAGTGATCGAGATAATCCGCCAGCTCCGGCAGATAGTGGTCCACCGCCTGCACCAGCAGGGTCCAGTGTGTCTTCGGCAGCGCCTTGAACTGCTTGGCCGTGAACGGCCCTTTGCGCAATTCCCAGGGCGTCTTGCCTTTTTCCAGGATGATGCGCGACTCCGCGCTTTCTTCCTGCGCCAGCTCCATCAGGTCTTCCGGCGAAAGCCGGTAGGCCAGCTCGGGAAAGGCATTGCGTACCAGCAGCGGTTTTTTCTGCCAGTAATCGCGCAGGAATTCGGCGGGGGTAAGGCCGCCGAGATGGGGCAGGGGAAGATTGGGATTCACGATTTTCTCCCTCTCCCTCCGGGAGAGGGCCGGGGTGAGGGAGAGTCGTTAGACAAAGGGTAGCCTGCGATGATTTATCGTCCGGCCCTCACCCTGAGCCTCTCCCGGAGGGAGAGTGGATAAAGCGCAGGCTTCAGATTTTCTTCGCCTGTTCGGCGGCATTGCCGGTATAGCTGCCCGGTGTCATGGCACGCAATTCAACCTTGGCGGCCTCCGGGATTTCCAGGGTTTCGATAAAGGTTTGCAGGGCTTCCTTATCAATACCCTTGCCGCGGGTCAGCGCCTTCAGCTTTTCATAGGGCTTTTCGATGCCATAACGACGCATCACCGTCTGAATCGGTTCGGCCAGCACTTCCCAGCTGTTATCCAGATCTTCGGCCAAGCGGGCGGCATTCACTTCCAGCTTGCCTATACCTTTGAGCGAGGCTTCATAGGCAATCAGGCTGTGGGCGAGACCGACACCGAGATTGCGCAGCACGGTGGAATCGGTGAGGTCGCGCTGCCAGCGCGAGACCGGCAGCTTCTCGGCGAGGTGGCCGAGGATGGCATTGGCCAGACCCAGATTGCCTTCGGAGTTTTCAAAATCAATCGGATTGACCTTGTGCGGCATGGTGGAGCTGCCGACTTCGCCTTCTTTCAAACGCTGTTTGAAGTAGCCGAGGGAGATATAGCCCCAGACGTCACGGTCGAAGTCCAGCAGGATGGTGTTGAAGCGCTTCACCGCGTCGAAAAGCTCGGCAATGTAATCGTGCGGCTCGATCTGGGTGGTGTAGGGATTGAAGCCCAGACCCAGCGACTCCACGAAAGCCTTGGCATTGGCTTCCCAGTCCACCTGCGGATAAGCAGAGAGGTGAGCGTTGTAGTTGCCGACAGCGCCGTTGATCTTGCCGAGGATTTCCACTTTTTCCAGCTGCCTGATCTGGCGCTCAAGACGGTAGGCCACGTTCGCCATTTCCTTGCCCAGCGTAGTGGGGGAGGCAGTCTGGCCGTGGGTGCGGGACAGCATGGGCAGCTCGGCATTGCTGCGCGCCAAGGCCTTGATGGCTTCCAGCACCTTCTTCATTTCCGTGAGCAGCACTTCGCGGCCGGCTTTCAGCATGAGGCCGTGCGAGGTGTTGTTGATGTCTTCCGAGGTGCAGGCGAAGTGGATGAACTCAGCAACCTTGTTGAGCTCGGGCAGGGCGGCCACGCGGTCTTTCAGGAAGTACTCGACGGCCTTCACATCGTGATTGGTGGTGCGCTCGGTGGCCTTGATTAACGAAGCATCGGCCTCCGAAAACCCGGCGACCAGCTTGTCCAGAAAAGCATTGGCCTCTGCGGAGAAGGCGGGCACCTCAGGAATGCCTTCATGGGCGGCCAATGTCTGCAGCCAGCGCACCTCGACCTCCACTCGGGCACGGATCAGCCCGTACTCGCTGAAGATGGGACGCAGGGCGTCGACCTTGCTGCCATAGCGGCCATCGACGGGAGAAAGGGCGGTGAGGGCGGTCAGCGACATGGTGGCAATGTTCCGGTGGTAGGGGGCGGATTGTAGACAATACAAAGGCGGCGAAGTTTACACGGAAAAAGCGGGAAAAATCAGGAAAAGGCGGACGAGAAAATACTTTAAATATGCTTTAGGTTTATGTCCCATCAACTTGATTCTTTTATTATTTCTCTGACTTCTCGCAATGTGCTTGCCCGGGTAAAAACCAGATGCCAACGGCGACCCCCGAGGCGATGCCAGAGCCAGGCGGCGCGTATGCCGGCGAGGAGGATGGCACGTACCTGTTCCTGGGTGGCGCTGGTCTGCAGCAGTTTCTTGTCGCCTTTCACCTGGATGCGGAAGTCCAGGGTGCCGAGAGTGTCCACATAGATGCCGGCAAAGTTGCGCAGCATGCCCGGCTCCTTGAGGCTGTCAAAGTGCTGACGCTGCTGGGCGGCACGTTCAAGGCGGCCTCGCATGAGCTTGAGCATCTCCGGCGAGCGGGCCAGTTTGCGCTCGAGATGAATGAGAGCAAGGGCATAGCGCAGGATGTCGCCACCGCGCGGATGCGGATGGCGCAGGGGCGGCATCAGGCCCTGTTCCAGTGCCGTGATGCCTGCCCGCAGGCCGCGCAGCTTGTGGCTGCCGTAGATCACCGAGCTGTCATCGGTATCAAAGACCAGCAGACTTTCCAGTGAGCAGTCCAGGGAAATCGGGTCGCAGTGGCCGCGCCAGGCCATGCTGTCGGCCAGGCTGGCAGCCTGCAGGATGGCCGCCAGGGCCAGCGTCTTTTCGCGCTTTTTGTCCGCCGGTTTCAATGCTTTCAATTCCAGGTCTCTTCAATCACGCCGCCACCCAGGCACACATCGCCCTGATAGAACACCACGGACTGACCGGGGGTAACGGCACGCTGGGGCGCTTCGAAATGCGCGACATAACCATCAGCATCTTTGCTGATGCTGCAGCGCTGGTCGGGCTGGCGGTAGCGGGTTTTGGCGTGGCAATGCAGGGGCAGGGCGGGTTCGCCCGTCACCCAGTCCACATGACGGGTGCGCAGGCAGCGGCTCATCATCAGCGGATGCTCATGCCCCTGAGCAATGACCAGCACATTGCGGGCGACCTCTTTTTTCACCACATACCACGGTGCTTCGGCGGCGTCTTTCTGGCCGCCTATGCCTATGCCTTCGCGCTGGCCCAGCGTGTAGTACATCAAGCCCTGATGCGTGCCGATAACGCGACCTTCGTCCGTTTCAATAGAGCCCGGCTGGGCCGGCAGGTATTGCTTGAGAAAATCACTGAAGCGGCGTTCGCCGATGAAGCAGATGCCGGTGGAGTCTTTCTTGGCGTGATTCACAAAGCCCTGTCGGGCGGCAATGCGCCGTACTTCCGGCTTTTCGATGGCACCGACGGGAAACAGGGTTTTGGCAATCTGGCGGCCGCCCACGGCATGCAGGAAATAGCTCTGGTCCTTGTTGGCATCCAGGCCTTTCAGGAGTTGCGCGCACTCCGCATCATCGCTTTTGCGGACATAGTGGCCGGTGGCAATAAAGTCCGCGCCCAGCACCACGGCGTAATCCAGGAAGGCTTTGAACTTGATTTCCTTGTTGCAGAGGATGTCCGGGTTCGGGGTGCGTCCGGCCTTGTACTCAGAGAGGAAGTGCTCGAAGACGCGATCCCAGTATTCGGCAGCGAAATTGGCAGTGTGCAGCCGGATGCCCAGCCTGTCGCAAACGGCCTGGGCGTCGGCCAGATCTTCACGTGCCGTGCAGTATTCGGTGCCGTCGTCCTCTTCCCAGTTCTTCATGAAAAGCCCTTCGACCTGATAGCCCTGCTCAAGCAGCAGCCAGGCAGAGACGGAGGAGTCCACCCCTCCGGACATACCGACAATCACACGGGTTTGGGCAGGGCTTTTCATGCAGTCTCTTTGGTGCTTTAGGTGCGAATTCATTCGCACGATGGTCAGTGTTGGAGGTTGTTGTGCTGTGCGAATGAATTCGCACCTACAAGCTCATGCGTGATGCTCATGCGTGATGCTCATGCACCAGCGCAAGCGGGAAGCGCTGGCCGGCAAGGGCATCATCGACGCATTTCAACACCAGCGGACTGCGCAGGCGTTCGCTGGCGGCCAACTCTTCACGTGTCATCCAGACGGCGCGCAGGATGCCCTCATCCAGCTTCCTGTCAGCGTGATGCGTCTGGCCGGCGGCGAGATAACAGGCGCGGTAATAGGTGAGGTCGCGATTGAAGGGCGGGGTGTAGACATACAGGCCGAGAAAGGCCGTGAGCTGCACATCCCAACCGGTTTCTTCCCGCGCCTCACGCACCGCCGCCTGCTCCAGGGTCTCGCCCTTTTCGACATGGCCGGCGGGCTGGTTGTAGACTACCCGGCCGAGCTCGGCCTCTTCTTCCACCATGAGAAAGCGGCCGTCACGCTCGACCACGACGGCGACGGTGACATGCGGCTCCCATACCGGCTGTGCTGTTTTCTCAACCATTCCTTTTCAATCTCGCCAGTAGCCGGAAAGCCGGCAATGCTAGCGCAGTGAGTGTTCCATGAGTACCGGAAAACCTCTCCTGACCCATCTGGACGAGCAAGGCGCGGCGCGCATGGTGGATGTGGGCGAGAAAGCAGTCAGCGCGCGTTCGGCCATCGCCGAGGCACTGGTCCGCATGCAGCCGGCCACACTGGCACTCATTGCGGACGGCAAGATGCCCAAGGGCGATGTGTTTGCCGTGGCCCGCATTGCCGGCATACAGGCCGCCAAGAAGACCAGCGATCTCATCCCGCTATGCCATCCGCTCATGCTGTCGTCCGTGCAAGTGGAGCTTGCAACTGAAGCCCCGGATGCTGTGCGCATCACTGCCAGCTGCAAGCTCGCTGGCCAGACCGGCGTGGAGATGGAGGCGCTGACGGCAGCCAGCGTGGCGGCGCTGACGCTCTATGACATGTGCAAAGCAGTGGACAAAGCCATGGTGATTGAAACGGTGCGCTTGCTGGAGAAAACGGGGGGCAAATCCGGCGCCTTTCATGCAAGAGGAGAGGGGTGATGCAGATACAGATTCTTTATTTCGCCCGCTTCCGGGAAAAGCTGGGACGGGATGGCGAGACTTTCGAACTGCCAGCTGACCGCGATACCAGCGTGCAAGCCGTGCTGGATGTGCTGGCGGCCCGGGGCGGCATCTGGCAGGAGCTGTTTGATTGCGAAAAAGGCGTGCTCGCGGCCATCAACCAGGAAATGGTCTCGCGCGAAACGCTGGTCTATGACGAAGACGAGCTGGCCCTGTTCCCGCCGGTGACCGGGGGCTGAGATGGCCCGTATCTGTGTCCAGACCGAAGTTTTTGACCTGGCGGCCGAAGTGGCCGCGCTGGAAGGTCCGGGTGTGGGCGCTGTGGTGACGTTCAGCGGTCTGGTGCGCCATGCATCGACACTGGGCGAGGTGACCGCCATCGAGCTGGAACATTATCCGGCCATGACCGCAAAAATCCTGCAGGCGATTGTGCAGGAGGCGGAGCAGCGCTGGCCCTTGCTGGGCATCACGCTGATTCACCGCATCGGCTATCTGGCGGCGGGCGCGCCCATCGTCATGGTGGCGGTGGCGTCGAAGCACCGTGAAGCGGCGTTTCAGGCCGCTGCTTTCCTGATGGACGTCCTCAAGACCCGCGCCCCTTTCTGGAAGAAGGAGTGGGTGGATGGGCAGGCGCACTGGGTCGAGGCGAAGACGACGGACGCCGCGGCCGCTGATCGCTGGATTTCCTGAGCGGACGATTGTCGGTGGCCTTGCTGTCCGCAGCCGCGTTGCCCTTCCTCTCGTATCCTTTTCTTGCGGCGTGCTTCTTTCCGGGCAAGTTGTCGCCCAGCACTGCCCCAAACAGACTGCGCTGCGCCTCTGTGTCCAGGCCGATCTCTCGCCACTCACCCGGCGCCAAGCCCTGCACAGACCAAGGGCCGATGGCTACACGGACCAGACGCAAGGTGGGAAAGCCCACCGCCGCCGTCATGCGTCGCACCTGACGGTTACGGCCTTCGCGCAAGGTCAGCGCCACCCAGCTGCTAGGGATGTTGGCGCGATAGCGTATGGGTGGCTGCCGCTCCCAGAGTCCGGGGGCGTCCAGCTTTTCTGCTTCAGCGGGCAGGGTGGGGCCATCATTCAGCCGCACACCTTGTCGCAGCTGCTGCAGTGCAGCGTCCGTGATCTCACCTTCCACCTGCGCCCAGTAGGTCTTGGGCAGCTTCCAGCGTGGATCGGCAATCCGGGCCTGCAGGCCGCCATCATCGGTAAGCAGCAGCAAGCCTTCCGAATCATGGTCAAGGCGACCAGCCGGATAGACACCAGGGATGTCGATAAAGTCGGCCAGTGTCGGCCGCTTGTCCTTGTCGCGAAACTGGCAAAGGACCTGGAAGGGTTTGTTCAGGAGGATCAAACGGGACATGGCGTGACTGTTTGGGCGAAATACCCGTCCAAGCTTGCCTGAAAATTGCGCAAACTGCTGCCGGAACAGCATTTTTCCCGTTTACATGACTTATGGAGAGGACAGGTAAGGGGATATACTCCGCGCCGGAAGAGCCTATCCCCACAGGCCGTCAGTCCAGCAGGCGACGGTCTGGGAAGTCGTGCAACGACGCCGACATCATCGCCCTCAAGGCGTAATGCGCGTACCCGCAAGATCCGGGTCCCTGCAAGTCGAAGGTCAGCGGCTCAGCCGACATCACGGACACCCCGTGGTGCACTCCGACTGGTGCTGTGTGGATCCCCCTTGCTGCTTCCCGGCAGTCCTCCCGTTTTTTATCCAACGGAGCGGACGGCTTTTGGGAATAGGCTCAAGTCACAAACTGCACCCCGGGAGTACCTGCATAATGGGTTACCAGAAGATCACGGTGCCGGCGGATGGTGACAAAATCACCGTTAACGCCGACCTGTCCCTGAACGTCCCCAATCACCCCATCATTCCCTTCATTGAAGGCGACGGTATTGGCGTCGACATCACCCCCGTGATGATCAAGGTCGTCAACAGCGCCGTGGAAAAAGCCTATGGCACCAAGCGCGCCATTTCCTGGATGGAAGTCTACTGCGGCGAAAAAGCCACCAAGGTCTACGGCCCTGATGTGTGGATGCCGGAAGAAACCTTTGAGGCCCTGCGCGAATTCGTGGTGTCCATCAAGGGCCCGCTGACCACGCCGGTAGGCGGCGGCATTCGCTCCCTGAACGTGGCCTTGCGCCAGGAACTGGATCTTTATGTCTGTCAGCGCCCGGTGCGCTGGTTCAAGGGCGTGCCCAGCCCGGTTCAGCATCCGGAGCTCACCGACATGGTGATTTTCCGTGAAAACTCCGAGGACATTTACGCGGGTATCGAGTGGAAAGCGGACAGCCCCGAGGCCATCAAGGTCATCAAGTTCCTGCGTGAGGAAATGGGCGTCAAGAAAATCCGTTTCCCCGAAGGCTGCGGCATCGGCATCAAGCCGGTCTCCAAAGAAGGCTCGCAGCGCCTGGTGCGCAAGGCCATCCAGTTCGCCATCGACAATGACAAGCCTTCCGTGACCCTGGTGCACAAAGGCAACATCATGAAATTCACCGAGGGCGCATTCAAGGACTGGGGTTATGAGCTGGCCCGCGAACGTTTTGGCGGCGAGCTGATTGATGGCGGCCCCTGGGTCAAGATCAAGAATCCCAAGACCGGCAAGGACATCGTCATCAAGGATGTGATCGCTGACGCCTTCCTGCAGCAGATCCTCATGCGACCGGCCGATTACTCTGTTGTTGCCACGCTGAACCTGAACGGCGACTACATCTCTGATGCACTGGCCGCAGAAGTCGGCGGCATCGGCATCGCTCCGGGCGCCAATAGCGGTGGCTCGGTGGCGGTGTTCGAAGCCACGCACGGCACGGCACCGAAATATGCCGGTCAGGACAAGGTCAATCCGGGTTCCATCATCCTCTCGGCCGAGATGATGCTGCGCCATATGGGTTGGCTGGAAGCGGCCGACCTCATCATCAAGGGCGTGGAAGGGGCGATCAACGCCAAGACCGTGACCTATGACTTCGAGCGCCTGATGCCTGATGCGACTTTGCTGCGCTGCTCCGAGTTCGGCGACGCCATCATCAAGCATATGGGCTGAAGCGTTTCTGTTGCGCAGTCAAAAAAGCCCGCACAAGCGGGCTTTTTTATGTTCATGCGCAGGACCGGCCTTGAGATTTCAGCGTGTCGCCTGCACAAAAGGTGCGGTGCTGCTGCTTTCTTCCTTACCGGCAGAGTGGGAGTCGCTGCTGTGTTCGTTCAAAGGTTGAAGGTTGATGGCGTGAAAGCCGTTGCCTGAGGCATGGATGTCAAACTGGACAAACTGGCCTGCTTTGAGGCTTTTGTAGCCTTCCATCTGGATGTAGGAGAAATGCACAAAGAGGTCGTCACCGCCGGTGTCCGGACGAATGAAGCCGTATCCTTTGGCATTGTTGAACCACTTGACGCTTCCTGTGGCCATGATGCTTTCCCTCGACTGCTGCCGCGTGATGCCAACGGCTGTTTTTGTTATGTCTGTGTGTCTTGGTGTTTTTATTGTGTAGCTGATCAGGCTGGCCGAATTTCAACCCCGGGCCTGCTGCCTGTCAAGCGTCCGGGAGATGGGTCTGCCGTGACCGGACCGGCGGCGGTATCATGCCACCAATGGCCGGACCGGCACTTGCATTTGAACCCCTTAGCTCCCATACCATTTGTCGTAGAGACGTCATGAGAAAAACGCTGCATCTTCACCTAGTCTTCCCTAACGGAGTCCGCAATCAGGGCGAGCCGACGGAGGGTGTGCCCGAGGGCGATCTGGCGATTCAGGAGTCGCGCCCCCAGCTGGCTCCGCCCCCGATGTACAAAGTGGTCATCATGAACGATGACTACACCCCGATGGACTTTGTGGTGGAAGTACTGGAAAGCTTCTTCAACATGGATCGCGAGAAGGCCACCCGTGTGATGCTGGTGATACACACGGAGGGCCAGGCCACCGTGGGTATCTATACCCGTGATGTGGCAGAAACCAAGGCCGCACAGGTCGTGGACTACGCCCAGCAGAACCAGCATCCGCTGCTCTGCCGCGTAGAACAGTCCTGATCTGCATGATTCGCATCCGGGTCATGCAGGAAATGGACGGAGGTAAACCGGTGACGGGGATTGTGCCTGTTGCCGTTACGTCGAAAGACAAGGGGAGTCGACATGCTCAGTCGTGATCTTGAAGTAACCCTGAATCTCGCTTTTCGTGATGCCCGTGCCAAACGCCACGAGTTCATGACGGTCGAGCACCTGCTATTGGCCCTGCTGGACAATGAATCCGCCGCCAAGGTGCTGAAGGCCTGTGGTGCCGATATTTCCGGCCTGCGTCGTGATCTCGGCCATTTCGTGGATGAAACCACGCCGCTTATTCCGACCCATGAAACCGAACGCGAAACCCAGCCAACCCTGGGCTTTCAGCGTGTGCTACAGCGTGCCGTTTTTCATGTGCAGTCTTCCGGCAAGAAAGAGGTCACCGGAGCCAATGTGCTGGTGGCAATTTTCTCCGAGCAGGAGTCGCAGGCGGTCTACTTCCTTAAGAAGCAGTCCATCGCACGCATCGATGTGGTGAATTTCATGTCGCACGGCATTTCCAAGGTGCATGACGAAAATGCCGCGCAGGAACAGCCGCAGGAATCTGCGCAGGATGAAGAGTCGGCTGGCGAAGCCGCGCCCAAGAGCGCGCTGGAAGCCTATGCCAGCAACCTCAACGAACTGGCCCGTCAGGGCAAGATTGACCCCTTGGTGGGGCGCGATGAAGAAGTCGAGCGTGCTGTGCAGATTCTCTGCCGGCGTCGCAAGAACAATCCGCTCTTGGTAGGCGAGCCCGGTGTCGGCAAGACCGCGATTGCCGAAGGTCTCGCCTGGCTCATCATCGAGAACAAGGTGCCGGATGCGATTGCCAACAGCATCGTGTACTCGCTGGATCTGGGCGCCTTGCTGGCCGGCACCAAATACCGCGGCGATTTTGAAAAGCGCTTCAAGGCCCTGCTCAATGAATTGAACAAGCAGGAAGGTGCCATTCTCTTCATCGACGAGATTCACACCATCATTGGTGCCGGTGCGGCGAGCGGTGGCGTCATGGACGCTTCCAACCTCATCAAGCCGGTGCTGGCCAATGGTTCGCTCAAATGCATGGGCTCCACCACCTATCAGGAGTACCGAGGCATCTTTGAAAAGGATCGCGCACTCTCACGCCGCTTCCAGAAGATCGATGTGAAAGAACCGACCGTGGACGAGACCTACCAGATTCTGAAGGGTCTCAAGTCGCGCTTCGAAGAGCATCACGGCGTGAAATACGCGGACAAGGCCCTGCAGTTGGCGGCCGAACTCGCTGATCGTTATATCAACGAGCGCTTCCTGCCGGATAAAGCCATCGACGTGATCGACGAGGCGGGCGCCTATCAGCGTCTGCAGTCGCCGGCCAAGCGCAAGAAAACCATCGGCATGAGCGAGATCGAAGAGATCGTTGCGAAGATTGCGCGCATCCCGCCGAAGTCTGTCTCGGCCAATGACAAGGAGTCGCTGCGTAATCTCGAGCGTGACCTGCGCATGACGGTGTTTGGTCAGGATGAGGCCATTACGGCCTTGTCGGCAGCGATCAAACTGTCCCGCGCCGGACTCAAGGCCCCGGAGAAACCGATAGGCAGCTTCATGTTTGCGGGTCCTACCGGTGTCGGCAAGACCGAAGTCACGAAACAGTTGGCCAAGACGCTGGGTATCGAGCTCATACGCTTCGACATGTCCGAATATATGGAGCGGCATACCGTGTCGCGCCTGATCGGAGCTCCTCCCGGTTATGTGGGTTACGACCAGGGCGGCCTGCTGACGGAAGCCATCAACAAGCATCCGCATGCGGTCCTGTTGCTCGATGAAATCGAGAAAGCGCATCCGGAAGTCTTCAACCTGCTCTTGCAGGTGATGGACCACGGCACGCTGACCGATAACAACGGGCGCAAGGCGGACTTCCGCAATGTGATTCTGGTGATGACCACCAATGCCGGCGCGGAAATGGTGAGTCGCTCCAGTATCGGTTTCACGCTGCAGGATCACGCCACTGACGGCATGGAGATCATGAAAAAGATGTTCACGCCAGAGTTCCGCAACCGTCTCGACGCCATCATCCAGTTCAAGCCGCTGGATACCGTGGTCATCGCGAATGTGGTGGACAAGTTCCTGGTGGAGTTGCAGGCCCAGCTCGACGACAAGCATGTGGTGCTGGATGTCGACACGGAAGCTCGTACCTGGCTGGCCGAGCATGGCTACGACAAGCTGATGGGCGCCCGCCCGATGGCGCGTCTGATCCAGGAAGAGCTGAAGAAGCCGCTGGCTGAAAAGATTCTTTTCGGCGAACTGGCGGAAGGTGGCGGTCATGTCCATGTAACGGTGGAGAATGATCACCTGGCTTTGCAGGTTGAGGAAAAGGAAGCCGAGCCAGCCTGATGTGGCAGGTCTCCATAAAAAAGCCACCTTGCGGTGGCTTTTTTATTTGCCGGCTTTTACTGCAGCTTGAAGTTCACCGCATGCAAGGGAGCGGGCAAGTCCGTAACACCCAGTGATTCGAGCAGATCGATTTCAATCGTGCGAACCATGGCATCCAGGGGCAGGTCATTGTCCGTCAGACCGAAAGGCTCCTCCAGCTCATCTCCCAGCGCATCCAGCCCGAAAAAGGTGTAGGCCGTGATGGCAACTACCAGCGGCGTCATGATGCCGATCACGTTGACAACGCCGAAAGGTAATAGCAGGCAAAACAACCAGGCCGTGCGATGCAATAGCAAGGAGTAGGCAAAAGGTGTCGGCGTGTTGCGTATGCGCTCGCAGGCGGCCTGTATGCCGGCCATGGCCAGCAGACGCGCGCTCAGACTTTCGTAACGGATGTCGCTCAACTCGTCATGATGCAGGGCATGCGCAAGACGCTGGTTGATATCCCGCAGGATGGCATCGGGTATATTGCGCTTTCCAGCCAAGACATCCGGTGCTGCAAGCCAGGGCATGGCTTCACGAGACGGGTCTTTGTCTCGCAGTTGGGCGGCCAAGGCATGGGCAAAGCCGATCACGGCGCGAACCATTTCCTCCTGACTGACGGACTGGCCAAGCAGCGCACGGCTTTCACGTGAAAAACTGCGTGCCTGCACAATAAGGTCGCCCCATTGCTTGCGAGCCTCCCACCAACGCTCATAACAAGCATTGTTGCGGAAGCCCAGAAAAACAGAGAGTGCCAAGCCAAGAAAAGAGAAGGGCGCCAGTGGAATCTCGGCAAGATGAATGATGCCTTTGTCTGCCAGTATCAGGAGCAGGCAGGAAAAAGCCACAATGACCAGCAAGCGACTGGCAATGGCAGGGACGATGGAGCCCCGCAGAATGAAAAACAACTGCAGGCTGCCGGGGCGGGGACGGACGATCATGGGAGTGCTGCCGCAGTGAGCAAACGGCTAGCGTAGTTGGCGAGCTGACAACATGAAAGCTCGGGACAGCGCAAAGCGCACAAATGAAAAGGCCACCCCTGCGAGTGGCCTTTCAATATCCCTGTGCTCAGCGCACGCGGTAGGTAATGCGACCCTTGCTCAGGTCATACGGCGTCATTTCCACCTTTACGGCATCGCCGGTGAGGATGCGGATATAGTGCTTGCGCATCTTGCCCGAGATGTGGGCCGTGACGATGTGTCCGTTTTCAAGCTGAACACGGAACATGGTATTGGGCAGCGTCTCAATGACGGTGCCATCCATTTCAAGAGAGTCTTCTTTCGACATGCAGCGGGGTTCCCCACGAGATTGCGTAAATGCAGGCTGCCCAGAGGGCTTTCTGGCAGGCCGGCTTAAAATCGGGCGCATTCTGCCCTAATTCGGCGGCGCAGGCAAAGCCGGGCAGGATTGGCCCCTGCGGCCTGCAAGCAGGACATTCCGGTACTGCGCAGGCGGGTGGGCTTGCGCTAGTCTTTGCCCGCTCGCTTTAACGCGTCAATTCATGCGTCAACTCATACTCGAAGGATGCTGACATGCAGTTCGATTTTGCGACCACGCCCCGGGTCATCGTTCGCCCCGGCGCCATGCTGCAGCCGCAGGAGTGGCTGGCTACCGTAGCGGGCAAGCGTCTCTTTGTGGTGACCGACCCTGGCCTGGTCAAGGCTGGCGTAGTAGCTCCGGTAGTGGCTGCACTGGAGGCTGCGGGTCGCGTGGTCACCCTGTATCAGGACGTGGAGGCCGATCCGCCTGAGGCACGTGTGCTGGCCACTGTCGAGGCCGCCCGTGCCGCAGGGGCCGAAACCGTTATCGGCCTGGGTGGCGGCAGTTCCATGGATACCGCCAAGCTCGTGGCCTTGCTGGCAGCGACGCCGCAGCCGCTGGAAACCATCTACGGCATAGGTCTGGCCAAAGGTCCGCGCCTGCCCCTGATACAGGTGCCGACCACGGCCGGTACCGGCTCCGAAGTGACAGCCATCGCCATCGTCACCACGCCGACGCAAGAGAAGAAGGGCGTAGTGTCGCCCTTGCTCTACCCTGACCTTGCCATCCTGGATGCCGACCTTACGCTGGGTCTGCCGCCCGCGGTGACAGCCATGACCGGCATTGATGCCATGGTCCACGCCATCGAGTCCTATACCTCGAAAATCAAGAAGAACCCGCTCGCAGACAGTCTGGCCCGCGAAGCCCTGCGCATCATGTACGACAACCTGCCGAGGGTGCTCGCTGATGGCCGTGACCGCGAAGCACGCTCGGCCATGCTGGCCGGCTCCATGATGGCGGGCATGGCCTTCGCCAATGCGCCGGTGGCAGCCGTACATGCCCTGGCTTATCCCTTGGGCGGGCATTTTCATGTGCCGCATGGCCTCAGTAATGCGCTGGTGCTGGCACCTGTGCTCGATTACAACCTCGGCCACGCGGAGGCACTGTATGCCGAGCTGGCGGCAGTGGTGAATCCGGCGCAACGCTTTGCTGATCCGGCAAGTGCAGCACGCTGGTTCGTGGCAGACATGCGCCGGCTGGTTGCCGCCATGCCGTTTGCACAAACCCTGCGCGAAGTAGGTGTGCAGGAAAAGGATCTGGATTTACTGGCCGGCGATGCCATGAAAATTGAACGCCTGCTGGTGAATAATCCGCGCGCCATGAGCTTTGAGGCCGCACGCGCCATTTATGCGCAGCAGCTCTGAAGTTTAATTTTTCGCAGGAAGGGCTTTGGCCGCCAACATGAAGATTGTGTTCGCGACCAAAGTCCCTCCTGCCGGCACCACAACTTCTCCGACAGGAATTCTCCATGCCTGCAGTACGTTCCCGTATCGAAGCCTTTCCTTATCTGCTGCCTCTCACCACACGCTGGATGGACAATGATGTCTACGGACACGTCAATAATGTTCAGTACTACAGCTATTTCGATACAGCGGTGAACAACTACCTGATCAAGAAAGGTTGGCTGGACATTCATCAGGGCGAAGTCGTTGGTCTGGTAGTGGAAACCAAATGCACCTATCACGCCTCTGTGGCTTTCCCGGACGAACTCGAAGTTGGCCTGCGCGTGGAGCGCCTTGGAAACTCCAGCGTGCGTTACGGTATTGGCATTTTCAAAAAGGGTGAAAAAGAAGCGGCGGCCGAAGGCTATTTCATCCACGTTTATGTGGATCGCAAGAGCAATGCCCCGGTCAGTCTGCCGACTGATCTGCGCAAGATTCTGGAGCCTCTGCAGGTGAATCAAGAAAAGCAGGGAGAACACGCATGAGCCTGAGTCTGAAACGTCCTGATCTGCTGCGCGCGCAAGGACTAATTGCAGGGCAGTGGCTGAACGCTTCCAATGGAGAAAACTTTCCCGTTACCAACCCCGTCAATGGCGATGTCATTACGACCGTGCCACGCTTCGGCAAGGCCGAAACGGAAGCGGCAATCAGTGCTGCTGATCAGGCCCTGCCGGGCTGGCGCAGCAAACCGGCCAAGGAACGTGCGCAAATTCTGCGGCGCTGGTATCAGCTCATGATGGAGCATCAGGAAGATCTGGCGACCATCCTGACCCATGAGCAGGGCAAATCGCTGACGGAAGCACGAGGGGAGGTGGCTTATGCTGCCGCCTTCATCGAATGGTTTGGCGAGCAGGCCAAGCGCATTGATGGTGATGTGATTCCCGGATTCACGGCCGACCGCCGTCTGCTGGTGTTCAAGCAGCCCATTGGCGTTGTGGCCGCCATCACGCCCTGGAACTTCCCGATTGCCATGATCACGCGCAAGGTGGGGCCTGCATTGGCGGCCGGCTGTACCGTCGTGATCAAACCGGCGTCTGAAACGCCACTGTCCGCACTGGCTGCCGCTGCATTGGCCATCGAGGCCGGTGTGCCGTCGGGTGTTATCAATGTCATCACGGGCTCTGCATCCGTGATCGGCCCGACACTCACGGCCAGTGCCACCGTGCGCAAACTGTCTTTCACGGGCTCCACGGAAGTCGGCCGCCAACTCTATGCCGAATCTGCCAACACCCTGAAGAAGCTTTCGCTGGAGCTGGGGGGCAATGCCCCTTTCATAGTTTTTGATGACGCTGATATCGATGCAGCCGTTGCCGGCGCCCTCGCGTCAAAGTTCCGCAACTCCGGCCAGACCTGTGTCTGCACCAACCGCATTCTGGTGCAGGACGGCATTTACGATGCTTTCGTGGAAAAATTCGCTGCTGCCATCAAAACGCTGAAAGTCGGTGCTGGCTGGGAGGAGGGTGTTAATCAGGGACCGCTGATTAACGAAAAGGCCGTCGCACATACCGAAGCCTTGCTGGCTCAAGCCGTGAAAGAAGGCGCCCGTATCATGGCGGGCGGCAAACGTCATGCCTTGGGTGGATTGTTTTTCGAGCCCACCCTGGTGGTGGATGTGAAAAACGAAAGTCTCATAGGCCAGACAGAATTGTTCTCGCCTGTGGCCACCATCATCCGCTTCAAGGAGGAAGCTGAGGCGATACGCATGGCCAACGACACCGAGTTTGGTCTGGCTTCCTATTTCTACAGCCGCGACATCAATCGCATCTTCCGTGTTTCCGAAGCGCTAGAGTACGGCATGGTCGGCGTTAACGAGGGCATCATCAGTACCGAACTGGCTCCTTTTGGTGGCGTGAAAGCCTCCGGCCTGGGCCGCGAAGGCTCCAAATACGGAATTGACGATTATCTGGAACTGAAATATGTCTGTATTGGCGGAGTCAAATAAAACAGCCTTTCCGCTGCGGCACTTGCTTCGGTCCAAGCCATGGATTTACTGCAGTGGTCAGCCGCCAAGCTTTTTTTGACGAGACAAGATGAGGCAAAAAAAATCCCGCTAAAGCGGGATTTTTTTGCAACCAAAGCTGATCCGAAAATTTCCAGAAGTCAGCGTGCGGTCAGCCACTCATTATTAATCAGCAGCTCTATGGGCCGGAAGGCGATCTTGTAGTTCATCTTCTGGCAATTCTTGATCCAGTAGCCGAGATAAAGACTCGGCAGGCCAAGTCGGCGCGTTTCTTCTATTTGCCAGAGAATGGCAAATGTACCAAGACTGCGTTTGGCTTCATCCGGCTCAAAAAAGGTGTAAACCGCAGAGAGGCCATTATCCAGCATGTCGCAGACAGCAATGGCCAGCAGCTTGTCTCCCGCACGGAACTCATAAAAACGGGTATCCGACCATTCCGAGGTCAGGAAGGATCCGTACTGATCCGTGCTGGGCGGATACATATCCCCGTCATCATGGCGCAGATTGATATAACGCTCATACAACTGGTAGTGCGCCTCCTGATACTCCGGAGCCAACTCTCGCACCGTCACATCCTGATTGCGCTTCCATACGCGCAGTTGCTGGCGACTCATCTGGAAGCGCTCTACCGGGATGCGTACGGCCACACAGGCATTACAGCTATGGCAATGCGGGCGGTAGACATAATTACCGCTGCGGCGGAAGCCGAGGTCTGAGAGATCCGTGTAAAGGCGGCGATCCATGCGGCTCTTGGGGTCAGCAAACAGGGTAATGGCCTGCTCGCCCGGCAG
>JACCDZ010415331.1_pt1 | contig 46831 bp, 30 predicted proteins | sample 7449551 | NCBI WGS metagenome assembly JACCDZ01 (sample SAMN15323452, study PRJNA562643) | freshwater metagenome | isolation source: river surface water | place: USA:Blue River Watershed | collected 2017-08-18
AATATGAATTGGATTGATATTTACGATCATTTATGTAAATCAACATCTGATGAAAAAACAAGTATTATTGTTGGATATTTTAATTACAAACTTAAACCATTTTTAGTTCCAAATGAAAATGAATCAAGTAAAGAAACAATTAAAAAATTCATCTTTAGCAATTATGCTAAACCAGCAATTGAAGCTCGTGCCAGAAGAAATTATATTATAATTAGTGTGAGCATGGTAGTTTTAGCTGTATTAGTTTCTGGTTATGGAATGCAATAAAACAAAATTTATTTTATAGTTATTAATTTATATGTACAAATAAACAAATAAACAAATAAATATAAAAAATTGTCAGGGATATAATTTTATATATTCAAATAAATATAAAAATTGAAGATAACTATTATTATTTTAATTAATTAGAATATTAATAGATATATGATTGAGGGAATAAAATGTTGTGATGTTGATAATTACTTGCAAGATTATTGGCGTAAAAGAATAATTATTGACCAGTCAAAAATTATTAGCAATAATCAAGATACCGCAAAAACAACACCAACAAATAATTCAAAAATTGACCTCGACCATTTAAACAATGATATTGACCAACTTATTAACGAACATAATAAAAAAATGAGTCAACATATAAATAATAAAGTTGTTATAAATCATAGTTCAGATACTATTATTGATCAAAATGATATTATTGATGAAAATGATGTTATTGAATATAAAGAAAAATTGAATAATAATCATAAAACAAGTTTAAGGAATAACAATAATGTCGTTAGAAAAAAATACCATGATTTCGGAAATCCAATCGATGATCGATCAGATAACAAACGAGCACATACCATCAGTTGCATTAGATCGGGATCAAATAGAAAGAAAGATTCAGATTTTGGAATGTATGATAAACAAGAATCCTGTAAACATAGGAACATACAAAAAAATTTTGATACCTGTCAAAATAAAAGAGAAGTGTATACATTGCCAAAGAAATGCAGATTACATGAGTATGGATTACGAGAAAGAAAAGTATTGTTGGATTCATTCTCAAAACCTAAATTAATAAAGTAGTGTTTTATAGAAAATGGTTATCTATTTATTTTAAATAAAAAATGTTAACTATTTTAATTTATTAATTATTTCATTTTATTATTTATTTCAATTTATTAGCAAAAAATTGTTTACTATTTCAATTTATTAGCAAAAAATTGTTTACTATTTCAATTTATTAGCAAAAAATTGAAATAATAGTTCATTCTTATAGGGACCTAATATTTAATGAGAAAACTTAAAGAATTAAAGGGGATACATAGTGTTTTCGTTGATTCAATTACCGAACTAGACGGTAAGATTCAACAACAACTAAAAAAAATTAAACAAGAGTATCAACAAAATGTTACAGAAGAAAAAATTCGCTTGCTAATAGCGATTTGCAATGGAGAGGATTTAGATTTTGATAAAATTAAAACCAAATATTTAAAATCCAAAGAACTTAATCATGTTTCAGAAGAAGATGCAGAAAAACCAAATAATATTGAAGAGGAAGAAGATTTATTAGATAGAATCGAAATAAATGGTAAACAATATTATTACGAAGCTAAGGAAAAGGGAATAGTATATGATGAAAATTCTAAAGCTGTTGGTGTTTTTAAGAATGGTAAAGTTGTATTAAATTCTAATTAATATTATTAATTAATTGTATTAATCTTAAAGTTGACTTCTTCGACCACTTTGATTTATTTATAAATTCATTTATATTTGAATCAGATAATTTGGCTCCTTTAAAAATATCAATAAATTCTTTTAAATTATCATGACCTCCTAATAATAAATTTCCTTTGGATCCAAATTTGTTAAGATATATTTGAGGAAAAGTTTGTATCTTATCGTTTTTAAATAGTTCTTTATCTGATTGAGTAATCCAAGTTGTTTGACAGGGAATTTTATGAACAGTAACAAGCTCATTTGCAGCGATTGAATATCTACAGCCTTCTAATAAGATTATTTTTAAAAAATAATTATTCATTATTATAATAATATATATTTAATAAAAATTATATTAAATATAATTAAAGAATATTTTCTATTTTGAACTAATAATGACTGGAGGATTAATTCAATTAGTAACAACTGGTATCCAAGATTCCCCAATTATTGGAAATCCAGAAATTACTTTTTTTAAGACTGTATATAGACAGCACACTAATTTTTCATTATGCCAAAACGAAAGAAATTTAGGAAGTTTACACTTCAATAAAGAGTCGTCGAAGGTTATTGAAAATAATGGTGATTTATTATATAATCAACACTTTAAAATAGAAATACCATATTTTGATATTGTTAAAAAAACTACTTCTCAAAGTGTGTTAGACAATGGTTATAACATTAACCAAATGTCTGTTACATTTATGAATTCATATTGTTTGGTATTACAATTAAATGGTAACTGGTATGTGGTACCAGAATCTTTATTTAAATTATCATCGTTTGAAAAAACTTTGGAATTAATTGATTCTTTATTATTACAACCGGAGTTACTACCCGAGTATATTAATTTGTCAAACTTGAATAAAAATGTTACTTATTATCAAATTAAAGATAATGACATTACATCAATAATTAGTATTTTAAGAGTTAATTCAACTTTTTTTGAACAATTTTGGATTGATTGGATTAGTAAAACTGATGATATTAACTTATTAAATAAACTAATAACTATTAAGAGTGACTACAAACAATTACATTCTGTTTTAAAAAATAGAATTTTTAATTTGTTTTTTGTAAAGAATTTTTCTGCTAAAAATTTAAATTATTTTGATTTTGCTTTTCCAACTGAATTAGATGATAGTTCAAATATTATATATAAAACTGAAACAGAAAGATATTTTGAATTTTTAAATTTATATGATAATGCAAATTCTACAAATGAATCATATGATATTGATGTAGCAAATCAATATTGTTTAACAAACTTTTTTAACTTTAATGATTATAAAAACAATATTCTTGGTTATAATGAATTATTAGTTTTAGTTATACTAAAAATTATTTATTCAACAAGTACTAATTATGTTTTTTGGAAGAAAACAAATATTGGAGATAATAATGAACCAAATTTAAATATAAATAATGAAGAAACTAACTTAATAAACGAGTGGAAAGAAAATATTAATACTTTATTAGAAGAAGTTTTAGGACAAATTTCAATTAAAAATCCAATTTATGAAAAATTAATAAATAATTATTATATCACTGAAGAGCAAATTAAAAATATTTTTAATGAAGTGAAATTATCTGATGTAAAAGATATTTATATTAAATTAAAATTATTTATGAACAGATTTTATAAAATTCCAAACTATCAATTAAGTTTTAACAATGGTTATATTAATAGTAAATATACTGATAATCAAGTTGTTGATTTGTATAATAATGATAATTATGAAAAATGTTATAGCAAGGAATATATAAATTATCCTTTATTAAAATCAAATGTTGATACTATTGATACAAATAATGAAATGAATAATTTAACTCCTGTTGATATTCAAAATATTTTTGGTGTGTTCGCAGAAGATCTTGTAAAATTAGAATTTGAATTAATTAATTTAAATAGAGGATTAAAATCAATGTTTATCTTGTGGAAAAATTGTGTTTTTTGTAGATTATATAAAAGATTTTTAGACACTTATAGCTATGTAAAATTTAATTCAGTTTTATTTGACAATGATTCAAACAGAAAATTATCATTATACTATTCATTATATCCATCTAATTCATATAACTTTAACGATTTTAAAAATTCATTTTTTGAAATGTTTTATAAAAATAGTTGGTTAGGTACATTAAATTTTAACAACACAAATTTTTTAAAGCTTAAAGAAAACATAAATGATATTGATATTAACATTTTAAAAACCACTGATTTTACTAAAATAAATTCAAACAAAGATTTTATAAAATTAAATGTTACAAATAATTACTCTTATAGATATTTAGTGGATCAATATGATCAATATACAGTATCATATGTAGATACTTATTTAATTAATGATTATTCAAAATATAATACAACTGACATAGAAAAGTATTTAATGGAGCCTTATGATAACAATAATAAAAACAACTATAAACAAATTAAACTTGATTTTACAAATAATAAATTATATATAAGATATGATAACTTTTATGATGCTAATAGCAAAATAACACTTTATTATGGAGATAAAACAAATAACGATATTATTAGTTGGTCCAGTGTTGGATATGAAATTATTAAAAATGAACAAAATTTTTCCAGTATATATTTAGTTTTTTATGATGTTAAAAAAAATTATAATGGAATTCCTGTGAATTTAGTTAATTTATTTAATGGTACAACAGCTAAATTACTATTAGAAAAAATGATTGTAAACATGCAGGTTGATTATGAAACATATTTACCAGTTGTTTGTTTTAATAATTCAAGTATAACAACAAGCTATCCAAATGTTTCAGCAACAAAATATTATTTAATGAGAAAATACAATAACAATGAACCAAGAATTTTAAATATTGAATCATCTGGTTATGAAGTTTCAATAGATAATTCTGTAAATAGTTATGATAATATTAAAGTTTTAACAATTAATTATATTGATTTGGAAAACAATATTAATCCTCCTGTTAAATTATCAGGAGTAGGAGAAAATACAACAAGTGATAAATATGTTACCAACGGAACTCATTTATATAGGGTTACTTTTTATACTGCTACTGGAGAATCTGATTTAAGTGAATCTTTTGAAATAACTATTAATAATCCAGATAAAAAAGTTGTTAAATTTTCTAATTTACCTATTTCTAAAAATTATAGTGTAGTTGGTAGAAGAATTTATAGAACAAAAGCTAATGATGTTAAATATTATTTTTTAACTGATATAGCAGATAATACAACAGATACTTATATTGATTTTATATCTGATGATTTATTGGGTAAAGAATATGAAATTGGATCTAATACAAAATATCGTACTATCCCAAATAATAATGGTTTGGTTGAAAAGAAAATTATTAAATTAGAACAGAGTGCAAATAACTTAAATACTAACAGTGAAAATGTTTTTACAATAAAAGATTTAAACAATAATATAGTAACACTTCCTAAAGATTATGAAAATATTCAAGATATATATATTGAAATTATTAATTTTAACAAAAATGAAGCTAAATATAATATATTAGATGAAACTAAGTTTTCAATAACAACTAATGGAACTGTTGAATTATTATCAGAATCTTATTCAAAAGATTATCTTTATTGGTTAGTTAATTCAACAAATTATCAAGATAACTGCAAATTAGTTCCTTCAAAAAACTTTGTACCTTTTGCTAATCCTGCTTTTATATTAAGCGATGACTCAGCTGGAGGTAATATTAATGGTACATACAAATATAAAATTAGTTTTTACAACACAAATACTAAAGCAGAGTCGTTAGCATCAGATGAAATAGAAAAAGTTGTAACAACAAATAAACTAGTGGTTTTAAGTAATTTATCGCCAATATATGATAACACATATAATAGTTGGAATATTTATAAAACCAAAGAAATAGGATCTGGTGATACAAAATTTTATCTAATTGGTAATTTATTAAATACAAAAGACACAAAATTTATTGATAAAGAAATAAATCCATCTAGTGATTTTTTTATAAGACCACCTACATTTAAAATTACTCAACAAATAAATACTCATTTAATAAATAATTTTAATAGATCACTTGTATTAGAAGATCAATATTTAAATTGGAACAATCAAAGCCAGGCTTCTACTTTTACAATACCTGCTGGTACTTATAAATATACAGTTACTTTTTATGATAATATATCTGGTGAAGAAACAACATTTGGTACTAGTACATCTGTAGTTTTAGCTGGACTTGGACGTGTTAAAATTCAAATACCAATATCAAATGATTCAAGAGTTACTAAAAGAAGAATTTATAGAACCGAAAAAGATGGTAACACATTTAAATTACTTTATACTTCACAATTACCTTCTAATATTATTGATGTATTTTTTGACAATATTCAAGATGCATCTTTAGGCCTAGTTATTCCATCAACAAATATTAAAACAAACAAATATAATATATTAAAATTAAAGATAAATACTATTGCTCCTAATTTATCACCTTATTTATCACATTCAACTGATTTTAATTTTGCAAATGATAAAAATTTATCAGATTTAAATGATTATATATTTAATAAACCATTTTTAATGTTAGTAAATAATCAGGGATCAAATAGTTTTAATAATTTATTTGAAATGAAGAAATCATTCGAAACAACAAATGGATATTTTTATAATATTCCATTTAAAATAAATTCAAGTTCAATAATTAAAATTAACGATACTGATTCCAAATATATAATGCCATTGTCATCACAACAATTTTTTAATAAAACTACCGAAGAAAACTATTATTCAGTTAATTTAACTGATAATAAAATGGATGACACTGTAACAAATCAAATAATACAAACAAGATTTAATCCAGCTTATGATGAATTTAATTTATCAAATGAATATTTAAACTTGAATAATTATTCTTATATTTTGATTGATTTAATTGTTGGTAAAATTAATGATATTATTGATATAAATCCAGATTACAAAAAAATTATTGATACAATTGATCAAACAAATAGCAAATTTGTTTCTAATATTAAAAGTATTTTAGATTATTCTACTAGTATATTATATGGTAAAACAACAAAGTTCATTTTATCAAACTTATTTAACATAAATAAAATTTCAAATGTTTTTAATAATAAACTTGTTAATTATGATTTATTAAATTATTTAAATTTGGATTATTTAAAATATTCACATAATGCTTATAATTTTGGTAAAACTACAGAAAAAGATATCGTGAATATTAAAATTAATGAAAATATAAATTCAAACTTGTTTAGAATTATTTCACCAATTTATTCAATGTATATTGCAAGTAATAAAATATCATCAAATTTAGAAAAATATTTAAATGATGTTAAAAATTTCTTTTCATCTCATATTAATTATGTAAATTCAAATATTGATTATTTAAATATATCAGATCCAAATAATTATTCTGAAAAGTTTTTGTCAACAGATGAAATTAAACAAGACAAATATAATAATTTTTACACTTATGACAAAACTGAATATAACCAGCTTAATTTATTATACCCAATTTTAGAATCAAACTTATCAAATATATCAGAAATAAATATTCAGACAGATAATGGAAAAACTTCTATTAATAATTTTACAATTTCAGATAATAAAACTATTTTAACAAAAGAATTTACTGAAAATATACTTGAAAATAATTTTTATGATTCAAAGTTTAAATTTGAAAATAGAAATGAAACAAAAACAGATAAATTTAATTACTTAGGTTTATGTAATATTAATTTAAACAATGAAGTTAATTTTGAAGATAAATATGTTGTTTCTGAAATTAACGGAGAATCTTTATTTGAATTAGATGATAATAGTATTTATAATGGCACACCAGATGTATCAACAGGTAGATATCAAATAGGGAAAAACAGTAAAGAAAGTAAACTAAATATTTCAAGTATGTATTCAACAAATCCATCTGAATTAAAATTTGGAGAATCAAATAGATCAATTCAAATGAATAGTTTTTTAAGTTATTATTATAAAATAAAAATTATTTGGGATCAAATAGATATATCATTAATTACAGGAGACGTAACAACAACACCAGTTATAGAAAATACATTATTATATGATATAAATAATTATAAAATTTATTATGGATTAAATGGCCTATGGATTTTAAAACCTAACTCAAATTATTATTTTATTGTTAATTCTAATGATCCATGGGGGTATTTTCAAAATAAATCACTATTTACTTTAAATGGTAATGGTTCTTGGAATTTAGGTATTAGTCCTGGTATTAACATTCAAATTTTTATATTAATCAATCAAAATTATTATTCTTGTGTTATTTCATCAATTGATAAAAATAGTGCATACTTATTTGTAAAAACTAGAAATTCAATAACACTTGATTTTAATGAAATATTATATTCAAATTTATCATATTATGGTAATTATAAAAGCCAAAAAATAAAAGAAATGACAGTTGAAGAATGCAAATTTTATAATTTTGAAGTTAATTTTAATAATAATGTTTTTGATTATTTTAAATTTGGAAATAAATTTTATAATAAAAATGATATTATTTTTTCATCTGGACCTCAAAAAGCATTTTTAAATAATCCTTTAATTAATAATGATTATAATTTATATAACTCCTTTTTATATGATTTAAATTTTGTTTTTATTAATTCAAACGATTTAAATGATTTTGATAAAATAACTGCTAATGATGTTATTTTGGATGGAAATGGTAATATAGCAATTGGTCCCGAAATTAATAAGTATGTTTTAATTGGTAATAAGCTTTATTTTGGTGTTCAAAAAACAGGAGGACCTAAATGGGAATTAATAACATCTGGTAATTATTATATTACGTCAACTAATTTAAATTTTGATAAAAAATATTGCACTATTTTACCAACTGGAGAAATAAAAACAAACACAATATTTTTATATACTAAAAAAGAATTCGATGTTATTACTGCTAATTTAGGTGATTCAACAAATGTTAATGTTGGTACAATTGGAAGTTATATTATTGATAATAACAACTTATATTTGAAAGAAAATGGACCAAAATGGACTTTAGTAAAATCAGGTAATTACATAATAAATTCAAATAACACATCGTTTGATAAAAAGAAAGTTCAAATAAATTTAGATACTTTTAAACAATATTATAAACCAATTAATGCTACAGTTGCTAATAATTTTAATGTTCCTCCACCAATTCCTAATGGATATTATATTATAACTAATTCAGTTACAGGATCTAATTCAGATGTTAATTATTTTTATGAATATTTTAATGGTGCATGGTTATGTCAAACTAATGGATACTATAAAATATCTTCAACATCTCAAACATATAATAACAAAGTAATATCTATTAATTCAAATGGTACAATTAATATTATCAATGAAACAAATCCATTTATTTTATTAACTGCAAATCAAAGTGCACTAAACTTAACACCAGCAAATGGCTATTATATTATTGGTGATAAATTGTATCAATATAATGGGGCTTGGACTATTCAAAATTCAGGATTTTATAAATTAATATCTGATTTAGCAACTTATGATAATAAGTATGTTTTTGTAAGATCAAATGGCACTATTACAATTTATTTTGATGAAACATCAACTCCTTATTTTACAGAAATTACTGCTAATCAAAGTTCACTAACTTTAACACCATCAAATGGTTTTTACATTATAAATAATAAATTATATGAATATAATAACCAATGGATTATACAAACATTTGGATACTACAAAATTACATCAGACATTAATACATTTAATAATTGTTTTGTAAGAATAGAAAATGATGGTCAAGTAAATACAGTGTTTAATAGTTTGGTAATTTACAATAAATCATATAACAAAATTGAATTTAATAAAATAATAGCGAATGAAGGTGACATTAAAGATTCAACCGTTAATGCTTCAAATCCTAATTTTATTATAAACGGTAAATACATAATCGATAATGATAAATTATATAAAGGTGTTAGTAATCATGTAAATATTGGATCTGTCGTAAATAATGTTATAATACCATCATATACAACTGTATTAAATCCAATAGATTATTGGCAACAAGTAATAAGTGGATTTTATTATATTACTTCAAACAATTTGAATTATAACAATAAATATGTTAATATTGAAAATGAATCAACTTTAAATATTGTTAATTATTATAATGAAATTGTTGCAAATAATGGTTTATTAACTAATCAAGTAGTAAATGGATCATTTATGATTTATAATAATTTATTATATCAAGGTATAAATAATCAATGGAATCCAACCAAAACTGATTATTATTTAATAAAATCAAATAATTCAAACTATAACAATAAATATGTTGAAGTTAAAAATGGAAATATTTTAATTGTAGCAAACAAATTATTTAAACCAGCTAATAACTATGTTAATAAAGATTCATTAACTCCAATGTCAATTAAAAATAGTTTTATTTATTCATATTATCAAGATTATGACTTTTCAAAAAAACTTGGTAATGTAAATTATGATAATTGGGTTTTATTAATTAATTTAAACAGAACAATACCAAGAAACTACATGTTAAAAATAAGTGAACTTAAATCTAAACAAATTCCATCTGCAACATATAACAGTTGGATACTACCAATGACTGTTTTACCAATGATTGAATATACTGTTAATATATCTGTTGATGAATTTGGTAATTTAACTAATATATCAGGAATACCCGAATATTCATACTATATTATTAAATATAATGGTAATATGTGTGTTTATTATTATGAAAAAGGTACAACTGTTACATCATCAGATAATATTCCTTACTATAATATTAGAGGATCACCAGGTAGTCCATTAAATATTAAAAAAATTTATCTTATAAATAACTCTATTTTTAACACAAATAGCAAACAATTACTTAAAATATATAATAATGTTACTGTAATAGAAGATTTTAATAAAAAAGAAGTTTTTACAAGATCGTTTTCAATAGATTATGATGTTCGATTTGATCTTGTTAATAATATGTCTTATAAGTCTTCATATATAAATTCAGTTTATGATATAAAATATTCAAATGACAAAACTTTAAATTTAAAAGGAGATAATATATTTATTGTTAATTTATTTTTAAAACACAAAGTTTATGGATCTGTTGTTTTTATTTATCCTATTTTTTTAAAAAAAAAAGAAGAAGTTAATATTGATATTCCAAAAATATTTTTTAAAATTGATACTTATGAAAACAACTATAGAATAATAAATCCAAATGATGCAAATGGTACATCATATGTAAGATCATTTGTAACAATTAATTACGAAGTATTAAATCCAATATTTGATTTAAATAATAAAAAAATCATTTTAAGCTCAAATTTTACATTTGGTAAAATAAATGATCTTAACCCAAACTATGAAGTTAAATCTTTATCGCCATATTTATTATTTGATCCTGTAACTAAAGAGCTTACAATAAAAGCTGGCTATGATATTTATAATGAAGATGCATTAGGTATAAATAGTTTTTTTCATTTTTGGAAAATGGAATTAACTAATGTTGTAAATGGTTTTAAAACAACAATTATATTTTGGACATTTTTTACAAACAATAGTAATTTATTTTTTATTCAAGAATATTTAAAAATTAATTTAAATGATTCGATATCACCAATATCGAGCATATATGAACCATATTATGATTATACATTTAATAATTTTTGTAAATATTTTGATTTATATGGTTCTTTTCCTGATGTATTTTATCAATCTGGTGATGATTTAAAACTAAAATATCCAGATGACTCAGGATCAATACCATACACATGGGTAAATAAAGAATTAGCTTTTAAATACTATATTGATACTAGACATGTTGATGCTCATTCTATGAAATATGAACTTAAAAAGTTGGATTATAACTATGTTTCTAATATTAAACCAATGATTGAAAAATTAAGCACAAATGTATATTATAATATTACAAATCAATCTTACAAATCATTATATGATAATATTATGGTTTATATTTTGCTTTATGTTAATAGTTCTGGTAACAAAACAATTTTACCGTTTTTAAAATCAGAATACGATACTTATAAATCATTTACTTCTACATCATTATCTGTTTATTATTCAATTAGTTTACCAGTTTGGATTAATAACAAAATAACTATTTACCCATCATCAAAACAAACTGTTGAAAAAGATTTTATTTCATTTAGCAATTTTATTGGTGATTTTTATGGAAAAATGTTTTTAGAAATGGGAGATATAATAATTATGGATGGTAACTATTTTTATGTTGAAGGTCTTAATGTGTTTACTCAAAAATATGATCTTAAGTTAATTAGACAAGGTAAAGATTTAAGATATACTTACTCGGGTTATTTTATGGTTGGAAATTATTTAATTAAAAATAATGATATTATGCCAAAATTAGAATATAATGATACAACAACTTATAAAGCAGATAGTAATTATAATGATCATTCATTGGGTGAAATCTATTATTCAAATGTTATGTCAAAAATATTTATTAAAAACAGTGGGTTTTATGAATTTGAAAAAAATATTAATGTTTTCCCAGAATCTTATTTAAATGTTAAACTATTTACAAATTCTGGAAAACTTTATTTATTTGATAATTTTGTTAAAATTAGAAAATTTGATTATATTTATATCGATGGTATTGGTTTAAAAAATATATTTAAAATTATGGATTTTAGAGATGGTGAAATTATTTTAGATTCTCCAATTCCATATCCATTTATTATAGAAAATGAAAATAAGTTATCACCACTACCAAATAATTGTAAACTAATTTACCAACCTTTTGAAGTTAAATATATAAATTTTGATACTGATGGTACAATCTTATCTGAAACAATACCTGATAATAAAACAATTATTTATGATTATATTATAATAGAAATTGCAAAAAATCTGACATTGGCAAGTCCAGTTGTTGTTGATGAATATGTTTATGAAAATAACAAACTATACAAGGGTATAACTGGTACTCCTAATACTTGGAAAGAGTATTTATTAAGTGATCAAGTTGTCGTTGGTACTTATTTAATTGCAGATAATAAATTATACATTGGAACATCAGGAACACCAAATATGTGGAAAACAGTTAATGGTAATTATAAACTTAAAAGTGAAAATTATTATGCGGAAACTAATGGTACAATACATAAATATGAATCTAGATTTATTCCTTCAGGAGAAATAGTAAATGACATACTAGAACCAAACAAATATTATTTGTTAACACAAGAACTTCAAAATCCTATTTATAATAATCAACTTGTTAAAACTGATAGTATTGGTAAAATATCATCAACAACTAGTAATGTATTTGTTGTTAGAGATAATAAAATAGAAGTAGATAGTACTTTTGGATCAGGATATAAATATGTAAAAATATGGTCAACTGATTACTGGTCTCAGTTTGAAAATGTATTAGAAGTACCCGAAACTGGACAATATACTATTAATAATAATTACTCGGTTAAAATAAATTTAACATATGATTCTGCTTTGAAAGCATTTTATTTTAATAAAACTAATTTAATAATCAATACAGACATATTTTATTTTCTTCAACCAGTACAAACTTGTGGTACATTTAATTATATAAAATCTGTTATTACTACAAGTGATAAAGTTTATTTCTATTTATTAACAACGATGCCTTTTACATTAAATAACGGAGACAAATATGATTTTACTTTTTCGCCAAAACTCCAAAATACAACTGAATTTTACTCACAGCTAAAAATTTCATATAATTTTGGTATTCAAACCGATAACTATAAAATATTAGAAGATAATTTAAGTTACAATTTTTCATATTCTGATATTGAAGTAACTAGATATGCATTAAAAAATGATGAATTGGTTTTTATTGAAAAATATCATGGTAATAAACCTATTATATTTAAATATGGTAAAACAATTGCAGAAAATGAAATCCTAAATAATATTAATAATACAGATGGCTACGAAAATATTTATTTTTATAAATACAATCAAATTAGTAATGAAAAAATAACAGCACCTTATTCCTTAAATGGTAAAATAACAAATTTTGATACATTAATTGGATCTTATCATTTAATCGTGGAAAAAATATCAGGCACAGAACATGTTCATTTGGCTAAAATTATTTATCCAGACAAATTAAAAATATACACTAACTATAATTCAACTGATAATGAAAATATTGTGGATAGGGTTTTTAACATGAAAATAAATACATTAAATGAATTTAGTTATTCGTCACTTGTTATAACAGAATCAAGAAATTTAGTAGAAATCAATACTAATCAAATGGAAATTATACAAAAATATAATATTCAATTAATCGAAACACCTGAAATAATTATTCAACCCAGTGGTATAACAGTTTATAAACATAAATTTATTACAACTAATGTTAAAATTAATAAAATATTTAAAACAGTTTATATAGATTCTGCTCTTACAAAAAGTTGTGTATTAACTTATCAAGAAATTAATGGCACAACATATTACTTTATTACATCTAATGAATATATATCAAATGATATTAAAATTATATATACAAAACTTGACAATTATTTAGTAAGTACTTCAAAATCTAAAAAATTAAATGCTACTAAAAAATTATCTGATACGACTGTTTCAAATTATATTGAAGATGACATATTAGAAACTGAAAAATTAACATCTAATATTATTGTTTCTAAAATTAATCCAAATGAATTATCTTATTATTATTTGTTGGTAGATAATAGTAAAAATTTTAGTTTAAGTAGTGATCAAAAATATACAATAGACAAAGATAATAATGTAATTACATACGTTAATAATAATAATAGAACAATTGAGTTAAATGACGTTATTGATAATGACACAACAGAAACATCTAATTCCTACTATAAAACAGAACTTTATGTTGAAAATAATATTGATACTAGTATTATATTAGATCCTATTAGATTATTTAATGATGTTAAACAATTAAGAGTTAAGCTGATAGCAAATAGTTATGTTGAAGATAAATATGTATTTTATTATTTGAAACCATGGAAAGCCTGGTCAGCACTAAACTCAATAAATAAAGTACCTGATCTCCAAGTATTGTTTAATAAAAATTATGTGGGATGGGAAAATAATCAAGTGGTTATTAAATCAGATAATCCAGCTTTTAACTATTCATATTTAACAAATAATGAATTGAAATTAATAACAACTTTTGTTTCTACTGTTGCACAATCACAAACTGCAAAAGATAATTTTATTATTATGAGAAATCAAATAGAACCTTATATTTTAAATAATTTAACTAACTGGTTATATAATCCATCATTTTTCTTTGATGTTAAAAACAATATTAACAAATTTTTATCGTGTGGTAAATTTAATGCTTATTTTGATGGAACTAATATTATATTTAATAACGATCCAATACCTGATTACGTTATAATTGACGGTGTTAATGAAGTTGCCAGTTATTTAACAAATGAATTTGTATATGATTCAAATAATAATATTGCATATAGATCAGACACATCATTTAGTCAAATTAACAATCAAATTGACATTTGGATTAACAAAAAAACAGAACCAAATATTGATATTAGATATTGGGGTGTTTCTATTCATAAATTATGTAGGTATTTGGTTCAAATTGGAAATGAACTTGTTGAATTAATAGATTATTTTGTTAAACCATTTACCAGTACACCAGAATATATCTATAACAATCCATTAAAATTTATAATTAATAAATTATGGGAAAAATATCACCATACAAATAATTTGGACAAGTTAAATAAAGAATTTACTGATAATCTTGTTTTAGTCTATAACATTAATTATTTATCCAAAATATTATCAAGCATTAATTATTATGAAAATTTAACAATTGGTTTTACCGGTGTTTATTCTAATAATATTTTTAACAATTTTACTTATCTAAAAGAATTTATTATATCTAATTTAACCGAATATAATCCAAATATTTTAGTAAATACAATACCAACCTATAAGTTATTTTCAGATGTTGTTTATCCATATAGTATAAACTTTACTGGTGATGAAATAAAACCAAATGTATCATATTCAATTGACTTTTTAAATGGACAAAAAATTAGTGAAGACATTGTTATTACATCTCCTGTAACTTATCCTGATCAATTATCATTTTATTCATCATATAATATTAAACCTTCTGATTTTATTGTGGTAAAACAAAATAATATTTATAACATTATTACAACAGAAAATTTAGGACATAGTTATTTTGTTTCATTTGATACCATAACAATTAATGTAGATTTAGTTGATCAAGTATTTAATAGAAATTATAATTTACCAATTGTTTCAAAAGATTTAGCTAATAATAAAATTAACTTGTTGGTACCATATACAATATCTGAAATTAATACATTGGGAGGTTTAACCACTTTGGATACATTAGAATTAAGAAATAGTATTGGTATTAAATCAATTAGTATCGAGGGAACAAAACAATATATTACTTTTTATTCGAACAAGTTTAATTTTATTAGCGGTAAAACAATATTAAAAACAAAAAATAATATTTATTTGTTACAAAAAAATAATGATAAATACTATGTGGAAGGTGTTAAAATTGATGATTCATCATACGATGTAACAATTATAACAATGGTAAACGCTACTCAAATTATTGATATGAAAGAAATATTATTTCAATACTCAACAAACCCAACTATTGATGATACCAAATATAGACCAGAAAATGATAATGTTATGGTTCCTATTGAATTTGCATTAGTTAATACAACAAATAACTTAAAAGTAACACCATCTAAAGTAAATACACTTGGTGACAATAAATTAATACTTCATTTTACTACTGATGACTATGATACAATTAAAAGTGTTAGTGGATGGAATACAATAACCCAGGTTAAAAAATTAGATCAAGAAATAACCAATCAAGTTAAATCACTAGAGTTAGAAAATGAATATTTGTATAGATTTTTGTTTACTCTTAATAAAACAACTAATACAACAATATATTTATATGATCAATCTGTACCAGATATTGATATACCTAATGGTGTTTATGAACCAACAATTAATAAACAAGCTAAAACATCTATTTATTTAGCCCAAAAAGACAATCAAACGCTATTTACAACCTCAATTAATTACCCTATTCAAACATTAGATGATTCAATTAAATTTATTCAAAAGAATTTATGGGAAGTACCAAATTATACTGTTGAAAATAATACTGCTGTTTTAGATTTATCAGATCAATCTGTTTATGGTGATTTAGTTCTTCAATTAAATGATAAATTTTACTACAAGTTTGGTCCTTTAGGTAATGAAAAACCTGTTGATAAATTTTCATTTATTTATTCTAACGGAATACTTATTTTTGATTGGACATATGGACCTATTATTGGTGATTGTAATTTCATTCAATATTATATAGAATCAGATGATGGTACTTTAACAACTCCTTCAAATAATAGAAAAGCTAAACTAACATTTAATTACAAATATCAATATAATCCAAACGACAAATTTTATTTTATGCCTTATTCAGGAACTGGTAAAGAATTTGACGATTATTTATATATAATGAAAACAACTGATTTAGCACCAAATGGTAAAACAGGATTTGAAGGTGGTATTTGTGATGATCCAATATACTTGTTTACTTCTGGTCAACAAATTAATGGTAAAATATTTGACAGATATTTTGATGAATATATTTATTTGGTATTTTCTGTCAAAGAATTAATAGACTTGAATAATTCCTATACATATAAATTAGTTGATTTAGTAGATAGAAATATGTTGGGTTTATCATATTACCAAAATTCATTATTATTTGCTGATTATTATAAACAAGATTCGATTGATTATATTTATTTGTTTATTAATGATTCAGTACATGAATATAAAAACTCATCTGATTTAATTCAAAAACCAAATAAATTTTATTTAGTGTCTTATATTCCATATGCAATAACCAATATTTTTAACGATGCTAAATTTATTCAAACTGAAGAAATGAAAAAAGTAATAACTTATTCGGTTAGTGAAGTTGAAACAAAAGAAACACCAATCTGGAATCGCCCTCATAAATTATTTGAATACATTAGACTTTACTTTAATGACCAATTAATGGAAGAATTGAATGAAGACATATTTATGATTAATTATTATTTGTATTATAGTGAAGAAAGAAGAAGACAAACAAATAATATAACAAAAATTAGATTAGTTGATAATCAATCTAAATGGGAATTTTATATACCTTTAATTTTTTGGTTTGCTGGTAGACCAGGATTATCATTACCATTAATAGCACTACCACATACTGAAATTAGATTAGTTTATAAATTAAATGATTTTAAAACAATGGTATCCAATAATTTAGAAGGTGTCAAATATGAATTTTCTAATGGAAACCCTGAAGTTAAAATTAAACTAAATACTGATTTTATTTTATTAGATACAATTGAAAGAAAATTATTTGGGTCACTCAGTCACGAATACATTATTGAAAGATTTTTATCTTATCCAACCAATTATATTAATAAGAAATCTATGGTTATTGGTAGACGATTTAGTGGATTAATTAAAGATATCCATATGATTTCAAAACCAATTAACACAACCAATACATTTTATTCAAATGTAAAAACAAAATATGATTCAAGATTTGATCGTTATAATATTGCATTAAACTATTATTACCAATTTGTTAAAAATAATCGAGTTTATACTTCAATTGAACAAAAAAATTATGCATTTGATATCGAAGTTATTGAAATAAACATAAATAATTTACAAAAGTATATGGGACTATCAGAATCGGATAAACAAAATCAAGATATAATGAAATTACAACCCTATATTGATATTCAAAGATTAATTGATGAATTTAGTGGATGGGAAATTTGGGACACTAATTATGATTTATTAAAATATTTGATGTATTATGAAATTATATATTTGTATACTTATTATGAACCAACTACTGAAAATGGCAATAAGAAAAATTATATATTAAGTATGTATTTGAAATATTTATACTCAAATAAAAAGATTGTGGAAGAAATTTCACCTTTAGAATCTCTTGGATTTAAAGTTGATGGGACTGATTTATTTGCAGCCAGAGATTATACATACTTTTCAGATGTTGTTCCAGTAACTAAATTTAAAAACACTTCACCAACTGGTTTCTACACTTATAGCTTTTCATTATACCCATTAGAAGATCAAAACTCTGGACACTTAAACTTTACCAACTTTGAAGACGTCACCATGAAAATTGAATCAAATGATTTAGTTGAATCAAATCCATACATGTTGCATACTATTGTGAAAGAATATAATATTATAAGAATAATGAGCGGGTTAGGAGCAACCGCATGGATTAATTAAATAAATTAAAAGATAATAATATTATTATTTTTTAATTTGATAAACTAATAAATTGATTAAATATTAAAACCTAATCCACCAAGTCCATTTGAAACTCTAAATAAATTGTATTGGATGCCATAACATCTTACCGATACTGGATTTTGGTAGTTTACTAAAGAATTCATAGTTAGTTGTAAGTAAGAATCATCTATTTTACTAAAATTCATAGATCCAGATGGCTGAAGTTCCATTGGACTTAATCCAAATGAATAATAATATACCCCAAACTGTTTATTCATCAAGTTAGTTTGATAAATTGGAACATTTGTATAATATTGAACTGAATTTAATTCCATTCTATTTATCGAGTTAATAACTAATAAATTTTTATTTATCAAATATTCTTTACCAGTGGTATATGGAAATGAACTATAATTAAATTGATTATTCGCGGTTATATTTGACTGTAAAATACCTCTCCATGCGATAAATTTAACTGGATTAATAAATGGTATTTTATAACTAGAATTAGTAGATGATACTATTTGTTCGGGTAATGTTTGAACAACCGGAATTAAATATTCATGTGAATTATTTAAAAAATTATATCTTTCAAAGTTGTCCAAATAAATATAATTAACTACCAAATAAGATGTTAATAATGATGGTTTATTAAACTTAAAATAATCTTCATCCTTTACTACCACAGTATTTGGTTGAATGTTCATTTCGTATTTTGATATTTCTCCAATTAATTTTAATTTTGTATCTGAACTTGTTTTTGGAATAACAAATTTGCCTTTAATTGGGTTGTAATATAATTTTTGATTAAGTGGATCGTAACTAACATATTCCCCTATTATTTTATTATTTTGGTACATTTGATAAAACTTTTCACCGGGATTAAATAGACAAAAATTATTTGACACATTAATAAAGTATGATGGTGATAATTTATAACATAAGTCGATATCATTGAAATCCACATGAATTTTAATATCGTGATGCGATAAAGCAATGAGTGGTAAACCCAATCCAGTATCTTGACAAAACCAAAATGATAGTGGAATATATAGGATACGACTGGATTTAGTTTTAGAATAGGATGTTAATTCTTCTATATTTCCAATCATTTTATCATAAGATTTACGATGTCCCATACTAATAGTCATTTCATTCCAAATATTAAGCCAATCCCCATAGTGCCTATCAATGATAGTTCCCCCAATTTCTATTTCAACATAATTGATTAAAGCTAAACCTACTTTTTCAACCCAAGCAAATTGTTTTATGTTACTGGAGTCACTAGTAAAATTTTCCATTTGAATGTTTGGTAATTCCACATATAAATAAGATTTTCCCATTAGATCAGCATTTTTACCAATATTAACAGTACATTTTCTTCCAAAATCAGGAGTTGTTTTAAAATATTGAGGGGTTGGTTCGATTGAATAATTTGTATGTCTTCTGTATGCAATTTTAAAAAATGTTATTTCTGGTTGTGCTGATAAAAATATATTTTCTTTGCCAACAGAAACTAATATTAAAAGTCCTAAGCCCATTATACATGAATTAGAAATTCCATCTTTAAATTATTTATTAAAAATTTTAAATATTAATAAATAATTATCTTATTTGTTTGGTTTAATTTGTTTAACCTAATAAGTTAGCAATAGATAATCCTGAAGTTTTAGATTCAGTCTTTTTGTCTTCTTTAGGGGTGTCTTTGTTTAAGGCTTCAGAAATAGATTTAATGATAGAGATTAAATCGGATTGTTTCTTAGAAACACGTTGGAAGTATTGGTTACGTTGATCAACAAATTCTTTGAGATGATCAATAGTGATAACACCTGCAGGGTCGTGTTGACCGTGGACTTCTAATAAGCTGGCATATTTTTCAGTCATTAAAACGAGTTTAACTAATTTAGTTTCTTTTTGTTTTAATTCATCAATTAATTTAGTGATTTTCTTATCATCTTCAGCAGCAATTTTTTTACCACGACTGTCGAGTCTAGCAACTAAATTTAAGTATTGTCTACCTAAAACAGCATGTAATTGTTTGGAAGCATCAGCTAAGTATTGTTCGTTGTTTTCAATACCAGAACCACCAGTTAAGACAAGTGTAAAAGGAGTAGCAGTTGTGTTACTTAAACCTACTGATAATCTAACTCTGTTAGAAACGTCTTGTTGAGCAACACGCAATCTTTCGAATGAGCTAGGATCTGTGACATGAGCAGGATAACGAGGACTTAAACCCATTTTATTTAATCTGGTACCATTAAAAGCATTAGGGTTATTTATCATATTAGCATCAGTTGAACCAGTATAGTCTTTATTTAAGATACCAGGGTTGGTATTGACTTTTTTAACTAACATTTCAAGGTAACCTTGGAGTTTATCATTGGCAGCAATATTTTTATATTCAGGTTCAGAAAGTTTAGAAGTACTAGAAGCACCAACCATTTTAGCTAATTTTGTAATCCATTGGGTGTAGCTAATAACTCTATATAATTTACGACCAGCTGTTTCATCAACGTATTCTTCTTTATCGAATTCAAAAGCTTTTAAAGTTTTGAGAGCAATAGGAGGAAGCATTGAGTTAACTTCAGCTTCAGCATTAATCCAAAAATCTTTGGTTTTTAAGAATTCTTTGCATTGACTAACATCACCACCTTCTAAGCATTCTTGTAAGTAGTCACCACAACCTTTACCACCATGTTCACTAAAACCGGTACCAATACATTTAGCATCTACACTGAGTTTAAGAACAGCATCAGATTTAGAATCAACGGTATGTTCAACACCATTAGGGTCTTTCATGTATAAGCGACCATCAGATTTGCGGTAGTATTTGTATTCTTTAGGAACATCGTCTTGTTCGGAAAACCAAGATGATTCACCAGAAGGAACAGGACCTTCAGCAGCATCAGCTAATACTCTTTTAACAAAGAATTCGTTTAATTTGTAACTAAAAGTTCTGGATTCCTTAATGAATTTTTGGATTGATTTAATAATTTCAAGACCAGCTCTTTTAGCTTCTGTAGAAGTTGAACCAGTGTTTTTTGTTGTAACATCGTTGCTCAAAGCTTCTATATCAGCATATGGACCGGTTAAATTTGAAGAACCAACATTGAAAGAAACAGCACTCAATGGTACAAGGCCTTTAACTTTTTTAATTTCATTATCAGCATAAGCTGTTAAAGCCAAGAAATCAGTTAACTTTTTGACATCAGTTGTAGGAACAACAGCATTATCGATAACTGAGGCTAATTCGGTTGCTAAATCTGTAACATCCTTAAATTTATATGTAAAAGCTGATCCCCAATTTGAAGGGTTGCCTTTAATGTCTGCTGATTTGTTATCTTTCACTTCAGCTAATAATTTGGACAAAAGTAATTGAACTAATTCTTCAACAGAACCAGCTTTAGGATTTGCTACTGATCTAATAATATCCAAAACTTTAGCATCACCTGTATTATCAGCTCTTTGAGTAATAACGGATGCAACAAATCTAGTCCATGCAGGATGAACTTTATCGTCATTAATACCTTCTTTATTATCAAAGTAGCGAGCAATAAAACTTGGGTGGGTAGCATCTTTTATTTCAAGGTCTGAAGCAGCATAGTTAGCACGGCCACTAGCAATTCTAGATTTATTAGCAGCATGTTTTAATTCACTTAAGAAAAAATCAGAACGGTGATCACCAGATGTGTTAGTGAATAAAGGATAAAATTTTTCGTATTGTTTTACTGACATTTATATATATTAAGGTTTAGAAAATATTTTATAACAAAAAAAATTTTTAAATATTTTTTCCTAAATAAATAATTTTATCTTAGTTAATATAATGTTAAATCAAAAATATTTTGGTCTACCTTTATGGGTTTGGTTAGTTGTCGCTGGTATTGTCATATATAGTTATAATAAATCTCAAAGTCAATCTAAACCTAAAGCATCTGGTGAAACTAAAGTTTTAGCTGAAAAGAAAGAAAAATTTTCTGATGTTTCTACCACAAATTCAAATACTAAAATAAAAATATTTAATTTTAATACCGAATGGTGTGGATGGTCCAGAAGATTCCAACCTGAATGGGACGCTTTTACTAAAGCTATTAGTTCCGATAATAAATTAAATGACAAAGTTGAAGCATTTGATGTTAAATGTGACAATCCTGAAAAAGAATCCATGTGTGAAGCTTACGGGGTACCCGGATATCCTTATGTAATTGCTGAAGTAAATGGTAAACGCACCCCTTATAACGGGGAACGCACCGCTAAAGCCTTATTAGAATTTGTTAGCTCAATTTAACTTACCTAATCTAAGTATTTAAACCATATTAAACCAATACAATTTATGAGAATTTTTAATAATTTTCCATAAATTTTATTTTGTTATTAGTTCTGAAACTTTTTTAATTTCTTTATAAAATTCAAGCTCTTTAAACCTATTAACATCAAAGCCGGCGAAACCATTTAATGCACCAAACCATGTACCTCCTATAGAGGCAGTTGAGTCTGAGTCACCGGGATGCACAGATACCAGGGTCATAAATGTATCCCAATTATGTTGAACATTATCCACATCCAATGTTTTAGATCCAGGTGATGTCATTGATAATAATAAACAATCGTAAGCATAAATACATGAATCTAACCCAGAACCTCCCAGTCTGTTCCAGTCCCATTCAAATTTATTAAAACTTTGTCCTTTTAATACCATCGCTTTTATTTTAGGATTTGGGAAAAATCCAAGCAAAAAGTCTGCCCTATGATCAGGAAAAATAAAGTTATCAATTGTATTTTTATATTTGAGTTTGTTTACTCTGGTTTCTTGATATCTTTTCCAATAACCCATAAATTCATCCAAATCTTCCATGTTATGTTCAGGTGGATAGTGTTTTTCTAAAGTTTTGTTATTATATAACCCAATTAATTCCTCACACCATTTGTGCGCGGGTATACCATTTACTGCAAAAGCTGTAAATAGCGCGGTAACCATCCCACCCAAAAACCCAATATAATAATTATGTGTTAGTCTAGATGCACAGATAGATTCTTCAATTACCTTGTTAATATTTTTGTGCCAAACCAATCCAATTGGTCCAGTTCTCATTGAGGCACCATTACCACCCATATCTGATTTAATTGGTAGGGTTTTTATTGTTGAACCCCTTTTTAATAATTTTAATGTATCAATTGTATTTAAACCACTAACTCTTTTAGAATCTGATAATAAATCAAATGAATCAATATATGCATTTTTATAGTTGGATTCACCACCTCCTTTAACTACAGCATCAGCAGTTGCCAAAATCATAATGGTATCATCGGAAGCAATCCAATTTGTTAAATCAATATGATGAGATCCACCTAATATTGTATAATGATGTGTCAGAAATGCAAGAATATTAATGTATGTACTTAGGGTATATGTTTTTATGTTATAATTAAATTCCCAGTTTCCATTTTTAAAACCTAGGGTTTCAAAATATGATGCAAACATTAAACTTGCTTCTACTTTTTCATTGTATTTAACCATTATAAAATCATAAGAAAATATTATTTTATCTCTATTAAATACCATAACCATTTGCAATTTTTAAAATATGAGTTTTAACTATTTAAATGATTCCAAATAAAAAAATCCAAAACTATTTAAACCAATTTTATTATATATTATTTATATATAAATGTCAAAGGTTGAAATCGATTTTAATAATCTTAAATATAATTTATACGAAATTTTAAATGTACCCGCTAATTCTGAAGATATTAAAATAAAAAAGAATTTTATGAAAATTATTAAAAATTTTCACCCAGATAAAAATTCAGATTTAGAAGAAGAAATTTATTATCATATTGTTTTGGCAAATCAAATTTTATTAAATAAAGATTCTAGAAAGAAATATGATGAATTTTTAGCTGGTACTGCAGAAACTTTTATGGAATTAAAACAATCATTTGATAAATCAATTAAAGACGTTGAACAATACTTTCCATCTAAAGACAATAGTAAAGCAGCATTTGAAAGCAAAATTGAAGAATTAAACAAAAAACATGGATTTAATACCACTGAAACTTCTGGTTCAATTATGGATCGTTTTAATAAAATTAAAGAAAAAAGAGGTGTGGAAGAAATTAATATTGAAAAAGAAGACTTTAAAACCATTGATGAATTTAATGATAAATTTAATGCTAATAAAGAAGATGGTGGTAAATTTAAAGATCAAATTGTTGAATTCAAAGGTAACCCATCTGAATTATCAACTTATGTAATTGGTGAAAATTATACCAATCTAAATGATTTGGATAAATTATACGTGGAAGACTCAGTTCAAGGATCTAAATATTCTAGTTTAGATCGCGCTTTTATGTTACAACCACAAACCCAAACTAACCTTAATAAATCAGTTGAAGAAAGAATGAAAGAATATCAAAACCAAACTGAACAATATAAAAATATGCAACCTACTGATTTTTCAACTAGAAAATTCGATGAATGGTAGAATAGTAGATAAATAAATAATAAATAACCAAATAAATAATTAAAATAAATAACTTTAATTATTTGTTTATGAAAAATCTGTTTGAGTTTCTTTTTCTATAAGAGTTTTTATATTGGATTCAATTGGTTCAATTTCTTTTTGTTTATTATTTTGGTCTGGGTCTTCTTCTTCAAATTTAGCGGATGATTTATCAGGTTCATTAATTATTTTATTTATTTGTTCTGTTGGCTTATTATCTGATTTATTAATTTGATCTATTAATGGTTCTGGTTGTGAAACTAAAACTGAATCCAAGTCATTTTGTGAAACTGAAACTGAATCTGAATCAGAAACTAAATCCAAGCTATTTTTCAAATCTGATTCATTTTGCGAAACTGCAACCGAAACCAAGTTATTTTGTGAATCTAGGTCATTAATAAATTTTTGGGCAAATGTTTGACCCAATTTAATTATTTTTAGTTTTTTGTCACGGTCTAATTCAAAATTCATAAATTCTTGACCAAAATTATCTATTTGAACTATTTTATAATTACCTAATTTAGAATCTTTTAATGATATTGCATCAGATATTATACCAATAGATCCGTAAATTAAACTAAACATATTAATCGAATTATTACAACACCCGTTTTTAATATAAATACCAATAGTTGTATCAGGATTACAATATCTGAGGGGAAAGTTATTTATTAATCCACCATCAATATAATAGTCACCATCAAATAATACTGGTTCAAATATTACTGGAACAGAACAACTTATTCTAATTGCGGTTATGACTGACATTGATGGATATGTTTCATAATTAAATACAGTTTCACAAGCCTTTGAAAAATTTGTTCCAATAATAGTTAATTTTTTACCAGTTAGCTTATAGTGATCAATAAAATTAATATCCTCCAAGTTATATTTTTCTTTTAAAAAATTTGATAACAGAATAATTATTTTTATGCCATTATTTAATCCATGCGACTCTAATAATCCATCAATAGATATATCAGATTCAAGTGCTTGAAAATTAAAATCAAGTATAAAATCGCCAATATCTTGAATTGAATATCCAATCGTAAATAAATAACTTAATATTGATCCTGCTGATGTTCCCACCCAATTGGTAATTTTGCTAATATTAATAAACGATTTATTTTGAAGATAGTCTAGGGCACCAACAAATGAAAAACCTTTCATACCTCCACCGCTTAAACATATTGTATCATATTCATTTGTTTTGTCGTTATTTAATGGCTTTTTATTAGGAGAGTTTGATTCATTACTTTTTGATTCATTGTTCATTTATTTTAATATTAAAAGTTTGCGATTCTTTAAATAAAATAATCTAATCTAATAGTATTATAAACATAACTAATGGTGAAAGCTGATGAACTCATAAAACAACAAAAAGAAAGAGAAGAAAGAAAAAAGGCAACTTTTGATAAAATTTATGTTCATATTGAAAAAAAAATTGTTACTGCAAGTGCAGGTGATTACTACTATACTTGGTATCAAATACCTGAATTTTTAGTTGGACTTCCAATGTATTCGGTTGATGAATGTCAGCAATACATTCAAAAAAAATTAAAATCAAATGGTTTTGACACCGATTTTTTCCCACCAAATATTATTCACATAAAGTGGTTTCCTAAAAAATCAAATTAGCAAGTGGTTCCCTAAAAAATAAAATTAACTAAGTGGTTCCCTAAAAAATAAATTTTGATAATAAAATATTTTTATTAGCAAATAATATTATTTATTTGGAACTGGTTACGTTATTAATTAAATTAAAAAATAACAAAATAGAAATGCCAATTAAAATCAACACAATTGTGTCGCGATTATCTTCAATAATATCTTGAAAATTTTCAACTAATTGTGGTTTAAATTGATTTCTCATACGATTGTAACATTTTCTACAACTTTTGACGTGAAGCATAAAATCATCACATGAATTTATTTCTATGTGATGATCGTCAAAACTGTCTGCCAATTTAACTTTATTAACAGGCTTAGATTTAAGTATTGGTTTGACTGATTCAAATGTTTCTATTTCTGTTTCTAAATTAATTGGTTCTTCAGATTTTTGTGGGGCAGGATTTCTTTGATTTATATATTGGTTTATTTCATTACTCATAGAATTGCATTTACTGCCCCATGCATCTTCTATTGAACAATAGTTCATATTCTATTGTTAAATGTTAGATAATAATTTCTAAATTAAAATATAATGAATTTTAATAAAATCCATGAATTAAAATCAAATAATTTATTTAAATTATTTTTATTAATTAGTTTATTTTTATTATTTAAAACCAATAAATTATTAGGAAGTATTGTAGCTGTTTTTGGTATTGTATATTATTGTAATTGTTTTTCTGACACTGAAAAATTTACAGAACAACCTGTAACAATTGAAAAAGCAATCGAAAACATTAAATTAAATAATTTAAGCTACAGTCATAAGATTAATATTATTAGACTTGAAGAATTAAGTTATCAACTTGGTAAAAAAGCCCAAAAAGATAGAAAACTATTTGAGTCCATAAAAGCCAGTGCAATTAAAATTTATGGAGAAATTCAAAAAAATACTGAATTAGCAGAATTTTTAAAATTTAATAATTTAATAAATGGGGAAGGTTTACCTGTTTTTATAAACGAATCAGCTGAAGCTTTATTAGTAAATGAAATTAAAATAATATTAATTACAATGAAACCAAATGATTTTGAAAAATTAATAATATAAAATTTTATAATAAACTAATTTTTAAAAATAAATAAAAAAAATCTAAATAATATTATATCTAGTATGGAAGTTGCTAATAACAAATATGTATCTACTGCTATAACCATTGGTTTAGGCTTATATGCTGCTTTATTAGGTCCAAATTTACCTAAATTTGTCAAAGACTTATTCACAAACACTTTATTTAGAATTTTAGTTTTATTTTTAGTTGTTGTTAGAGGCAATAAAGATCCTCAAATGGCTATTATGATTGCGGTTGCTTTTGTTTTAACTCTTGACTATATTTACGTTAGAGATGCTAAAGAAACTTTTCAAATGATTGAAGGTATGGGATGTACAGGCGAAGCAGCAAAGAAAGTAAAATGTGAAGGTCAAGGCGGTGAATGGTCTAGTTCTCAATGTAAATGTATTTTTTAAACAATAATTTTAAAAATAATTAACTTTTTAATTTATTATAAAAAGATATTAAATTAAAAACAATAAATATTTTCTATATAAAATATATATTATGGAAATTTCCAATAATAAATATGTATCAACAGCCATTACAATTGGTTTAGGTTTATATGTGGCATTATTAGGTCCTAATTTACCTAAATTTGTCAAAGACTTGTTCAATAATACATTATTTAGAATATTAATTTTATTCTTAGTAGTTGTTAGAGGTAATAAAGATCCTCAAATGGCTATCATGATTGCTGTTGCTTTTGTTTTAACTCTTGACTACATTTATGTAAGAGATGTTAAAGAAAAATTTGCTGATATGCCCCCATCTGGTGGCAATACATCTGGTGGTGCTCCTGGTAATATAACTGGCGGTAATACAACTGGCGGTAATACAACTGGCGGTAATACAACTGGCGGTAATACAACTGGCGGTAATACAACTGGTGGTGCTCCTGATAATACTTCTGGTGGTGCTCCTGGTAATACTTCTGGTGGTGCTCATGGTAATACTTCTGCTGGTAATACTTCTGGTGGTGCTCCTGGTAATACTTCTGCTGGTAATACTTTTGGTGGTGCTCCTGGTAATACATCCGGTGGTGCTTTATCTAGTGGAACAAGATAATTAAGTTAAAAAAATAATATATAATTTCTATTTGTTATTATATAATATGGAAGTATTAAACAATAAATATGTATCCACAACAATTACAATTGGTTTAGGTTTATATGCTGCACTATTAGGTCCTAATTTACCTAAATTTGTCAAAGACTTGTTTTCTAATACCCTATTCAGAATTTTAATTTTATTCTTAGTAGTTGTTAGAGGTAATAAAGATCCTCAAATGGCTATTATGATTGCGATTGCTTTTGTATTAACACTTGATTATATTCATGTTAAAGATATTAAAGAAAAATTTGCTGAAGCCTGTCCATCAGGAACAAAATGGGACAATAGAATGGAAAAATGTATACCAGACTGTAAAAATGGCTCTGTATATGATAATAGAGCTGGTCAATGCTCACCTGAATGCCCAGCACCTGCTAAATTTAGTTTAGCCGTTAATGCTTGTTATGATAGTTCAGCTCCTAATTGTGCCTCAGACTCTGGTTGGAATGTTAATACAAAACAATGTGAAAAATGCATACCTAGAACCTCAGCTGGAACAATGGATCGTGGTACAACAAGAAATTCCAGATATAATATTTGTGTTCCAGATCAATAAAAAATAAATTATTTTATTTTAACTATATAATTTAAATAAAATGATTGCGTTAAGTTAAAGGAAAGAATCTTTATATTTATATAATGTCAGATTCAGAAACTTCAACATCAGATATCAAAGTTAAATATCAAAATTCTAATGGAGATAATTTACTTGAAGATAAAAGCAATGATAAAAAACAACCACAAACATCAGACACCGACTATTATTTTGGAATGATTGCAAATCCAAGTAAAATTCAAAATAAACCCAAATCTGAAACAGAAACATCAGAACTTGATAATTTGTTAAAATCCACTGATTCAGAATCTAGTAGAAAATCAGAATCTAAATCCGAAGAATCATCTTCATCAACCGAAACAAGTAAAAGATCTAGTTCATCTAGCTCTTCAAGAAGAAGCTCAGAATCTAAACCTAGATATGAACAAATTAATGTATCTCCAAAGAATCCTCAAGCTCCTGTATTCAAACCTCCAACTAATCCTGTTCCTTCTTTACCCAATAATTCTAATACTAATGCAAATGCTAACTCTAACTCGCCTAGTTCTAATAATAAATCAGGAACTGCTGATATTAAACCTGTGGAACAACCACCCAGACCATTAACTCAACAAGAAATTAGAATGAAAAAGATTGAGTTGTTAAGAAAATTATGTGAAATTAAAGCAAAAGGTTATCAATTATCAAAAGAATATGATTTTAATTCATCACTTGAAGAAATGGAATATGAGTATGAATTATTAAGAAGTTTTGCAGACAAAAGAAATGGTGTTAAATTATTTAAGGGTGGTTTATTACAAGCTGTTTCTGTTATTGAATTTTTAAATGACAAATATGATCCATTTGATTTCCAATTATCTGGTTGGGGTGAACATATGTCAGTAGAAGCAGATTCATGGGATGATGTATTTGAAGAAATTTATGAAAAATATAAAGGCACAGGAAGAAAAATGGCTCCTGAAATTAAATTGTTATATCTTATTATTGCATCTGGTTCAGCTTTCCACTTTTCAAAATCACAATCAAATAAATTACCTGGTTTAGATTCTATGTTGGCATCAAATCCCGCATTATTAAGTAAAATAATCAATCCTGGTAAAGGAGAAAGTTCTCAATTTATGACTCCTCAAGAACTTAATATAGAAAAACAAAAAGAGGAACTTAGAAAAAGAGAAGCTGATGCCAAACAAAAAATGCACCAACAACAAAACGCAAGTCAACAATCATATATTGAACAACTTCAGGCTCAATTACAAAGACAAAATGAAATGATATCAACTCAACAAAACATAATTAATCAAAAAAGTGAACCAGTAAGTTATGGAGCAGGATCTGGTATGGGTTTTGGAAATACTTCAATGAACGAACCACAACCAGCAAATTCAAAACCTAGTGTATTACCTAAACAAATACCAGCAAATCAATTGAGACCAAACGTTCCTGATATTAGAGCCCCTGATCAAGTTAAAAGTATTTTAGACAGAATTCATAATATTAAATCAACAATTAAACCATCTAATACCGAAACTCAAGATGAAACATCATCTAACAATGATAGAATTGTAGAAGAAACAACTGTTAGTGAATCAAACCCAAATAAAAAGAAAGGTGGAAGAAAACCAAAAAAATCTAATATTTCCATTTTTTAAATAAAATAATAAATAGTAATAAATTATTTTATTTGTTTTAAATCAACATTAATAAATTAACTTAACCAAAGATTTTTTTAAGAATTGAATTGGTGTTATTTTCACTTTCAGTATTTTGTAATTTGTTAACAGAGTCTAAACTTAATTCAATTTCAGACAAACTGTTATCTAAAGATTTCTTTTCATCCTTAAGTTTACCAATGGTTGTTTCAAGTTCAGATTTAATTTTATTTAATTCGCTAATTTCCCCATTAATTTTATCAATTTTAGCTTTAGCATCTTTTTCTACTTGAATAACTAATTCTTCTCTGTTTTTAAGTTCTTTTTCTTTATTTTCTAATAAAGCTTCTTTTTCTTTTAAAATTTTGTTTTTCTCAAGTACTAATTCAACTGCTTTTTTAGGTGTCATCTTGGTGCTAGAATTTTCTTGTTTTGAACTAGATTGGTTACCAAAAACATCTGATATATCGGATTTGGAAACAGTTGGAAGATCAGTTGTAGTTCTGTTTTCACTGGATGTAGGGCTGTTTAACATAGATTTAGTAACGGATCCTGGCATAACACTTGATGTTTCACTAGTATTTTTAGCTGGCATGAAAACATCAGAAGTAGTACTTGGTACAATTGAGTTAGGAACTGCTGAAGATGTTGCGCTCATATTTTCATTTTTATTAGAAGCTGGTTTAGCTGGAATAAAAATATCTGAAGTAGTGCTTGGTACTACAGAATTTGGAACAGCAGTAGATGTTGCACTTGTATTAGCATTACTAGTTTCAGATGATTTAAATGGCATAAAAATATCAGAAGTAGAACTTGGTACTACAGTAGAAACAACATTAGAAGATGTAGGGCTAGCACCTAAATCTTTTTTGTCAGAAAAACCAGATGATGGAATAAAAACTTCAGATGATGTAGTAGAATTAGATACTTGAGTAGAAACTGGTTTATCAATTGATCCAGTTACTTTATTAATAATCTCAACAGTTTTAGGAGGAACAACAGAACTTTCACTAACAGATATTAAAGGTAACCCAGTTGATGCAGGCTTGTTTTGATTAGTTGAATTTGCTTCAGAAGTATTACCACCTACTAAACCTCTATTTGTAATCTTATTCATAATTTTATTAATGTATTCGGAAGAATAATTATTAATTATAGAATCAATTTGTTCATCACCAGATTTACCTGTATTTGATATTTTATTAATTATTTTTTTGTTATCATCAAAGGATGTTTTCATCATTTTATTAAATATTATTTTGAATTCGGATTTTGAAATGCTCATTATATATATATAATAGAATAGATTTATTTATCTACCCAAATCTTTATATATTTTTTATTTTAAATTTAAAGATTAATTAATTATTACATTAATGTCAGAAATTATCACAAAGAAAAAAAGAGGTCGTAAACCTAAAAATTTTAATAGCTCAATAGCTAAAGCAGATATTAACATAAGCGAAGAATCAGTTAATACAGAGGAAGAAAAAATTATTCTTCATTTGCCCATAACTATGGATGAAATAAATAATAATGATAATCAAGATAACTCGCTATTTATTAAATCTGAAAAAGATATTAAAAATCCCAAATTAAATTTAAATAAAATAAAATCATCCGACGAATCTGATTCAACTGAAACTCTTAAATCTTCAACAATGAATGTAAATACAAACATTAATTCTAATATTACAATGACCGCAAGCAAATTTTTACTAAATAATAATGTAAATAAAATAATAACTCATGCACTAAATTTTAATAAAAATACCAAATGTTGGTGGTGTAGAAATTGTTTTAGTACACATCCTGTTCAATTACCTGAAGATTATTTCAATGAAACATTTTATTGTTATGGTCATTTTTGTAGTTTTAATTGTATGAAAAGTTATAATTTGGAATTAAATGATTCATTAAGTTGGAAAAGAGAATCTTTAATGAACTTGTTATATTATATGACTTATTCAGTTCAAAAGGAAATAACTCCCGCACCTCATTGGATGACATTAGATGAATATGGTGGTAAATTATCTATTGAAGAATTTAGAGAAAATTCATTAGTTAATACCAAAGAATATATTGTTCTTCACCCTCCAATGATTTCTAGACAAATGCAAATTGAAGAATCTTATAAACAAAATAAATTAAAAGAAGTACCAATTGATAAAGTTAATAAAATTTATTCAGAAATAGATTCAGATTATGTTATTAAAAGATCAAAACCAATACAATCTTCCCAATTAAATTTGGAAACAACAATGGGATTGATTAAAAAGAAAAAATCTTCAAAAATGTAAATAAATTATTTGTTTTCAATTTATTAAATTTGTTATTAAATTGAAAATTATAAAATAAATTAAATTAATGGTGATTTACAAACCATTTATTCTGATTTTTTGGCAACATATGTTGGCTCCACATGAATGTCTGATCCAAGTTCTTTTGCTTTCGACTTTAACATTTCAACCAAAGTTTCATGATCAGCTTTTGTTGTGTCAGTTGAACTAGTTTCGAATAAATAGTAAGGTGCTGATTCATATCGACAAGAAAACTTGTATGTTAAATCCTTAAAAACAGATGAAAACATGTTCTTAGTTAGTTGAATACTGCCCCTACTAATAACAATAAATTTAGAAACAAGTTTAAATTCTTGTTCTTCTGTTTTCTTACTGTGGAGTTCTTTAATCTTAGTTCCAACAGATGCATCAATGCTTGTATTTCCAATCCATTCATCAACCTTGTCAATATTTTTTGAAAAATACTTCCAAATACTGATGTTTTCATCATGATCTTCTTCATCATCATCTTCATTTTCATCTTCGCCATCAATATATCTGCGTCTGGCGCGATCTACTTCATGAACGAATTCAGTCCAAATTGTGTTATAACTATAATTGTTGACAATTGATAGAGTTTTAACAAAACTTTCCATCATTTTATTCTCAACAAAAGGCACCATTAATGTTTTCTGAACTTCATCTGGTGTACTCTTAGAACTATTTCCATTGAAAAAATACGCGAGTGAGAGTTGTACGTTTGATTTATCAGAATCAACTTCTTCAACTCGCGCAATCATATTTTTATTAAGTTCAATAAAACTTCTAAAATTTTGAACACGCTTTTTCTTGGTGATTGCATCATAATTAATCATTGCTTCATAATTATAATCAACTAGATGACCTTTAAAATATCCATTTTCTTCTTTAGTAAAAACGACTTGAACGTTTTCTCCTTCAACAGGATCAACCACTGAATAGTACTGGATTTTTGGGTCGGTATTGGTAATTATATTGGTTATATCGCTATTAGATTCCATTAAATAGCCATATAATTACGATTTAATCTTTAAATATTCAATTTTTTTGATTTTTTATTATTTAAATTAAACCTCAATTTCTTCTTGTTTTTTCTTTTTAGGGGATGCTAAAACTATTTTTTTATTGTCTTTTATATTTTTTGATTCATCATATATTAGTTCTTTTACTTGATCAATTTTAAATAATTTATAATTTTGAAATTTTTTATTTTTATTGTTCTCCACAACCATTTCTGTATAATTATCATTAATTTTTTCAATTAGTTCTTCTAATATCTCAACAACTTTTGGACTAAGCTTTTCTTTATATTCTTCTAATGAAATTTCAATGTTATCCATGTGATTATCAATTAGTTCATTTATTGCTTTTGTCTTTTTTGTAGTAACGAATTTGCCACCATCAAAAACATATGCTAAGTCATCTCTTAAATTTGTTATTAAAATATTTTGATATTCGGGACGTTTTTCATTAAAATGAATTCTTTTAATTGATTCTTCCAAAGACAAAAACCGAGCTTCAAGTATTTTTAATTTTTCTTTTTGATCAAGTATTTGATTAATATTTTCATTTCCAAATTTTATTATATTAATATTATTGTTATTAACTGTTCCAGAATTAATATTTATATTATTTGAATCTCCAGTAATAGTTGGATTATTTTGATTTTTAATTAGATTTTTATTTATTTTTTCAAGTGTTTTAGGGAGCGTGATTAAACTTTGTTTAATCCCTCGTGGTTCTTTTGAACCAGGTGTATTTTTGATTTTTTAAGTAATTCCATTAACATGCTTTTTATTTCTGCATTTTCTTTTTTTAGTTCTATTAATTCATTTTCTTTACTATTATTATTTTTATTTATAATTTTATCACCTATATGTTTACAATTTTGTTCATGTCTCCATTTTGAATGTCTGTTAGCCAGAATTTTATTACAAAATTTACACTCTTGTTTATTTGTATTGGGTGAACGATCACTTATGGTAACGTTTTTGGTAACATCTAATATTTTAACACTTTTATCGGTAACATTTTTGGTAACATTTTGATTACGGTGTTTTATACGTCTATGATTACATAGACTTTGTCTAGAAGTATAATATGAATTACAAGTTTCACAATGATAATCCTTTAAAGATAATTCTTCCATATACACTTTATATAGATTTTATTCTTTAACTAAATATATTTTTTGTAAACATAAATGTACACAAAAATGTAAACAAAATGTACACATATAAAATACCTCAAAGAGAGAGAGCTAGGGTTAAAAATTTGTTGGTCTAAAAATTAAACACAAAGTTAATAATTTATCTGTTAAAAACAAATTAAACCTCAATTTCTTTTGGCTGTTTTTTCTTAGATACTTTAGTAACTTTAACAGTTTTTGTAGTTTCTTTAGTTAAATCAATTGAAGAATCAATAGATATATTTATTTTTTCTGGTGAAGTTGTAGTATTTTCTACAGGAGCTGTTGTTGATTTTTTACTAGTTTTTGTTTTTGGTTTAGATGCGGTTTCAAATCCATCATCAACATTATTGGTATAAAAATAAGCACCTTGTAGAAAACTATCAGCTAAATCATCTTTCTTCTTAAAAGAATTAAAATGTTTTTGCCAATCGGGTAAATGAGTTGTTAAATCCAAACAATATTTAATACCTAAACTTTTAGTCAATTTGTATGCTTTAGTATCATCAGTACTCTTAGCTTTAATTAATTGTTTAGTATCACCCTCATCCGCTATTTTAAGTTTATTTGATGGAGACATAAATTTAACTTGGGATATATTTGATTTTGTGATAGATTTATCAATAATACCTCTAATTAAATAATAATCATATAATGTTGATGCTATTGATTTCATTCTTGGATTTTTAAATGATGGTTGGTTTTCAATAACTACATAATCGGCACCTAATAAATTGGATCTTTTTTCTAATTCCATCATTAAACCATATTTAACATCATCAAAATTTAAAGTAGTTGAGCTTTTGATTTTAAAGTTTTTAAGTTGGGACGATTTAGTTTCACTTGTATGTATTTGGGTAGCATGTGTTTTACAATAATAACATGTATTCTCTTCTTTATCAATTCTATAAAAAGAAGCATTTTTACCACATTGTTTAGATTCAGATTTTGAATTAATTTGGTGACCGCATAATTTAGTTTCAGTTTCTGATTGTTTTTTACCTTTGGTCTTAGATCCAGCACAAGCCACTTCCTTAAAACACTCTTCAAAAGGTACAATATTTGTATCTACTTTTTTTCCATGTGTTTTACAATAATATTTAGTTTCGCCATTAACTGTATTAGATAGTTTTGCTTTAGCACCACAATGACATTTTTGTTCATCGCGATTGGTTAAATCAATATTATTCCAATCAATAATGTGCCAGTCTAATTTTTTAGTACCATCTGGTTTAACAAATTCTTTTTTAGTCAATAAACAATAAGAAAGGTGAATAACACCAACATCAAAAGATAAAATAACAGGACATGATTTTGATTCCGTACTCATATATATATTTAATACAAAAAATCATATTGTTAAACCAATATTTTCCATATTTTGAAATTATATAAAAATTGATATTTAAAACAATAAATTAATATGGTTGTTATATAAATTTAATGTGTGGCAAACTAGAATTATTTATAGGTCCAATGTTTTCAGGCAAATCAACTGAATTAATTAGACAAATCCGGCTATTACAAAAAATTGATAAAAAAGTTTTAGTATTAAAACCTATTATTGATCTTAGGTATGCACAAGATAAAATTACATCACATAATTACGAATCGGTTGAATGTAAAGTTATGAACAAATTAGATGAAATTAATGATGAAGAAATTAATAAATATGATACAGTTATTATAGATGAAGGACAGTTTTTTCCAGATCTAGTTTCTGTTATTTCGAGGTGGGTAAATAATTACTCGGTAAATATTATCGTTGGTGGTTTAGATGGAGATTTTCAAAGAAGACCAATTGGACAAATTTTAGAATTAATTCCCATGGCTGATAAATGTATTAAATTAAATTCATTATGTAATATTTGTAAAGATGGTACTGAAGCTCCTTTTAGTTTTAGATTAGTAAAATCTAATGATAAAGTTTTAGTAGGTGGTTCAGAATCATATATCCCTGTTTGTAGAAAACATTTCATCGAGTTGTCAAAAGATAACTAAAATAATAACATTATGACCTTTTTAATTTATTTCTGAAAAATGTACCAAACTATAATTTTTAAACATTGCAACATTTTTCATTAAATTATCATCAACTAATTGAAAATTAAGTGCAACCATTTGATGTTTATTTTTCCAATGGACACTAGGGTCATAATTAAAAGATAAATGCCCGGACAAGTTACCAGTAGGATATACTCGCTGAACTACACCTTTTTCATTGGGTTTGTTTAATGTGTTTGTATTGCTATTATTTAACAAATTGTCTTGATTAAAAACCCCATCAATTATGTCAGTTAATTCCCCAGTTATATCTTTTTCTCCAATAAAAATTACTTTATTTAATAAATTTATAATTGGTTCATTTATAAAATTTTGTTTGTTTTTGCCATGGGATAACTTAAATTTAGAATCTAGCAATTTATCACCCAATTTGTTTTTAATAATTTCTTTCATTCTTGCTTGTGTTTTAACTAATTTGTTAGTATTTAATTCCAAACAAATAATTAAAGGATCAGATGTTAAAAATCCATATGTTGCAATTACATCAATACATTCTTCAAAGCTAACTTGAGATGTTGTAAATATATCTCCTGATGATCTGGGTATACCGTGTGCAACTATTGGTTCTAAATCTTTAGACTCTTTACCCAAATTATTTCGAGCAAAACAATCTAATTCAATAACACGAGCTCCCATTGCTAAAGCTCTTTTTATGGATTCACTTGATGCTACATCAAAATTTTGTGTACAAGGAATATAAGTGTTATGTGATGTATTTATAAAAAATTCATTAAATGGCTTTAATAACAAATCTTTTTTATGTTCTATTGGTTTAATAGTTTTATTAAAAATAATGTGATTGGATGTATTTAAACATTCATTAGTTCTCAATAAATTTCCAAATTTAAAATTTCTTCGATAATATATTTTAACAATATAATGAATTATAATTAGACCAATTATAGCAAGAATCATCCAACGATTAAATTGTTTATTACATTTATTACCACTATAAGAAGTATTTGAACAAGGTTCTAAATTTGGTCCAACATATTTAAACATATGGGGCATTATTAATAAATAAAAAACAAAAATTAACAAAAAATTATCAAAAAATAAATCTCTCAAATAATGATAATAAAATTCTAATTTATTTGTATTTAATGATTTATTAATTTTATTTTTATTAGCCTCAATTATATAATCAAGATTTTTCATTGGCTATATAATAGAACGTGAAATTATTTTTTATTTATTGAAAAATCATTGAACGTGAAATTATTTTTTATTTATTGAAAAATCATTGAACGTGAAATTATTTTTTTCTTCTTAATATTTTATTTATTGCTTTATCATCTTCTGTTTCTGTCTTAATATATCTAGATCCATAGCTAACTATCTTTTTCTTTTTTGGGTTTACAATTCTTTGTTTTAAATTTGTATCACCTGTTGCTATAATTTTATCTAATTTATTTGGCTCGTCTGAATCATCATTATTAACCGGTGAATAACCCCAGTCCAGAAAATCATGTGAAATTGGTGTTTTTTCCATATTATTAAAACAGGGATATTTCCTTTAAATTATATATAAAAATATACAGATAAAAAATGAAAATTAATATTTAAAGATTTATTTCTTTAACTATATAACTATGTCTATTAAATCAAGATGGGATACTTTCGAGTTCACAGACTACTTAAACGTGGATAAAAAGGAAATTAAAGATTTACCAAATGGTATCAGTATTTCCACCATGTGTGCGTCATGTAAACTTAACACCAGGTTAAATATACCTAATATCGAAAAGTATTTATTATTAAACTCAGACGATATCCTTACAGTAAAAATGAATAAGGAACGCATGAGGACATTAGTTGCGATTAAAAATAAACCTAAGAGAATGAAAAAAGTCGAAACTAAAACAAAACAAAAAGATACTTCTAAAAATCATTTTTACAATCAAATTACTGTGGTTGTTCGTGTTGGTCAAGGCCAAGCAAAAGATTTAAATGAAGTTCCTAAAATTAATATGAAGTTATTCAAAAATGGATCTGTACAAATGTCTGGTTGCAAGTCACTTAAAAATATTAACATTGCACTCAACAAATTAATTTGCAAATTAAAAGAGGTTAAAGCTAAAATTGAAGATGGCAAAATTGTTGAAAAAACATTTATTGAAGAACCAGATAAAATTACTGTTAAAGATTTTAAAATTGATATGATTAATTCTAATTATCAAGTTGCTATGCAAATTGATCGTGATAAATTATACAATTTATTATTAAAGAAGAAAATTAAATCTTCTTATGAACCTTGTATTAGAGCATGTGTAATTATTAAATATGTACCATTGGTAGAAAACATTGAACAAAAGGAAGTTAGTGTTTTTGTTTTCCAAAAAGGTAACATTATTATTACAGGTGCTAGATCTAAGAGTCATGTTATTTCCGCATATAATTACATGAACGATATTTTATTAACTCACAAAGATGAAATTATTAAGAAAGATGAAAAAGAGGAAGAAGAACTTATCCTTGACATCTATAAAGATATTCTTAAAGAAATCAACGTGGGTCTAATCAAAGTATAAATATAAAGTATAAAATTATTTTATTTAATTAATAATAATTATTGTTAATTAAATGATTAAACTAATTAATCTTATTAATAGTCTTCACCTTTTGAAAACACTATTTTTTTATTGTCACCAATATACACAGTATGTTCGTATTGTGCGGTCCAGTTGTTTTTGGACACACATAATGGAGGATAGCCATGAATATAGCCATTATTTGATAATATTTTAAGGTTTGTTTTATAATTGGGTATTTTAAGATTTTCCAAATATCTATCTGTGAATGGCAAAGTTTTATAATTTTTATTTATGTCATATAATAATTTTTTGGTTGAATCTAATTTTAATCCTTGGGTTTGATTTAATTTTGATGGGTTAATTCTATATAAGGTTGCATCTCCTATTTCATTTACAATCTTTTCTCCTGTTGATCCAAAAGTTTCAACCGCATAAACTCCTTCTGTAAATCTATAATTTTTAGGTAATCTATCCTTCATATCAACTGCTGGTAAAAACATACCCCCGTGAATAATTCCCTGAACTATATTATGTCCACCCAAATTACTTATCGCTTTAATTGGATATGTATTACCTTCAATATTAACTTCATATGATTCCATAACTTCTTGAATGCTTTTACCCCAATCTCCAATATCTACATCAATACCAATATTTTTAATACCTGTTTCAGTTGCTTCCTTTACCGCAGTCATTAAATTATCAAATTTAGAATCAAAACATATTGTAAAAGCTGAATCAATAATCCACCCATTTGCCTCAGTTCCAAAATCTATTTTTAAAATATCATCTTTGGTTAATTTAATAGAATCATTTGGCTTTGGGTGAAAATGAGCAGCACACTCATTAACAGATAAACCAACAGGAAAACCGATACCCTTATTAATTGATTTAGATTGATTTGATAATTCTTCTGTTTTTAATTCAATTAATTTAGCAATGTCTGTAAATTTTATTCCAGGTCTTAAATATGGTTGTAAAAATCGTCTAACTTCTTTATGAATTGCAGCAGCATATTCTAATGATCCAATAACATCATTGTAATTTGGATATTGATTGACTGTATTAATTGGATTTAAAATTGAATTAACTCCTCTTAATTCATCGTATATTTTCTCGTAATTTCCGAAAGCTTTATACATTTTTTTGGTGATATATATCATTAACTAGAGGATTATTCTTTAAAGTATTTATAAAATATGGATTAACATAATAAGTAGATGTTTCAATTACAGGTTTACTCATTGAATAAACTGTTTCGATGGTTTCTCTTGTTGTTGTAGGCATAACACTATGATCTAATGGTTTATGAGGATTGGATACATAAGAATATAATGTTTTCTTATCATTAAATCTAACATTTTCTTCATCAATGTATGGTCCATGTTGATCACCTTTACCGTTTGGTGCACGGTTATATGTTGATATTTCACGTCTATCATCAATGGTCATATTATTAGCAGCCTCGTGAGATATTTGTGCATCAATTTCACCATGTAATCCACCAGTGTAATCTTGGAGCATTGTAGTTTGTTTGATGGTAACTTTAGCTTCATCATTAACATCTCTAGCATAATTACCCATATTAGAGTTATTTAATCTACCAGCTGGAGTAGCATAAATGGTTGTTTGTTTAATTGTTGGTTTAGCAACTTCATCTTTATCTCTAACATAAGTAGCTTCGTGATTTTTAGCATTAGCGTGACCAATGTATTTGGTTTGTTCGGTTTGTTGACGAATAGTTGTTTTAGCAACTTCATCCTTATCCCTTACATAAGTAGCTTCGTGGTTCTTAGCATTAGCATGACCTATATGTATGGTTTCTTCAGTTTGTTGACGAATAGTTGGTTTAGCAACTTCATCCTTATCTCTCACATATGTTGATTCAATACCATTAGATCCAACATGACCAATATATTTGGTTTCTTCAGTTTGTTGACGAATAGTTGGTTTAGCAACTTCCTCCTTATCCCTTACATAGGTTGATTCAATGCCTTTAGATCCAACATGACCAATGTATTGGGTTTCTTCAGTTTGTTGACGAATAGTTGGTTTAGCAACTTCGTCTTTATCTCTAGCATAATTACCCAATGCTTTTGATGGATTACCTGTTGGTCTATTTGAGATAATAGTAGTTTGTTTAATTGTTGGTTTAGCATCATCTTGTAATCCCGTGTACACTTGTTCAATTTCACCCCTAAGATTTTTAGCAGGTGTCATGAATAGAGTAGTTTGTTTAACTGTGTTTTTAGCTTGATCATCATTATAAACTGGAGCTTGTTTTTCTTCACTTCTTGCATTAATTACCAAGTTATGGCTTGTTCCTTGTCTTAATGTTGTCTTAGCTTTATCTTCGTTATAAACTGGAGCTTGTTTTTCTTCACTTCTTGCATTAATTACCAAGTTGTGGCTTGTTCCTTGTCTTAAAGTAGATTTAGCCTTGTCTTCGTTGTATACAGGTGCTTGTTTTTCTTCTCCTCTAGCATTAATAACAAGATTATGATTTGTTCCTTGTCTTAAAGTAGATTTAGCCTTGTCTTCGTTGTATACAGGTGCTTGTTTTTCTTCTCCTCTTGCATTGATTACCAAGTTATGGTTTGTACCTGGTCTCAATGTCATTTTTGCTGTATCATTATTATAAACACGTGCTTGTTTTTCTTCTCCTCTTGCATTGATTGCTAAATTATGATTTGTACCTGGTCTTAAGGTCATTTTAGCAGGATCATTATTATAAATTGGTGCTTGATTAGATTCACCTCTAGCATTTAAAATAATATTATGATTAGTAGTTTGTCTTGTTGTCATTTTAGCAACATCTTTTTCATCACGTACAATACTCATTTTAATTTCTGCATTAGGACCTAAAATTGGATTATTTTCAGATTGAGTTTCTCTATGAGTAACTGGTAAGACCATATCATTAGAAAATACATAAGTACCTTTTTCTCCATTATTTGAAATACCAATATTAGTATTTCCATGAATCATTAATTCTCTTAAGGTTGTTAAAGGAACATCTTTGTAATCAACCGCATACAATCCACCATTTCCTCCAGCAGCATTTGATACTGGACCCTCATATTCAATATTAGTAGAAGCTCTTTGATTGTCATAATTTTTAAATGATTTAGCGTTTGTCATAACTGGTTTGTTATTTACTTCACCTACACCATGAGCAAAATCATTGGCATATGATTCTCTTTTAGCAGGTTCAAATCTGGTTTTTCCTTTGTCTGGACCATCACCAATTGTTGTATTAACTGCATGACCTGGCATGTAACTTTCTGCTTCATTTCTTTGTGTTTTCATATCAGTATATTCACCGGTTTGTTTTGGTGCTTCAATTGCAGCTTTACTTGGCAATAAATCTCCAAAATCAGTTTGTCTAAAATCTGGTAATTTATATTTGGTAAGATTTGGATCTGGACCTCTAAATTCACCTTTTTTAATTGTTTCTAATGGTTTGCTTTCATATGATACTTTTTGATTTATTTCACTTCTAAGAGCATCAATATTACGTGGGTTAACACGATAAACTGAATAGTTACCTTCTTGATTTTCCATTTCTAAACCAGGTTTTACTCTAACGTTATGTTCAAAAGGAAGGTTACCAAAATTATTTTTATTAGATGGTAAATATCTTTTTTGCAATTCGGAAGTTACCACAGGCATACCATTTACCCAAGTTAAATCGGGCATAGGTTGAAATAATGGTACTTTTTCTTTTTTTGCCACATATAATGGATCAACACCACTAAATGCTTCTAATTTTCTTTGTGATCTATCTGCATTAACAGAAAAATCTCTTCTAGAAGTATTTGGAACCATATTATTGTGTGTAAATTGATCTTTGCTGACAACATCATAATGCATATCAGTTTCTTGAAATAATGAATATCCATTTGCAAAATCTAGATTTCTTTGTAATGAAGTATTAACCCCACTAATTGTCTTATAAGAATCATTAACTCCAACAGGTTCTGAAATATTATCTAATCTTAGATCATCAAATTGATTTAAAAATTCTGGTTTATTAAAATTTTGACGTGATTGTTGTCTTTCAATAATGTTCATTTTATTTTCAATATTTGAATCATAAACTGAATCTAATTTATTTTTAGATTTTGATTTTGATTTAGGTATTGAATTATCGATCCCAGAATATGCTAATGAGCCTAATAAAATACTTGACATATTAATATTAGATACATTTTATTTTTTTAAATTTACTTGTTTATAACATAAAATAAAAAATAGTTAATAATTATTTTATGTTAGTTTTTAATTTATATTAGATATCACACATTTGTTTAGTTGTTGGAATTTCTTTTGGTAAAGCTTCACCTTTATCCCAAAATTCTTGTGCTGGTAATTTATACATATCTTTAGAATATAATCTTGAGTTTAATCCAATACGATCACCTGATTCTTGAACATGGCATTGAGGATTGATAGGTAAATAAGGTTGAACTTGGTAACTGGTAGTACTCATGGAACGATAGTTATCAAGAGGATGAGTAAATCTAGTGTCTTCAGGAGCTAATTTTTTTGAGCAAACTGGTTTATGGTGAATTTTGTGTTTGCCTAAAGGAGTTTTATTATCATTGCTTTTGGTTAATAATTGACTTCTCCAAGATAATTCAGATTCTGTTTGAGCCATTTCTTTAAAGCACAAATCCATAGGTTTTTTAACTAATGAAACATCAGCTTTGCTACCAATTGGACCGTCATAAGATAAGCATTGACCGCAATTTTCAGCAAAAGGTGCAAATAATCTGTAATCACCGGGAGCAGTACTTCTTCCCATTTGAAGATCATATGCGCAGTTATCATATTTAATTCTATTAAATGACATAGTCTATATTATAAGAATAGATTTTTTTTATAATTTTTTTATTGATTTTTATTGATTTTTATTAATTAAAAAAATTTAAATAATAAAATTAAAAAAAGTTAAATAATTAAACTCTTAGCTTAATTTTTAATGAGAAGTAAAATATTTGAAAATTTGTTAGATGCTAGTTAGGCGTTACCAAAAAAGCTTTATTTTTTAGCAACAGGGCAAAAGTTAATGCCTAAGTTCTTTTCATTTAACATATTAGAAGTTGGTTTTTCTAAGTTATTAGGAGTGATGTAGTAAATGTTTTCACACATTCTAGCAGGGGAAAGTTCAGGGTATTTGAATTCTTTCTTAGGATCGAATTTAAGTGAAGGGCATTTGGTTCCAGGTCTTGTTAAGCCATATAATTCATTTTCAACATCAGCACGAGAGCCAAATTCAAGAATATTAGGGAATTCACCTGCAGGGCATTGTTTGCAGTTTTCGTATTTTCCTCTAAATAAATTGTATTCTAATGGACCTGTGCTTTCTTTGATTTCTGTAGCGTAAGCGCATTTATCATAAATTAAGCGGTTAGAACTCATATCTATATATATTTGATTAGAAAAAATATTTTCATTCAAAAATAACTAAACTTTTATTTTACAAACCCATTGTAAAACAATTATTTGAATTAAACCCTCTGGAATCAATTCTGGCTTTATATAGGCTAAATATAAATATTCAGTTAATTCTTTTTTTAACTGGGTTGTATTTATTTTAACTTTATTTTTTAAAATTTTTAATATTATAAATTTTATTTCTAAGCTTATTAACCAATTTAATCTTAAATTATTTTCATAATTTATAAAAGGAACTAGATTATATAATACTATTTCAATTTTATTCAAAGGACATCCTAATTTAAATGCCAAATCATTTGATAATTCTTCATTTAATATTTTAATTAATGTACTCCTTGCATCTTCATTTAAATCATCAACTACTACATCTAATTTTTTTACAAAATCGCCCCATGTAATTTTTTGTTTTGGAATTGTACTATTAATTGGATCACAATAATCTAATTCAATAAAATCATCTTTATTGATATAATCAAATAAAAAATTTAAATGTTTGATTTTTCCAATTTTTTTATTTGTTTCCATAATTTGTTTTTCCAATAATAAAATATCAATTTGATTACCCGAATTAAAATATTTTTTACCTTCTCTAA
>JACCDZ010740523.1_pt1 | contig 46754 bp, 38 predicted proteins | sample 7449551 | NCBI WGS metagenome assembly JACCDZ01 (sample SAMN15323452, study PRJNA562643) | freshwater metagenome | isolation source: river surface water | place: USA:Blue River Watershed | collected 2017-08-18
CGCTTCTGACGCAGACGCACATCGGCAAAGCGTTGATAAACCGCCGCTGACTGCGGCGCCAGACGCTGCGCACGCTCCAGATTGACCGCCGCCAACTCCAGATCACCGCTGCGTAAAGCACGATCAGCTGCGCTCAGCAAACCCTGAACGGCCGGCAGCTGTGAGCCATCAGCCAATTGCCGTGGCGGCTGCGTCGCCGCGGGGGGACGATACGACAAAGCCGGAGGGGCGGGCGGAATGACCGCTACTGGCGCAGGCGTGACAGGCGCCGGGCTCACTGGGGCAGGCGCGGCGGCTGACGGCGTGCTCACCGCCCCGGAAGCAGGGGGCCTGTTGCTGCAGGCCGTCAGCCCCAGGGCCAGCACAAAGGAGAGCAGAACAGAAACGCGATGCATGCTTTTTTCCTGGCCCAAAGCGCCATCAACAAAGCCGATGGCAGCGGAACGTCTGCCGACAAAACAGGAGCATGATTACTGCAGCCCGAAAGTATTGCCAATCATAAGTCGGCAATATTTCAACATGAGAATTTTCTCAGAACCAGTCGATGACCCGGTGGAAGACTTTGTCCAGCACGGCCGGCACGCCGCCCTCGGCACAGGGCACGGCCTCTTGCGGAATCGTGTCCTTGCGGAAAGGAATGAAGACGGCGCCGGAGCACTCCTCGGCGGAGAGCTTGCCACTCTCCAGATCCGCCCAGTGCCACTCCACGTTTTCCGGCTGCACCTGCACCAGCGAAACAGGATGCAAGCGCTTCATCATGTCCACCCAGATGGGCAATGCTCCCGTGGCGCCGAACAGCCCGGTAGCGCGATTGTCGTCATTGCCCACCCAGACCACGGCCAGATAATTGCCGGTGTAGCCGGCAAACCAGGCATCGCGCAAATCATTGGTAGTGCCGGTTTTGCCCGCCATCACCAAGTCCGCCGGCAGCGTGTTGTAGGCGCTGGCTGCCGTACCGGCGCGCATGGTTTGCTGCAAGGCATGATTGACGAGATAGACTGCCGCCGGATCCACGGCCTGTTGCACCGCCAGACCATAGCGCTTGAGTGGCTTGCCTTTGGCATCCACCACTTCGCGAATACTGCGCGCCGGGGCGCGGAAACCGCCACTGGCATAGACCTGGAACATCGACAGCACATCCAGCGGGGACATATTCACCGCACCCAGCATGAGCGAGGGATAGGCATTGATGCTCTGCGCCACGCCCAGCTTTTTCAGCGTGGCGATGACATTGGGCACGCCCAGCTCCATGCCCATGCGGATAGTGGCCTGGTTATAGGAACGTGAAAGCGCGACAAAAAGCGGCACGATGCCGTGACTCTCCCCATCATCGTTTTTCGGCTCCCAGAGCTGCCCGCCCTGACTTTGCAGGGAGACCGGGCCATCATCCAGCGGCGTCACCAGCGTATAGCGCCCGGACTCCAGCGCCGTCAGATAGACCGCCGGCTTCACCAGCGAGCCGATCTGTCGTTGCGCATCCAGAGCACGGTTATAACCGGTGAAATCGCCCTTGCCGCCGATAATGGCCAAGAGCTCGCCATTTTCCGGATTGGATACCAGCGCCGCGCCCTGCACGTTGGCCAGGCGCTTCGGACTGGATTTTTTCAGGCGCTCCATGGCCCCCGTGAACGCCGCATCCGCCGCATTCTGCACGCGCGGGTCCAGAGTGGTGAAAATGCGCAGACCTTCGGAAGCCAGATCTTCTTCCTTGTATTCCGTATGCAACTGGCGCCGCACCAGATCAATAAAGGCGGGATAGACCGTGGTGGCTGCCGTGGGCTTGGCAATCACCCCCAAAGGCTTTTGCTTGGCCGCTGCAGCCTGCCCGGCGGTGATCCTGTTTTCCACTAACAGATTATCGAGCACGAGATTGCGACGTTTGAGCGCACGCGCCGGATTGCGACGTGGATTGTAATAAGACGGCCCCTGCACCATGCCAACCAACAAAGCAACCTGCGCCAGATCCAGCTCGGCAATGGGCTGCCCGAAATAAAACTGGGAGGCCAGACCGAAACCGTTCACGGAGCGATCACCACTCTGCCCCAGCGTCACTTCGTTGAGATAGGTTTCCAGGATTTCATTCTTGCTGTAATGCGCCTCCAGCAAGAGTGCCATGGCGGCTTCATTGAGCTTGCGCGACAGGGTGCGCTCATTGCTGAGATAAAAATTCTTCACCAGTTGCTGCGTCAGCGTGCTGCCGCCCTGATGCAGGCCACCAGCCGTTGCATTCACCCAGAGCGCACGCGCAATGCCGCGCAGTGAAATGCCGTGATGCCGATAAAAGCCGCGATCCTCGGTGGCCAGCAGGGCATCCACCAGATGCGGCGGCGCATCCTTCATCTGCATGAGCACGCGATCTTCGTTCTGCTTGGGATAGATACCCCCTATCACCAGAGGCTCAAGGCGCACCACGCCACGATCACTTTGCAGCGTGCTTGCCACATCAGCCAGGGTATTGCCGGAAAAGCGCAGGCGCAGCACCTGCGGACTTTCCACACCGTCACCAAAGGCAAAGCCGCGCGTATGCACCAATAACTCGTTGCCTTTCTGCTGCCAGCTACCGGTAGCGTCCGGCTCCTGCTGCCGGTAATTCAGGATGCGCAGCTCTTCCTGTACATCCGCCAGGGCGAGCGGCGCGCCCGCGTACAGCTCCAGCGGGCGGGCATAGACACGCGCCGGTATCGCCCAGCGCTTGCCCTCGAATTTTTCGCGCACGGTGCTATCCAGCTTGAGCACATACAGACCCGCGCCCACCACGGCCAGCAAGAAAATCACCAACAGCAAAAGCAGGGCGGTCAGGATAAAGCCGCGGGAAGACGTGGGGAGGTGGCGAAAGGCAGTCATGAAGCCGACAGGTACCGGAAGACGGGAAGAATGGCGCCGATTCTAGGGGGTATCGACACTGGCGGGCAGTGAAGCGTCGCCGCATAATCGGCCGACTTTTGTAACAGGCCTTTTTTCATGAGCTCTTCCCGCTTTGATGTCTACGCCATCGGCAATGCCCTGGTCGATACCGAATACCGCGTCACCGACGACTTCCTCAACCGTCACGGCATCGCCAAAGGCCAGATGACCCTGGTCGAAGAGGCTCCGCAGCAGGCCCTGATACGCGCACTGGACAGCGAATTCGGCCTGGAGAAGCGCGCCAGCGGCGGCTCCGCCGCCAATACCATCATCGCCGTAGCGGCCTTTGGCGGCCGCAGCTTCTACTCCTGCAAGGTCGCCAATGACGGCACCGGCGATTTCTACGTGCATGACCTGCACGCTGCCGGCGTTTCCAGCAATCTCAAGCCCGAGCGCGAAAGCGGCACCTCCGGCACCTGCGTGGTCATGGTCACGCCTGACAGCGAACGCACCATGAATACCTTTCTCGGCATCACCTCCGATGTCGCCATTGCCGAACTCGTACCCGAATCGCTCAAGGCTTCGCAGTGGCTCTATATCGAGGGCTATCTCGTCAGCTCCGACTCCGCCCGCGCTGCCGTCAAGGAAGCCCGCCGCCTTGCCCGCGGGAATGGCGTGAAAATCGCGCTGACTTTCTCCGACCCGGCCATGGTGCGCTTCTTCAAACCCGGCCTTGCCGACATGCTGGACGATGGCGTGGACCTGCTCTTCTGCAATGAAGAAGAGGCCTGCCTGTGGAGTGACACGCTCGGCGTGGATGCTGCGCTGGAAAGCCTGAAGGGCATTGCCCGCGAAGTCGTCATCACCCGTGGCGCCCACGGCGCGGTGATCTGGGACGGCGAAAAGCGTATCGACATCGCCGCCAGCCCGGCCACGCCGGTAGACTCGAATGGCGCAGGCGACATGTTTGCCGGTGCTTATCTTTTCGGCCTCACCCGCGGCTGGGCGCCAAGCCGCGCCGGCGCCCTCGCCAGCCGCGCCGCGGCGGCCGTGGTCAGCCAGTTCGGTCCGCGCCTGCCGCTCGAAGCCCATGCCGGCCTGCTGCGCGAGTTCAATAGCCAGGCCTGAAAGCTGCCCCCTCCTTACCCAGCTTGGCAGCGCCGGGGGCGGTTTTGTCCCGGAGCAAGAAGTGAGGAGCGTGGTGTATTTGATATACACGAGCGATGAACGAGGCCGCGCCGGGACAAAACCGCCCCGGCGCAGGGCTGGACAGCCCGGACCTCGCGCCTATAATCGCCCGCCGTTCCCGGAGACCGGCATGCACAGACTCTGCTCCATCGATGACATCCCCGATGGCGACGCCATCGGTGTGAATACCCCCGACGGGGAAATCATGCTCATACGCCAGGGCCGCGAAGTACTGGCCTATCGCAATAGCTGCCCGCATCTCGGCATCGAACTCAACTTCATGCCCGATGTCTTTCTGGATACCGAAAAGCGCTATATCCACTGCATCAACCACGGCGCCCTGTTCCAGATTGAGGACGGCCTTTGTGTCTTCGGCCCCTGCAACGGCCAATCGCTGACTCCGGTAGCGCTCCGGCAAACGGACGATGTGTTGTGGTTGGCAAGCTAGAAGCTGCCGCTGGCATGGCAGATTTCGCAGCCGGGCAGGATGCACGGTTGTCCGGCCAATCGCTTCTTGATATAGATGGCGTTTAATTCGCCTGAGGGAATGGCAGAGATGGCAACGGCAGCAGACAAGACCAAGAGCAAGAAGACGACGCCTGCACCGGCCGCCACGCCGGCCAAGACGGGCGCCAGCAAGGCTCCGGCAAAGCCTGCCGCCAAAACACCCGCCAAAGCGCCGGCCAAACCGGCCGAGAAAAAGCCCGCCCCAAAGGCCAGCACAGAAAAAAAACCGGCGGCCAAGGCGCCAGCGAAAGCCCCGGCCAAGCCGGCCGCCAAAACACCGGCTAAAACACCGGCCAAAGCGCCAGCAAAGCCGGCGGCCAAACCGGCCGAGCAGAAGCCGGTCGCCAAAATGCCAGCCAAACCAGCCAGCAAGACGCCGGCAGCCGCCAAAACCCCCGAAAAAAAACCGGCGGCAGCAGCGCCGGCCAAGCCGGCCGCCAAGGCCAGCGCTGAGAAAAAACCTGCTGGCAAGCCGGCTACTGCCGCCAAGGCAGCCCCGGCCAGCACAGCCAAAGCCGCCGCTCCTGCGGCCACGAAAACTCCCGCCAAGGCGCCAGTCGCCAAGGCATCGCCCCCAGCCGCAAGCCCTGCTCCGGCCGAGAAACCTTCACCTTCCAGCAAAGCCGTATCCGTGAAAACTGAAACCACAAAACCTGTACCCGCAAAACCCGCCGCCAAGGCAGCCGCCAAACCCGCCCGCGCTCCTACCGGCCCTGCCGGCAATGTGCTTATCCACGGCACCGCCCCCTATCAGGAAAACAAGGGCGAGGACTACATGAACGCCAAACAGCGGGAACACTTCCGCGCCATCCTGCGTGCCTGGAAACGCGAACTGATGGAAGAAGTGGACCGCACCATGCACCACATGCAGGATGAGTCGGGCAGCCTCCCCGATCCCAACGACCGCGCCACCCAGGAAGAAGAGTTTTCGCTTGAACTGCGCACGCGTGACCGCGAACGCAAGCTGATCAAGAAAATCGACAAGACCATCGACCGTATCGACAAGGACGATTACGGCTACTGCGATGATTGCGGCGTGGAAATCGGCATTCGCCGTCTCGAAGCCCGTCCTACCGCCACCCTCTGCATCGACTGCAAGAGCCTGGCCGAGATCAAGGAAAAGCAGCTGGTGGGTTGAGCCCTCCGGTTCTGAAAAAGACGCCGCTTCCTGCGGCGTTTTTTTTGGCTTTCGTGTTGATCAGATGCCATCAGCCCAAACCATGAAGCCCGCCTCATGAGCTCCATCCCTGCCACGCCCTATATCGGCCGCTTCGCTCCCACCCCCACCGGCCCCCTGCATTTCGGCTCACTGATTGCCGCGGTGGCCAGCTATTGCGATGCCCGCGCCGCAAACGGGAAATGGTTGCTGCGCATCGAGGATCTGGACCCGCCCCGCGAAATGCCGGGCGCAGCCCTGCGCATCCTCAAACAGCTGGAAGCCTACGGTTTTGAATGGGATGGTGATGTCCTGTTCCAGCACAGCCGGTTTTTTGCCTATCACGATGCCATCGCGCAATTGCAGGCACAGCAGCAGATTTTCTGGTGTACCTGCTCACGTGCCGATATTGCCCGCCATGGCGCCAGGGTTTATGCCGGTCACTGCCGGCCTTACACCTCACCACGTGCTGATGCGGCCCTGCGCCTGCGCGTGCCGGAAGGCGAGGTGCGGTTTACGGATCGTGTCTTCGGCGAACAGTGTGAGGATGTAGCGGAGGTCGTCGGGGACTTTGTGATACTCCGGCGCGACCGGCTCTTTGCTTATCAGCTCGCTGTGGTCGTGGATGATGCCTTTCAGGGCATCACCGATGTCGTCCGCGGTGCCGACCTTCTCGACAACACGGCACGCCAGATCGTTTTGCAGAAAATGCTGGGCTATGTCACGCCCCGCTATATGCACCTTCCCCTGGCACTACACGCCGACGGCAGCAAGCTGTCCAAGCAGACTTTTGCCACGGAAATTCCGCTACCGGCTGATGGCCAACTCGTCTGGCAGGCGCTGGCCTTTCTCGGCCAGCAACCTCCGGCAGCGCTGCGTCAAAGCACAGCGTGCGACATGCTGGCCTGGGGCGTACAGAACTGGCATCCGGAAAACATTCCGGCGCAATACGGCAGAACCCTCACCGCGAAATGACGGATTTCAGGCCGCAACACCAAAGAGGGCCCCAACACCGGCCGTGAGCGCCATCGCGAGTGCCCCCCAGAATCCGACACGCAGAGCAGCCGTGCCCACGGCTGCACCACCGGCACGCGCGGCCAGTGAGCCCAGCAGCGCCAGAAACAGCAGTGAGCTACCGGCCACACCCCACAGTAAAAACGCCTTCGGCAATACCAGCACCAACAACAGTGGCAGCGCGGCGCCCACCGCAAAAGTGGCGGCCGACGCCATGGCCGCCTGCACCGGCCTGGCAGCCAGTACTTCAGAAATGCCCAGCTCATCGCGCGCATGCGCACCCAACGCATCATGCGCCATCAATTGTGTAGACACCTGCTCAGCCAGCGCCTTGTCCAGGCCACGCTGCACATAAATCGCCGTGAGCTCGGCATGTTCGTGTTCAGGATCTGCCGCAAGCTCCTGTCGCTCCCGATCCAGATCAGCGCCCTCGGTGTCGGCCTGCGAACTGACGGATACATACTCGCCCGCCGCCATGGACATGGAGCCCGCCACCAGACCCGCCACGCCTGCCACGAGAATGCCGTTCGCCGTCGCCCCTGCTGCTGCCACGCCCAGCACCAGACTGGCCGTGGAAACAATGCCGTCATTGGCGCCCAGCACAGCAGCACGCAACCAGCCGATACGATGGGTACGGTGTCGCTCGATATGTCTCATGAAACTTCTTCCGGTCATGCAAGAGAGGAAGCCAATGGCAATGCTTCTGCAGAAGAGCACAAACCAGCAGCAGAGTTGATACTGGTCAGTTCATGCGCCAGAGGCCGACTGAAAAGTTAATTTAAAAGCGCGGAAGCTGTGTTGCACCAGCAGCGCCGACCAAGACATCAAAGTGAATGCAGTGCCAGCACTGCAGCATTGAAAGCCAGTGCGATCAGCGCCAGCGAAGACAAAAAGAACAGCGCAAAACGCACTTCTATCTTGTTCAGCACTGCTTGCACGCAACTGTGGACTACGCGCAGGATCACATACGTCCAGGCCAGCGTGGCATTGATGCCGTCACCGGCATTCATCAGCGCCAGCGTGATGGCGATGGCATAGAAAATCGTCGGCTGCTCCATCAGGTGGTTATAGTTGTCTGCCTTCCAGCGCACGTTCGCCGGCAAGAGATTCATCTGCTCGCCACGCGGTGCATCCGGATCCAGCCTCATTTTCATTTTCATGATGGCCGGGATGCGCGTGACATACATCCACGTCCACATCACCAGTGACCAGACCACAAGAGCGACAACGGTATTGAGAATGGGGCTGTGCATGAAGCCTCCCTGGCTTGTTCCGACTTGGGATTTTTTTGATGAACATGCGGCCTGCTGAACGCGCCAGTGCCGCTTTGCCGACGACGGCATCCAGACTGAAGCGGCCTCATGAACGCATGCCGACTGATAGTCAGCCGGAAACAACACGGAATCAACCTGCCCGCCACGCACAGCCACTGCCTGGCGACCCCAATCGGCTGACTGGTCCTCGCCACTTCATGCTTGATGATGGCGCGGCAGGCCAAGCGGCTTATTCTTGGACAAAGCGCTCAGGAGACCGATATGCACGAGATCATGGCATTACTGATAGGCATAGGCCTGGCCGCCGCTGCGGGGCTGCGCGTTTTCCTGCCACTGTTCGGACTCTCACTCGCTGCGCTCTTCGGTGACACGCCCCTGAGCCCGGAAATGCAGTGGCTGGCCAGCCCGCAGGCAGCGCTTGCACTGGGCGCCGCCACGCTACTGGAAATCGGCGCTTATCATTTTCCGCTGGTGGATCATTTGCTGGATGCGATTGCCGCGCCCTGTGCGGTCATTGCCGGCACGCTGGCCACCGCCGCACTGCTCACCGGCTTTGAAGACGCGGGGCTGAAATGGGCGCTGGCACTGATTGCCGGTGGCGGCATGGCGGGCCTGGTTCAGGCGGGTAGCATGCTGACGCGTGCCGCCTCCACCCTCAGCACGGGCGGCCTCGGCAATCCCGTGGTCGCTACCGGCGAATGGCTGGGTTCACTGCTCTTGACCGTGCTGGCAATGCTGGCGCCACTGCTGGGCATTCTTTTGCTCGTCGTGGCGGCCGTAGTGTTTATAAAACGGCAGCAGAAAAAATCCGGCGCGGCGGCCGGATAATTCCTTCATTTCTTTTCCAAGGCTTGCCGCCGGGTATAAATCCCTCTTCAAGCAGCGCAGCAACCCCCATCATACTCTTCAGTGCGTCGCCGACCGCCAGTTACCCAAGGCACTAATCCATTGCTGGCGCTTGCTGAAATCCAGCACGCCACGATCCATTTCTTCTGCTGACTGATCGCACCATTTTATTTTCGAGGCGGTAGGCGCTTTCAGCACCGGCGCCATCTGCTCCGCATTTTTGGTCTTTACCGCATTTTCCATGGTAGCGCGCTGCGTAGCGGTGAAAGCCTGCGCCGAAATCATTCTTTGCTGCTGCAGGACGCCCGCATTGCGCTGACGCCAGCTATCGGCGGCGGCGCGATATTTCTTGAAGGAAGTCGGCAAGCTGGCGATGCAAAGGTTCTCGGTCTGTTTCACGATATCCTCAAAACCCAGCACGCCAATCACTGCCTCGCCTAAGGCGGGATCAATGATCGTTTGTGGCGCGGCTGGCCGCGCCAGTGGTGCAGCAGATGCAGAGACTGCCTGGGCGCTTCTGGCAGAATAGCGCACCTGGGCCTGACGCGTGAGCTCCGCCGCTTTTGCGCGCGGGTCCGGCGCCGGCTGTTTCGGGGGAGGCGGACCATAACCGTCCAGCGCTGTAGTTTTTCCCACCACAGGAGGCTCATCCGAGAAGGTGACTTTCCCGTCCGGCCCTACCGTCTTGTAGACCGGCTGCGCGCTGACCTTGCTCATGAAGGCACCCGTGCAGAAAAAGAGCACCATCGCCGATCGCATTATCCGCTTCATGATTTTTTCCTGGCCCATGGAAACTCTTCCTGCCCCTGTTTTCTGAACATCAGACGACCAGAGTAAACAGCGCCCCGCGGCGCGTCGATGCTGCCGCGCTGCCAGCCGGCAGCCCCAAAAACCTTTGGGGCATTGCGTCAGGAAGGCCTCCACTTGTGCCCTTCGGCTCGGCGAGTTCGCGTTGATATGGCGGGCATGGTTTTGTGGCAAGCACCCGCAACCGAAGCCCACAAAACACTACTGACCGCCTCACCACTTGTTTTCAAGCGCCCGGCGCGGGAACGTGGCGGCCCGTTTTATCCGATCTGCAAAGGAGTGCCGCAGCAAACAGCTGAAGCCTCTGCGCCGCCAGCAAAAAAAACGGTACTTGCCGGGGTTTTCTTTATACGGCCGGCACTATGCCGCGCTTTGCGCGAAAGCGCCCGCGCTGCTACCTTGCACGGCATCCAACGCCCGGCCTGCCGCCATGTATATCGACCGCCTTGTCCTCCTGTTTATTGCCGGCGCTTTTCTGCTCTCGCCCGCCATCATCGAATGGTGGAGCGAAGGCGGCACGGCCTGGTATCGCCCCTACATCATCTGGCTGGTGCTCATCGGCATCAGCTTCTGGATAGGCAAGAGCCGCGACCTCAATGACATGCCACAGTAATTACGCTGGCCGCCGGAGCCGTGCACAAACATGACCTTCAGTCCCGGTGAACTGCTGGCGCTGGGCGTCGGCTATCTCTTCCTGCTTTTTCTGGTGGCCTATCTCAGCGAATCCGGTCTCGTGCCCGTGCGCTGGGTGCGGCATCCGGCGGTGTATGTGCTCTCGCTGGGCGTGTATGTGAGCGCCTGGGGCATTTATGCCGTAGTGGGTTTTGCCCAGCACTCCGGCTACAACTTCCTCGCATTTTATCTGGGCATTTCCGGCGCTTTTTTACTGGCGCCGGTCTTGCTGGCGCCCGTCTTGCGGCTGGCAAAAACCTATCAGCTGGGTTCACTGGCCGATCTCTTTGCCTATCGCTATCGCAGCCAGACCGTGGGTTCGCTGACCACCCTGGCCATGATTGTCGGCATGATGCCGCTGCTGGCGCTGCAGATACGCGCCGTGGCGGATTCCGCGCAGATACTCACGCCCGGCACCCAGCACCAGTGGCTGGCGCTGGTGTTCTGCGTCGTCATCATGGCCTTCACCGTGCTCTTTGGCGCGCGCCATCTTTCTCCGCGGGAAAAACACGAAGGCCTGGTGGTGGCGATTGCCGTGGAGTCGCTGATCAAGCTGCTGGCAATGATCTGTGTCGGCTGGTTTGCATGGCACAGCGTGCTGGACGGACGCAGCGGCCTCAACACCTGGCTCACCGCCAACCCGCAAGCACTGCACATGCTCTACGATCCGCTCAAGGGCGGCTTCTGGCACAGCCTCATCATTTCCTTTCTCTTCTCGGCCGTGGTCATGCCTTACATGTACCAGATGACCTTTACCGAGAATTTCAATCCGCGCGCCCTGCTCACCGCAAGCTGGGGCCTGCCGCTCTATCTCATCTGCATGTCGCTGGCCGTGCCCATCCTGCTCTGGGCCGGCATGAAGCTGGGACTGGTAACGCATCCGGACTACTTCACCCTGGGCGTCGCGCTGGCCTCAGGCTCCAGCTGGCTGCCCCTGCTGGTTTTTATCGGCGGCCTTGCCGCCGCCTCCGGCGTCATCATCGTGAGCACGCTGGCCATGGCCTCCATGGCGCTGAATCATCTGGTCTTGCCGATGTATCAGCCGCGTCCGGAGCAGAATATCTATCGCTGGATACTCTGGGTGCGGCGCGGCCTCATCGCCGGACTCATTCTCACCGCCTATCTCGTTTACATGCTGCTCGACGAGCGTCACAGCATGACGGAAATGGCCATGCTCACTTTTGTGGCCACGCTGCAGTTCGCGCCCGGCCTTATCGGCGTGCTGTTCTGGCCACGCGCCAATCGTCTGGGTTTTGTCAGCGGCCTTTCCGTGGGCATGCTGCTCTGGTTCGTGATGCTGGTGATTCCCTATCTGGTGGAGTTGCACTTCCTGCCCACGCAACGCTGGCTCACGGTTTCCTTCACGGACAATACCGATTACTGGCAGACCGTGGGCATGGGTGCCACGCTGGTGAATGCCCTGGTGGGCGTGGCGGTATCGCTGCTGGGCAAGCAAACGGCCAGCGAACAGATCGCGGCCAATACCTGCTCGGTGGACAATCTGCGCCGGCCTTATCGCTGGGAGCTTTCTGCCACCAGCATCAGCGATTTCGTGCGCGGCCTTTCCGAACCCCTGGGGCGCATTACGGCCGAACGCGAAGTTCAGATGGCCATGGCGGATCTCGGCGTACATCCCAGTGAAAGCCGCCCGTATACCCTGCGCCGTTTGCGCGACCAGATTGAATCCAATCTGTCCGGCCTGCTCGGCCCCTCGGTGGCGCAGGACATTCTTGACCAGCATCTGCCTTACAAGGTGCGCACCGACAGTGATGGCTCGGAAGACATCCACTACATCGAGTCCCGGCTCGAGGAATATCGCGACCGGCTTTCCGGCCTGGCCGCCGAACTGGACTCACTGCGCCGCTTCCATCGTCAGACCTTGCTTGACCTGCCCATAGGCGTGTGCTCGCTGGGTCGCGACCTCGAAGTCCTGTCCTGGAATCACGCCATGATGAGCCTCACCGGCATCAGCGATGAAGAGGTGATAGGGTCACGCCTCGCCAGCCTGCCCTCTCCCTGGCGCGAACTGTTTTTTGAGTTCCTGCACGGGCCGGCGGCGCATGTCTATCGCAAGCCGGTGGAAAGCCAGGGTGAAACGCGCTGGGTCAGCCTCAATCGCGCCATCATCAGTGAGGGCGACAGCCTCGGCCACCCGGATTCGCAGGTGATCGTGGTCGAGGACATTTCGGAATTGCACCGTCTGGAGCAGCGCGTGTCGCATAACGAGCGTCTTGCTTCCATAGGCCGTCTCGCCGCCGGCGTGGCGCATGAAATCGGCAATCCGGTAACCGGGATTGCCTGTCTGGCGCAAAACATGAAGGCCGAATACCAGGAGCCCGACATACGTGACGCCAGCTCGCAGATACTCGAGCAGACGCAGCGCATCTCGCGCATCGTGCAATCCCTGGTGGGCTTTGCTCGTGCCGACAGTCAACGTGCCCATCGTGTCCCGGTGGACCTGCACGCTGCCGTGGAGGAAGCCATACAACTCTTGCAGCTGGGCCCCGAGGGCCGTGATCACGAATACCGCAATGAATGCAAACCGGGCACACTGGTGCCGGGCGACCATCAACGCCTGTCACAGGTCTTCATCAATCTGCTCAGCAATGCGCGTGATGCCAGCCCCAAGGGCAGCGTCATCGTGGCACGCGCCACCACCCATGGCCCGCGTGTACGTTTTGAAATCGAGGACTCAGGCAGCGGTCTGCCCACCGGGGATATACGCAATGCCCTGTTCGAGCCCTTTGTCACTACCAAGGACACCGGCAAAGGCACCGGCCTCGGTCTGGCCCTGGTGCATGGCATCGTGGAAGAACACGAAGGCCGCATTCAACTCATCGACAAAGCGGACTACGATCAGGGCAATGGCGTGATTGTGCAGATCATGCTGCCCGCCTGGCAGGACGACGTGGAAATCAAGAGACAGTGAAGAGCGTGAAACGTGATTGCGCCTTCGACTCGTGAATAGTGAATCGTAAAAAGCAAAGAAGCGCGGCGGTCTTTCACAATTTACGATTCACCCAATGCCGCGCAGCGGCAAGCTCAGGTTTCACCCAAGGAAAAAACATGAGTCACATCCTTATCGTTGAAGACGAAGCGCTGATACGGACCAGCCTGAAACGGCTGCTGGAGCGGCACGACTACACCGTGAGCGAGGCCGGCTCAGTAAATGATGCCACCGCAAACTACAACCTTGAGGACTTTGATCTCGTCATCAGTGATGTGCGTCTGCCCGGGGAACAGGGCACGGTGCTCATTGAAAAAGCCAAACCCACGCCCGTGCTCATCATGACCAGCTTCGGCAATATGAAAGCTGCCGTGGAGGCCATCAAGCAGGGCGCCGTCGATTACATCTCCAAGCCTTTTGATCACGATGAAATGTTGCTGGCCATCGAACGTGCGCTGCGCGAAAAAGCCCTCATGGCACAGAACGAGGCCCTGAAGCAGGAGGTCGCAAAAACCTATCCCACCACCGGCATGATCGGCTCCTGCCCGGCCATGCTGGAGGTCTTCACCCGCATCCGCAAAGTGGCGCCCATGGCCACCACCGTGCTGATCCGCGGCGAGTCCGGCACCGGCAAGGAACTGGTGGCGCGCGCGCTGCACGAGCAGAGTCCGCGCGCCGGCAATGCCCTGATTTCCGTGAACTGCGCGGCCATCCCGGAAAGCCTTATCGAATCCGAGCTTTTCGGCCATGAAAAAGGCTCCTTCACGGGCGCCCAGGCCATGCGCAAAGGACTGGTGGAAGCCGCTGATGGCGGCACGCTCTTTCTGGATGAAATCGGTGAATTACCCATCGAGGCGCAGGCGCGCCTGCTGCGCCTGCTGCAGGAAAAAGAAATCCGCCGCATAGGCTCCACACAGTCACGGCGAGTTGAAGTCCGCCTCGTCGCCGCCACCCATCGCGACCTGAAAAAGCTGGTGAGCGAAAACCGCTTCCGCGAAGATCTCTACTACCGCCTGCATGTGGTGGAGCTCATGCTTCCGCCCTTGCGCGAGCGCGGCGATGACATTCTGGAACTGGCCGACACCCTGCTCGCCCGTACCGCCCAGCGCCTCGGCGTTGGCCCCTTGCACTTCAGCGAAGAAGCACGCGAGGCCATGCGCAATTACCCCTGGCCCGGCAATGTACGTGAACTGGAAAACGCCATAGAACGCGCCTCCATCCTTTGCGAATCCGAAGAGATCAACCCCGAACACCTGGCCATAGACCATGTGCGCAAGGAACCCGCGCCAACCCGTACCGGCGGCCGGACTGTCGCCAGCAACGAGCCACCCGCCGGCCTCTCGCTGGAGGACTACTTCCAGCACTTCGTACTGGAGCATCAGGAACATATGTCAGAGACCGAGTTGGCCCAGAAGCTGGGCATCAGCCGCAAATCCCTCTGGGAGCGCCGCCAGCGTCTGGGCATCCCTCGCCGCAAGACCGGTGCCGAAGGCGAGCTGGCAGGAGATGAGCAGCCGGGCGAAGAGGACTGAGCAGGGCTGGCGCCCCTTGTAGCGCCAGTGTTGTCAGGACGAGTCAGCGCCGCTCACACGGTGTTACGCAGCTACACGAAGCGTTACAGCCCTACCCCAAAAACTGTTACCCCACTCCGAAAGCCCGGCAAACCCCCGCCCCAACAAGACAGCAAGTCACTGTTTTAAAACAATTTTTATAAATAAATAAAAGTTGGCACGCCGCCTGCTATAGGAACAGGGCGCAAACAACAAAAACAAGTGCGTAGTCGCTGTCCGCAACAGCACAAGAAAAACAAGAATCATAAAAACAAGAAAAATGAAGGCGGACACAGACAGGTAAAAGGAATGGTTCAGCTATGACCAGGAGGCTTCATAGCTGAACCTGACCCCAACCGACAGTACCGTGTGTAGCCAGCAGCAAAACAAAAAGAGCGCGAAAAGCGCCCGTGATAAAAACAAGAAAAACCAGGCTGGCGGCCAGAAAACAAAAATAATGGCTGGAAGTAAAAAGAAGAACACCACAACACCAAGATAGAACAAATGTTCAGCGCATACGGGAGGCCTTGGCCTCCCGTACTTCTATCTGCTTCCTGGAAATCTTCTCCCCAGTCTGTCAAGCCCTTGCTATCATCCGCCGCTTCCTTATACCGGCCCCCGAGCCTGCCCTGTTCATGATCAAAGCCCTGATCAACCGCCTGCGTGGCAAACCTGCCGCCCCCGCCAAACTGGAGCGCGTGGTGATCCCGCGCGACCAGCACCCCATATCGCGTCGCGACATCAGCAATGCCGCCCTGAAAACCCTCTATCGTCTCAAGGAAAACGGCTATCAGGCCTTTCTGGTGGGCGGTGGCGTGCGCGATTTGCTGCTGGGCCTGCATCCCAAGGACTTTGACGTGGCCACCAATGCCACGCCGGAACAGGTGAAACAGGTCTTCGGCAGCCAGTGCATGCTGATCGGTCGCCGCTTCCGCCTGGCCCATGTGCGCTATGGCCGCGAAATCATCGAAGTCGCCACCTTTCGCGCCCATCACACCCAGGCCGAAAGTGACACTCATGCGCGCACCTCCGATGAGGGCATGATCCTGCGCGACAACGTCTGGGGCTCGGTGGAAGACGATGCCGAGCGCCGTGATTTCACGGTGAACGCCCTCTACTACAACATCGAGGACTTCAGCGTCTGGGACTTTGCCGGCGGCCTGGCCGATCTGGAAAAACGCCAGCTCAGACTCATCGGTGACCCGGCAACCCGCTACCGTGAAGACCCGGTGCGCATGCTGCGTGCCATACGCTTTGCCGCCAAGCTCGAGTTCGATATCGAGGCCGGCACCGCCGCCCCCATACGCGAGCTGGGCGATCTGCTGGACGATATTTCCTCCCACCGTCTCTATGACGAAACCCAGAAGCTGCTCTCCTGCGGCCATGCCGTGCGCGTGCTGGACCTGCTGGAAGAATACGAGCTCTTCCGCCACCTCTTCTTGTTTACTGCAGACTCCGAAGAAAGTAAGCGCCTGCTGACTTTGACCGCCGAGAGCACCGACGAACGCATTGCCATCGGCAAGAGCGTGAACCCGGCCTTCTTCTATGCCGTGCTGCTCTGGCCGGCCCTGCAGAAAAGCTATGCCAGTCTGCTCGAAGAAGACATGCCGCCCGTGCCTGCCCTGCAGCAGGCCGGCCAGCGCGTGATTTCGCGCCAGACCCAGCGCACCGCCATCACCCGCATGACAGCGCAGACCATACGCGAAATCTGGGAAATGCAGCCTCGTCTGGAGCGCCCGCGTCCGCGCCAGGTGGACATCCTTCTGCAACAGCAGCGCTTCCGCGCCGCCTACGATTTCCTCGTCCTGCGCGAAGAAGCCGGCGAAGACACCGATGGCTGGGGCGAGTGGTGGACGCATTACCAGGAAGCCGATCCCGGACTGCGTGCCGAACTCCTGCGCGCACTGGAGTCCAATGGCGGCAGTGCCGGCCGCAAGCCGCGCAAGCGCAGCCCGCGCAAGCGCAAGCCGGCCGGGGCCTAAAGCCCCGGTGAAGATGGTGCCGGCAGGGCCCCATCTACGGTGAAGGCCTCAGCGACGATCGCACTTCACGCATTCACTGCGAGACAAGAGAAAAGACATGCCCACTGTCTCTGCCTATGTCGGCCTTGGCGCCAATCTGGGTGATGCTCTCGGCACCCTGAAAAGCGCTGTCACCGCCCTGCGCACCCTGGCTGACAGCCGTGTCATCGCCGTTTCGCGTCTTTATCGCAGCGCCGCACTGGGCCCTGCCGGCCAGCCCGACTACTTCAATGCGGCGCTGCACCTGGACACCACGCTCACTCCGCACGCGCTGCTGGCAGCCTTGCAAGTCATCGAGAACGAGCACGGGCGGGTGCGTGAAGTACGCTGGGGCGCCCGCACCCTGGATCTGGACCTGCTGGTTTATGGTCGCGACGAAATCATCACCGGCGACCTGATCGTCCCTCACCCGGAGCTCGTGGCACGCCATTTCGTTGTCCGGCCACTGCTGGATATCGATCCCGGCCTTGCCTTGCCCGATGGTCGCCTGCTGGCCAGCCTGCCGGCGGCTCAGGAGGAAATTGGCCTGCTCACCATCGCGGATGCGCATTGGGCCGATTGACGCCAAACAGCACCGCACCCACCATAGCCGCGCCTGTCGCCCAGGCAGTTGCACCACCCGTTTTGCCGGCGCCCCATCAAATACTGCCGGGCGGCCCTGAAAAAGGAGACCTGTCATGAAGTCCGTCACCCTTTCCAGCCTGCGCGAGCTCAAGGCTCGCGGCGAAAAATTCAGCTGCCTCACCAGCTACGACGCCACCTTCACCCATGCCATGGGTCAGGCCGGCGTGGAAACCATTCTGGTGGGTGACTCCCTCGGCATGGTGGTGCAAGGGCAAAGCTCCACCCTGCCTGTCAGCGTGGAGGACATGGCCTATCACACGGCCGCCGTGGCACGCGGCAACTCCGGACAGGCCCTCATCCTTGCGGACATGCCCTTCATGTCCTACGCCCGCCTTGACGATGCGCTGGATGGCGCCAAAAAACTCATGCAGGCAGGCGCCCATGTGGTGAAGCTGGAAGGCGGCGCCTGGCTGAAAGACATCGTCGTGGCACTCGCGCGTGGTGGCATCCCCGTCTGCGTGCATATGGGTCTTACCCCGCAGTCCGTGAATGTGTTCGGCGGTTATAAAGTCCAGGGCCGTGGTGATGCCGCCGAGACCATGCTCGCCGAAGCCATCGAACTTGATAAGGCCGGCGCCGCCATCATTTTGCTGGAGTGTGTGCCCACAGCGCTCGGCAAGCGGATTACCGAAAGCGTGGCAGCGCCCGTCATCGGCATCGGTGCCGGCCCACACTGTGACGCTCAGGTACTGGTGATGCACGACATGCTGGGTCTGCACAGCGGCAAGCCCGCACGTTTCGTGAAAAACTTCATGGCGGACAGCCAGGACGGCAGCATTGCCGGCGCCTTCAAGGCCTATGTGGATGCGGTGAAATCCGGGAGCTACCCCGCCCCCGAACATTGCTTTGAATAATTCATTTGCCTGCAGGAGGAGCTTTAGCCGCGATGCTCTTTGACACTATCGCGAGCAAAGTCCCTCCTGCAAAAAACGCAGGAATCCCATGAAAACCGAAACCACCATCGCCGGCCTGCGTGCCGCGCTGAAAGCTGCCCGCAAAGCGGGAAAATCCGTGGCCTTTGTGCCGACCATGGGCAATCTGCATGAAGGCCATATCACCCTGGTGAAAAAAGCCAAGCAGCGCGCCGACATCGTGGTCGTCAGCATCTTTGTGAATCCCACGCAATTCGGCGTAAACGAGGACTTCGACAAATATCCGCGCACTCTGGCGGCCGACAGTGCGCTGCTCGCAGAAGCGCACTGTGATCTTGTCTTCGCCCCCAGTGCGCAGGAGATGTATCCGGATGGGCGCAGCCAGAACACCTCGGTCAGTGTCAGCGGCATCACGGAAGTGCTCTGCGGCAGTTCGCGTCCCGGCCACTTCACCGGTGTTGCCACCGTCGTCAGCAAACTCTTCAACATCGTGCAGCCGGACATGGCCCTGTTCGGCGAAAAGGATTATCAGCAACTCGCTGTCATCCGCCGCTTTGCCAAAGAACTCTGCTTCCCGATTGAAATTGTCGGCGTAGCTACCGTACGTGCCGAAGACGGACTGGCCCTGTCTTCACGCAACGGATTCCTCAGTGCCGATGAACGCAAGCTCGCACCGCAGATCTTCCAGACCCTGAACAATCTGCGTGGTGCCATCGAAAGCGGCCAGCGTGATTACGCCATGCTCGCCGCGGCCGGCAATGGTCATCTGGAGAAGTGCGGCTTTACGCCGGACTATCTGGAAATTCGTCGTCAGGATCTGGACCCGGCAGGAGCGGACGACAAGGCACTGGTGATACTGGTGGCCGCCAAGCTGGGGGCAACCCGGCTCATCGACAACCTGGCCTTTGAGCTCCCCTGAAGCCGCCCCAATCTTTGGAGAGCAGGAAGCGTGAATGGCCAGTCACAACAAGCCGACAGCCTGTCTGACAATCAAGGTTTGCCACGATTGAATGACCAGAATGATTGCGGCACAATTGCCCGCCCGGTTGGTCCGGGTCGGAAGTGTTACGCGATTACCCACATTCGGGTGAACGCGTCATCTGAATGTCACGAGCGGAGGTAAGCCTCATGCAATGCACCATGCTGAAAGCCAAACTGCATCGCGCCCGTGTTACGCACGCTGAACTGGACTATGAAGGCTCCTGCGCCATTGATGGCGATCTCCTGGACCTCGCCGGCATTCTGGAATACGAACAAATCCAGATTTACAACGTAACCAACGGCGAACGCTTCACCACTTATGCGATCCGTGCCGAAGAAGGCTCGCGCATGATTTCGGTCAACGGCGCCGCCGCGCACAAGGCCGGTGTGGGCGACATCCTCATCATCGCCACCTATGCCAACTATTCGGCAGCCGAGCTCATCAACTTCAAACCGCGTCTGGTGTACTGCAATCCGGACAACACGGTCAGCCACAGCGCCAACGCCATCCCGGTGCAGGTTGCCTGAGCCGTATCTCGCTGCAAAAAAAAGCCGGCATCAGCCGGCTTTTTTATTGCGCAGAGTTCATGGCTCCCGAATTTGCGGCATGCGTGCATTCTGGTAGCGCGGCTCACCTATCACCTTGCGCAAACCGCGCAAGGTGCGGTAGGGCGTTTCGTGAATGATGAGGTTGATCACGCCGGCCGGAATATTGCCGCCGGGATTGGCGCGCATGGTCATGGTCACTTTCACCCGCCCCTCACCCTGAGGCTGGAAGGTCCAGCTCCCCTCCATATCCGGCATGCGCACAAAATCAGGCTTTGCCGGATAACGGCTGGCAGTTACCGCACGGCTGGTCACAGAGATGATGTCGTTACCTTCCTCCTGACTGATACGGCCTTCCACCACGGCATCACGATCGCTTAGTGGCCAGGGAAAATCCGTCATGACATGGATGAGAAAGCTGCCACTGACATCATCGCGCTTGAGCAGGTCTATCCTGTCCGTACGATAAATCCAGCGTGCCGCGTTATCCGTGTCCATGAGCAAGGCCACCAAACCATTCAGCGTACTTTTTACCGTGGTCTCCGCACGAATTTCGCGTATCGGATAATCCGGAATGCTGCGCGTCCAGACACGGACATCATGGCTGTCGACAGCCAACTCCCAATCAGAGGCGTATACCTGCTGCACCAGCAAAAAAAAAGAAAAAAAACAGAAAATGGCAGAACGCATCATGCTGTGAACTTCATGGAGACAAGAAAAAGTGAGGCCAGCGCTCACCAGAATGGCAATATGCACCGAAAAAAAAGCCCCTGACTACAGGGGCTTTCTTACGCAGGCGATCATTCCTGATTCTGCGAGCACTCGGATTCAGCGGGCGTAATCTGGCAACGAACCTGCTTCAGCAGCTTCATGGCCTTCTTGTCGTAGATACCGTCATTCATCAGCGCGATACGGGATTCGCGAATCATGGCCGTGTATTTATCCTTGTCCGCTTCCGGAATCGGCATCCAGTAACGCTTGTCGATTTCCTTCTCGGCCATCGTCACGATCTTGATGGCGCGATCAAACTGGCTGAACAGGTACTCACGCGACTTCTGACCATAACCCTGCGGGAACTTGTCCTGACGGACAATAATCTGCAGCGTCAGTTGCACCAGCGGGAACTGGGCAATGGCGCCCTTGGTGCCGAGGCCCTTGAACAGTTCCAGCGGTTTGAAGGCGGCAGCAGGCGCACCCACCACATCCACCGAACCGTTATTGAACTTGCCGGCAAAGTTGGTCACGTCGGAGGCCACCGGCTGGGCGCCTATCTTCTGCACCATCTTGGCCTGAGCCTTGTCATAGTCCAGCACGGCAATTTTCTTGCCAGCGAGTTTGCCCACGGTATTGATGCTGCGGTCATTAGTGAACAGATAGGCGGCCCCCATGGGCGCCATACCAGCCACTTCGTAATTACCACTCACCATCAGCGGTGCGGCATTCGGCTTGACCAGCGTGGCTTGCACCTTGCGCACATGCTCATAGGTCGGCTGCGAGCCCAGCGAATCCAGGCTGCCCGTAAAGGCATTGAACTGGCGGGCACGCAGACCGGTGAGGACAACCGCATCACATTGGCCGGCCTTGAAGTCTTCGGCCGCAATACGTTCATCGGTGTAGGGCTTGAGCTCGAGATTGGCGCCCCAGCGGGCTGCCGCCAGCTTGTAGTCCTTCATCATGCTGAACACATCACCGCCAGCGCCGAGGATGTCCCATACGCAGAGCACCTGGCCAGCCGCCATGGCGCTGCCAGAAACAGACAGGGCGGCGCCAGCAAGCAGGCAGCGCACGCTGTGCGAAAATTTCATCTTGGTTCTCATTACTTCAACTCCAGTACTTCTACAGATACAGATGCTGTTTCAGGGGGTCAGAGCAGATCATCAATCTGCACGCCGTCATCCTGCTGCACTGGCTTGTCATCCCAGAACTTGCCGAGGCTGCCCGGCGGGGTACGGCTGCCAGTTTTTTCTGTCCAGTAACGATCAGAAACGTTCTGCACGATGAGGCCACCAAGCGCATCCACCAGACGGTATTTCGGATTGATGGCGGAGTCCTGCGTAGCCGCATAGGCACGGATGGCATCGCGCATCAGCTCTTCGTCACCCTTGGCCTGAGCCGCCATGGCATAGAGCGCATAGGGCAGACGCACACCAGTGCGATCAGCCACACGCATGTTCTGCTTGATGGTTTCCCAAGGATCGCCCTTGCCTTCGCCAGCGCCCGGCAGCAGGGTCCAGATCACGGCACGGGTAGCCATGGGGGTACCCCACCACTTGTTGTTGTCCAGACACTGCATGGCACGCTCGACCTTGGCCGCGATGTCCTTGGGCACGCCCACCACCTGCTGTGCCGCAATGTCATTCACCATGGCCTGCATGCCTTCGATCAGGCCGAACATGTAAACGAATTCGTCGAAGTCACGCTTGAACTTGGGGCACTTGGTACCGATGGGCGCCTTGAGCTTGCCTTCGTAGTAGCTCTCGAGGTGCTTGTAACCCTCGTACTGGCGGCGTGCAGCGATTTCAGCCTCGCGCTTCTGGGAAATACGCGCATCCTGTGCATCATCAATCAGGTTGGCGCGCGAAGAACGCATGTAACGCAGCTCGAACTCAATCGCACGCTGTTCGGCACAGACGCCGGCAGCGGCATAGAGCATCACGGAAATCTGGTCAGCATCCGCGCCAATGCCCTTGGTACCAAGAATCAGCGGGGTCAGCGCTTCGCCGGACATGCAGGACATGCCGGTATCGCTGATTTCAAAGAAGGGGCCAAGCAGGTGGTTCTCGGCAAAGCGCAGGGCAGTATTGCCACCAGTCTTGTAGATTTGCGAGCAGCCGGAAAGTAAGGCGGTGCCAGCGACAAAAACACTGACTACACCCCAGCGGAGCATACGATTCACCTTCATGGTGATCTCCTGGAACTTGTTCTTATGATATTGGGCCGGACGCTTTGTAGTTATGAGTGCGTCACGAAACCGCCCGGATGGCGGAGCCCGGCAAAGATAGCAGAGCCCCCCATAACAGAAAAGCCGCCAAGAGGCGGCTTTTCCGGGGTTTTACTGCCATGACGATGCTTTTTTGTACATCGTCAGTGGCCGGGTTCTCAGGCTTCGCCGGGAACGGCCGTTTCAGTGGCAGCAATATCCTTCATGGACAGCTTGATGCGGCCGCGCTGATCCACGTCCAGCACCTTCACCTTCACGACCTGGCCTTCCTTCAGGTAGTCAGCCACATTCTCCACGCGCTCGCTGGCGATCTGGGAAATGTGCACGAGACCATCGGTGCCGGGCATGATGGTGACAAAGGCGCCGAAGTCGACGATGCGGGCAACCTTGCCTTCATAGATGGTGCCGACTTCCACTTCTGCGGTGATGGCCTGCACCTTGGCCAGAGCGGCCTGGGTGGCGCCCTTGGTTTCGCCGTAGATGCGCACGAGACCGGTGTCATCGATGTCGATGGTGGCCTTGGTTTCTTCACAGATGGCACGGATGGTGGCGCCGCCCTTGCCGATCACGTCACGGATCTTCTCCGGATTGATGTTGATGGTGGCGTAGGTCGGGGCATTGCCGTTCACTTCGGGACGCGAAGCGGCCAGCACATCGTTCATGGCCTTGAGGATGGTCAGGCGACCGTCACGGGCCTGGGCCAGTGCCGTTTCCATGATCTCTTCATTGATGCCTTCGATCTTGATGTCCATCTGCAGGGCGGTCACGCCATGCGCGGTACCGGCCACCTTGAAGTCCATGTCACCGAGATGATCTTCGTCGCCGAGGATGTCGGTAAGCACGGCAAAACGATTGCCTTCTTTCACCAGACCCATGGCAATACCCGCCACCGGCGCCTTCACAGGCACACCGGCATCCATCAGGGCGAGCGAAGCGCCGCAGATAGAAGCCATGGAGGACGAACCATTGGATTCAGTGATGTCGGAAACAACACGGATGGCGTAAGGGAATTTTTCAGCAGCCGGCAGCATGGGCTGCACACCACGACGCGCAAGACGGCCGTGACCGATTTCGCGACGCTTGGGGCCGGACTCACGACCGGTTTCACCGACCGAGTAAGCCGGGAAGTTGTAGTGCAGCATGAAATGATCAGTGCGAGTGCCTTCCAGCGCATCGATCATCATGGCATCGCGCGAACCACCGAGCGTTGCCGTGACGATGGCCTGGGTTTCACCACGGGTGAACAACGCGGAGCCGTGCACCTTGGGCAGCACGCCGACTTCGATGGCGATCTGGCGCACGGTCTTGGTGTCGCGACCATCGATACGCGGCTTGCCGGAAAGGATGTTGTCACGCACGGTGCGGTACTTCAGGTCTTCAAAGAGCTCTTCCACTTCGTCAGCGGAGAAATCACCACCTTCCGGTGCGAACTGGGCCAGCGCCTGCTTCTTGATTTCATCCAGCTTGCTGTAACGATCCTGCTTTTCACGAATCGTATACGCCGCAGAAATGGCGACTTCGAACGCGCCCTTGAGAGCAGCCTTCAGGGTTTCGCTCTTGGCAGGAGCAGCCCAGTCCCAACGCGGAGCGCCAACTTCAGCCGCAAATTCCTTGATAGCGCTGATAGCAACCTGCATTTCATCGTGGCCGAAAAGCACAGCACCCAGCATTTCATCTTCGCTGAGTTCCTTGGCTTCGGATTCCACCATCAGCACGGCCTTGTCGGTACCGGCAACCACGAGATCCAGATCGGACGTCTTGAGCTGTTCGTAGCTCGGGTTAACGATGTACTCGCCATTGATATAGGCCACACGGGCGCCAGCAATCGGGCCATTGAAAGGCAGACCGGAAATGCTGAGAGCAGCGGAAGCACCGAGAATGGCAGCGATATCCGGATCCGTCAGCTTGTCGGAAGAAACCACGGTAGCCGTGATCTGCACTTCGTTGATGAAGCCTTCCGGGAAGAGCGGACGCAGCGGACGGTCGATCAGACGCGAGGTCAGCGTTTCTTTCTCGGTCGGACGGCCTTCACGCTTGAAATAACCGCCGGGGATACGGCCGGCAGCATAAGTCTTTTCCTGATAATTCACGGTCATCGGGAAGAAATCCTGACCGGGCTTGACCTTCTTGTTGCCGACCACGGCAACGAGGACGGTCACACCGCCCATGGTCACCAGTACGGACGAAGCCTGGCGAGCGATACGACCCGTTTCCAGCACCACCGTCTGTTGGCCGAACTGGAATTCCTTGCGAACAATATTGAACATTTTTTTGGGTTCCTCATTTTCAAAAGAGACTCCGACACAGCGGAGCCGTTGCTGCCTTCGGAGGCCCCTAACAGATACGCAACAGACGCTGCGGATTTGTTAGAAGCCTCTCCTTCGGCATTCCGTTTTGCATTACTTCAGTTATTGCTGCATCAGCAAACCCGCCATTCCCGCTTGCACGGGAAACACGCGGTAGCGCAAAAAAACCGGGGAGCGCGAACGCTCCCCGGTTGACACACTTAACGACGCAGACCCAGGGTCTGGATCAGTGCGGTGTAGCGAGCACTATCCTTGCGATTCAGGTAGTCCAGCAGCTTGCGGCGCTGGTTCACCATGCGGATCAGACCACGACGGGAATGGTGGTCATGCTTGTGCTCTTTGAAGTGCGACTGCAGATCATCGATCTGGGCCGACAGCAAAGCCACCTGCACTTCCGGAGAACCCGTATCACCCTGAGCACGGGCGAACTTCGCCACAACCTGGGCCTTTGCTTGCGCATTTAAGGACATCTTTTTCACTCCACAATGAGAGGCAGGACATAAAACGCACAGCCACGCCTCTCTGCAGCTGCCGTAACGGAGCGGTGTTGCCACCTCTCCCTCTTTATTGACCGGCTTTTGGCCAGCCAAAACCATGCATTCTCTTTTTGCGGGAGCGGCTCAAGCCACTCTCGCAAATATTCAAACCAGTGAACGGATCAGACGTTTGGGGGCCACACGCCCTTCATCGTCAATCTCGCCTATGCCGAGAAAGCGGCCACCAGCTTCAAACACCAGCACACTGCCTTCTCGCGGCACACCCGATACCTGCACCGGCTGACCTTGCAAAAGGTAGTACGCGGTGTTTTCGGAAAGCTCCACTCGCGGCCAGTCGGCCAGGCCGGCCCAAGCCGGCAGCAGCAAGGCATCCAGCGCCGCCATGCCACCACTCTCTGCCGTCGCCTCAAGCTGCTCCAGCGTCACCATGGCCGGCGTCGCAAAGGGCCCCAAAGACAAACGACGCAGCACCACAACATGCGCGCCACAGCCCAGTGCTGCACCTATATCCTCGGCCAGCGAGCGTATATAAGTGCCTTTGCTGACATGGGCCTCCAGCTCCCAGTCATTGCCGTCCACCGCCTGCAATTCAAGGCGGTGAATGGTGACAGGTCTCGCCGGTCTTTCAACCTCAATTCCTTTGCGCGCCAGCTCATAGAGCGGGCGACCATCCTGCTTCAGGGCCGAATACATGGACGGCACTTGCCGGATATCGCCCCGGAAACGGGCCAGCACGGCATCAATGGCTTTGGCATCCAGCGTCGGCACCGGCCGGGTTTCCAGCACTTCGCCCTCGGCATCACCGGTCGCCGTACGCTGACCCAGACGGATACGCGTGCGATAGACCTTGTCCGCCTCCAGCAGATACTGCGTGAACTTCGAGGCCTCACCCAGGCAGACCGGCAAGAGACCGGTGGCCAGCGGATCAAGGCTGCCGGTATGGCCCGCCTTCTCGGCCTGATAGAGATGCCGCACCCGCATCAATGCCTGGTTGGAGGTAATGCCCTGAGGCTTGTCCAGCAACAGCACGCCATCAACCGGGCGGCGCGGGCGGCGCGGCTTGCTCATCAGGCCTCAGGCTTCACCGTCATTGGCGGCTGGCGCCTTGCCACTAGTCGCAGGCGCTGCCAGCTCGCGTGCGCGCGACTCGTCTTCACGAACCGCTTCATTGATGAGCGTGGCCATGCGATTACCGCGCGCCACCACTTCATCGTAATGAAAACGCAGACGCGGCGTGATGCGGGTCTTGATGGCGCGGCCGATTTCACCACGCAGAAAGCCTGCAGCTGCATTCAGTACAGCAATGCTGGCCGCCGGCGCTTCATCCTGCCCCTCACCAATGGACGAGCCCATCACCGTCACATAGATATCGGCATAACCCATATCCGGACTGACCTTCACCGCCGACACGGTCACCATGCCGAGACGAGGATCCTTGATTTCTGTACGGATCAGATTCGCGATTTCGCGCTGAATCTGATCCGCAAGGCGTTGCGTACGCTGACTCACAAACTCATCCTGCTCTTACAAAGAGCGCTTGATGACAGTGACGTCATAAACTTCGATCTTGTCGCCGGCGCGTATGTCGTTATAGCCCTTCACGGCCAGACCACATTCCACACCATTGCGCACTTCCTGGACATCGTCCTTGAAGCGGCGCAGCGACTCGAGCTCACCCTGGAACACCACCACATCATCACGCAGCACACGGATGGGCTTGCTGCGATAAAGCGTACCTTCCACCACCATACAGCCGGCAGCCGCGCCGAACTTGGAAGAGCGGAAGACTTCGCGCACCTGGGCAATACCCAGAATGGTTTCGCGGTGTTCCGGCGCGAGCAGACCGGACATGGCAGCCTTCACGTCATCTATCAGCTCATAAATGATGCTGTAGTAACGCAGATCCAGACCTTCAGCCTGACACTTGGCCTTGGCGGCGTTATCGGCACGCACATTGAAGCCCAGGATCACTGCGCCCGTGCTTTCGGCCAGCGTCACATCGGACTCGGTGATGGCACCCACGCCCGAGCCGACGATGCTGACTTTCACTTCGCCCGTCGACAGACTGTTAAGTGACTGCGTCAGCGCTTCCAGCGAACCACGCACATCGGTCTTGAGCACGATGTTGACGGAGGCTGCATCCTTCTTGCCCATATTGGCGAACAGGTTTTCCAGCTTGCTGGCCTGTTGGCGATCAATCTTGGCCTGACGCAACTTGTTCTCGCGGAACTCGGCCACTTCACGCGCCTTGCGCTCGTCGTCGACCACCAGGAATTCATCACCGGCATCCGGTGCTTCCGGCAGACCAAGGATTTCCACGGGAATGGACGGGCCGGCGGCCTTGGTGGGCTTGCCGTTTTCATCCGACATGGCACGCACACGACCGTAATGAGTGCCAGCCAGCAGCAGATCACCAGTTTTCAGCGTGCCGCGCTGTACCAGCAGCGTGGCCACAGCGCCGCGGCCCTTGTCGATACGCGCCTCAATCACAACACCATGTGCAGAGCCGTCAACAACGGCGGTGAGCTCCAGCAATTCAGCCTGAACCAGAATCGCATCAAGCAGAGCGTCAACACCTTCGCCGGAGTGAGCAGACACCTTCACGACCTGGGTATCACCACCCCACTCTTCAGGCACGATTTCCTTGACGGAAAGCTCGTTCAAAACGCGATCAGGATCGGCACTGGGCTTGTCCATCTTGTTGATGGCCACAATGATGGGCACACCCGCGGCACGAGCATGATCAATCGCTTCGGCAGTCTGTGGCATGACGCCGTCATCTGCCGCCACCACGATGACAACAATGTCGGTCGCCTTGGCACCGCGAGCACGCATGGCGGTAAACGCCGCATGGCCCGGGGTGTCGAGGAAGGTAATCATGCCGCGCGGCGTTTCGACGTGATAGGCGCCGATATGCTGGGTGATGCCACCGGCTTCACCGGCGGCCACTTTGGCACGACGGATATAGTCGAGCAGTGAAGTCTTGCCGTGGTCGACATGCCCCATGATGGTCACGACCGGCGCACGCGTGCTGCCTTCGCCGTGATGCTTCATGGATTCTTTCAGCGAGTCTTCGACAGCGGTTTCACTGACGAACTTCGGCGTGTGGCCCAGCTCTTCGACCACCAGGCCTGCCGTGGTCTGGTCGATAGTCTGGTTAGCGGTCACGGTTTCGCCCATTTTCATGAGCACCTTGATAACAACCTTGGCCTTCAACGCCATTTTCTGCGCGAGATCCGCCACCGTAATGTTTTCACCGATGGTGACGTCGTACACCTGTTTCTCCACCGGCTTTTCAAAACCGTGCTGTTTGGAAAGGGCGCTGCTCAAAGTGCGCAGAGCCGGGCGGAAAGCCTGCTCTTCTTCACGCTTCTTGCCAGCCTTGCCCTTGGCGCCTGTCTTGGTATTGCCACGGCGAATCTCGCGATCTTCACGCGCGAAAGAGTCTTCAAAAGCAGCACCGACCAGGCCACGCGCCAGCGGCACATCCACGACAGGGGCAACGGCTTCGCCACCACGCGCTTCAATGTCTTCGGCAATCTTGCGAGCCTGTTCCAGCGTCTTCTCGCGAGCCTTTTCTTCCGCTTCGAGACGCAGTTTTTCTTCCTGCTTGCGGCGAGCCTCTTCGGCCACCTTCTGACGAGCCGCTTCGGCTTCGCGCTTGGCGCGCTCTTCGGGTGTTTCTTCTTTCAGCTTTACCGCAGCGCCCACCTTGGGCACGGAAAGCTTCTTGTCCTTACCGCCCTTGTTCGCTGCCTCATGCGCACGGCGCGCTTCTTCAGCCGCCTTGCGGGCCTCTTCTTCAGAGGCCGCGATGCGGGCTTCTTCAGCAGCGCGACGCACAGCCTCTTCCGCAGCCAGACGCTCTTCTTCGGCCTTGCGCGCAGCTTCTTCCGCTTCGCGTGCCGCATCCTCCTGATCATCCAGAGCAGAGCGCTTCACATAGGAGCGCGTCTTGCGCACTTCCACATTGACGGTCTTGGACTTGCCGCCCGCGGAGGGCGCCACCTTGAGCGTGGTGGTTTCCTTGCGCTTCAGGGTGATTTTCTTGGGCTCGGCATCAGACTCGCCGTGAGCCCGCTTTAGGAAGGCCAGCAGCTGCTGCTTTTCCGCATCGGAAACCACTTCGTCTGCTTTCTGGTGGGCGAGTCCGGCTTCCTGCATTTGCGTGAGCAGGGTTTCCACCGGGCGGCCCACTGTTTCGGCCAGTTGTTTGACAGTCACTTCAGCCATGTAGCGTGTCTCTCCGCTTCGTCGGCATTATTCGTTAGGCGCTCTGCGATACCCGGCTTACTGGAACCAGGGTTCGCGCGCCTTCATGATGAGTTGGGCGGCCTTTTCTTCGCCCACGCCATCGATATCGGAAATATCGTCAATGGCCTGCTCGGCCAGATCTTCCATGGTGACAATGCCGCGAGCCGCCAGCTCGAAAGCCAGCTTGCGGTTCATGCCTTCCATATTGAGCAGATCTTCTGCCGGTTCCTTGCTGTTCTCTTCAGACACCAGCGCCTTGGTGAGCAGGGCATCCTTGGCTCGCTGGCGCAGGGCATTGACGATGTCTTCATCGAAATCTTCAATGGCCAGCATTTCTTCCAGCGGCACATAAGCCACTTCTTCCAGGGAGGTGAAACCTTCGTTGACAAGAATGCTGGCGATGTCTTCGTCGACACCCAGATCACGCATGAAGACTTCGATGTACTGGTGCGATTCGCTTTCCTGCTTGGCCTGCGCATCCGACACCGTCATCACATTCAAGCGCCACTGGGTCAGCTCGGAAGCGAGACGGATATTCTGACCACCACGACCGATGGCCATGGCCAGCTGCTCTTCTTCCACCGCCACATCCATGGAGTGAGAATCTTCATCGATGACGATGGAGGCCACTTCGGCAGGTTGCAGGGCGTTGATGACGTATTGTGCGGGATTGTCATCCCAGAGCACGATATCCACACGCTCACCAGCGAGCTCGCCGCTGACGGCCTGCACACGAGCACCGCGCATGCCGATACAGGCACCCTGCGGGTCGATACGCTGGTCATTGGTCTTCACAGAAATCTTGGCGCGCACGCCCGGATCACGGGCAGCACCCTTGATCTCGATGATTTCTTCGCCAATTTCCGGCACTTCGATACGGAACAGCTCGATGATCATTTCCGGACGGGTACGCGAAATCAGCAACTGCGAACCACGGCCTTCCGCATTCACGGCAAAGAGAATGGCGCGCACACGCTCGCCAACACGGAAAGTTTCACGCGGCAACATTTCTTCGCGAGCGAGATAGGCTTCGGCATTGCCGCCAAGATCCAGCACCAGACCGTCACGGGTGGTCTTTTTCACCACGCCAGAGAGAATTTCACCGATACGATGGCGATAGGCATCCACCACCAGCGCACGCTCAGCTTCGCGCACTTTCTGCACTATGACCTGCTTGGCGGTCTGAGCTGCGATACGGCCGAACTCGATGGAGGGCACCTGCTCTTCGCGCACGTCGCCCAGCTTCATGCCTTCGGGCTCGACATCGCTGATGGCAAGTTGCATGGCCGGAATTTCATGGTCCATGTCTTCAACCACGGTCCAGCGCCGGAAGGTGTCGTATTCACCGGTCTTGCGGTCGATAGCGACACGCAGATCGATTTCATCCGTGTTGTATTTTTTCTTGGTCGCGGCCACCAGTGCCTGTTCCAGCGCCTGGAAAATCACTTCACGAGAAACACCTTTCTCGTTACTGACCGAGTCGACCACCATCAGAATTTCTTTGGTCATGGTTCGTTCCTGTCCGGACCTCGCCTATCAATCAAACATCAAACATTCGGCTCTATGTTGCCTTTGTCGATGGCCGCAAACGGAATCAATACCGCTGCACCTTCAACCAGCAACTCCACCGCATCATCCGTCGTCTGCCGGATGATGCCTTTGTACCTGCGGCGCCCATTCAAAGGACTCGCCAAACGCACGGAAACTTCACTGCCAATAAAGCGTGTGTATTGCGGCAGCGTGAACAACGGCCGATCCCAGCCCGGTGACGAAACTTCCAGGGTGAATTCCCCGGCAATCGGATCTTCCACATCCAGCACACCGCTGACCTGATGACTGACGGTAGCGCAATCATCCACGCCCACACCCTCAGGACCATCAATGAACAGCCGCAGTACGGAATGGCGACCTTGCTGAAAAAACTCCACACCCCAGAGCTCGAAGCCCACGGCGGCGACGGCAGGACTCAGCATTGCCATCAGTGATTCGACTTTCTTCGAGACTGCCATGCGCCTAAATTCTCCCGGCCGTATTCTCGGGCCGCAGAAACAAAAAATGGGCGAAACGCCCACTTTTGTCTGAAACCGCATCCGCGCCAGAACAATTACCGAAACATGCCTGAACCTAGCGCGGGACCTGTAAAAAAGCCCACACAAGGTGGGCTTCTTCACGAAGCCTTCTGGTAAAGGCTTCCAAGTCCAAAAGTGGTAGCGGGGGCTGGATTTGAACCAACGACCTTCGGGTTATGAGCCCGACGAGCTACCAGGCTGCTCCACCCCGCATCAGAGGACGGCGACTATAGGCCCGGCGACTTTACAAGTCAAAGGGTTTTTGCCGCATTTTTCCGGGAAATTCCCGGGAAAATCATGAGCCTGCCGTCTGGCACGACAGACTCCGTTGCTGTCGCAGGAAAAAGCGCTTCCTGCCGCCTGAGACATGGCCCTAAGACCATGACGAGGACTTGTTTGGTGCGGAAGGAGGGACTTGAACCCTCATGCCGTGAGGCACAACCACCTCAAGGTTGCGTGTATACCAATTTCACCACTTCCGCGATTCTTTGCTGCCCGACTTACTTGGCAGGTACCGCCGGCACATCACCACCAGCAGCCGGCGCCTGCGCTGCCGGAACGACCGGAACATCAGAGGCAGGCTTGCTGTCAGCGGCATGCTCGACAGGAACTTCAGGCACCAGGCCAAAGCCCTGTGCATTTTTCTTGGCATAAATGGCCAGCCCCAGGCTGGTCACAAAAAAGATGGCGGCCAGCACAGCGGTTGCCTTGGTCAGGAAGCCGGCAGAGCCTGCAGCACCGAATACGGTCTGCGATGCACCCGCACCGAAGGAGGCGCCCATCTCCGCCCCCTTGCCCTGCTGTAGCAGGATGAGCGCGATCATGGCCACGGCCACCAGCACATGCAGAACAAGAACCAGGCTTTCCATCTGCTTACCTATTTTTACAGCGTCGCCCGGGCTGCCCGGGCAATCGCGACAAATTCTTCAGCATCCAGGGATGCTCCGCCCACCAGGGCGCCATCTATATCCGGCATCGCAAACAGCGCCGCCGCATTGGCAGCCTTTACGCTGCCTCCGTAGAGGATGCGCAGGCCACTAGCCAGCGCAGCATCCTGTTGTGCCACTGCACTGCGCAGCACGGCATGAACCTGCTGCGCCTGCTCGGGGCTGGCAGTACGTCCGGTGCCTATGGCCCAGACCGGCTCGTAAGCCAGCACCGCTTTTTCCAGGGCCGCTACGCCATGCGCATCGACCACCGCCGCCAACTGGGCCAGCACGACGCTTTCCGTCTTGCCCGCCTCACGCTCTGCCAGCGTCTCACCAACACAGAACACCGGAATCACACCAGCGGCCTGCGCTTTTACAAACTTTTCCGCCACTACAGCATCCGTGTCGCCATAACGACTACGACGCTCGGAGTGGCCGACGATGGCCGCATGCACGGCCATATCAGCCAGCATGCCCGCCGACACCTCACCGGTGCAGGCTCCGTCGTCTTCGCGCGCCACATTCTGCGCACAAAGCCGCAGCTCGCTGTCAGCCAGCAAACCGGCCACTTGGGCCAGATAAACCGAGGGGGGCGCAATCCACAGATCGATACCGCTGTACTCGGACGCCCGTGAAGTAATGGCGCTGACCAGTGCCGCATTGGCGGCTTGTCTGCCGTGCATCTTCCAATTGCCGGCAACCAGCTTGCGACGCATCGCGAAAGCTCCTGTTCAACAGCCCCGCACGGGGTTTGGCGCAAACGGCAGATGCCCTGAAAAGACCCCTGCCGCGCGAGGCCCGCAATCTTAGCCAAGTGACCCGGGTGAAACAACCTCTGGCCAGAGAATTTCTTTGGTTCGCCGAAGCCCCGGTGAGCACCCTAAACCAGCGCCGCTTTGACTGTCTCTGCCAGACTGGACGTCAAACCCTGCACCAGCACCTCGTCCTCACCCTCCACCATCACACGTATGACAGGCTCGGTACCCGAAGGGCGCAGCAGCACGCGACCACGACCCGCCAACTGCTGCTCGGCAGCGCTCACCGCGGCAGCAATGGCCGGCTCCGCCATGGGATCGCGCTTCTGCGCCACACGCACATTGATCATGTGCTGGGGAAAAATGCTCATGCCGCTGCGCAACTCCTGCAACGACTGACCACTACGCACCATCACCGCCAGCACCTGCAGGGCCGCAATGATGGCATCGCCCGTCGTGGTCTTGTCGAGCAGGACAATATGCCCCGAGGCCTCACCACCCAGATCCCAGCCACGCTGCTCCAGCTCAGCCATCACATAGCGGTCGCCCACCTTGGCGCGTACAAACTGGAGGCCGAGCTCACGTATGGCGAGCTCCATGCCCATATTGCTCATCAGCGTCCCCACCACTCCCGCCAAGGGCAGACCCTGCTGCACACGATCACGGGCAATGATGTAAATCAGCGCATCGCCATCCACCAGCGCGCCGCTTTTATCCACCATGAGTACGCGATCGCTATCACCATCAAAAGCAATACCAAGGTCGGCGCCGGTTTCCAGCACGGCTTTTTGCAAGAGCTCCGGATGCGTGGAACCACAAGCCGCATTGATATTGAGACCGTCAGGTGCACAGGCAATTTTCACCACATCCGCGCCGAGCTCGGTAAACACGGCCGGCCCCACCTGATAGGCCGCACCGTGCGCACAATCCAGGGCGATTTTCAGGCCATCCAGATTCATGGCATACGGAAAAGTGGATTTGCAGAATTCGATATAGCGGCCTCGTGCATCTTCCTGACGCATGGCCTTGCCCAAGGCATCGGGCGCATCAATGGTCAGCGGCTTGTCGAGCCAGGTTTCAATTTCAGCCTCGACAGCGTCGCCCAGTTTTTTACCATCTGCGCCGAAGAACTTGATGCCATTGTCGTAGTAAGGGTTATGTGAAGCGGAAATCACAATGCCGGCACTGGCATGAAAAGCCCGCGTGAGGTGAGCAATCGCTGGCGTAGGCATGGGGCCCAGCAAGCGCACGCTGACACCAGCCGCCGATAGCCCGGCCTCCAGCGCAGACTCCAGAAGATAGCCCGACAGACGCGTATCCTTGCCAACCACGACAGAGGCGCGGCCCTGCCCGGCCAAGACCTTGCCTGCCGCCCACCCCAGCTTGAGCGCAAACTCGGGGGTAATCGGCAGCTCACCCACTTTGCCGCGCACACCATCGGTACCGAAATACTTTCTGCTCATTTTTTCATTCCCTGTTCTTGCTGCACGGCACGCAAGGCAGCCAGCACCGCCATGGCATCGACCGTCGCCCTCACGTCGTGAGCACGAATGATAGCGGCACCTGCCTGCGCTGCAATTGCAGCCACAGCAAGACCGGCGTGCAGACGCTCACCCACCGGCGCACCACCCAGAATCGCCCCCAGCATGGACTTGCGCGAGACTCCTACCAATTGCGGAAAACCCAAGGCCACGAACTGCGGCATGGCTGCGAGCAGGGCCAGGTTATGTTCCAGTGTCTTGCCGAAACCGAAGCCGACATCCAGCACGATGCGTTCCCGCGCCATGCCGGCGGCAACACTGGCCTCGACCCGTTCGCAGAGAAAGTCCCGCACTTCATCCACCACGCTGCCGTACTGCGGCCGCTGCTGCATGCTGCCGGGCTCGCCCTGCATGTGCATGAGGCAAACCGGCAAGCCTGTTGCCACTGCTGCGGCAAGCGCACCCTCGCGCCGTAGCGCACGCACGTCATTGATAAAACCCGCTCCGCGGGCGGCACCCTCCCGCATCAGCTCGGGCGTGGAGGTATCCAGGGAAATCACCACATCCAGCTCGGCCGCAACGGCCTCAACGACAGGCAAGGTGCGATCCAGCTCTTCTTGCACGGAAACCTGTGCTGCACCTGGGCGTGTGCTTTCCGCCCCGATATCGATAATGGCAGCGCCCTCAGACCGCATACGTGAAGCCTGCGCCAATGCCGCCGACAGAGTGGTGTAGCGACCGCCATCGGAAAAGGAGTCCGGCGTGACATTGAGTATGCCCATCACTACCGGACCGGAGAGATCAAGCTCACGACTGCCGCAGCGCAATATCGTCATGGCATCCGTCGAATGCTGGAAAAAGAATCAGGACAAAAACAAAGGGCCGCGCTTGCGGCCCTCGTCATACAGCAGAAGTCAGTGCTGGGTCGCCGGACCGCCAATCGGAGGCAGGCTGCCGCGGCTTTCCTCCGCCTTCTCGGCGGTGGCCGCCTTCTCAGGCTCTGCAACTTGCGCCGGGGCAGCGCCGCTGCCGTCATTCCAGCCTTTGGGAGGCTGCGGCTTGCGTCCTTCCATGATGGCGTCGATCTGCTCGCTGTCTATGGTTTCGTACTGCATCAGCGCCTCCGCCATCATGTCCAGCTTGTCGCGATTCTCGACCAGAATCTGCCTGGCCTTGTCATAGCAACGATCAATGATGGCGCGGATTTCATTGTCGATATCCATAGCCGTCTGCGCTGACACATTCTTGCGCTGGGTCACAGAGCGTCCGAGGAAAACTTCGCCCTCATCTTCTTCGTACATCAGCGGTCCCATTTTTTCCGACAAGCCCCACTTGGTCACCATATTGCGGGCACGTTCGGTAGCGCGCTGGATGTCATTGCTGGCGCCGGTGGTGACGCCATCAAAGCCGAGCGTCAGCTCTTCAGCAATACGACCGCCGAACAAGGAGCAGATGCTGGATTCGATACCGCGCTTGGACCAGCTGTAACGATCTTCTGCCGGCAGGAACATGGTCACACCCAAGGCGCGACCACGCGGAATGATGGACACCTTGTAGACCGGATCGTGATCCGGCACGAGACGACCGACAATGGCATGGCCGGCTTCGTGATAGGCCGTGTTCAGTTTTTCCTTTTCCGACATGACCATGGATTTGCGCTCGGCACCCATCATGATCTTGTCTTTCGCCAACTCGAACTCACGCATCTCTACGGACTTCTTGTCGTTTCTGGCAGCAAACAAAGCGGCCTCGTTGACCAGATTGGCAAGATCAGCACCCGAGAAGCCCGGTGTGCCACGCGCAATCACAGCCGAATCCACATCATCACCCAGCGGCACCTTGCGCATATGCACTTTCAGTATCTGTTCGCGACCGCGGATATCCGGCAAACCGACAACCACCTGACGATCAAAGCGACCCGGACGCAGCAGTGCATTGTCGAGCACATCAGGACGGTTGGTGGCAGCAATCACGATGATGCCATCGCCGGTTTCAAAGCCGTCCATTTCCACCAGCAGCTGGTTCAGGGTCTGCTCGCGCTCGTCATGACCGCCGCCAAGACCGGCACCGCGATGACGACCAACAGCATCGATTTCATCAATGAAGATGATGCAAGGCGCCTGCTTCTTGGCCTGCTCGAACATGTCGCGCACACGCGAAGCACCAACACCGACAAACATTTCCACGAAGTCGGAACCGGAAATCGAAAAGAAAGGAACCTTGGCTTCGCCGGCAATGGATTTTGCCAGCAAGGTCTTGCCCGTGCCGGGAGGCCCGACCATGAGCACACCGCGCGGAATCTTGCCGCCCAGCTTCTGGAATTTGCCCGGATCGCGCAGGAATTCGACGATCTCCACCACATCGTCCTTGGCTTCGTCGCAACCAGCGACATCCGCAAAGGTGGTCTTGATCTGGTCTTCAGAGAGCAGGCGCGCCTTGGATTTTCCGAAGGTCATGGGGCCGCCCTTGCCGCCCGCACCACCGCCCTGCATCTGGCGCATGAAGAACATGAAAAGCGCAATGATGATGAGCACAGGGAAGCTGGCAATCAGCAACTGCGTCCACACGCTCTGGCCCTGCGGCTCGGCGCCCTCCACCACGACCTTCTTTTCCAGCAGCAGCGGCACCAGGGTCTGATCGAAAGTTCCCGGGCGCACCGTGGTGAACTTGTCGCCGTTGATTTTCTCGCCGGCCACATTAAGACCGTCTATCTTGACGCTCTTCACCTCGCCGCTATTCACCGCCGAGACAAACTCGGAATAATTCAGTGGCTTGGTGGCAGCCTGCTGGTTGAAATTGCTGAAGACGAAGACCAGCACGCCAGCAATCACCAGCCACAGAATCAGATTCTTAACCATGTCGTTCAAGGGCAACCCCCGGGAGATACGTGCGACAACAAACTCGCCTGCGACATTATAGAGACCCCCTGACGCTCGCAAGGCGACAGACGGCCAACAGCATCAGATACCCCGGAAGTCCTGCCCCAGCAGGTAGACCTCGGGAGAGCGGGGACGCGAAGCCTGTGGCTTGCGGCTCTTGAGCACCTTGAAGTGCTCTTGCACCGCTTTGCGATAGACATCAAATCCCTCGCCCTGAAACACTTTCACGACAAAGCTGCCACCGGGCTTGAGCACCCGTACAGCCATGTCCAGGGCCAACTCGCAGAGATAAATAGCGCGCGGCTGGTCGGCACCCGTTCCGGACATATTGGGGGCGATATCGGAGATTACAAGATCAACCGGCAGTCCGCCGAGAGCTGCCAGTATCCGGTCAAAGACCTCCTGCTCGCGGAAGTCACCCTGAATGAACGTCACGCCAGCCAGACCATCCATGGGCAGGATGTCCGAGGCCACCACACGCCCCTTGTCACCCACCAAGCGTGCCGCAATCTGCGACCAGCTGCCGGGCGCCGAGCCCAGGTCCAGCACGCTCATGCCGGGCCGGAAAAGACGGTCTTTCTCGTTTATTTCCAATAGCTTGTAGGCCGCGCGCGCGCGATAGCCGTCCTTTTGCGCCTGCTTGACGTAAGGGTCATCCCAATGCTCGCGCAGCCAGGTTTTGCTGGAAGCACTGAGCTTGGGGTTGTGAAACTTCTCGGCCATGATGGTGAACGCGTGAGCGTGAGGGGCTTTGTGGCTAGAATGGGCGCCCTTTTTACCAGAATTTGCAGGTCGCCGCCGCCATGCCCCTCTCGATAGCCGAAAAGAAACGCTTCCGCCGCATCGGCCACGAGCTCGCTCCCGTGGTCATGACCGGAGGCCAAGGCCTGACCGAAGCCGTGCTCGCCGAAACGGACCGCGCGCTCGAAGACCACGAACTCATCAAGGTGCGCGTGAACGGCGAAGACCGTGAAGAACGCGCCGCTGCCATGCAGGAAATCGCCCGTCACAACCGCGCGCAGGTGGTACAGATCATCGGCAAGATCGTATTGCTTTATCGCCCGGCAAAAAAAGCCAATGCCAAGCTCTCCAATCTGCTGCGCTACAGCCATCTCAAAGAGTGAAACGCGAGCTCGCCGCTGGCGGCATAACCCACCGCTCAAGAAATCTGAGCCGGCGCCAAATTTGAAAATGGTGGGTTACGCTACGCTAACCCACCCTACGACACGATGCCTTTTCAGAACTAGCACCCAATAAAAAGCCCCGGACATGCCGGGGCTTTTTATTGGCAACAGAGGCGCATCAAACGTAACGCACTTCGGTAATTTCGTACTCGACCAAACCTGCCGGGGTCTGGATGCCGACAGTATCACCCTCTTCCTTGCCAATCAGGCCTCGGGCAATCGGAGAATTCACGGAAATCTTGTTGTTCTTGATGTCCGCCTCGTCGTCACCCACGATCTGGTAGGTCTTGGTTTCATCGGTATCGCAATTCACGATATCAACGGTCACACCAAAAATAACCTTGCCAGTCTTGGGCATGGCCGTGACATCAATGACCTGGGCATTTGACAGCTTGGCCTCGATATCCTGGATACGGCCCTCAGTAAAACCCTGCTGCTCACGCGCGGCGTGATACTCGGCATTTTCCTTGAGGTCGCCATGCGCCCGCGCCTCGGCAATCGCAGCCGAAATACGCGGACGATCAACCGTCTTCAACTGCTGCAGCTCGGCCTGCAGGGCATCATGGCCCTGCTTGGTCATGGGAAAGCGTTGCATCTCAGGCAATCTCCCTGTCTTTCACGAGAAGGTGCAAATCCTGCAGGCGGCGCACCTCAACCGAGGCCTCGGCACGCAGCGCAAGACAGACAGCCTCAGCCCCACTGATGGTCGTGGTGTAATACACCTTGCCCTGCAAGGCGCTGCGACGGATGCTGAACGAATCCTGCTGCGCCTGTTTGCCTTCGGTGGTGTTGATGATGAGCTGGATTTCGCCATTCTTCAGCATGTCCACAATATGCGGGCGACCTTCAGTGACCTTGTTGACGCGCCGACAGGGAATGCCAGCGGCTTCCAGCTCACGCTGCGTGCCGCCCGTACCCACAAGATCGAAACCGAGAGCAGTCAGCTCGCGACCGATATTGGTGAGATGCGCCTTGTCGTTGTCGCGCACGGAAATGAAAGCACGGCCACCGGTAGGCAGCTTTTCATTGGAGCCCAGCACGGCTTTGTGGAAGGCTTCGGCGAAGCTCGCGCCCACCCCCATCACTTCACCCGTGGATTTCATTTCAGGCCCGAGTATCGGATCCACTCCAGGGAATTTGGCGAAGGGGAAAACCGCTTCCTTCACACTGAAATAGGGCGGAATGATTTCCTTGGTGAAGTTCTGCTCGGCCAGTGTCTTGCCAGCCATGCAGCGTGCCGCCACCTTGGCCAGCGAAGTGCCTATGCACTTGGACACGAAAGGCACGGTACGCGAAGCACGCGGATTCACTTCCAGCACATAAACGTCATCGCCCTTCACGGCAAACTGCACATTCATGAGTCCGACCACGCCCAGCTCGCGCGCCATGGCAACGGTCTGCTCACGCATCACATCCTGAATGTTGTCCGCCAGATTATAAGGAGGCAGTGAGCAGGCGGAGTCACCGGAGTGGATACCGGCCTGCTCGATATGCTGCATGATGGCACCAATCACGACATCCTTGCCGTCAGACACGGCATCGACATCGACTTCAATCGCATCATCCAGAAAGCGATCCAGCAGCACCGGCGAATCATTGGAAACCTGCACAGCCGTGCGCATGTAATGGCGCAACTCGTCTTCATTGAAGACGATCTCCATGGCGCGGCCGCCGAGCACGTAAGAAGGACGCACCACCAGCGGATAACCCACCTCACCCGCCAGCTTCACACCCTCTTCAGCAGAGCGCGCGGTACGGTTAGGGGGCTGCTTGAGATTCAGGCGCTCGACCATCTGCTGGAAGCGCTCGCGGTCTTCAGCGCGATCGATGGCATCCGTAGAAGTACCGATGATGGGTACACCGGCTGCCTCCAGCGCACGCGCCAGCTTCAGCGGCGTCTGGCCACCGTACTGCACGATCACACCCACCGGCTTTTCCAGGCCGGCAATTTCCAGCACGTCTTCCAGTGTGACCGGCTCGAAGTAGAGACGATCAGACGTATCGTAATCCGTGGAAACAGTTTCCGGATTGCAGTTGACCATGATGGTTTCATAACCGTCTTCGCGCATGGCGAGAGCGGCGTGCACACAGCAATAGTCGAACTCGATGCCCTGACCGATACGGTTGGGGCCACCGCCCAGCACCATGATCTTTTTACGATCACTGGGCTTGGCTTCGCACTCTTCCTCATAGGTCGAGTACATATAGGCGGTGCTGGTGGCAAATTCGGCAGCGCAAGTATCAACGCGCTTGTAAACCGGCTTGACCCCAAGCTCCCAGCGCTTCTTGCGCAACTCTTTTTCCGACACGCCGATCAGCGCCGCAAGCCGCGCATCCGAGAAGCCCTTGCGCTTCAGGCGCCAGAAGGTATCGCGATCAAAACCGGCAAAACCGATCTGCTTCACCTTTTCTTCGGACTTGATGATGTCTTCGATCTGCACCAGAAACCAGGGATCGATACCGGAGAGCCGGTAAATCTCGTCCACGCTCAGACCAGAGCGGAACGCATCACCGACATACCAGATGCGATCCGGACCGGGATTGGAAAGCTCTTTGCGAATTCTGGCTTCCGGCTCTTCCTGGCCCGGCAGGATTTTGGGATTGAAGCCGTCACTGCCCACTTCCAGACCGCGCAGCGCTTTCTGCAGCGACTCCTGGAAAGTACGGCCTATGGCCATGACCTCACCCACCGACTTCATCTGCGTGGTCAGCGTGGCCGCGGCCTGCGGGAACTTTTCGAAATTGAAGCGGGGAATCTTGGTGACCACGTAATCGATAGAGGGCTCGAAGGACGCTGGCGTACGGCCACCGGTAATGTCGTTCTTGAGCTCATCCAGCGTGTAACCCACAGCCAGCTTGGCGGCAATCTTGGCAATCGGAAAACCGGTTGCCTTGGAGGCCAGCGCAGACGAACGCGAGACGCGCGGATTCATCTCGATCACCACCATGCGCCCGTCTTTCGGATTGATACCGAACTGCACATTGGAGCCGCCGGTTTCAACGCCGATCTCGCGCAATACCGCGCAAGAGGCGTTACGCATGATCTGGTATTCCTTGTCCGTCAGCGTCTGTGCCGGCGCCACCGTGATGGAATCGCCCGTGTGCACGCCCATGGCATCGAAGTTTTCGATGGAGCAGACGATGATGCAGTTGTCCTTGCGATCACGGACCACTTCCATCTCGTATTCTTTCCAGCCAATCAGCGACTCGTCGATCAGCAATTCCTTGGTGGGCGAGAGATCCAGGCCACGCTCGCAGATTTCCACGAACTCTTCGCGGTTGTAAGCGATACCACCGCCGCTGCCACCCATGGTGAAAGACGGGCGAATGATGGAAGGAAAGCCCGTGGTTTCCAGCACCGCGAAAGCTTCTTCCATATTGTGGGCAATACCGGCACGCGGGCACTCAAGCCCGATGCGGCGCATGGCCTGATCGAAAAGCTTGCGGTCTTCCGCCATGCGTATGGCTTCTTTAGAAGCACCAATAAGTTCGCAGCCGAATTTTTCCAGCACACCGTGCTTGTCGAGATCCAGCGCGCAATTGAGTGCCGTCTGCCCCCCCATGGTGGGCAACACCGCATCGGGCCGTTCTTTCTCGATGATCTTGGCCACGGTCTGCCAGGTGATGGGCTCGATGTAAGTCGAGTCTGCCATCACCGGGTCAGTCATGATGGTGGCCGGGTTCGAGTTCACCAGAATGACGCGAAAACCCTCTTCGCGCAGGGCCTTGCAGGCTTGGGCGCCAGAATAATCGAACTCGCAGGCCTGTCCGATGACGATGGGACCTGCGCCGATGATCAGAATGCTTTTGATGTCAGTACGTTTTGGCATTGCTCTCTATCCGCATTTTCGTGCGTAGGGCAGCTTGGCCGCTTGCGGCGTAAGCCACCAATTTTTGGCGTATTCACTCGTCAGCAGGTTACGCCGCAAGCGGCTAACCCACCCTACATTCATTTCTTCGACATCAGCTCGATGAAATGATCAAACAACGGTGAGGCATCGTGCGGGCCGGGGCTGGCTTCGGGATGACCCTGGAAGCTGAACGCCGGCTTGTCGTTGCGATGTATGCCCTGGTTGGAGCCATCGAACAGGGAACGGTGGGTAACACGCAAGGTCGCCGGCAGCGCACTTTCATCCACGGCAAAGCCGTGGTTCTGCGAGGTGATCATCACCGTGCCTTTTTCAATATCCTGCACCGGATGATTGGCGCCGTGATGCCCCAGTCCCATCTTCATGGTCTTGGCGCCCGAGGCCAGTGCCAGCAACTGGTGACCGAGGCAGATACCGAACACGGGAATTTCAGTAGTGAGGAATTCCTTGATGGCAGCAATGGCGTAATCACAGGGCTCGGGATCGCCCGGGCCGTTGGACAGGAAAATGCCGTCCGGATTCAGCTTCAGCACATCCGCCGCTGGCGTCTGCGCCGGCACCACCGTGACGTCGCAACCGCGATCAACCAGCATGCGCAGGATGTTCAGCTTCACACCGAAGTCATAGGCCACGACCTTGAATTTCGCAGCTACAGCCGGGCTCACATGCCCCTTGCCAAGCACCCAGCTGCCTTCGGTCCAGCGATAGCTTTCCTTGACGGAAACCACCTTGGCCAGATCCATGCCCTTGAGTCCGGGGAATGCCTTGGCGGCCGCTAGCGCCTTGGCCTCATCGACATCGTCGCCGGCGATGATGGCGCCATTCTGCGCGCCCTTTTCGCGCAGGATGCGGGTCAGCCGGCGCGTGTCGATGTCGGCGATACCGACGACGTTACGACGCCTGAGGTAGTCCGACAGTGACTCCTGCGAGCGGAAGCTGGAGGGAATCATGCTCAGGTCGCGAATGATGAGACCGGCCGCCCACAGTTCCCTGGCCTCCTCGTCTTCCCCGTTCACCCCGGTATTGCCGATGTGGGGATAGGTCAGGGTCACGATCTGGCGGCAATAGGAGGGATCCGTGAGGATTTCCTGGTAGCCGGTCATGGCGGTATTGAAAACGACTTCACCACTGCTGATGCCATCGGCACCGATGGAAGTCCCCCGGAAGACGCTGCCGTCTTGCAGGACGAGAAGGGCGGGCTTGCTCAAACCTACCTCCGAAGTAAGGAATGCTGGCGGGAGGCGCCCGTGTAAAAAAGCGAGAAAGAGTGACTCCTTCTCGCTTTTCAGGGGACGCATCCAGGTATTTGAGGGTGCCGGGCCACATGATGACCGCAGAGAGCCGGTTCGGCCGGGCACAGATTGAGCGCGAATTCTACGGAAAAGGCCTATTTGTGTCCAACCGGATTACTCGGCAGCCGCCAGACAGAAATCGTGTCCGGCCGGTCATCCAACCAAAACCCTATGACTGTCCATCGGTCGGGGCCACAGCCATTGTGAGCCCCCCCTCCCTTATGCTCGCATGCCGAAAAGGCCCCAAGAGGCGCCAAAACAATAAAGCGGCTGCGGCTACTGCCCCGGCACACTGGAAGAAAGGTCTTCCTTCATGGACCCTAGCGAACTCGATAATCTGCGGCAGCTGCTGGACAATCGTGGCTGGCGCCTGAACTTCCCCAAGGTACTGGAAGCCGAGTTCCAGGAGCACTACGCGCAACGCCATCACAGCCACATGATCATCTCCGGCCTGCTGGGTGTGCTGGCCATACTGGGCACCGGCATTGTCGATCCTTTCTGGATGCCGCAGGTGGCCACCGAGCTCTGGCAGATACGCGTCTGGACCACCGGCCCGATCCTCCTCCTCTTGCTGTTCAGCCGGAGCAGCGTCGCCACCCGCTATATGCAACCCATCATCGCCTTCAGCGCCACTCTTTTCGTGGGCGGACTGGTGGCGCTGTCACTGACGGCAGCGGAGCCCATCAACCACTACTACTCCGCTTCCATCACCATGGTCATGCTGGTGGTATTCGTGCTCTCGCGCCTGCAATTCAGCTGGGGCGTGTTTTCTGCAGCGCTCATGCTGGTCACCATGAATGTGGGCTTCGGTGTCATCGGCAAGACCTCCACCCAGATGCTGATTGTTCACAACGCCCTCTTTTTCATCTCTGCCGTGTTCTCGCTGTTGGGCTGCTTCCTCTTTGAGCGCAGCCTGCGCCAGAACTACCTGCAGTCGCGCCTGCTCAATTTTGAAAAGCATGATCTCGAGGAGTCGAATCTCCGGCTGCAGTATCTCACCGCCATCGACGGCCTTACCCAGATTGCCAATCGCCGCTCACTGGACATGGGCCTGATCACCGAATGGCAACGTGCGCTGCGCAAACGCGAACCCATAGGCCTCATCATGATTGATGTAGACCACTTCAAACTCTTCAACGACACCTACGGCCATCAGGCCGGCGATGAATGCCTGCGCGGCGTTGCCGGGGCCCTGAAAGACTTTGCCCGTCGTCCGGGCGACCTCGCCGCGCGTTATGGCGGCGAGGAATTTGTTCTGGTGCTGACCAATGCCACCGCTCAACAAGCCAGTCAGGTGGCCGAGCGTGTGCGCGACAAGATTGTGGAGCTGGCGATTCCGCACCAGCGCAGCAGCCACGGCAATGTCACCGCCAGCTTCGGCGTTGCCAGCATCATCCCTAATGCACGTCACAATGGCCCGGAGGCCCTGCTGCTGGCGGCCGACCAGGCGCTTTACAGCGCCAAGGAAAACGGCCGCAATCGCGTTGCCGTGAATGGCAGCGCGGAACAGGCCGTAGCCTGAAATAATTGATTGCAGACATGAAAAAAAACCGGCAACTGCCGGTTTTTTTATTGAGGCTCAAGGTCTGCAAAGACTGCTTGCGCAGACTGGGCATTGCCAGAATCGCGCCCAAAACGCCTGCGCAAAACCTGGATTTTGCACACCCTACTTCAGACTCAGTACATCGCGCATGTCATAGCGTCCGGCCGGCTTGTCGCCCAGCCATACCGCAGCACGCACAGCACCATTGGCAAAATTCATGCGACTGGTGGCCACGTGACGGATTTCCACCCGCTCGCCTTCGCCGATGAACATGACATTGTGATCGCCCACGATGTCACCACCACGTATGGTCTGGAAACCTATGGTCTGCCGGTCACGCGCGCCGGTGTGGCCGTAACGCTCATAGACCGCCACTTCCTTGAGATCACGTTCGAGGGCGCCGGCTACCGCCTCGCCCATCATCAGTGCTGTGCCGGAAGGCGCATCAATCTTGTGCCGGTGATGTGCCTCGATGATTTCAACATCCACCGTATCACCAAAGGTTTTGGCGGCCAGCTCGAGCAGACGCAGCGTGACATTCACACCTATCGAGTAATTGCCGGAGTAGACCAGACCGATATCCGTCGATGCTTCTTGCAGCGATGCTTTCTGCGCATCGTTCAAGCCGGTCGTGCCGATAACGATTTTCTTGCCGGCCTTGCGGCAGATTCCGATATTGGCCGCTGTCGCCGCGGGCACGGTGAAATCGATAAGCACATCGAAGTCATTAGCCACGGCAGCCAGATCACCGGAGAGCTTTACGCCCAACGTACCGACGCCAGCCAGTTCGCCGGCATCGCTGCCGATCAGGGATGAGTCCGGGCGCTCCAATGCGGCCGCCAATGTGGCACCTTCAGTCGCCACCACCGCCTGGATCAGGGCGCGGCCCATACGGCCGCCGGCGCC